>Ga0187780_10000973_pt1 | contig 21408 bp, 20 predicted proteins | sample 1015_Q2_SP10_20__FD_132429 | JGI IMG/M metagenome (GOLD analysis project Ga0187780, IMG submission 132429) | Tropical peat soil microbial communities from peatlands in Department of Meta, Colombia - 1015_Q2_SP10_20_MG | ecosystem: Environmental > Terrestrial > Soil > Wetlands > Peat | place... | reverse complement strand
TTTGAGCTGATTCGCGAGCGCGTCCTCAAGCGCGCCTCGGCGGCGCAGTTTCGCGGTGTCCTCGTGCAACGGATGGTGAGCCGGCCCTCCGGCCGCGAGCTCATCGTGGGCATCGCCCGCGACCCTGCCTTCGGTCCCGTGGTTAGTTTTGGCATGGGTGGCATTGCCGTGGAGGTCGTGCGTGACTCGGCCCTGGCGCTTCCGCCTTTGAACCGCATGCTCGCCGGCGACTTGATTGACCGCACGCGTGTAGCGAGCATGCTCAAGCCTTTTCGCGGCATGCCGGCCGTGGACATGGAAGCCTTGATCGACGCCCTGTTGCGGGTCTCCGAACTCGCGTGCGAACTGCCCTGTCTTGCGGAGCTCGACATCAATCCCCTGCTGGCCGATGAAAACGGGGTCATCGCGCTCGATGCGCGCGTGGTAATCGATCAGGCGCCCTTGGCACCGGATCCGGTGTATTCGCACCTGGCGATACATCCGTATCCCAAGACGTTGGAATCGAAGTTGCATCTGACCGATGGCGCCCTGGTGTTGTTGCGCCCGGTCCGTCCCGAAGACGCGGAGGCGCAGCGGCGCTTCGTCGCGCGTTTGTCCGATCTGACGCTGTACCGGCGCTTTCACGCGCCGGTGCGCGAATTGACACTCGACCGGCTGGTGCGATTTACGCAAATCGACTATGACCGCGAAATGGCCTTTGTCGCAATCGATGCGTCCGGATCGGAAGAGGAAATTCGAGGCTTTGCACAGTACAACCGGGTCACCGGCAGCGACCAGGCCGAATTCGGAATCGCGGTGGAAGACAGCTGGCAGGGACGCGGGCTGGGATTCGCAATGATGGAGGCGCTCGAAAACTGCGCGCGCGAGCGCCACGTCTCGGAATTGTTCGGTTACGTGCTGGCCGATAACGATTCCATGCGCGGCATGATGGTTGCACGGGGCTATAGCGCGCAGCGCGACACGGGCGAAAGCGGAGTGATCCGCTTTCGCCTGCCGTTGGTGCCGCAGCCGCAGGTGGGTGCGCAGCCGGCCCTGGCCGCTACCTCATGATTTGAGCAGTCCCTCGGCCTGCAGCGCCTCGCGGACCTTCGGTCGGGTCGCGATGCGTTGGACGTAGGCCCCAAGCGCCCGCCATTGCGTGAGGTCGATGCCTACGTGAGGCGTCCAGTTCAGCACCGTGAACAGATAGGCATCGGCCACCGTGAAGTTGGCTCCCATCAGGTAATCGTGTCCTGCCAGTTGTTGCGCGACCCAGCTCAGACGCCCACGCAAACGTTCGCGCTGGCGCTGCTTGAGGGCGTCGTCGCTTGCCGGATCAAACAGGGGCGAGAATTGCTTGTGCAGCTCGGTGGAAATGAAATTGAGCCACTCCTGCAGGCGGTAGCGATCGAACGTGCCAGCCTCGGGGGCCAGACGGCGTGCGGGCACCTGGTCGGCGATGTACTGGACGATCGCCGGGCCCTCGGTCAGACGCCGGCCATCATCGAGTTCAAGCGTGGGAACATATCCTTTGCCATTGACGGATTTGTAATCCTCGCCGCTTGCCGTGCGCTTGCTGCGCAAGTCGACTTTGACCAATTCCACGGGCAGGCCCGCCTCGCGCAATACGATGTGCGGCGAGAGGGAGCAGACACCGGGCGAATAGTAGAGCTTCAACTTCAATTCTCCTTTCGATCGTTTTACCCCTGTGGCACGTGCGATTGCACGAGCAAGGCGCGCATGTTACGCGGAAGTCGCACGCGCCTGGAGCATCCGGGCGGCGAGCTCCTGCGCGGCAAGGCGGGGCGTTTGGCTCGACAAAGAAGGGTGCCGGCCTTGTGCCCGGTGCGCCCGTCGCAATCGGGGCATCTCGCACCGGGCTGCTAAGCCCTGCGCGCGGTAAGCAAGAAGACGGGATACTCGCGCACGACGCCGTCTCGCTCCTTGCCAATCGTGAAGACCGTATCAAAGTGCACGTCGGTGAAACCGGCGCTGCGCGCCTTGCGCTTTAGCGCCTCACGTTCAAAACCGTGATGCACGTCAACATCCTCGCCGTGAAAGCTGCCGTCCTCCCGATCAAGATCGGCCAGACAAAGCCAGCCGCCAGGCCGCAGATGGGCAGCGAATTTCGCGAGCATGGCGTCGGTGTCCGCAATGTGGTGCAACGTCATCGAGGACATGATCAGATCGAAGGGGGCACCCGGCAAATCGGCTGCCGCAAGATCGTGGAGTTGGGCGTTGACATGGGTCAGATGCTGGGCCGCGATCTTTTCGTTGAGCACCTCGAGCATGCCGGCAGAGGTGTCGATGCAGGTGATGTGTCCAAGATCGCCAGCCAGAGGAATGCTCAGCAGTCCGGTGCCGCAACCGACGTCAAGCGCCCGCATCCGCGCAGTGAGGGCGACGCGGCCACGAATTGCGGCGGCAATTTTGCGCCCGCGCTCTACAAACTGCGCATCGGCATCCCACTGGCGCGCCCGGGCGTCGAAATCGATCATGGTGGCAAGACCCGAAAACGTGAATCGCGAGCGGATTTGCAGTGCAGAAACCGCGGCGCGGACCGCAGGCGCTCACCCGGCGGGCTTGGGTCCGAAGGGACAGCGCAGTCCGCCTGCGGCCATACGCCGATTTCGTAAGCTTAGCTCGGTTGGCGTTTCGCGAAGCGCGCTCAGTGCCACGCGGGCAGGCGCAGCCCGCCTCACCGGGAAGGCGCGGTCTGCGCGTTTCCGAGGCCGCGCGCGCGACAATGTGGGGCGCGGTCGAGCTGCAATTGGGTTTCACGTTCATCACACACGGGGCGGTGCAGGGGCTGTTCCGCGTGCGACCAGCTCGCCCATTGGCCGGCAGCGAGTGTTGCCGTGAAGTCGTAACGCGCGAGTTCGTTACACCTATTCCGTGCTTTGCTGATGCAGGTCAGCATTACGCCGATGCCGCACGTTAGTGTGGCTTTTCACGAAAACAGAAGCGGAGCGAAAAATGTGGGAGCGTGCGGTGAGACGCTGCTTGCGCGACGTGGCAATGGTGTTCGCGCTGATTGCGCCATCGATCGGAATGGCCCAAGAAAAGCTCGACATTGCGTCGCGAACGCCCAGTACATGGAGCGAGTACGTGCATGGCCAGGGCTCGCCGGTGACGGTCGTCGGCTACCTGTACCTGCCGAGCGCCGCAAAAGGGCCGGTGCCGGCGATGATTCTCAAACACGGAAGCGGCGGCCTTGGAGGGGCGCAGGGCGAAAATATTCGAAAGTGGGCCAAGAGCCTTACCGAGTGGGGTGTAGCGGCGTTTGTCGTCGACAGCTTCGCGCCGCGTGGTATCGGGGAGAGCGCAAGCGACCAGAGCAAGCTCAGGAGCCTGGCGGACCTTGCCGACTCCTTTGCGGCACTCAAGGTGCTGGCCTCCGATCCGCGCATCGACTCGGGGCACGTTGGGATCATGGGATGGTCGCGAGGCGGCGCGGTGGCCATGGAGTCGGCGCTTGAGAGCGCGCGAGCCGCCGTGCTGACCACAACCGGGCCGAAATTCGCGGCCCACGTCGTGTTCTACGGAATGGCCGAGCCGCAGTACCGCGATACGGCGACGGACCGCGCTCCGATGTTGTTCTTTCACGGTGATGCGGACAACCTCGTGCCGGTTGGCCCGACGCGGGAGTTTGCCGACTGGATCCAAACGCAGGGCAATCAGGTCAGTTTCCAGACTTACCCCGGCGTCTACCACGACTTTGACGTGGAGGGCGGGATCGACGGAACCGTCGGCATGGTCGAGACGGCGCGCAACTGCGATGTGCTCGTCGATTTTTCGACCGGCCAGGTCGTGCGAATCGACCACAAGCCGGTGACGGGCGTCTCCGGTCTCGCATTGATTCGTTACATGCGAGGTTGCATGGAGCGAGGGGCCCAATTGCATCCCAACCGCGCTGCGCGCGCCGATGCGGTGGAGAAGGTGCGAACCTTCCTTGTGGAAACGTTGGGCATCGCGGGCTGAGTGCCGAAACGTCGACCGGCCTAGCGAAGCGGCCTGCGGCGGGGCTTCGGTTGCACCTGCCGCGCAGGGTTGAGCCGCGCGAACCGCCCGTGCCCCTTCCCGGGAGAAACCAGCCTCCGGGTCGGCACTGCGCGTCGCGCCCGCGATCGAGCGCCATTGCGAAGGAGAAATTGCACCGAATTTGAGTTGCCCCTGCGCGAGCCCAACGGCACCGTCGGGCGCCGCAAAACGCGCGGAGTGCGGCTTGGGCCGAGAGGAAATTCGAGGTTTCCGCCGCTCGGGTCTGTGGCGATCGGCCTCCTGAATCGCGCGCGTCATCCACAGCAGCGCGAGACGCCGCGTCAAATAAAACGAATTGCGACCAGGTCGACGCAACCAGCGGAAGTCCTGGCGCGAAGTGCTTCTCATTTGCCCGAACCGAAGCATTGAAAAGACGGCGGTTTGTTCCTCTCGTGTGTGGGAGGTTCGGCTCGCTTGGCTTTAGCCTTTCTAGTACCGACTGCATGACGGGTATACGTGGGAGTGCGCGATGACGATTGTGTGGAACTCGACACTGAACACAGGGATCGATGTCATCGATTCCCAGCACAGGAGGATCGTCTCGTACATCAACGCGCTCGAGGAGGCACGTGCTGCCAAGGATCGCACGCGCGTGGGTCACATCATCGAGCAACTCGTCGACTACACCCAGTCGCACTTCGGCTTCGAAGAGTCCCTCATGGAGGAGGCCGGCTATCGCTTCCTTAAGCCGCACCAGAAAGTTCACGAACTCTTCATCAAACGGGTGAACAGTTTCACGGTGCGTGCGGCAAAGGGAGAAGATATAAGCGACGAGCTGCACACGATGCTCTCCACCTGGCTGCTGAACCATATCGCGCATGAAGACCGCGACTACGCGGCTTCGGTCAAGAGGATGGCGGACGCCGAGGAAAGGACGCAGCCCGCCCCGGTCGTGCAGGCTAAACGAAAGAGCCTCCTGCGCCAGTTCTTCGGCCTCGGCAACTGAAGTCGCAAAAGAGAACCCGGGTTCGCGATTTTCGTGCCTCTTGCGCTACGCGAGAGCACGCCCGCAGTTGGCGCCCAAATGGCTGGCGCGCCGGCGTCTCGGGGTGTGCCCGCACCGTAACGAGGCAGTCGTGCTGCCGGCCGGCCGCGAAGCCCCGAGTCGATTTCCGGGCCATGTCAACTTCCGTGATGTTGGCTTAACCCGCAAAGAGAGGCAAGCCCGCATTGGGCCAACGCGATTTCCGAGCTGATGCAAGGGCGAAGCCGGAATATTCGTTTGGAACGCAAGCGCATCCCTGGAGCCGGGTTCGAAGTGGCAAACGTCTCGAAGCGTTGAGGGGCGAAAGGTTCGAAGCCCGCGGCTACATGTCCCGCGTTCAGCGGCAGCAACCTGCCGGCTGCGGCCCCTATCCGAGAAGGCCTAAGAGCGTACCCTGAAAGGGGTCAGAGGCGTGCTCGGGCGAGGGCTGCTTCGAGACGCTTGTTGTCTTTTTTTTGAGTGACCCTTCAGCGGTCGTCTCACAGCCACTTGCGCACGCGCATCCGGACGGGAAGAATCAGCTTGAGGGCTCGCAAGAAATCCTCCGCCGGGATTTCTAAGACATCGAATTGATCTGGAGACGCGGTCCGGTAGGACGAGCGAGGCCAAATGTGCTTGATCGGAAATGCTTGGCAGGTTGCAGCCGATGCGCACCGCAATCGCGTAAAGCCTGCGAAGACTCTGGCCGGGCACCGGAGTTTCCTTAGCTATCGTCTGTACGTTCATCGCCACCGTTGGAGCGTATCCGATGCAGCAGACCCAAATGGACTCCGGGATCGTCACAATCCCCTCGCAGCACAGTGTTGCGGACACGCTCGACCAGCTCGAGCGACTTCTCAGGGAGCGTGGTCTGATTGTCTTTGCTCGTATCGATTTCAGCCGGGATGCGGCGTCCGCGGGTTTGACGCTGCGTCCGGAACAAATGCTGATCTTCGGCAATCCGAAGGCGGGTACGCCGCTGATGCAGGCAGCGGCGGTGTCGGGAATCGATTTGCCGCTCAAGGCGCTCGTCTGGGAAGACGCGGAAGGCAGGACCTGGCTTGCCTACAACGCGCCCGAGTACCTGGTGCGGCGGCACGGGCTCAGACCATCCTTCGCTGCGAATCTGGCCTCGCCCATCGCTTTGCTCGAGGCGGCGACGAAGTGAAAGGGGTCAAATAGCATGGCAAAACGGGACGGATCTACAGAGGCGGGCATGTCAACCCGACGGACGCCCGCCTGCGCGAACGATCGGGCCCCAGGCACCTCGTCGCGCGTTCTCTCGGAGGCTTTTCGCCGGACGGAATGTCAGGCGGGGGTCGAGTATGCCTGTAGCGCATGGAGGCGGATTGCTATGGCGAGTCGTGGCGCTTTGCTGTTTGGCCTTGCTCTTGCGTTAACCCTTTCTTTGGCGGCCCCCGGATGGGCCGACGATACAGTTGAGGTCGGCATCGGGCATCGAGGATGTCGTGAGGCGCTGAAGATCTTGCGCGCGACCGAGTCGCGGGATCGAACGCTGCTTGGCCAATGGTCACAGGGATACCTTTCGGGGCGAAATGCACTGACGCCGCCGGATCTGGCCGCGTGTCGACGTAGGTACCGGCCGTTGCCCGAAATGGAGGCCATGCTGAAATGGCTGGAGCAGTATTGCGGCCGAAACCCCGATCACGGTTTCATAATGGCCAATGATGTGCTCTTCGACAGTTTGCCTAAAAGGGAGCTCAGGATTCCGGACTGCAGAGCAAACTGAAGAGTGACCGCTCTTAGGGCCGGAGAGTCGTCTTGGATTAAGTGCGCCGGGCGCATTGAATGCCCGTCCCAGCCTGGGTAGAACTTGCTACGCGAAGCGCTTGAACTCCCGTCCCAGCGAATCGGGGGTTGGCGGGATCGCGGTCCGAGCGGTCGCGGGGCAAAATAGCTGCGGATGGTCCCTGGGCACGGGAGAGCGGCGTTCATGACGCGGCGCTTTGACGCAATCATCATCGGCAGCGGACAAGCCGGGCCGCCACTTGCCGGCCGGCTGACGAACGCGGGGATGTCGGTCGCTTTCATTGAGCGCGAACACTTCGGCGGCACCTGCGTAAACGACGGCTGCATTCCTACGAAGACGCTCGTGGCGAGCGCATACGCGGCTTTCATGGCGCGTCGCCACGCGGACTTCGGCGTAACGCTGAGCGGGCCGATCGGCGTGGACATGCGGGTTGTACGGGCGCGCAAGGACGGCATCGTGCAAGCTTCTGTCGACGGGGTCGCTGCTTGGGTCAAGGCAATGCCCAAGTTGAGCGTCTTCTGGGGATCGGCGCGCTTTACGGGGGCGCACCGCGTTGCCGTCGATGGCGAGGTACTGGAATCGGAGCGCATTTTCATCAACGTTGGCGGAACACCCTTCGTGCCTCAGTGGAATGGACTGCGCGATGTGCCGTACCTTACGAATACCAGCATGATGGAAGTGGACTATTTGCCTGAGCACCTCGTGATTGTGGGGGGTAGCTATATCGGGTTGGAATTTGCGCAGATGTATCGGCGCTTTGGCTCGCGAGTGACGATCGTCGAGCAGGGTCCGCGGCTCATCGCGCGGGAAGATGAAGATGTCTCGGAAGCGATTCATGACATTTTGGTCGGCGAAGACATACAAATCCGCTTGAATGCGAAATGCATCGGCGTCGCTCGGCATGGAGCGGGCGTCGCGGTCCGGTCGGAGTGTGTCGCAGGCGAACCCGCAGTTGCCGGCAGTCACCTGCTACTTGCGATCGGCCGGCGCCCCAACACCGACGGGCTAGGGCTGGACGTGGCGGGGATCTCGTGCGATGAGCGCGGGTTCATACGCGTCGATGAGCAGTTGCGCACGAACGTGCCGGGAGTATGGGCGCTGGGGGACGTCAATGGGCGCGGTGCCTTCACACACACTTCTTGGAATGACTACGAGATTGTGGCAGCCAATGTACTCGATGCCGATCCGCGTCGCGTAAGCGAGCGCATTGGTGCCTACGCGCTTTTCATCGATCCGCCGCTGGGGCGGGCGGGAATGACCGAGCGCGAGGTGCGCGCTTCGGGCGCAAAGGCGCTCATCGGCAAGATCCCAATGACTCGAGTCGGCCGGGCGCGCGAGCGCGGGGAGAGCCTCGGGTTCATGAAGATTCTCGTGGATGCGCCGACAAAGACGATTCTGGGAGCTGCGCTGCTCGGCTTAAACGGCGATGAAATTGTCCATACGATTCTTGACATCATGTACGCCAGAGCGCCCTACACCGTGATTGCCCGGGCAATGCACATTCACCCAACGGTTTCCGAACTCCTTCCCACCCTGTTGCAGAACATGGCGCCACTGCACTGACAGCCTGGGTCTGGCCGGAACAGAAAAAAGCGCTTATGGACCGCGTAGAGCCGACAAAGCAAAGCGACCGCCCCCCGCTCCCGGGCCAAGTCGTCCTCGTACTGCAGGGCGGTGGCGCCTTGGGTGCATTCCAGGGCGGGGTATATGAGGCGATGCACGAGCAGGGCATCGAGCCCGATTGGGTGATCGGCACCTCGATCGGCGCGATCAATGGAGCACTGATCGCGGGCAATGCGGTGGAGCATCGCCTGGAGCGGTTGAAGCAATTCTGGAAGCGAGTGTCCGTAGGCGCCGCGCCCACGTCTCTGGCCAGCACCATGGTCGGCCAATTCTTCTCCAGTTTTTCGATTCTCGCCGGCGGCGTACCCGGATTCTTCAGTCCGCGACCGCTGGGGTGGCAGGGTCTCTACGCCGACAGGGGCGTGGACCGTGCCTCCTATTACCGCACCGACGCTCTGGAGCAGACGCTTTCGGAACTCGTCGATACGGACGCTTTGAATTCGCGTAAGCCGCGGCTGACAGTGGGTGCGGTAAACGTCTGCTCGGGTGCAATGCGCTACTTTGATAGTCGTGACGAAAACCTCACGCTTGATCACATTCGGGCGTCTGGCGCGCTGCCGCCGTACTTTGGCGCGGTGCGCATCGATGCGGAGCCCTTTTGGGATGGCGGCATTTATTCGAACACGCCGATCGAAGCGGTGCTGGACGACCGACCGCGACGCGATTCCCTGATTTTTGCGGTTCACGTCTGGCAGCCGACGGCCGTCGAGCCGCCTACGATCTGGGACGTACTCGGCCGCCAAAAAGATATCCAATATGCCAGCCGCGACATGAGTCATCTGGGGCGTCAGCGCCAGATTCATCGCCTCCGGCACATCATCCGCGAGTTGAGCATGCGCCTGCCGCAGGAGCAGCTTGGGCGACCCGAAGTGCAGGACCTCGTCGCCTACGGCTGTGGCACGACGATGCACGTCTTGCATCTGCAGGCGCCCCGCATTGACGGGGAAAATCACATGAAGGATATCGACTTCACCCCGCACGGCATTCGAATGCGCTGGGATGCGGGCTATGCGGATGCTGTGCAGGCGCTGGAGCGTCGGGCATGGCTCGAACGAAGCGATCCGATCGAGGGGATCGTCGAACACTGAAGAACGCGGCGCTTCGCGTCTCGCGCGTGCCTCGCGCCAAAGCAATCATTCCGATCATCGCCGCCACTGCGCTTCGAAACACCGGCGCGAGCCGGCCCGACCGACCCAAGCCAGTCGCTGTTGCGCGGCACCAACGTGCATGCGCTCTACGACCTATACTGCCCGCAAGCGTGTTCGAAGGCACTTCCAATACCAATACCGCGGGAGAACACCATGAATGATGCGGCTGCGATTGTGCCGACCACCGTGCAAGGCAAGCTCCTGTGGGCCGTCGTCGCCGCCGTCGGTGCCATTTCGCTGGGTGTTTTTGCGCTCAACCGCGGAGAGGCGATTAGTGCTTCGTGGCTCGTGGTTGCCGCGGTGTGTGTTTACCTGATCGCATACCGCTTTTATGCCCGGTTCATTGCCTATCGAGCGCTGGGCGCCGACGCGACGCGACAAACGCCCGCCTATCGCCGCAACGATGGCTTGGATTACGTGCCAACCAATCGTTATGTCCTCTTTGGACATCACTTCGCGGCAATCGCTGGCGCGGGGCCGCTGGTCGGTCCGGTGCTCGCGGCGCAGATGGGCTATTTGCCGGGGACGTTGTGGCTTCTTGCAGGCGTTGTGTTTGCCGGGGCGGTCCAGGACATGACGGTACTTTTCCTATCGACCCGCCGCGATGGCCGCTCGCTCGGGGAGATTATCCGCGCCGAGATGGGACCGGCTCCGGGCACGATTGCCGGCATCGGCGTTCTTCTTATCTGCATCATCATCCTGGCTGTTTTGGCTCTTGTAGTAGTCAACGCGCTCAAAGGCAGCCCCTGGGGCACCTTCACGGTGTTTTGCACGATTCCCATCGCCCTCATCATGGGCGTCTACGGCCGTTATGTTCGACCCGCGCGCGTGGGCGAAATGTCGGCCATCGGGGCCGTTTTCCTCATAGTCGCCCTTCTTTACGGACGCACGGTCGCGGAAACGCCGCAGTTGGCTGCCCTATTTACCTTTAGCGGCCCGAGCCTCGCGCTGATCATCATCGGCTACGGCTACGTCGCATCGGTGCTGCCGGTTTGGCTGCTTCTCGCGCCGCGCGATTATCTTTCCACGTTCATGAAGATCGGGACGGTCGGCTTGCTGGCGATCGGCATTCTCCTCGTCCGACCCGAGTTGCAAATGCCGGCCCTCACCCAGTTCACGGACGGTACGGGCCCGGTATGGGCCGGCAGTCTGTTCCCCTTTCTCTTCATCACGATCGCCTGCGGCGCGGTTTCCGGATGGCACGCGCTGATCTCCTCGGGCACGACGCCCAAGATGATCGAAAACGAAGCCCAGGTGCAGTTCATCGGTTACGGCGCGATGCTGATGGAGTCTTTTGTCGGGGTGATGGCGATGATCGCAGCTTGTGCCATTCACCCGGGAGCGTATTTTGCGATGAACAGCGCGGCTGCCGTAATCGGGACAACGGCGACGCAGGCCGCGGCGACCATTTCCTCCTGGGGTTTCGTGGTCACGCCCGATGCGCTGGCGCAGATCGCGCAAGACGTGGGCGAGAAAACGATACTGTCGCGTACCGGTGGCGCTCCGACCTTGGCTGTCGGCATGGCCCAGATCCTGGCCCAGTTCCTGGGCGGAAAATCGATGATGGCGATCTGGTACCACTTCGCGATCCTGTTTGAGGCCCTGTTCATATTGACCACCGTCGATGCGGGTACGCGCGTGTGCCGGTTCATGATCCAGGATCTTGTCGGCAATGCGATTCCGACGTTCCGCGAAACCAAATCGTGGGCCAATAACCTCGTTGGCTCTGCAATTTCATGTGCGATGTGGGGCTATTTTCTCTACGTCGGCATCATCGATCCCTTCGGTGGGATCTGGACGTTGTGGCCCCTGTTCGGCACGGCAAACCAGATGTTGGCAGCGATCGCGCTGATGCTGTGCACCGTGGTGCTGTTCAAGATGAAGCGTCAGCAATACGCCTGGGTGACCGTGGTACCGGCCACCTGGCTGGTCGTTTGCACGGTCAGTGCGGGATTCGAAAAGGCCTTCAGCTCGAACCCGGCGGTCGGCTTTTTCGCGCACGCGACAAAATTCGGCAGTGCCGCCGCGGCGGGCGAAGTGCTGGCGCCGGCCAAGACGCTGGGCGACATGACGCGGATCGTGTTTAACGACAACCTGGATGCGATGTTGGCGGTCGTTTTTATCGTGGTCGTGCTTTCGACGCTGGCCTATGCGTTGATCAGCATCCGCAAGGCTCTTGCGGTACCGACCAGCACCACCCAGGAGATGGGCGCTGTCGCTTTGGCGGGAGGCACCAGATGAACAAATTGCGGATCGCCTATGGCTGGGCGCAGCGCGCTGCACGCATGATGATCGGTATTCCCGACTACGAGACCTATGTCCAACATCGCAAGACGTTTCACCCCAACGAATCGATCATGAGCTATGAGGAATTTTTCTTTGAGCGCCAATCGGTGCGGTACACGGTGAGTCGGGATCGAATGAAGGGCTGCTGCTAATGCGCACTGCGCGCCGCCGCAATTGCGCTGATGCGTAAGCTCGCCGGCGTTGCTTTGCGGCGATCACTAGGGGCTGGGGGCCGTGCATCGGGCATCAACCCCGGAGCGACCGGCGCGTGAATCGATCTGCCGGATTTTTCTGCGTAGGCCCTCTTCCGCCATTTTGCGCCGCCCGCAAAGCGGCACATTTTTTTGTCGTCGTTGCGGCCCTCGTAGTAGGTCGGTTCCCAACGGTGGCGAAGATTCGGGTGGTGTTCGAAGCTGATCCGATGGGACGCGGCCCGGAGACTTCGGTCTCCTCGGCGGGAAGCCGACGGCGCGCGCACCGCCTCGGCGTTGTCGAAAGTGTGACCAACGTGTTGGGCGGTGGCGAACGGAAATTCGCGCGGCCCGCGTTGGGCGAAGCGGCAGGTACCGACCATGCGCCACGGGAAGCGAAGGCCCGTAATTGCGCGCGTGTGGCCGTTGCGCAGGATGCGCGGACTGTAGGCGAGAACGCGCCGCGGCAGGCAGATGAGACTCGGCTAACGACCGCTAGAGCCTCGGAATTTCATGTGCCGTGAACGGCGTCCGGAACTTCCTCTTCCGGCCAAGGATGCTCGGATTTTCGTTCAAAGATCATGTCCGGCTTGGCCGGCGTAAGAGTCCAGTCGCCGCGCGCAATTTCGGCCTCCAGCTGGCCCGGCAACCAGCCGGAATGGCCGATGAAAATCCGCAGACCCTCCATCGGTTTGTCCCGGGCCAGGAGCTTGCGCAGCAGCTCCAGATTCGTGCTCACATAAACGCCGTCGAGTACCTGGATCGCATGTTCGGGCAGCGTGTCAGCACGAAAAAGAAATGACAAAGTCGCGAGTTGGACAGGACCGCCGAAGTACACCTTGTCTTGCAGTTTCGCAAGGCGCTCAAGATCGGGAAAGAGGTGCGAGATGGAGATCGGCGTGGGGCGGTTGATGATGACACCGGCCGGCGCAGGACCGATGTTGTTCATCACGAGCACGACCGAGTCCTTGAAATCGGGATCAGGAAGATCTTCGCGCGCGACCAGGAGGATTGCGGTCAACGGCTTGGTGGTGTCGGCCGATATCGACAACGATATGCCGAACAGAATCAAGAACGCGTAAAAGGCTCGGTTCATGTCCTGCGAAAGGCCTCGACACGGGCCCTGCGCACGAAGCTGGCCGCAAATTCCGTCCGCATTCGGTGGCGATTGAAGAGGACCCCGAGATTCCGACCCCGACCTTGGCGACAAAGACCGCTTTGGAACCCAGGCAACCACGCTACGCGTTTGACCTGAGGGGGTCAAGGAACTCTTTCCGAAGGGAATTTGCTTGCCGGTGCAACAGGGCGACGCGATGCAGAAAGCGGTTGCAGCCTCTCGTGAGCCGTCGTTCCCGCGCTTGCGCAAAGCACACACGGGGCGCATCATTTCATCGAAAACGTCGACCGCTTATCGCAGGGTCGCCGTGCAACCCCTCGGGGGCGGCACCAACGGTCTTATTTCGGAGTCAATGCCATTGCGGGCCACCGTGGGCTGCAGTAAATCACGGGTCAACGAAGACTTCCTCCCGGAGGCGGACGTTCGCGAACTCGGAGACCGCCGCGACCGGGACGCTCGCCCGTTTCCAAGTAGCCGGGACCCGCTACGGCTGGTGACGGGCCCGATTCGCGTATTGTTTTCACTAGTGCTCGCTTTCTTACCAGCAGCGGCGTATGCCGAGGCGGTCGCGGTCGAAGTTGGTTACGGCCAGGATGTTCGCGTCCAGTCGATCGATCTCGACTTCGATTGGTGTCGCACCTGCGAGCTGGCTGCACCCGAGCACACTTCGCTCGCTCTGGAGTTCGCTGTAGAAGCGATGCAGGGCCACCGCTCGCAAGAGGCCAACAACAACCTTTTCGCGTTTGGTGCCATGCCGCTGTTGCGATATGCCTGGCCTAATCGGGAGGGTGCGCTCTTCGTCGAGGACGGGGTGGGCGTGCGCCTGGTGTCCCGAACCCGCCTCTATAACGAACGAGTGCTAAGCACCGCATTCCAATTTGGCGAGCTGCTTGGCGTCGGCATGCGATTTTGCCGCCACAACGTGTGCGAAGTTGGCCTTCGCGTGCAACACATGTCCAATGGCAATATCAAAAGGCCCAACGACGGCGTGACATTCACCGCGATCCGGGTGGCGCTGCACTGGAAGTGACGGCCAACTCGTCGGGAAGCCGAGGCGCCCCGAGGTTTGCTTCATACAGGACGCCGGCACCCGATTGCCGGCCAGCCACGATCGATTCGCGGCTGCCGAGCTCCGGATCGCTTTGCGTTGCCGCGGGCGCCGGCGAGAGTGGCGGCAAGCCGGTGTCGCGTGCGCTTTGGGCGAAACCATCAGATTCGCGTGCGTGCGGCGACCTCGCGGATGAACTGCGCCGTACGGGTCGGCGCCGTGACGGGCAGCATGTGTCCGCCTTCGATGAGCGCAAGCTGCGCGCCCGGCAGCAGGGACCTCAGCGTTTCGCCTTGCCGCAGGGGACTCAGTACGTTGTCGCTGCGCCCGTACAGGATGCTCACCGGCAGCCGCATCGCGCCGCAACCTTGCACGATTGCAGGCAGGCCCTGGGGAATTGCGCCGAGATCGGCGCAGGCCGCAACGAAATGGCTTGGCCGCAGTGCGAGCAGCCCGCCACCGCGCATGGCATAGTCCCGCGGCACCGCTTCAGGACGGAAGACCAACGCCAGCAGATCCTCGCGTTTGGCGATCAAGATGGGTATGGCAAGGGTCCACGCGATGAGTTGGCACAGCCGCAGTTGAACGATCCTCAACCCACGCAATGCCGCGGGGACGTCGCTCGGATGTATGAGTGGCGCCACCAATGCAAGGGCGGCCACGCGCTCCGGATGGCGTTGCGCGAGTGCAAGAGCGATTGTGCCGCCCAGCGAATGACCCACGACAATCGCGCGATCGAGCGCGAGCGTCTCAATAAGCGCCGCCAGGGCATCGGCCTGCGCAGATAGCGAAGCGGAGGCCGTTGGGGCCCGGGCCGAATATCCGGAGCCGGGCCGGTCCACCGCTACCACGTGAAAATCGTCCGCCAGTTCATCGACCAAGGCGTACGTGAAATTGCCCAGCTGACCGCCAAGGCCATGCACGAGCAGTAGGGCCGGGCCGTGCCCGCGCTCTACCACGTGCAGGAGCGCGCCGGGTACGTCGACGAACCGGCCAGCGGGAGGCAGCGCCGCTTCGACCCTGCGGACCGTACGCAGGGTAAGTAGCGCGAGTGCTGCGGCGAGGCCAACGACAAGCAGCAGCACAAACAGGGCAACCGAAACGGCGGTGGACATCAATGGGACCCCAACGGGCATGAGCCGTAGCTAGGAGAAGTGCGGACGAGAACGGACCAACGACTTGTCACAAGCCGTTACTCGATCGGGCTTTGCGCCTCGGTTGCATTCTCGCGCGGATGCGCTCGCCGAGCGGCCTTCCTTCGGCGTCGATGCTGCGGGCCGAGCAACATCCGCGGAATCGGCGCCATGAAAACGAGCCCGGCGACCCACCGGGCACGCGCGAGCGATAATGCCCACCGTGACGCTGCGGCAGGTGCGGATCGGTGCTTGTTCGCCGGCCTCCGACGACGGCCGCATGCTGCGGTCGTGGGGGCCCGATTTTTGGTGGTCCGCAATTCGGTATCGAGGGCCCGCGTAGTCTCGAGCGTCTGCTCGCGCACGCAGCAAAGCCGGTCACGAGCGAGTCCGGCGAGTAGCGGCGCCTGCGCGACTTTGACGCAGCGCGCTGGCAAGGCCCCGCCGATTACGGCGTCGAGGAGGAGTCAACCATACCCATGGCCAATCCGTCCAGCAGCCCTGAGATCTCCTCCGTGCGCCGCGTCGTCGTTGCGAGCCTCGTCGGCACGTCGCTTGAGTGGTACGACTTTTTCATCTACGGCACGGCCGCCGCACTGGTCTTTAACCAGTTGTTCTTTCCGAGTTTCGAGCCGCTCGTCGGCACGCTGCTCGCCTTTACAACGTATGCCGTCGGATTCGTCTCGCGGCCGCTCGGCGGAATCATCTTCGGGCACTACGGCGATCGGATCGGCCGCAAGAACGTGCTGGTTGTCACGCTGCTGCTGATGGGCATCGCCACGTTCGTGATCGGGCTGCTGCCGACGTATGCAATGCTCGGCGTCTGGGCGCCCATTTTGCTGGTCGTGCTGCGCTTTCTCCAGGGGCTTGGGCTCGGTGGCGAATGGGGCGGCGCCGTGCTGATGGCGCTCGAGTCGGGCGCGCGCGACCGTCGCGGCGTCAATGCCAGTTGGCCCCAGGTCGGCGTGCCGATCGGACTGCTCCTGGCAAATGGCGTCTTGTCGCTGATGGGCGCCGTTACCTCGGATGCCGAGTTCAAATCCTGGGGCTGGCGGGTACCATTTCTTCTCAGCGGCGTGCTCGTCATCTTTGGCATCTGGATCCGTAGGACAATCGCGGAGAGCCCGCTGTTTCGCGGGCTCGCCACAGGGCGCACCGAGGTGCGTGCGCCAGCGCTGGAGGTGCTTCAGCACTATCCGAAGCAGGTTTTGTTGGCCATTGGCGCGCGCGTAGGCGTCGACGTTGCCTTTTACACCTTCGTCTTGTTCATCGCCACCTATGTCGCCACGTTCCTGAAGCTGCCTCGCGGCTATGCGCTCAACGCGGTGCTGATCGCGGCAGCTTGCCAGGTGGGGGCGATTCCAGCCTTCGGCGTGCTCTCCGACCGCTACGGGCGCCGGCCGATCTACCTGCTGGGTGCGATTGGCGCGGCGATATGGGTCTTCGTCTTCTTCGCGCTGCTCGATACGGGCAATTTCACACTGATCGTCCTGGCGACAGTCATTGCGCTACTCCTGCATGCCGCGATGTACGGCCCGCAGGCCTCCTTCATAGCCGAGATGTTCCCGACCCGGGTGCGCTACAGCGGCGCGTCGATGGGCTACCAGCTCGCGGGCATACTTGGCGGCGCGCTCGCACCAATCGTCTCGGTCGCGCTGCTCGGCCGCTACGGTTCCTCGCTCGTGGTGTCCCTCTATGTGCTCGCCATGCTCACGGTCACCACGCTGTGCGTGCTTGCCGCGGAGGAAACCTCGCGCAGGGACTTGCACACGGACCCCATTGACCCAGGCGGGCGCTCGGCGCGGGCTTCGTGATGCGTGTCAAAGCCGGAACCTGGCGTATGGCGCCGCTTGGCGATCGCGCGATGATCATCGAGTTCGGGCAGCACGTCGATGCCGATACCAACGCACGCGTGCTGGCGGTCGCGCAAGCCATTTTGCGCGCTCTCTTGCCGGGCGTTACCGACGTCGTGCCCGCGTACGCAACCCTTGGCCTGCACTACCGCCCCGAGGCTCTTGATGGCCCCTCACCCTATGAGAGCCTGCGCCGGCGGGTCGAGGTGCTTCTGGCCCAGGAGATCGAGTCGAGCAAGACGGCGGCACGCCTCGTCGAGATACCGGTTCACTACGGCGGCGAATGGGGGCCCGATCTCGAGGTAGTCGCGCAGGCGTGCAAACTCACGCCGGACGAAGTGATCGCACGGCACGCGGCTCCGATCCACCGTGTATGCATGCTGGGCTTCGCGCCGGGGTTTCCTTACCTTGCAGGCCTTGACCCCCGCCTCGCAGTGCCACGGCGCGCCACGCCGCGCACCGCCGTGCCGGCGGGCAGCGTGGCGATCGCGCGCGACCAAAGCGCCATCTACCCGTTGGACATACCGGGAGGATGGAATCTGATCGGGCGCACACCCGTGCGCCTGTTCGACCCGACGGCGCAGCCGCCATGCTTGCTTGCGCCCGGTGACGAAGTGCGTTTTGTGCCGATTTCTGCAGCGGAGTATCGCGCGTTGGAAGGTCGCAAATGACCATCGAGGTCGTCAAGCCCGGCGCGCTCTCGACGCTGCAGGACCTCGGACGAAACGGGTTTCAGCATTTAGGCGTCCCGGTGGGGGGCGTCATGGACGAACGGTCGCATCGAGTCGCCAACTTGCTCGTTGATAATTCAGAGCGCGAGGCGACACTCGAAATCACGCTGTTGGGTCCGAGTCTACTGTTCCACACGGTTGCATTGATCGCGATCGCTGGCGCCGATTTATCTGCGCGCATCGGCGAACACCTTGTTCCCGGGCACACGCCGGTGCTGGTGCGCGCGGGCAGTCGGCTCGACTTCGGGAGTCGAGTCGCGGGTGTGCGCGCATATCTCGCGGTTCATGGTGGCTTCGCGGTCCCGCTCGTCATGCACAGCAAGTCGACCTACCTGCGGGGCGGGTTCGGTGGCTTTCAGGGCCGCGCGTTGCGCAGGGGCGACGTGCTCGGGCTTGTGTCGGCCGACGCCGAGCGCGTGTATCCGAGGCTCGCGCGCACGTTGCGCGCGAGCCCGCTGTCGTTTGCCGCGCTCGGGAATCGACCGCAGCTGCCGGATGCGCCCATCCATGCTTCGGAGACGGCGGTACGGGTGATCGCAGGAGGGCAATGGCGGGCGTTTACAGCGGAGGCCCAGCGGCACTTTCGGGAGGCGCCGTTTCGCCTAACCCCGCAATCGGATCGCATGGGATTCCGGCTCGAGGGGCCCAGGCTTGGGTTGCGCGAACCCACAGAAATGATTTCCGAAGCCGTCGCCTTCGGCACAGTGCAGGTGCCGCCGGACGGAAACCCGATTGTTCTGATGGCGGACCGGCAGACGATCGGCGGCTACCCGAAGATCGCGAGCGTGGCAAGCGTGGATCTGCCGGTGCTTGCGCAACGCATGGCTGCGCAGGACGTGCGCTTTTCGCTGACCTCACTCGAGGAGGCGCAGCGACTCTACCTTGCGCGGGAACGGACGATGGCAGACTTTGCAGCACAGTTAAAAGGGCTGCAAGGGAGTTGACGATGGCGCGGATCGACCTAAATTGCGATATGGGCGAAAGCTTCGGTGCCTGGCAGATGGGCAACGACCTTGAGATTCTCGACTATGTCACGTCGGCAAATATCGCTTGCGGATTCCATGCCGGTGACCCCGCGACCATGCACAAGACGGTCGAGGCGGCGCTCGCCAAGGGCGTCGCCGTCGGGGCCCATCCGGGACTGCCCGACCTGCCCGGCTTCGGACGCCGCCCGATGGCGCTTTCGCCAGGCGAAGCCTATGACATCGTCGTCTATCAGGTCGGCGCCCTCGCCGGGTTTGCAAAGGCCCTGGGCGGGAAGCTCTCGCACGTGAAGGCGCATGGCGCGCTATACAACATGGCGGCGATGGACCTCGAACTGTCGGCGGCCATCGCCCGCGCGGTGCGCGACGTCGATTGCGAACTGGTGCTCTTCGGTCTTGCGGGAAGTGAGACGATACGGGCGGCCGAAAGTGCCGGCCTGCGCGCCGCGGCCGAGGTGTTTGCGGACCGCACTTACCGCGACGACGGATCGCTCACGCCGCGGAGCTGTCCCGATGCCCTGATCGAGGACGCAGATGCGGCCGTGAATCAGGCAAAGCGTCTGGTAATCGAAGGCCGCGTTTGGTCAACCACCGGCAAGGACGTCCACGTCCGGGCCGACACGCTTTGCATCCATGGCGACCAGGCCGGCGCGCTGCTGTTCGTGAAGCGCATCCGAACGGAACTCGAGCGCGAAGGCGTGGCGATATCCGCGTTACGCAATGCGCCCTTCTGAGTGGCCGGCCGCCGGCGACCGAGTGCGCGGAACGCGGCGCCGGGCGTGTCGTGCACGTACCGCTTGTCCACCCGACGTCAGGGGTGCGCGCGGCGCCCTTCACTGCGGCGCTCGCGCATCCGCGCGCATTCCTTTTCTTCGGCCAGAGGCGCGCCCCCACACAATCGTGCCTCGTTACGATCTTGCCAGTCGATCTGCCTGACCCTCGACGCAAGCAAGGCGCATGGGGCCCGGACCCGATTCAGCGGGCCTCGTAGCTGAAGCGGGGCGTCCAGTTGCCCCGCCCCCCGGGCAGCAACTCGAGAAAATGCCACAGGCTGCAGAAGTCGTCGCCGGGGCCGAATCCGGAATCGGAAACGCGCACGATGCGGTCGCCTTCCCGCTGAAACACAGACACACCGGGCAGCCAGTTGCCGTTGACGGAGCGATATCCCATGTCCTCGGCAAACCGGGTGCCCGCGTGGCTGACCATCGGGAACCGCCAGCCTCGAGCCTTCGCGAAACGCTGCTGCGCCTCCGGGGAGTCCGGACTCGAAACGACGAAGGCGGCGCGATCGGCCAGATGGTGATAAATGCCGTTGTAGCCGTCGGCCCACAGTGTGCAGTACGGACAGCTCGCCCCCATGTTGTGGATGAGGAAGAGATCCTTCTTGCTGCCGAAGAGCTCCGAGAGCCGAACCTCGCCCGCGCTCGTTGCAAACCGATAGTTCTGAGTCGCCTGTGGCTCGACGCTCGCCTGCACCGAACGCATTTCTTCGCGCGTCTGGGCGATGCGCTGGCGAAGCTCGTCCAGACGTTTCTTGGCATCGACATAGTTCATCGCACGTTCCTCCTGTGTCCGCTTTTTTGCCGGGTTCGCGCCCGGCCGCTGACGCGACGCTGCTCGATCTCGTCGAGCCAGCCGGCCAGCGTGTCGAACTGGGCCTGCCAATACTTGCTGTAGCGATTGATCCAGACCGCGGCCGCAAAAATCGGGCCCACCGAAATACTGCAGCGGCTGATGCGCCCGCTGCGGGCCTGCTGCACCAGGCCGGCCCGCACCAGCACCTGAATGTGGCGAGAGACTGCCTGTAACGATATGTCAAAGGGAGCCGCTAGCTCCGAGACCAACAACTCGTGTTCGCCAAGTCGTTCGAGGATCGCGCGGCGAACCGGATCGCTGAGCGCGAAGAACACACGATCCAGTAAGTCCTCCTCGGACTGTTTCTGGCTCGCGGCCTCCTCGGTGACGACCCGCAGGGCGGACGAATGGACATTGCTCACGTTCGCAGAATATCAACCATATGGTTGAATGTCAACAGATCGGATGAATATCGTTGCGCCCTGGGGCAGTGCCGCGGTCGAGGCGGGCGGCGCGGCATCCCGGCGCCAGCGCAAGAGCAAACCTTGGCCTGCGTGCGCCGAGTCGCTGCCCCAGAACGTTCGGTCGATCCGTCTCGGCGGTGATGGATTGAGCCCGCGCAAAAGTAGATCGGGCGGTTTGCAGCTGGCAGGGTGTCGGGTTTTGGGGAGCCTCGCGGCACCGATTGCGGTCGCTCCGAAGCGTCACGTTGCGCTAGCAGAGAAGAAAGGCGAAACTTGGCAGCGGTGATCCTGCCGGCGAGCGTGCGAGCAGGGGGTGTTGGGCAAAAGGGCGGGATTGGCCGCGCCTGCCGACCGCCGACGCTGGGCGCAAGCACGCGCTCGTCTGGTTAGCGAGACCCGCGCGCTCGATGGGAGGAGACCCATATGGAATACAGCACGCTCATCGTCGAGGTGGCCGACCAGGTCGCCACGGTCACGCTCAACCGGCCGGACCGCGCCAAC
>Ga0187780_10000972_pt1 | contig 21408 bp, 24 predicted proteins | sample 1015_Q2_SP10_20__FD_132429 | JGI IMG/M metagenome (GOLD analysis project Ga0187780, IMG submission 132429) | Tropical peat soil microbial communities from peatlands in Department of Meta, Colombia - 1015_Q2_SP10_20_MG | ecosystem: Environmental > Terrestrial > Soil > Wetlands > Peat | place... | reverse complement strand
CAACTGCGCCTGGTACCAGACCAACATAGCGGTCATGAAGGCATGCGTCCGGGCGGGCGCCCACTACACAGACCTGGGTGGTTTCTTTGACACCTGCCTCAAACAGCTGGAGTTCGACAAGGATTGGAAGAAGGCAGGGATAAACGCGACCATAGGTCTTGGGAGCACGCCGGGTCTGACCAACATTGCTGGAGCAGCCGGTGCCGCGAAGCTCGACAAGGTGGACACCATCAACATCTACTGCTCCTGGGGAAACACCCTGCCCGTAAAGGAACCGGGCTGGCCAGGTTACTCCATCCGGACGGTGATGGACGAGTTCACGCAGGAGCCTGTCATGTGGCTCGACGGGAAGCACGTCAAACAGCCCGTCCTTTCTGGGGAGACGACAGTGACGATGCAGGACCCAATTGGCAAAGTCACCGCCTACTATGTGAAACACTCCGAGCCTGCGACCCTCGGAAGGTACGTCGGCAAGGGGTGCCGCAATGTGACATTCCGCATCGGCTTCCCAAGCACAGACTTCGCCACCTTCAAGACGCTGAGGGGCCTCGGATTCGCCGAGACCGAAGGGATCCAGTTCGGAGACCAGAAGGTATCGCCCCTTGACTACCTGACGACGATGTACCAGAGAGCCATATCCAAGGGAAGGCATGACGCTCCGCCGAAGGAGGAGTATGAGTATGACGCTTTCAGGATAGACGTCTTCGGAGCCCTGAAGGGGACCCCTGCAACTGTCACCTATCACATAATGACGTGGAACGACCCGAAGAGGGGCATACCCTCGGCCAGAGACACCTCGGTGCCCCCAGCAGTGGTTTCATACTGGCAGGGAACAGGGAAGATCAAGGAGCCAGGAGTCTTCCCGCCCGAAGCGACGGTCGACCCCGAGCCCTTCTTCGTCGAGATGGGCAAGAGGAAGATCAGAGTGGAGGAGCACTTCACCAAGACAAAGAAGTTCTACTGAAAGTCAGAGAATCGCTGCGACTTTAGATGGCCTCCACCATCTCCATTGAGACCTCTGACCTCAGGAGCTCTTTCACGACTGTCTTGAAGATCTCCAGATGGTTTTCGATGTCCTCTCTTGTGTGCTGCACGGACACGGTCCACTGTTCGTCTGGTCCCGTTGCCATGGGGATCACTCCCCTGTTCAGCATCGCGGTGTAGTAGGTCCACCAAGTACCCACGTTCACGTCGAGGAAGCTCCTCCAGTCCGTCACCTCGTGGTCTGTGAAATGCATCGTGCCACTGACCCCGATGGCTTGGACCTTCGCCTTGAGCTTAGCGTCTTCGATAATGTCCGTGTATCCGTGAGCCAGCTCTTCACCGAGCTTGGCCGCCTTGGCCAGCTTCTCCTTGGTCAGGATCTCGGTGAGGGTGACCAGCCCGGCCCTTACCGCGACTGGGTTCGAATTGAACGTCCCCGCGTGGGCTACGACTCCTGGCACGATGGCGTCCATGATCTTTTGCTTCCCTCCAAGTACGGAGAGCGGGTAGCCTCCTCCTATTGCCTTCCCCATAGTCTTGAGATCTGGCGCTACGCCAAACTCCCCTTCGACACCGTGGTAGAACTTCCCACATGTTTTCACTTCGTCGAAGATCAAGATGGCTCCCGTTTCATCGCAGAGATGGCGCAGTGCCTCCAAGAACCCCCGCCTCGGGGGGATGAAACCCATGTTCATCGGAATGGGCTCCAGGATCACCCCCGCAAGGTTGTTCCTGTCTTTCCTCACGGCCTTCTCTACTGATTCGAGATTGTTGAACTGCGCCACGATCGTGTTCTGGAGTATCTCTTCAAGCATCCCCTGTGACGAAGGGACGATGTTGGGGACGCTTGTGTTCCCCGTCTTCGCGAGAGATGGCTTGACGTTGACCATGAGAGTGTCGTGCGAGCCGTGGTAGCACCCCTCGAATTTCAGGATCTTCTTCCTCTTCGTGTATGCGCGCGCCAGCCTTACGGCGTGCATCGTCGACTCGAGTCCGGTCGATGACAACTTTACCCTGTCCACCATGAATCTCTGGCAGATGGTCTTGGCCAGGGCGGCCACGTCCTCTCCCTCGAACCCGAATATCGTCCCGTTGCCGACCTGGTCTCGAATTGCCCTGACGAGGACCGGGTGGGAGTGGCCGATTCCCAGTGCACCGAATGCCATGTTGAAGTCTGTATACTCATTCCCGTCGGCGTCCCAGAGCTTGGATCCCCGCCCCTTGGCGAAGTAGAGCGGATAGGGATCTAGATACCTGTAGTTGCTGTTCACCCCATAGGGCATCCACTTGCTTGCCTCCTCGAATATCTTCGAGGAACGCCTCGTCCTCTTTTTCAGCGCCTCTGCCTCCCTCTCTCCTATCTTCTCCACCCTTTCACCACCAAGTGCGCGATGTTACGTTGTATAAACGCCCTTTCCCTTTTTCTGTCGGAATGCGTCCTTGACCTGCAGGGAACATTAAGGGCCATACAGGTTCGGGAAAGATGCGAGTTCGTTCTTTAGGGACAGCCGCTATAAATAACAAACTCGAAGTGATGTGTTCGTAGGTCCCTATCGTTGGCGTCGGCAAAACCGACGGTCTTCGTACGAGAGGCAACGGGACTCGTGCGCGAGGTGGGCGCATGGTCCTCGTTTATGGCAGTGTTCTTTCTGGTAACTGGCGGAGTCGCCGTGCTGTTGCTGGGCACGATGTACACGGCGCCCGGCGCAAACTGGCCTCTGGCCATGTTCGTCGCATTCTTGCCCTCGCTGCTTGCGGGAGGAATGTTCACCATCATCGGCTCGTCCCTGCCACGGGCTGGTGCTGACTATGTATTCACTACGAGAGCGACAAGGTCGATAATCGGCTTCGTCAATTATTGGGGGCTCAACATCGCGTTCATCCTGAACATAGGCATTTTCGCCTACTACGGCTCATCTTACCTTGGTTACTTCCTCTCCGGGCTGGGCGCCTTCTATAACAACACCAACCTCGCGAACGAAGGCGCATCCCTCGTAGGTCCCGCCTGGACTTTTGTCATAGCCGTCCTAATCATCCTTGTCTTCGGCGCGATGTCGGTGATGCGTCCCAAGAACGTCTGGAGGATAATCTTCTGGGTCGGGGTCCTCGCGATGGTTACGACGCTGATCATGTTCGTGGCGATGGCGGGTGTCACATCCGATTCCTTCCAGACGGCCTACAACTTGTTCATGACGAACTCCACCGCCTACACTTCAGTCATCACCCAGGGAGGAATCACCATGCCGGCTGCTTCTCTGGCGGCGACCGCCGCTGCCCTTCCATTCGCTTGGTTCTCCTACACGTGGTACAATCTCTCCCTCGGATGGACCGGGGAGCTCAAGAACGTGAAGAGGTCTCTTCCTATAACGATCATTGTCGCTCTCATTGCCATCGCGACATACTACATACTCTTCAGCTTCCTGATGGTCAGGGCCTTCGGCCAGAATTTCCTGAACAACTGGAGTTCGCTGACGACCCTAGGAACGCCTCCGATCGCCGGAGTGGGCAATTTCATTCCATTCTTCATCCTCATAGCGTATAAGGCACCCTGGCTCTATGTCGCCGCTTTCCTCGCGCTATGGATACCGACTGTCTTCGAGTTTCCAGCAGTGATAATCTCTCAAACCAGATATCTTTTCGCCTGGGCCTTCGACAGAATCCTCCCCGACAGATTTGCCTCCGTAAGCGACAGATTCCACACCCCCATCTTTGCTACTGTGCTGGTGCTCATTGGTGGCATAATCGGGTCAGCCCTCATGGCTACACTTGGCGTCAGCTCGACTGAGTTTGCCACACTCACCTTCGCGATATTCTCCTTCGGCTTCATAATACCGGCGATAGCCGCCGTCTTGTTCCCATACGTGAGGCGAGACATGTTTGAAGCGAACTTCAGCACCAAGAAGTTCGGACTGCCGCTGCTGAGCTGGCTTGGATTGGGGACGGCCGCTTACTTGATCTATTCGACCTATCTTGCTCACACGTCCGGGAGCCTGCCTTTTGACAACTTGGCGGCCTGGGTTTTCGGGACAATATACATCCTCGGCATCGTTGTCTATGTTGTGAGCTATTTCTGGAACAAGAGAAGGGGGCTCCCCCTCAGCCTGGTCTTCAAAGAAATACCTCCAGAGTAGGCAGCAGGTTCGGGAAGATCTATCCCGAAGTCAGGACGTATGACTTCACTCTCTCTCCATCTAGCTCGCACAGGAGCCCTCTCAGAATTCCCGAGTTGTACTCGCTGCCGGGGTTAAAACAGAGGGTCCTGCCAATCTTCACCATTCCTCTCGATTCGTGAATGTGGCCGTGGATCCCTGCCAGAGGCTGGTACTTTTCGATGCTGTTTCTCACGGCAGTGCTCCCCGCTGAGGTCATGAGAATCTGTCCTCCGGAGACCACCGGTTTGAAGGTGGGGTCGAGCATGGGGGCCTGGTCGATGGTTGTGCCGATGGGGGGGACGTGAAGGTTGAAGATGGCACCCTTCATGTTCTTCACCTGGCCTGCCATCTTCTCTATTTTCTCTGTGAGGACGTCCTCGTCAACCTCCCTCGGGCTCTTCCATGGGGTGTGGTTTGTGTGTCCCATCGTTATCATCTCGTGCTCGTTGTCTAGGTTCACGACTTTCTCCTCCGGATTGATTACGTAGTCGCCTGAGTCAAGGGCCTCGTCTATGGCGAACGAGTCGTCGTTCCCTGGAGAGACGTAACATGTTATGCCTGTTCCCCTAAGCCTCTCATCTGCCAGCTCCATCCAACGCTGCACGCTCTCCTTCATCAGGCGTTCGAAGAGCCTATCGACCTTGGATCTGTCGGCTTGCAACTCCTGCATCTCCTTCGGATCGGTCATGTGCGGGTAATAGCCCGAGTCCCGCACTTTCTTCAGCATCTTGTCCGTTTCTTCCTGAGACTTTAATGTGATTTCTTCCCCTCCGTAGCTACAAACAATAGTCCCGTCAGGCTGCCTGACGAATGTAACTATCATTTTCCCCGTGATGTCCCCGCCAAGCACAAGGACGTTTACTCCGTAGAACTTCCCTGCGTTGACGAACTTGCGGAAGCACCTGTCTGAGCCGTGCACGTCAGTGACGAAGTACACTCTCGTGCTCGTCATGGCGCTCACTGCCGCCCCGTTGCTGATTAAACGTTTCAGGACTTGGTCTGGGCGCCCTCGCCAACCATCCGCGAATCGACGACCTCTTTGTCTGCTTCGGGGAGCTCATACCATTTCATCTTCTCCCCGATTCTTGCCCTCATTTTCCATTTGAAATCCTTGGGCTTATCTTCAATCATGGTTCTGAGCTTGTTCACACGGGCCCTGACTGAGGTTTTGATGTTATCCTCCAGACTGAAATCATCAAGTTTTGCCAGGAGCCTGTCGAGGTTCATCATGAACGTCTTGTAGACGCCCCAGTCGCTGGCGCACAGATTCGCAATGTAGGCGCCGTTAATCATTTCCTTGTCGCTGGCCCCTACGTCGTAGTCGGCGAAGATGCAGACAGCGTCCTTCAGGTCCTTTTCGTTCACGTCGATTATCTGGATCTTTGTGACAAGCATGTCTGCAAGCGGGATTGTCTTGGCGTCGACCTCCAGCCTGTCCCTGAAGTTGAAGCTGTGGCACATCTCGAAGACGTCGAGGAACACGTCAACGCGCCTCTGGTTGGCTATGTCGTTGAAGATCAGTCTCCTGTAGCCCTGGATGGCGTTGAACTTGTCTCTCGGGACATAGTCCAGCGAGGTGAAGAGCTGTTTGATCTCACGAGACTGTCTTGAGTGCCCCATGAAATCCACATCAACATACTTCCTTTGGAGGCTTGGAAGCTTGGCGGAAGGACAGCGGAACCAGAAGGAGACGCCACCGAATAGTCGAAGAACTACGCCGCTGGCCTGGGCCGCATCTATGACCCGAGCTGCTTCCTCCACGGGGCTCTGAAGAGGAGGCATTTGACATCGCCCAGTTGCTCCTCTTTTATCCTTGATGGGAGCAGGCAAACACCCACAGCAGAGGGTCAGAGTGAAAAGGAATCACGTACTGACTTGTGAGGACACGACGGCCTTGTGCAGACGTTACCTGAACGCCACGACGTACGAACCTCCATGGCCGCCAATGTTTTACTAGCTGGCAAATTTGACAATGCTGGATGACGGAGCCACAGCAGACAGCAGAGCGCGACACCCTCCGCATCTATGGAATGTCCTTCGATTTCCCCATGTCACAGAAACTGGAATTCGACCCAAAGTTCACTCGAGAGGAGGGGAGCGTGGCCGTCAAGTCTCCCTCGAAGTCGGTCGTCTTCGTCACATGGGGAGAACTCCGGAGAATCGTCAAGAAACTGCCCACCCCGAAGGAACATTCACGGTACAGTATAGAAAGGGCGGTAAAGAACTCTCGGGGGAAATTGAACCAAGTCGAGCAGAGGGATGTGCAGATCAACGGGCACTCCGCCGCCTACAGCCGAGCCGAAATCGAGGTGCCCCGGGGGATGCTAGGCCCGCAAAGACCCAAGCAGGAGATACTATCGGTGCATTTTCACTGCGACAGGACGTCCCGGTATTTCGTTATCTACACCAGCTCTGACAGGGGAGCTCCCGGCGTGCAGGGGCAGGACGATGTGTTCCGGGTCGTGACAGAGACCTTCAGATGCCATTGACTTCTAGATGCACCCGACGTCAGGTAAGACCTAGGTAGTGCCCGGTCGGACCCCCAACCGCCGTGTCCGTCAGACAGATGAAGGTCGGAGACGAGCAGAACTTCGTCTACCTGCTCGTCGACGAGCCGAGCGGTGAAGCGATTGTGATTGACTCGGGTTGGGAGATCGACCCCATTGTAACCACTGTCAGAGCAGAGAAGCTTGACGTGAAGTACGCCGTCGCCACCCACCATCACTCGGACCACACCGCTACCCTGTGGCAGCTGGGCCGACTGTTTGATGCAAAAATCGTGGCTCACAGGAGTTCGCCAATCGCCCACGACCTTGGCGTCGATGACGGCGACGCCCTGAGATTTGGCGGCGAAGAAGTGAAGGTCCTGCACACGCCAGGCCACACCGAGGACAGCATCTGCCTGTACGACGGGAAGCATTTGTTTACCGGCGACGCCCTGCTGATAGGGAGCTGGGGGAGGACCGACTTTGTGGGAGGCTCACCGAAGCAGATGTTCCGGAGTCTACATTCTGTGATTCTCAATCTGCCCCCTGAAACCATGATCTACCCAGGGCATGACTACGGGGAGGTTCCATTCAGGAAGCTGTCTGCCGAGGCAAGGGTGAATCCCGCGCTTCAGGCAAGGAGCTATGAAGAATTCCTGGGCGTCGTGAGATCGCGTAGCCCTAGCTTGGGTCCTCGGCCGACCGTTCGCGGGCACAGAACCTCGCGTTGAGGTGGAGGCAGTCCAACTTTATCTATGAAGGGCCCAGGCAACTTAACCGATGACCTTGTCTTGAAACCTGTTCGGATCCAGCGGAAACGCACCAGGGGTTTCGATCTCCAAGCAGAGGGGAGGAAGATCAACGGATTGGATACCGTCTATGTAGGCCGGCCCAGTGTGTGGGCGAATCCGTTCCTGTCCGACCGCACCAGGGTCCATTCCCCGAAGGTACTCCAAGGCGTCATGGATGTCTATAGGTTGCACATCCAACATTTGGTGGAGCAGGATCCAGACTTTTTGGAGCCCCTGAGAGGTAAGAACCTTGCCTGCTGGTGCCCGCTGACCAATCCGAAATGGGAGAAGGTCTACTGTCACGCAGACGTCCTTCTCGAAATGGCTAACTCGTGAGGAACGGACTCCATCTGCGCCACGCCCGGATCGGGACGCGTTGGGGCTTTCCCAGGAGTGAGAATCGACCCTCGGTGTTAACTGCCTGCGAATGCTTGAAAGACCGATCTGTGCTTGCCAGCCCGCTCGGTTGCGCTCCCGTCGATAGAGCTTCCGCCCGCAGCCACGAAGGGAAACATCTCGGTCGAGGAAGCGATGGCTCGGAGAAGGTCAATAAGACACTACAGTCTGAAGCCACTGACACTCGGCTCCCTTTCACAGATACTCTGGGCCGCCCAAGGGATAACGGAAACGGATGGAGGATTCAGGACAGCTCCCTCGGCCGGAGCTCTCTACCCGCTCGAACTCTACGTCGCGGTGAGGAAGGACGGGGTTGAGGGCCTTTCCGAGGGGGTGTATCATTACCACCCTGTGGGACACACCTTGGCGCTTGTCGAAGATGGCGACGTCTCTGCGGATCTGGAGGCTGCCACATGGGGTCAAGAAATTGTCAAGGAAGCCGCGGCTACCATTGTTATCACCGGAGTGCTAAGCAGAACGACGGAGAAGTACGGGAGAAGAGGGACACAATACATGTTCCAGGAATCAGGCCATGTTGCGCAGAACGTCTTCCTTCAGGCAACTGCCTTGGGGATAGGAACAGTCGCGATGGGCGCTTTTGGTGAAGCCGCTGTCAGGAGGGTTCTCGGCGCCAAGGCAGATGAAAAGCCCCTCTATGTTCAACCCCTCGGAAAGCCTGGGTAGAATTCGGTTTCAATCGGCGATTCAGGGAGAAGTGTTTTGAAGCGAGTAGGCCGTTTGCGTGGGCGTGCTCAGCCTCTGTGCAATTTTTCTTGTATCCCTGGGCACACCTTGGGGTATTGTGACACTCGGAGAGGTCGATAGGAACGCAACTCGTCGTTTCACTTTGAACTCTTCGTCGAATCTCCTAGTTCTAGCGCTGACTGTGACAGCCGTGATTGCCGTGGTGGCGCTTTACTTCGCTATGAGACGCCGCCGGAGGGCATTGCTTGGCGAAGGGCAGAAAGTCCCGGTTGGGCCGCGTTGAGATGGGCCTGTTTGGTTGACATTATCCTCCTCCTGAAGATTTTCTTGGTTCCGTCGCTGATCCTTGCCGCAAGCCTGGTAGGGAATCGATGGGGCCCGGCGGTGAGCGGCTGGCTGGTGAGCCTTCCCTTTACATCGGCTCCCGTGATCTTCTTCCTGGCTGTTGAGCAGGGAGACGAATTCGCATCGAACGCGTCTGTGGGCGTTATCCTTGGACTGGCGTCGATTACCCTTTTCGCCTTCGCCTATTGTTGGCTCGCGCTGCGGCAGGTGGGCACGTTATGGCCCTACCCTGTGCTGCTCGGCTCGGGCGCCTTCTTTCTTCTGACTTTTGTCTTCGTGGGCATCCCCGTGCCTTCGGTCGCCGCTTTTGTCGTGGCGGCAATGTTCCTGGTCCTCGCATACCGATGGCTGCCAAGGGCGCGTGGTGCTACGGGCTCAAACCTTCCTGTGGCCAGGTGGGAAATCGCGTTCAGGATGGTTGCTGCCACAGTGCTGGTGCTCCTCATAACTCAGGCGTCAACGATGCTCGGCCCTCAGTTGAGCGGGCTCCTGACCCCCTTTCCGGTCTACGTCAGCGTGCTGGCGTCATCGACTTACCGCCTGCAGGGGGCGGCCTCCGCCGCGCAACTCGTCCGAGGTGCCACGATGGGACTGTTCACCCCCGCTGTCTTCTTCCTGATAGTGAGCACCACCATCATATGGCTGGGTGTTGGACCCTCGTTCGGGCTGGCCATAGTCGTGACCCCTTTGGTGCATGCACTCACATACAGGCTGCTCAAACTGGGTCCGTAGAACCGGGAGCGCCTTCGACATACTTGGCAAAGGAACTGAGTTCCTCCATGGCTGAAGACTCCGCCTCAGCCTTCCCCCGTGTCTTGAAGAGCAAAGACCAGCGCCCCTTCAGCTCCACGTCCAACGACGCCGTTATTCTTGTCCCTTCGGGGACTTCGTCGAACCTTACGACGCTCCTGGTCCGGGTGAGCCTAGTCTCGCCTTCGGACTCGACCCTTTCGGGAGGGAAGAGCTTCATTTCCCTGGCCTCCCTGCTGCCTCCAGCTCCTGAGGTTCTCTCGAGGTACACCGTGTCTCCCTCTCTCCTTGCAACCCTCACCTCATGCTTGTCTTTCGACCACCTCGGCATGGATTCGAAGTCCGTGTAGGAGGAGTAGGCCTTGGCGCGAGGAACCTTGACGACGAGGGACACCTCAAAGTGCATGCTTGAGGCTCAACGTATGTACATCCATTAAGGGATTCCTTTGGGCTCAGGGGTGAGACGTTAATACCGGTTATGCGTGGGCGGGCGGTCATGTCTGAGGAAGACGAAGAGCTGGACGAAGACGACGAGGACGAGGACGAAGGCTGGGGCGACGAAGAGGAAACAGAAGAGTAACCAGCTGGACCGCTCTACGCAGGAACCCGGCGATTAGGCAGGTTTCGTTTCGGTTTTGGGCTTGATCTCCACTGGAGGGTAAGGGCCGTCCGGATGCGACTGCTTGTACTCCTTCTCGAAAGCCTCGGCCCTGGAATCTCCCTCACTGCTCCTCGGCTTCGGAACCTCGGATGACACCTTGGAACCGACCCCTCTGTTGGAGGAGTCTGCTGTATTAAAGTGGTGTACCTAACGCAGGTTCCCTCGCCAGCAACGGATTTTTTAGCCCGGCCTGAACCTTCCGCTGGCATGGCTAGGAGCGGATACCGCGTTATCGCCGAGTTCTCGATACATCCCATAGGCGAAGGGACGAGCCTAAGCAGATACATCAAGAGCGCGCTGACAGAGCTCAAGAAGGCCAAGGGTCTAAGGCTGCAGGTGACCCCCATGGCGACAGTGATCGAAGCTGACAAACTCTCCGACGTGCTTTCTGCGGTGGAGGCGGCCCATGAGTCCCTTTTCCGTATGGGAGCAAAGAGGGTCGACTTCATTTTGAGGGTAGACGACAGGCGTGACAAGGAAAGGCGCATGGAAGACAAGGTAAGGGCGATAGCGTAGCCCGAAACAGACGGCAACTTCGAGCGCTCTCTTTTTCTACGCGCCTGGCGCCTTGGAAACAGAAATGCAGTTTCAGGAGTCAATGAAAGTAGAAGGTAACGCCGCAGAAGTCTGGAAGAGGGCGTCGACAATCAGGGACATTCCGGTGTTCTGGCACGGAACGCGCTCGCTTGACATCGTGAGGGACGATGAGCAAGTGGTACGGGTGAAGGTCAAGTTCGCCTTTGGGGGCTCCGGAGAGGCGAACGTCTACACCGACGAAGAGAAGCGGACGCTGACCATAGACTACACGTCAGGTCCGTTCAAAGGAAAGCAGACCATAGCCGTGGAAGACAATCGTATCACCGCCACGTGGGACGTGAAGTTCAGAAGCGTCTTCAGGATAGCCTCAAAATGGAACGAGGGTCATTTCAGGTCAGGAACAGTGCACGCTCTCGAGAGACTGGTGGGGGAGCTTAGATCCGGGAATGTCGCTAATCCTTCGTAAAGACGATGGAGTCTCCGCTTCCTAGAGCCTCAAACTACCAGAAACTGGAAGTCTCGACGTCGCGCTCTCGTGCGCCTTGAAGGACCTCCCGTTCCAAGAAGTCATACTCCTCCTGCTCCGCCGTCGGCCTGGAGAGATACCTGCTCTCCCTGTACCTCTTCCACATCTGTGTGGGGGCGACCCTCTTTGATCTGCTTATGTGGCCGATTCCTACGCTGATTACTCCTTTCTGGGACTCCAACTGCGCACCGAGAAACTGTCCAAGCTTCTCCCTGCTCGTAGAGAGCATCGACAGCAAGATGTCGTCCTCCCCAAAGGAGTAGGCCGCATATGTCGGAAACACGTCGGTCGGATAGCTCAGGTGGAGCAGGTGGTTGAAGATGTTCTCGAATTCTGCGCAATTGGCCTTCACCGAGACCTGATATCTTTCTAGGTTCTGCGGCCTGTCCTTCGGGGCAGGGAAGAAGACTGGTCTTAGGAGAGTGATAGTTCTCATCTTTTCCGGACGCAGCAGCACAGGAATCTTTCTAACGACGATATCGGTGAAGTGGTCTGGGTCCTTCACGTCATAGATGAGCGTCAACATTTTCTCCTCTTCCCGCTGAGATAGATAGAGGGGGGTGCAGTACATGTTCGACAGATCTTCGATGTTGTCGATGACTCGGTTCCAGCTTTCTTCCAGCTCGCCGCTCGGGAATATTCGGACTATGACCATCATGGCAGTCCGAATATATGCAAGGAGCATCACACAGTAATAACTGTTTCAGAGCAGTGGGCAGACCCTAACAGGTGCGCCCAGTTCGGGTTCGGGACGCGTGAGGGTATCCTCTCGCGTGTGTTAGGGAGTCGGGTTAAGGCGCAGCGCTGGCTCCCTCGACCGGGATGTACTGCCAGAGGTGCGGGAAGGAGCTGGCTCCCGGTGCCGTCTACTGTCAGAACTGCGGCACCAGGGTCGGTGAATACTCCCCCGCCGAATGGTGGTGGACCTGGCGCAGAGAGAGATGGGAACGGCACGACTGGGAGCCCATTGACGCGGCATGGGGCGCGGTCACAGGTGTCGGTTATCTGATAATCATCGGGTTGATGATCTTCTGGTACCCCGATGTATTCACCCTGCTCGTGAAGTATCTCGAGAGCTGGGGGACCTACGGCCACCCTGTCCTCCCTGGCCATGATCTCGGGGAGGCCATGGTTTTCCTCTTCACGGCGAGCGGAATCTGGGGCATCCTGAGCTCCGGGGGGAGGTTGGCACTCACAAGACGTGTCGCCAGGCCGTTGCGCGGTGTCGTCGGAGGCTTGTTTTCGCTCTATGTTGCCTTCATCCTAACGTCGTTCTATGCTAGAGCAATCAATGGGGCGGGGCTCGTGCTTGCGTTCTTCGTGGGGCTCGCTGCGATGGTCGTGACCAATGCTCTGATTTCGTTTTTCCTTCCCCGCCGCAGGGCGCTGAAACAAACGCCAACCACCTGAACGCGATTCTTGGCTGAAGCGAAGGAATTTTGGTGCTTTTGGTTTCCCGAAGTTGATTTCGAAGCAGATAGCCCACGCATACCAGTATCACCCGCGCGGAAAATTGAAGACCCTACAGAATTTCGTCTGCTCCCACTGCAACTGGAAATGGACGTCGATGGGAGGGTGGCCCGACCGTTGCCCGCATTGCGGGGCCGGGTCATGGAGAATTAATTACGCCTAAGACGTGAGAGAGTCGCGGGGATGGGCGACCGTAATCCGGAACGTAACTCCTTTTCTTGTTATTCCAGCTGAATGGGTTGTAGCTTCAGACCGTTCCTGAAGGCGTCCAGGTTTGTTTGGTAGTTCTTCTCGGCCGTACTTTCCCTGATCGCCTCTTCTACTGATTCTGCCGCGACGAGTCCGGACACCTGAATGAGGGCGCCAAGCATGATCATGTTTGCGTAGAGCCCGTCTCCGAACATTCTCTTCGCAGTCTCTGTCGCGGGGAACCGGACTACCTTGACGTTGGTGGGAGGGACTTCCCTGACTGAGGTGCTGTCGACCATCAGGGTGCCAGTTTCCCTCAGGTCCTTGAGAAGCTCACTCGTCGCTTCCTGGCTCATGGTCACGAGAATGTCGCTTTTCCGCACGGCGGGGAACCCTATTTTGTCCTCGGAGATTATAACCTCGCTCTTGGTCAGGCTCCCCCTGGCTTCCGCCCCGTAGGCCTGTGTCTGGAGAACGTTCTTCCCGTCCACCACGGCTGCCCTCCCTAGGACAAGGGCAGCGAATATCACCCCCTGGCCTCCGCTGCCCCCGAACCGAATCTCAATCTTCCCTACCAGCTTCCATCCCCCTCTTTGAGACCTCTGCGGCAGCTTCGCTTAGCGTTGGACGACGCCTGCCGAGGAACTCTCCGACGACTATCCTCGAGTCCAATTCGTTCGGGGTCAGCCTTCTGCTTTCCTCCACAGTAACGGCCTTCTCCCTGAACTGCTTCAGAATCGCCCCTGCGTCTCCGTATCCTGACCTCCTGCCGAAGCCCACGGGGCACTGGGTCACCGCCTCTATGAACCTGAACCCGGTCAGCTGAAGCGCCTTCTTTATCGAGTCCTTGAGCTCCTTCGGGTGAGCCGTGGTCCACCGGGCGGAATAGGCAGCACCAGCTGCGATGGCGAGCCTTACTGCATCTACCGGGTGTTCGAAGCTCCCGTAGGGGGTGGTCGTGGTAGTAGTGCCGAACGGGGTCGTGGGCGCGACCTGCCCACCGGTCATCCCGTACACCATGTTGTTCCCCATTATGACTAGGATGTCCGTGTTCCGCCTAGCGGCGTGGATGAAGTGGCTCATCCCTATCCCGACGATGTCCCCGTCTCCTCCGAATACCACGACACTTAGGTCGGGGCGCACCAGCTTGATGCTCGTCGCAACCGGGATGCTCCTGCCGTGCAGGGTGTGAACCGAATCGGCCATGTAGTAAGGAGAGGGGATCCACGATGCGCAACCAATGCCGCTCGTGAAGCAGAACCCATCCAGATTCCTGTGACCGAGTTCGTAGACAGCCTTGAGGAAGGTGTCACTCAGGAGGTAAAGGCCACACCCCGGGCAGAAGGGGAGCTTCAGGTTCCGCATGTACATCCGGGACGAGAAACCGGTCGCGCTCTCAGTTTGCATGCATAATCATCTCCAGAATGTTCTCGGGGGTGATGAGCTCGCCCCCTCCTATCTTGTTCAGCTTGGTGACCCTGCGCCCCGCGACCCTCTCCACTTCCCCCGATATCTGGCCTAGGTTCATCTCAGGGACGATGATCATGTTCGCACTTTCCGCCAGCCTTGAGACAGTCTCCTCCGGGAAGGGCCAGATCGTCTTGAGGCGGACGTAGCCTACCCTTGCGCCTGCGGCCTCCGCCCGCTCAGTCGCCTCGTATACCGATCTGGAGGTGCACCCGAAGGATACGATGCCGACGTCGCAGTTCTCCTCGATGTTGTGGCTCTCGGTCTCCACGATGTCCTGCGTGTGGTTGTAGATTTTGGCGTTCAACGCCTCTATCATCCTCCGGTGAACCTGCGCGCCCTGGGTGAACCTCATCCCAATCTCGTCGTGGGTCGATGCCGTCACGGCGACGTTGAACCCTTCGCCAACGGCGGGCATGGGGGCGACCCCTTCGGAACCGAAAAAACGGGTGTCTCGCTGGTTGGGGCGCTTGCGGTTCACAATTTCGAGGTTCTCCCTTGGCGGGAGGTTGACGCGTTCCCTGACGTGGGCTATGGTTTCGTCCGCCAGCAGGACGACTGGAGTACGGTATCTTTCAGAGAGATTGAAAGCCCGAATTGTGAGCTCGAACATCTCTTGGGCGGAGTTGGGGGAGAGGACTATCGCAGCATAGTCGCCATGGGTCCCCCAGCGGGCCTGCATCACGTCCCCCTGGGCAGACTTTGTTGCCTGGCCTGTCCCCGGCCCCGCCCTCTGCACGTCCACCACAACGCATGGCGTTTCTGTCATGAAACCCCAGCCGATGGTTTCCTGCATGAGTGAAAAGCCCGGGCCCGACGTCGCGGTCATCGCCTTCCTGCCGGCCCAGCTCGCACCCATCACTGCACCGATACTGGCCAGCTCGTCCTCCATCTGCATGAACGTGCCCCCCACCTGGGGCAGGCGCTCGGCGAGGTGCTCACTGATTTCGTTGGCGGGTGTGATGGGATACCCTGCGAAGAAGCGACACCCTGCCGTCAGCGCCCCTTCGACGCAAGCTTCGTTGCCGGACCAGAACCGGGCTTCGCTAACGTTCGCCATTGTTCTCAAGGCTTGTCGGGCCAACCACCTCGAGCCCCTCATAAGGGAGGGAGTCGATTCTCGGGGTTAGAAACGATGAGGCGGTCGTTTCACGTACAGGGCCAACCCAAACGTCAAAGCTTGGGTTCTATCGATGGCCGATTAATGAGCTTCCAGAAGAAACGACGCGCATCTGAAAACTTCCTCCGAAACCAATGGGTTGTTTCGAGTTGGACCTCGACCATATCCCTCTGGAGCTTTAAGATTGCCAACAGCCTGCGAACGACGTCAGGCTCGTCCAGATTCGCGGTCGCGTAACGGTACTTGGCATCCCTCACAAACCATCGCCTGCACTGGTAGCAGTAGTAGTAATCCAACCTAGAACCCGCGTAGATCAGAGCTGCAGTCTTCCATTCGGACAGTTTGGCGCAGCGGACGCACCTCTCGGACGCCGATTCCCTGGCGAGCGCGTCCACGTAGGTCACTTCTTCAGGTGAGTTGTCCCCTTGGAACTGGTACGGCGTGGCTTGTCAGAGAGAAAATTGAGGTCGTCGGATTTATCGTTTCCCCAGGAATTCCCCTTACCTATCTGGTGCTTCTTCGAAAGGAAGGGCGCAGTAAGCGCAGCACCTGACTTGAAAGTCCTTGTTGGCCGAGAAGGGTTAAGTCGTGGACGGAGTCAGCCTAGTCAAAAGGATGGAGAGCATTTACATCATTGCGCTCTGGCTGCTTGGAATAGTCCTTGTAGCGATAGGGTGGTATGTCCCGGGAGCCGGAGGGTTCGCCTGGTTGGGGGCTGCAACTCTGGTTTTCGGAGCCGTACTGGCCTTCCGGCGCAGCAGTTCATCATAGTCGGCCTCAGCATCTCCGATTAGCGGGAAAGACAACCGTCCTTGCTCAGATGCTCTGAATCAAGCTCCTGATTTGAGAGCTAACATCCCTTATCGACAGGGTCGTCGAGCAGTACTCGCACTTCACGAATCGGCCGTTGGGCATCGGCAGAACCGCGCCGCAGTTCGGGCACTTCAATTCAACGGCATCAAGACCGCCCTGACGCTCGGGAGGAGGAAGGCCTGAGCTCCTGGCTTCGTCCTCCTCAAGTATCTGCGCTGAGATGTCGGAAATCTTGTTGTCTACCTCCGTCTGGAGCGACTTAACCTCTGCCCCATGCATCTCCATCTCGTTGTCCTTGTGAAGCTTGGACGACAGAGACAGGAGGGCGCTGCGCTGGATGCGGCCCTGCTCTCCGTTGAGGACCTCGGAGATAGCAAAGAGGTCGCGCAGTATCTCGGCGAGGTTTGCGATAGCCTTCCTGTTGCCAGGCGACAGGCCTTCCTCGGTTATGGGATGGCCTACCCTGGCCTCCAGCTTCCTGAGTATCTCTTCTTTCGAAGCCTGGGACAGCATCTCAGATTACATGAATCGCATCATTTGCTGATAGAGTGTTTTGATTTCCTCGGCGGGACCCGACAGGTCCATCTCCGACTTGAAGCCTTGCACCCTGATTAACCCCCTCTTGGCTATGATGCCTTCCTCGCTGTACCTCACTCCCTGCAGGTCGTCGAGCCTCTGAACGACGACGTCGTCGTTTTTGAACAGGGTCCCCCTCTCGGCGTAAAGTAGAATGCGCCTGTCGCTGAGTATTACCTGGTACCTCTTGGTGCCGTAGCGCACATTCCGCCTGCTCGAGAACTTCACTTCCTCTCCCGGCATCAGATAGTCTCTCAGCGTCATCCAATTTTCAGCTCGAGGATGAGAGGAAACTCCAAGCAAGTACGGACAGCACCATCACCGTAGATCCGAAGAGGCCTGCGATGAGGGCTTGGCTCGTGTCGGAGCTGAGACCAATGCTTTGGATGAAGTTGAGAACGGGCGTCTTGACCATCCACGCGAAACCGCCCAACATGAACCCTACTATCCAGAAGCCGAACAGCGCTGCCTTCCTGCCCAAGTTGATTCTATGATAGCATGTCGGAGGCCGGTAAATCTGGACATGATAGAATTGCTTCACATGGAAGTCGAAAGTTCTAGACGATTTTGCCGGCAGATCGATGAAAACTGGCCGTTTTCTGACACCTCACGCAGAAGCTGACTGCCGAACTAAGAATACTTTCACAAGGAACTATAGAAACAGTATTCGCATGTGTCTTTTCTTAAATAGCCGAAGGGGTCACCCCCTTCATGGACTCGGTAGTCCACTTCGAAATCCCCGCCAAGGACGTCAAGAGGGCTTCGGCCTTTTACTCTAAGGCCTTCGGGTGGAACCTTAACCAGTTCCCGGGCTTCGAATACTGGAGCGTCGTCACCACCGACTCGGACGAGAACGGGAGACCCAAATCCCCGGGCTCGATTAATGGAGGCATGGGGAAGCAGGGCGTGATGGCGCCGAAAGCGGTGACGGTCACCATTAGCGTGCCCGACATCGAAGCGGCTCTGAAGAACGTGAAGAGCCTCGGTGGAAAGCCCGTAGGCAAGAAGATGCCCGTGGGAGACATGGGTTGGTCGGCCTACTTCGAAGATACCGAAGGGAACGTCATCGGCCTCTGGCAGAACGTGGGGATGTAAGATTGGTTCGGGGCCTCGGGGCCCTGACCTTCCCATTTATGCTGTAGCCTTGGACTTCGGCACTCCGAAGACACGTCAATTCAGTACGTGTACGAGTAAGTGCTGGTTGTTGAGGTGGACGTTGTGGTGCTGGTCGTCGTAGAAGTTGATGAAGTTGTCTCCATTGTTGAGGAGGTCGTCGAGCTGGCCGTGGTTGTGGATGTTGCTGACGTAGTGCTTGACGGCGTGTCGCCTGTCGAAGTCGTGGTCGTGCTTGTCGATGTGGTGGGCGTCTTCGGAGCCGGGAGGTTGAGGGCGAACCATATTCCGCCTATTCCCTGTCCGTTGACGTCTCCGGGCTTGTGATCGCCGGAGAAGAAGTAGAGCGGCCAGCCGTCGTATGTCAATTGTTGCTTGCCGTCTGCCCTGGTCACAGCCTTGAAGGAGCTCGAGTTCAATCCCGGTGGCAGGTTGAGGTTCTTGACGTAGAAGACCGGCCAAATCTGCACGCAACCGCCTGTGCAGGTGCTGGTTCCGTTGGACGGGATGTCGGTGGTCCTGTAGTAGAGTGTCGTGCCTGAGCCGTTCACAAGGTAGAACCCTGTTCCGCTCTTGTAGGCGATACCGACTGATTGGACACCGGAGGCAGCGCTCGTGGTCGTCGTAGTGGCACTAGTCGAGATGGCGGTGGTGGTGAAGGTGGTAGTGGAAGTGCTTCCGCCCTGAGTTGCCAATAGGTAACCTGTGGACGCTCCGAATGCCACAGTCAGCACGATGAACGCCGTTGCGATTGTCTTGAAATTCAACGTCTAGGATTCAGACGAACGTCGTTTACTAAATGAGCTTTCTTCCAAATCTCGTCCAAATTGCAACCGTTTCTGGCACCACTAGACTCGCGCCATGTTGAGACTGCGCACGGCTCGACAACTGGAAAGTATGCGACGCTTCGAGCTGCCGGGCCAGACAAAGGATGACACCATCTCGGGAGACTCAGAACGGATAAATCAACCAAGAAACGAAATGGCACACATGAGTGTGTGCCCCCGATGTAGCATGCCCATTGAGCATGTCGAATTCCATTCCCAAACGGGGAAGTTCGGGTTGTCGGGAATAATGCGTAAGGATGGGGATGCTGTAATCAACTTTGGAGGAGATTCGAAGAAGGAGCCAGGGTTCTACTGCCCCGTGTGTGGTGAACTGCTAACCGAAGACGTCCAGACAGCTAGAAGAATCCTGAGCGCCCCTGATCAGGGTATGAATCAGTAGGACCGTTGACCGATTCAGTCCATCGAGAGTGGCGTCACATCAACGTGTGAAAGGCATGAACCTCAGGAATGAGTTGAGGAGTCGATAGCATTGCAGTTTCGCGGTAAGGAAGCCGAGAAAGACAAGCAGTGCAAGTTCGGAGAAGGCGAAGTTGGCCATCGTCGCCACGACGAGGGCGATGGCGAGCAAGATCCTCCCTCGCCCTGGGGCAGGCAGGACCGAGGCGAGCAGAGCCCCCGTCGACATGTAGAATCGAGAAGCCTCAGAACGCGTCTTCTCCTTCCACTTGTCAATCGCTCTGAGTGTCGCTGCCGTGCTAATCCTCAATCAAGGAGCCTTGGTTTGAGGGGTATTTATCGCCTAAATCACGTATTGCATAAATCCCCCCCTGCCTCTGCTGATCTGGCTTGAGTGCTCCTTTCCCCGACGACCTACAAAAGATCCTGGGCCCAAATGAGGAGGCCCAGCTCTACATCGCAGAGAAAATCTACCACCCTAAGATAAGCATCGACTCCGTTCTCATCACAAATCAGAGGATTATCCTTAGGCACCCGCACGCCATGGGACTCAAGGAAGACTACACCGACTACAATTATCAGGACATTGCCAACGTCGTAATGGACAAGGGGTTCACGCGTTCCACTCTCAAGCTGGACCTTAGGTTCGGGGGAGAGCCGCTCGTGTTGGAAAATATACCCAATTCAGAGGCCCAGAGGGCCTACGGCCTCATCCGCGAGAACCTGAGCAGGTACCAGACCCCCTTCTCACAGACCACGATGGGTGCCCCCGCATATCATCAGGCCCCTCCCGCCCAGACTCCTTCCACCGCTGGACCAACGACGGTGGTCGAAAGAGAGGTGGTCAAAATCAAATGCAGATACTGTGGAGCTTTGAACGACGAGACCGCAAAGGCTTGCGTCAGCTGTGGGGCGGACCTCTAAGACACCGGCTCTCGCCCCACCATAAATTCAAAGAGCACCTCAATTCGCTTGTTCATGAGTAGTTTGGAGTCGCGACCGATGGCCCAGAGGATCTGTATGGTGACAGGTGCGAATTCAGGCATCGGGAAAGAGACTTCCAAGAAGCTGGCAGGACTTGGGGCAACTGTGGTCATGGTGTGCAGAAACCAGAAACGGGGAGAAAAAGCGATGTCTGAAATCGAAGGCGCAAGCAACGGGGCCGAGGTCGAGCTTATGATCGCTGACTTCTCGTCTCTCGATTCCGTTCGAGCGCTGGCGAAGACGTTCCTAGAGAAACACGATTCGTTGCACGTCCTGATCAACAATGCTGGAGGAGTCAACGTGTTGCGCTCCGTGACAGCTGACGGTTTCGAAACCACCTTTCAGGTGGACTACCTGTCCCATTTCCTGCTGACCAATCTCCTGCTGGAAGCGCTGGAGAAGGGCGCGCCGTCGCGCATAATCAACGTCTCGTCGGCGTCTCACTACAGAGGGCACTTGAAATTCGACGACCTGCATATGAAGAGGGGGTACGGCGTCATGAAGGCCTACTCCCAGGCCAAACTGGCGCAGGTGTTGTTCACCCATGAACTGTCGAGGCGCCTGGAAGGGACTAGGGTCACGGTAAACTCCCTGCATCCTGGTGCTGTGGCGACCAACATATGGAAGGGCTCGATGGGTCCTTTCTCATTCCTTGGGAACATTTCCAGGCTTTTCCTGATTAGCCCCCAGAGGGGGGCCGAGACACCAGCGTACCTGGCGTCATCGCCCCAAGTCGAGGGTGTGACCGGGAAGTATTACGATCAAATGCGTGAGAAGCAGTCTTCGGCAGAATCCTACGACCAGGCTGTAGCAAGAAAGCTCTGGGATGAAAGTGAGAGGATGACAGGGCTCTCGACCTAGCCCGGGGCATCTCCACCCCCCGAACGCCCATTCCTCCATACCTCGAACCAATAAGATATTTCTGCCAATGGGGGAGGGCCAAGTACGCGATGTCGGCGGACAAGGGAACCAAGAAGCCGTATTCCTACTCGTTCCGGACGCCGCAGAAGGATCAACCGGGTTCTGGCGGCACCAGCCCCGAGACCCTATTCTCGATTCGGGACACCCTGCTCCTGCTGACCGAGGACTGTTTGGTGGT
>Ga0187780_10000971_pt1 | contig 21432 bp, 21 predicted proteins | sample 1015_Q2_SP10_20__FD_132429 | JGI IMG/M metagenome (GOLD analysis project Ga0187780, IMG submission 132429) | Tropical peat soil microbial communities from peatlands in Department of Meta, Colombia - 1015_Q2_SP10_20_MG | ecosystem: Environmental > Terrestrial > Soil > Wetlands > Peat | place... | reverse complement strand
CGTGGCGATACGTCCGGATGCCTCGATACGAGTTCCGAGCGGCGCCCGCATATGCATCTGAATCACGCCCGACCGGATCTCGGGGAAATAATCACGGCCGAGGAAGAAAAAGAGGGACAGGGAGCCCACCGCGATCGCCAGCGAGATCTTCACGAAGGCGCTGCGATGGGCGATCACTCGTTCGAGCAGCAGACCGTACCCCTCGCGGAACCGATCGAAGTGGCGCTCAAACCCCTTCTGAAAACGGACGAAGAAGTTCCGCGATGGTTCCGTGCCGGCCTGTGTATGCTCTTCATGCGACTTCGACATGGTGACTCTTCATCATATATTTGGCCATGGTCGGCACCAGCGTGCGCGACAGAATGAAGGAGGCGATCATCGCGATGATGACCGCCTCGGCCATGGGCTTAAACAAGTAGCCGGCCACGCCGCCAAGACCAAAGAGCGGGAACCAGACGATCGCAATGCACAGGGTGGCGACGAGCGTTGGGATGACGATCTGATTGGCGGCGTCGATGATAGCCTGTTCCAGTGGCTTGCCCATTTCGATATGACGATCGATGTTCTCGATCATCACGGTCGCATCGTCGACCAGAATGCCAACGGCCAGCGCCAACCCGCCCAAAGTCATGATATTGATCGTCTCGTTGAGCCAATGCAGACCGATGATGGCGGTCAGAATGGACAGCGGGATCGAGGTCCACACGATGACCGTGGCCCTCCAGGAGCCGATCAGCAACAGCACGATGAGGCCGACCAGCACGCCGGCGGTTGCCATCTCGTGCACGACGTCCGAGATCGAATCCTTGACGAAGGTCGACGCGTCATCGAGAAGCCTGATCTTCACGCCCGGCGGGGAGACTTGCTCGGCGCGCGGGATCATCTTCTTAATTCCGTCGACCACGTCCAGGGTCGACGCTTCCGTGCTCTTCATTACGATGATGACGACTGTTTGTTTCCCTTTCACCAGTACCGCGTTCTGCTGCACCCGGCCCATGAGGGCCACCGTGGCGACGTCGCGCAGATAGACGAACGCGTTGCCTTCCCGCTTGATGGGAATATCGCCGAAATCTTCAATCTTCAACGGTGACGCGTTCGTCAAGACGATCCAGTCGGTCTGCTTGATCTTGATGTCGCCCGACGGCAACACGAGGTACTGCTTCATGAGGACATCGTGAATGTCCGTCGGCGTCAGGTGACGGGCGAGCAGTTTCTGCTGATCGAGGTTGACCATGACCTGCATGTCCTGGCCGCCGTACGGGTGCGGCAGAATCGCGCCATTTACCGTCACGAGGAGGGGTCGGATTCGCATGTAGGCGAGATTGTAGAGCTCCGCGGGCGTCATGTCGTCGGAACTGATTTGGAGCATGGCCACCGGGATGGAGGAGGGCGCGAGGCGCATGACCATCGGGGGAGAAATATCTGGCGGCAGTGCCTTCACGACGTTCTGGGCAATGCCCACGATGTCCGCTTCGGCCCGGCCCACGTCGACTCCGTCCTGCAGATAGATATTGGTAATGCTGCTGCCGTAGTAGGAATGACTATGGATATATTTGATACCTTCCACCGTCGAGGTCAGGAAGCGCTCGAACAGATACGTGATGCGCCCTTCCACCTGCTGCGGCAGCAGGCCGCTATAGATCCAGACTACGGAGGTGACGGGAATCGTAATATTCGGAAAGACGTCGGTCGGCATGTGGAGGATTGTGAGGCCGCCGAACAGCACGATCAGAATCGACATCACGACGAAGGTATAGGGCCGGCGCAGGGCAATGAGGACAATCTGATTCATGTGCGAGCTATACCAAAAGAGACTTGGCCTTCCGTCATTTTGGAGATCGCTGACCTAGAGTACTTCTTTGATTTCCTATGAGCAAGGGGATCGGTCGCCAATCAAGGCGATCCGGGGTGTAGCAAAGTGCTTACCTGCGTCGCGGCTGCGTTAGAAACGTGTGGGCGATCGCACGATGTGCTCAATTTATTAAGACAATTTCATCACTAGCTTCGTCTGGTTCTGTCTCTAACAGCCAGGCATAAAGAAAACAGATTGCGCATGTGCGCACTGAGCGCGATGTGCGGAATCTCACAATTTTGCGAGGAGGGCGACATATGCCGTCGGGCAAGGAGTCACCGAGATGTCGTTAGAAATGTGATGGTTGGACCGCCTTTCTTCATGCCATCGAATGGGTACTTCATTTGGTATTGATCTTGCGGGAATCGCTAAAGTTTCGAATGAGGCGAACAGCACGAAAGTAGCGGTGGCAATGCAAGGAGGCAGACAGAAATCAGCACTCAGGATTCAACCAATAATCGATTCAGGCCGATGTAGTCGCTGTACTGATAAAACCCTGTTGATGAACGAGTCATGAGCGTGAGCAGGAGGATGATAGTGGGAGTTCGGAAGATCAGCTTGGCAGTGACTGTCATCATTGGACTCGCAGGTGTCGTTGCAACACAGGACCTTGCTCGGGCTGAAGCCCTGACAGTTGGGGCGGCCCATAGTTTGAAAGCTCCATTTCAGGAAATCCTGCCGATTTTCGAGAAAGAATATGGCGTGAAGGTGGATGTGGTGTATGGTCCGTCGCAAATGCTTCGTCGGCAGATTGAACAGGGAGCTCCGATTGATGTGTTCCTTCCTGAGGCGTTTGAGGAAGTTGAGAAATTGCATAAGAAGGGGCTGACTCTCCACGGAGGACCTCAGATTTATGCACAGACTTCTCTCGTGCTCGTTATGGCAACGGCCTCCCCGGCAACATCGATCTCCTTTCACGATGTGCTCCCCAACAAAGCAATCCGCGTCGCTCTCGTCGATCCTAATACATCAGCATTGGGAGAAGTCACGGCCAGGGCCCTCGCAAAGCTCGACCCCTCGTATAAAAATCGTTCCCGCCTTTTTCACGCGGAGCATAGTGATGATGTCGTGAATCTGGTTGGGACAGGGGAGGCCGAGGTGGGCATCGTCTACCGCGTAGATGCGATCAACAGCGGACAAGTGCGCATCAGTGATGAAGCCCCGGTTGGAAGGCATATGTCGGTCCAGTTTGGGCATGCGGTGGTGTGGACCTGCCGGAACTCATCCCTGAGTGCCGCGGAACAGTTTTTCGATTTCATCATGAGTCCGCGCATACAAAAACTCCTGCTCAAGTACGGATTTGATTCTGTTCCAGCAAATGGGTAACCCAGTCCCTTCACTCACGCGTTCGTGACTGAATGCGGACCCGCCGTGCCGTGCGAAAAAGTGAATACACAAGTCAACACCGGTGATATCGACTCGCCATCATAGTCTCAGCAAAGCAGGGGGAACCATCCGCGGAAGCAATACATCCAATCATGACCGTATGTCGATCTGTCTCCGCGAGGCGGTTTATCTCATGATCACTTTGTCGCCTTTGTTCCAATACCATTGCATTGAGAAGTTCGGATAAAATGCATCCTGCGAATTCTGGCCGGCGACGGTAAATAGCACGCCGACGGCGCCGACCAGAGAGTCGGTAAACCTGAACTGAATTGCCGGTTCGATGCCGATGACGGTTGAGCCGTTAAGGGCTCCGGTATTGATCGCATGACCGTCAGCTCGCCAGGTAGCCGTACTGACGGTCACGAGTTCGAGGTTGTAGGCCAGACCCTTCTTGTCGTCCAAGAAATGCTCGAAGATCAATCGCGTGTTGATGACGTCCCCTGCATAGGTGTTTTGGCCAGCATTACTCCCGGGGGCTGAATAGGTGTAATAGACCCCGCCACTTATTCGAAAGGGGTTGCTGTTCTTTCTGAATGTCACGCCTTCTGTGAACCCCAATTCACCAAATTTGGTTGACGGCAGTCGGCCGAGCGGCGCGAATCCGCCGGGCGGGCGCTCCGTGCCAGTCACCCATCGGCTGGTGGGCAACACGATTTGCTGATACAGCGTCACAGATGGGCGCATGCTGTCAGGGTCCTGCACGATCGGTCGATATTTCATGATGAGCGAAGTGTCACCCATGCCGGTGTCCGTGGTCCATGGACCGCCTTTCCCGCTATTCGCCGACTCAGTGTCTTTGGACCAGAATGAAATCATGGAAGTGGAGGCTCCGAGTTCCACATGGTTGGTCAGGCCATAGGCTAATGTGACAAGCGGTTGAATAGCGTAGGTGTGAACTGGACCGTTCTTGGCGTCGGTAGGCAAAGACAGTGTATTCCCGTAGCTTTTTTCTGAAACTTGAGAGAAGAAGAAGGGGCGGACTGACAGTTGTCCCTGCGGATGAATGTCGACAGACTGAATCAGAAGCGGGCCCTCAGAAAATGGATTCCAACTCTGGCGATATTTCTTGATCTCCTCATCAGTCGGAACCAAGTCAAAGGCATGGGAGTTCAGCGGGAGAAGAAGCTGGAGTGGGACTCCCATGAAGAGCAGAACGAGAAGGAGCTTGGATAGGCGGTTGAGTACATTCATGCTTTATGATTGGTCCATTAAATATCTGTATTCCTGTCGAGATTATGTATTTTAAATATATTAAGTTACTTTACTTTGTCAACAATAAAATCACAATGCTCAAACATCCATCAAAATTCAAATATATATCAAACCAAACCTCTAGGTGAAGCCTATCCGGTCAGCTATTCGATTTACACCAAAGATCCATGGCAAAAATGACAAAGACCCAAGGGATTTTGTCCAATTATCCGTGCTCATCAGCCAAATAAGCTTTGGCACGTCGTCGATAATGGTGTGGACGATCCACACATGATGTTAAAAATAAAGCGCGACAAAATGAGCGGACTGCGCCACCGTATGCGAGGGCTCTATTACGCAGGCAGGTACTTGTCGCATTCACTGTATTTGATGACGTCGGGGCACGTGATGCCTTCGCCGTAGCTATAGCTGCCGTTTCGGATTTGAATTTTGCATCAAGGAACTTATGAAGGAACTTATAGTCGAGTACGAAAACGCAACCGGAAAGCCTATAAAGTTGTCGTTCAAATTTCTGGAAACTTCTGTTTCTGGAGTTCATGAGAATGACTCAAGGACAGGAGATCATGAAGCGGTATGGGTGAACCTTGCCCCATTAGATAAGGGGCAAGGGTAACATGGCTGGAATTCACACTTGTCTGCGCCGGCTGTGCTCAAGCGGTTACATTGACCCACGAGACGGAGAACGGAGGGGTCGTGACGTATTTGTTTAAAGAAGACCGCGGCGGTCCGATGGGGTCGCCTCACCGGAGAGAGGCCATCCAGGTCATGGAGAGGAAGTGCCCGTCTGGTTACACCGTTCTGAAGGATGGGGAAATACAAGGCTATAGCAGCATGTCGAGCGCGGAAGGTGCAGAAGGCGAGACCATCGGACGGCGTTGAGGCAAGCAGTTTCGGTGCAAATAATAAGAAGCATGACTCTCACTTGCCATGCCTTCACCCGTCCTATGGCATATTCCACAAGTAAGAGCACGGCGATCGCGAGTGGTTCAGGATGATTTCCTCTGTCTGGAATGTGGGGCGCTGGTCAAATGCTGTTCATTTCAAGGCTGATAGGAAAAGTTGGCTGCAGTTTTCTAGACATTTTTGGTCATTTACCTGCGCGTATGCATCGTGGATGAAGGGCATTAATATACTTGACTCATCATGGCTAAATGGCTATAATCCTCCTCAGAACCAAGGAGGACACCATGAAGCTCCCAAAGACTCTCCAAGAAGCCATTCACTACTTCGCTGATCCTGACCGCTGTTTGGATCTGCTGGTGGCTATGCGCTGGCCGAATGGTCCAGTCTGCCCACGCTGTAACTCTATGCGGTATGGCTTTTTGAAGTCTCGCTCGGTGTGGCAATGCAAAGAGTGTCGCAAGCAATACACTGCGAAGCTTGGAACGATTTTTGAGGATAGTCCCATTCCGCTTGAGAAGTGGTTCTGTGCGTTGTGGTTGCTCGTCAATGCCAAGAATGGCATCAGTTCCTATGAGGTTGCTCGGGCACTTGGTGTCACTCAGAAAACTGCATGGTTCATGATGCATCGGCTCCGCTTGGCCTTGCAGAAAGGCTCTCTTGACCGCAAGCTCATGGGCGATGTGGAAGTCGATGAGACTTACATTGGTGGGGAAGCTCGAAACATGCATAGAGACAAACAAATCAAGATGAAACGGCAAGAGGGATTTCTTCGCAAGGCGGTCGTCGTCGGGATGCTGGAGCGAAAAGGAGAAGTTCGTGCTGAAGTCATTAATCGGGCAACTAGTGATTGGCTGAAGTCGATGATTAAGAAACATATCGTTCCTGGCTCAAATCTCTATAGCGATCAGTGGCGCGGGTATCTGAATGCCGGAAAAGAATATGCCCATAAGGTCATTAATCATGCGGAAGCCTATGTGCAAGGAAATATCCATACCAATAGTATTGAAAGTTTTTGGAGTTTGTTGAAACGTGGCATCAAGGGCACTTATGTGAGTGTTGAGCCGTTCCATTTGTTCCGCTATCTCGATGAACAATCCTTCCGCTTCAATACTCGCAAAGACAATGACCAGGGCCGATTCATGGCTGCGCTCTCCTCTGTGCAGGGAAAGCGCGTTGACTATAAGGAATTGATTGGTCAAACGACGTGCTAAACATGGCCATTCTCTCGACTACAAGAGACAAGGCAGAGGAAAACGAATTTAGCGTGCATTTAAAACTATCAAGCCTCATTGATGGTCTTGCAATACTCAGACTTTTCTCTCAAGCTCGCGTACTACGAATAGCATTGATGATTCATTGCGAAATAGAACGCGACACGCTCACAGCGTGCTTGATTTTACCGTTCTTAATATCTTGAACGTATCGTTCCAATCCATCCTTACTGCAATACACAATTTTTAGATTTTTCTTTCGACTAAGTTCCATGCCCCAGTCTGGACGAGGCTTTGCTTTAGTAAAGCGCGATAATTCGGCCCTTATTGTATAGGCGATAAGATCAGCTGCCTGGAGAGGGACATGCTGCTTACGTGATCCGAATGTAATGGAGCCTAATCGATTACCCTTGTCTCGAAACTGTTTTATTCTTTTGTAAGACTCGGTAGCACCATCTGCGAACTGCTGATTCTGCTCAAAAATAAAGGCGACTTGTTCTCCAGCTGGAAGATGAAGTGTATCGAGTTCGGACAGCAAAATGTCAATTAGCATCTGAAAACAAAAATAATAGGGATGTTTATGCTCGCGTTTAATCTGGGCGGGCAGAATTTTATTATAATCATCTACTACGACTAATCCTCCGAAACCTCCGCACGTATGACGACGAGCAATTGCAATAAGTTCATTGATAAATTCATCACGTTTCTCCTTGCTCCAATTGCGATATGGCAATTCTTTGTCGCGCATAAACCTTGCCAAATGAAATTCATCAACATGATACTTATTGAGGCATTTTGTCCATCTCCCCTGAAAATGTTTCCAATCTTCCTCATGTGCGAGGTATCCCGCGACAGCGATGACATCTGATCCAGGATGAGTACCAGACCGATCATGCGTGCCGCTCTCATCACCATAAAATGTCAACATCATCCATAGTTTTTCTAAAAGAATTGAAGCGAGATGATGAACTCCACAATAGGAGGTCATTGTAGACCTTCCGCATGGAGAGTGTTATAGTCCTCTGCATGACGACCTCTAGAACGCCCTTCGATTACTTCAAAGAGGCCCTGGCGAAGGTGGTTGCAGTCCCGAAGTCTGCCATTAAGCCTCCCAAGAAGTCCCCCAAGAAAACCCGCAAAAAATAGCTCTCCAAGCCCCGTTTCTTGCCTAGTAATCCACCATATTTTCATCCGATGAGTCAAGTATGTTACTCCCGGATGAAGCTCTCCCCAGCTTTTGTGGATAACCCTGTGTATACCGACCACTTCGATGAAGAAAGCAGTGCATTTCACCCCTAGGGTGACCTCATTGCCTATTTTTTAAGCATTGGTTAACTGGGCTGTCTGACCCCTACATCTTGTGGCTTTTCTTGTTGGAAGCAGACAAATTGTTAATCGCAGATTAGGAGCGGTGTTTAGCCGTTTCACGCGCGTATCGCCTCACGGGATGCGGATTTTGAGCTGAAGTTATACACAGAGACCGCATCGTCACAGGGTTTTTGTCACCTTTTATAAGAGGCCAAAACAAGGGGCTTGACAGCAGCCGTTCTGTGTGTAACCATTGGTTACAACATGAAGCCGGTGGATCTCAGACGAGTTCGTGAGCAATTAGGGTTCACGCAGCAGCAATTGGCCGATGCCTTGCACACCACGCGCGTGTCAGTAGCGCGCTACGAAGCGGGAATGCGACGTATCCCCGGGATGGTGAAGGTTGCGCTTGAGCAACTTGGTCGGTCGGCTGAAATTCCCATGGCAGGAATGGTGGCAGCTGGTTCACCGATTGAACCGGTGCAGCAGTCCGAACTCATCGATGTACCGCCGAGTATGTTGCGAGGCGGCAAGACATTTGCGCTTCGCGTGAAGGGGGAGTCGATGAAAGACGACGGGATTCTTCCTGGTGATCTCGTCATCGTTCGGAAGCAAGAGACGGCAAGAAACGGACAAACGGTGGTGGCGCTGGTAAACCAGGAGGCCACGATCAAGACCTATTTCAAAAAAGATTCGCACATTGAGTTGCATCCGGCCAATGCAACCATGAAACCGATTATGGTCGAGCCGTCGGATGACTTTCGCGTCGAGGGCGTTCTCATCGGGGTAGTTCGACATTGTCCGATTTAATACAAGGAGGGAAACGGTCATGCATATGACAGGACGACCGGTGGTAACAGATCGACTTGTGGACTTGGAACGGACGGTGGAGTCCCTGAATGGACAACTGCGTGAGATGCAAGGGGAGTTGTACCGGGCAACAAGAGCCAAACCGCTGTCCGTCCGTTTATGGCAGTCTCTTATGCCTCAAAAGGAGGAAGTCTTTATGTCCGCAGTCTGCAATCGACGCATTCGTCCCAACACAAAGGTGGTGTCTCATGCTGGTTCAAGAGCCTAGCGCGCAGGTCATGGTAGGCGGCCCCTGTTCCGATTGCGGTGCGACAGTCGAGCGACGAATGGAATGTGTCGACAGATTCACTCATTCGACCGTGGAGTTGTGTGCGTTTTGCTGGAATGCCTACCGGCAACGACAAGTATTTTCCGCCGGATGCTGCGGATAAGAGAAGGGTGAACGATGCGAGCAATCGTGGAGACAGCAGGGCTTCCATTTTCCGATTGTCGAAATGAAACCACTATGGGACGAGCGAGATATGATGCCATGCAGGATTGGTTTCTGGCGCTTCGCCATGCGCAGGTGCCTTTTCATTCGAACGACCGCCTGCTTCTGCTCTATGGGCATTCACTCGTGTTTCGATTGGGGCTCTATGCAGCCACGGAGCGGGTATTAGGAGGAGAGTCTGTGCTTTATCTCGACGGCGCCAATACCTTCGATCCCTTCGTCATCGGACGCTTGGCCCGTACCCATCGTCAGCAACCTCGCAAGGTGCTGTCGATGATCCATGTCGCTCGCGCCTTTACCTGTCATCAAATGGAACGGCTAGTGTCCGACTGCTTAGCATCGGCGCTCGACCGGTATCAGTCACGGCTTGCCATTTTGTCCGGTCTGTTCGACACCTTTTATGACCAAGCAGTTCCTGAGCCGGAGGCCTCACGACTTTTGAGCCGCATGATGGAGGCGACCAAACGATTGACGCAGCAGGGCTACATCTTGCTGTGTTTGTGCCCGCCAGCTCCAATCCTGACGCGCACCAGCCGACGTTACCTCGACCAGTTACGTGTTCAGGCCGATCGTGTCATTCGTGTGCAGGAAGAGGAAGGCTTGGTGCGGCTTGAAGAAGAAGGCAGCGAATTGGGCCGATCATGGGAAGTCGCTCGCACTGCCTTGGAGTCTCGATAGCAATGGGGCGGACGCTCGTCACGTTTACGCAATTGGTGCATCAGGAAATCGCAAGCTGGCGGCGTTACCGACGTGCCTTGCGCACAGAGGATCAGCAAGCATTAGACGTATTGTTTGCTGCAGCCCGGCAACATTCGGCAGCCGGCGCGTACCTGGCACGCGATACGCCGTTCGAAGTGATGCTGCTATCGATGCTATTGGAACATCAGAAACATCTTCAACGTCTATCTCGTGCCCTGGTCGACCACGATGTCCAGTCTTCCTCTTCACCATCTCACGGGGTGGCTCCTTGATGTCTATCCCGTTCATGACGGCATGGCGATATGGCTGCTCGATGATGAGGGGAGCCGGCGTCGCCTTGTCGATCCCTATGAGCCAGCTTTCTACCTCGCCGGTCGCCACACCGATATTGCACTAGCGACCCACCTCCTCACAGAACGTCACATTGTCCACCGTTGTCGCGCTGTCGAACGTCGGGAATTGTGGGATGCCGATACGATTCCCGTCAGTGAGATCTCGATCGTTCAACCGACGCGATTTCAAGAAGCGGTGAAGTTGGTGATGGAATCTGCGCCGCACCTTCGGTTCTATGAGGCCGATGTGCCGCTGCCACAACTGTATTTCTACGACCGCCATCTCTTTCCTCTTTGTCGCTGTGACGCCGATATCACCGGTGATGCAATCATTCAGGCTATCCAAGCCAGCGATTCTCCGTGGGACACGAACTATGGGATGCCACCCTTGTCGATCATTGAATTGATATTAGAAGGCACCTCACCCAATCCGAACCATGGCGGAGTATTCAACTTGCTTGTTCGGATCGAGGGGACGGAGTGGCGGGTCGAAGAAGAGAATGCCGCTGAGTTTGTCGAAACGATAAATGGACTCTTCCACCGCTATGACCCTGATATACTGCTTACGGAGTGGGGAGATTCATACCTCCTGCCTCGGCTGATGCATCTCGCGCGACTGGCGCGTGTACCGTTGATGCTCAACCGAGACACCACGCAGCCGATCGCCATGCGTGCCCCTCGATCCTATTTCTCCTATGGTCATGTGGTTGCGCAGGCCGGATCGCAAACGCTCTATGGACGGCTGCACCTCGACCGTCACAATTCCTTCGCGCTGGCAGAGACCGGAGTGGCTGGACTTTTCGAACAGGCGCGTGTAACGAAAGTACCGATCCAGCAGATGGCCCGTACGACAACCGGCACCGGCATTACTTCAATGCAGTTGGAGCGGGCTCATCAGGATGGCATCCTGATTCCCTATCGGAAACAACAGGCTGAATCGTTTAAAACCGCTTTCGAGCTGCTGGAAACAGATCAAGGGGGACTGACCTATGCCCCTCTTGCCGGCTATCACGAGTCGGTCGGCGAGCTGGACTTTGCGTCGATGTACCCCGCGATCATGGTCCAGTTTAATGTGTCCCCGGAGACAGTGAACTGCGCCTGCTGCAAGCACAATCCTGCCGCCCTCGTGCCGGAAATTCAACATTACACCTGCCGTCAATCGCGCGGATTGGTGCCGAAAACGCTTGCGCCCCTGCTCGCGAAGCGAGGTCGTTATAAGCGGCAGCTCAAAAATGCCACGAATGCCGCGATGAAACAAATCATCGATCAGCGTCAGACGGCGCTGAAATGGCTGCTTGTCGTGTCGTTCGGCTATCTGGGGTACAAGAACGCCCGCTTTGGCAGGATCGAGGCGCACGAATCGGTAACCGCCTATAGCCGGGATGTGCTGTTGCGAGCGAAAGACATTTCGGAGTCTCAGGAGTTCCGCTTGCTGCATGCCATCGTCGATTCACTCTGGTTACAGAAAAAAGGTGCGAGTAGGGAGGACTACGAACAGCTTGCGATGGCGATCAGCGCACAGACGAAACTGTCCATTGCCGTGGAAGGGCTCTACCGGTGGATCGGCTTTTTACCGTCACGGGTGGATCCGCGTATGCCGGTACATAATCAATTCGTCGGGTTGTTCGATGATGGTCGGATCAAAGTGCGCGGGCTCGAAATCCGGAGGTCGGATGCGCCGCTTATCGTCAAACGCGCGCAGACCGAGATCTTACAGAAGCTGAGTCAGGGGCGCACGATTGCCGAGTTGGAGGCGATCATTCCGGACGTGTTAGGGATCGTCGATGAGTATTGCAGCTATCTTCGTGAAGGGCGGGCGTCCGTCGAAGAAGTAGCCATCGGGAAAACGTTGACGCGGCCTCCCGAACGGTATCGCCACGCTACACGGACGAGCATTGCAGCAAAGGAACTCCAGCGTCGAGGGGTTTCCTTGCAGCCGGGTGAAACGATTCACTATGTGATCTGCGATAGTCAGGCGGCACTGCCGGAAGATCGTGTACGGGCTGTGGCTGGCTACGATGGCACGATCGCGTACGATACTGAAGCGTACGTGCAACTCGTCCACAAAGCTGCTCTTGCGATGCTCGCTCCGTTAGGTGTGAGAGCAAAGGAGTTGGAAAGGAAGGAGTAAATAAACGCGAAAGACTACTCTCCGTGCAGCCCAGCCGGTGCATCCATGGTGTAGTTCGGATCGTCGATTTCCCAAACGCTATGTTCCTTGGATAACCTGCTCCAGCCCCGGAGATATACGGCTGCAAGGACCGGATCAGATCTGACCCCTGGCTGTGTGGGAACCACCTGACCCACAACCGTCACTTGCGCCCAGTCATGATAGTGATCGGGGATCTTTCCTGCTTCCACGGCCACCCAATAATATCCGGCTTCGGAACTATCGGGATCGTCTGCCAGGTGAGGACGCTGATTGTCATCGAGCGGTCGATTCTTCATGCGGAGCCAAAGGCGCCCGTCTTTGTTCTCGTCGTGCACGATCACCCCTCCGAGGATCACGGTCTTGCCCTGATAGCGTTCCGGAGCCCGTTGCAAATCCGTGAAGGTGACCCCTTTCTCAACATTCCAGAGGTGCCGCCGAGGAACCGAGCTGCAGCTGACTATGGCGCAGAGCAACACCATTGCGACTACCAAGACGCCGGAGTGTCGCAAGTACAAACGCCACCGATTGACTAACAGGTCGTCAGGTGGACTTTTTGACAAAGTTGATGCGTCCTTCTGTACCAGAGTAACGCATGCAGTGTAGGGGAGACTGTTTAGGAAGACAAGCGGCTTGTGCTTACTCAGTGTTGCGCGTCTTAATCCGATTCGGATATGGTAGGGCCTGCCTGCCGTGACATGAACCCAAACTGGCCATAAAACCGATGTGCTCACGCTGGATACTGGCTGCCTGCATGTGGTTCACGCTGATTTCGATAGCGGGTTGTTTGCGCGTCCTGTCTCTTGATTATCACGCGTCCAATTCCGTGAAGGGGCAAGGTGCGGTTCATGTGGCACTCTTCCGATACCAAGCGGCAGACGAGCAGCGTGTCCGACCACATGAAGTCGAAAATCCACCGTGTTCAGAAGCGAAACTGTTTCTCTCCGAGCCGATTGGAGTCGTGTTCTCTCAGGCACTGCAATCCGAACTAGTGCGATCCGGGTATATGATTCAGGAATCAAGTCTGCGCACCATTTCCGGTGTGATCGCGAGATTCTATCTGGACTGGACGAAAGAAATGGAGAGAACCTTTGAACTCAAGGTGACATACGAGGTGCAGTCAAATGGTCGGCAGCCGTTCTCGTGGAGCTGCTCGTTCGTGAAAAGCGGAACGAATATGCTCGCGGAAGACGCGATACTGATCAAGGCAGGTATTGCGGACTGTATCGCGAGATTTCTTTTAGCAGCCCAGGAAGCACAAGCACTTTAGTACTGTGAATGGCAGGCAAGACAATGCCGAGGGAAGTTGTCATGTTGCAACGGTAATAAATCAGAGGCTTCCGGTCGACCATGCTTGGTTTAATGGCGGTGACCCGTTTCGGGGAGTATTACATCGCACCGATCCAGGTACCGCGGTGGATAGAAGGGCGAACGGCGATCTGAACTGGAATAAATTCCGTTTAGCGAAAAGGTCGCGTGCCGTCAAGGCATTATGAAAGGACGGATATGTTTGGGCGAGAAACATCAACTGCCTGAATTATTCAAACCTTCGATCAGGGTACTGCTACAATCCTCCCAGGTTGATTCGAGTTACCTCAAAGGGTTACCTAAACCCTAGGGTCTGCATTGCAGCCTCATAAGATCCTGCGTGCGGGATTTTCATCGAATTGAGCACGGGCGCCATATCAACTCCTCCCGCTGCTTCCGTGAAGTATACCAAGAGGCTATTCCCGGTCGTCAGTGCCCCCTGGTCGCAACTATTAAAGCTGAACGTATGGTGTGGATGGAAGATTCCATGAAGGAATGCTGGAGTCAGCAATCCGGCTTTCTTGACATGCCAGAAGTAACAATTCCCCACATCATGTAGTTCACTGAGGGCAGAACAATCAGAATCAAAACTGGACTTGTCGCTTGCAACGGGACCTAAGATTTCTTCGGGAATGAAGCCGACAGAGAAGGCTAATGCGTCGGCAATGCCCTCGTTCAAGCACGAGTAGTCACCCAAGAACATAGATTTGATCTCATCGAACAGTTCGTGCGCGTATTCATGGGCAAACAAGGGGATAGCACCATTCACAATGCCTCCCTTGCGAGCTACGCCTGAAGGGCTCCCATAATTGATGCCAACGATTCCATTTCCATACGAGAAGTTGCCCTCGCCGAGCCCACCTTTATTCAATTCGGGAGGAAAATAAAACGCCGTAACGTGATCCAGTGTCAAACCGGCCGTTGCCTGTTCAGCCGTGATGACCTTTTGCCCAAGGGCATGGAGATCGATCGCTGCCGTGCCGGTCTCATAACCGGTATGACGGTAGAAGACGCTATCGAGATGTGTGGAGCTGAGAATGGTGCTCTCAAAGCTGAGAGTCGTCGTTCCATCCCAGACAGGAACTATGGCGTTATAGCTGATCTGACCGTTCTGCTCCGATGAGCCGAGGATAATCTTTGAACCTAAGTCCCACACGGTCGAAGAACGAAGTGTTCCGCTTCCCGAAGTTAACTGAAGATTTGTGTGGGTGGGTGCGAAGATCAAAAGGGAGAGGCCGCTAATGGTTCTGCCATCAACTTGCGGGATGATCGTCGTGTTCCGCGTCGGGGTGCACGTCGGTTCGTTGTATGGGCAGATATAAATTACCAATGGCGGTGCTGAGGCACAGGGTTCACCATCGCAATAGGTGAGCCCAGGAGGAAGCGGAGCAGGCCGAGTCATCGAGATGCGAGTGACTTCTGAAGTGACCACGATTGCTGATTTCACATTGCCCAGGGTAAAACCCGCTGCTTCTCCACGCTCACCAGCCCCTACCGCTAAGGCAGAGGCCAGGCACACAACCGTGAGCGTACTCATCCCGGGAGGAAATTCTTTGAACATGGACACCTCTTGGTGAGGCCTCGAGCCTCCCGGACTATTGGCTCGAATCCAATCACTCAAAAGGAGGGGATAAGAAATGGATGTATTTCTTATCCACCGCGAACTGAACGGGCAGTTACCAGCTGGCAGGGCAGCAGTGTGACTGTATCAACCTGATTCCTTTTATTTATCAGCCTAAACGAAAGCTGTTCGTGGTGAACCGATTTCAGCTTTAAATGACCGCGCCCATCCAGGTATCGCTGCAGGTGCAGCGACAGGCGAAGCGTGTGTAAGATCATGGTAACGCAGCTGCTCAAAGTCCGTAGAGTTGCGCTGGTGGCCTAATTTGGAGTTTATGCAAATATGCCAGTCATCGTGGCGATGCGATGACTCCCCCAATCTCTGTCTGCCAGTTGATGGGGAGGTACAGAACCATTGAATGGTCACCTCTTCTGCTGAGCCGACCTCGCTTCTAGCAGGGAGTTGATGCGCTGTTCCTCACAGTCGAATTGGCCCTGCAAACAAATGCGAATTGTCTGCACCTGGTTGCATTGCTTTGAGGTTCCACAAATGCCATTGTTTCGTGGGACGTCGCGTTTAAACATCGGAATCGACTGTTGTGCCTGCATTGTGAGTGAAAGAGGTCTTGAGTCACCGCGTTCGAGTATTCTCCGCACTGTTGCTTATGTAGGCAAACGCCTACATCGTGTATTCATTGAAAAATATAACGCTTGCAGATGGATGTTCTTTCACCGCCTACACTCTTCCACCACGTCACAGCCGGTCCTCTCTTCTCTGGGGATGATCTTCCGAGTATTTTTATCTTTGCCTCCTCCTCTTACGACGGCACGCACCTTGCATAATTACGATAAGAAGGGGTGAATTGTTCCCCCTTTTTCGATCTCTCCTAATGTGGCTTAGTCAATTGAGCTATCAGATATAGATTTTTTGCGCGTGAGAAATTGGCTTCTCAGGGAAGGGTGTGATTAATACCGGAGAAACACGATGAGTATCCGCCTGAACTGGGTAAGAGCCATCGCTGCTGCCCTTGTGTTGTGGTCTAGTACTGCGTGGGGCGCTACGTTGACGTGGGATCCCGACCCTGCACCGAACTTGGTAGGATATCGCGTCTATCAATGCAGTCAGCTGCCCTGCACCCTAACGTCTGGCACGGCGTCTCTTCTCGTCACATTGGGAACGGTGACAAGTTTCTCTATCGGGACGCCGGCAGCCAGGGAGTACTATTTCATCACGGCCTATAATTCGTCCAACCTTGAGTCAAGCGAGAGCAACCTCGCGATCTTCACACCTGCCGGGGCTCCTCCAGTCGTGCTACCGGTCATCGGGGTGAGTCCGACGAGCCTCTCCTTCACTGCGACACAGGGTGGGGCCAACCCCGCGACTCAGACCTTGAACATTAGCAACACAGGGACCGGCACACTCAACTGGACCGCCAGCGACAATGCCGCCTGGTTGACGCTCAGTCCGGCCTCGGGGACTGGGAACGGAACCATGATGCTGAGTGTGACCACTGGCTCCTTAACGGCGGGGAGCTATAGCGGCATTGTGAGCATGAATGCCACCGGGGCCTCCTCGGTCACCGTACCGGTGACGCTCACCGTCGCAACAGCCCCCGTGCCACCGGCCATCGGGGTGAGTCCGACGAACCTCACCTTCACGGCGACACAGGGCGGCGCCAACCCCACGGCCCAGACCTTGAGCATCAGCAACACGGGGGGCGGCACGCTCAGCTGGACCGCCAGCGACAATGCCGCCTGGTTGACGCTCAGTCGGGCTTCGGGCACAGGCAATGGAGTTGTGACCGCGAATGTGGTGACTGGCACCACAGCCGTCGGAACCTACAATGGCACTATCACGCTCAGTGCCACCGGAGGCTCTTCGGTCACCGTGCCGGTGACGTTCATTGTCACGACAACTCCCACACCACCATCTGTTACTCCTCCGCAGGGAACTCCGCCGCCGACTCCAAGCGGCCTACACATCACTTCTGTGAACTAAGGCCTGTCTGGCGTGGGGACAAGACACCCGGATCGAACCCCCCGCTGGTTATGAGACCCACTGATTCGACAGATAAGCAGCTGAAGGAATTGAATCGTCAACATGCGAGGGTGGATGAGAGAGGGCCAGGGAGGGCCATCCTGTCAGTCTTTCTGTAAGCTAGTCGCAACCTCTGAACACCGGACCTCACTTCAGAAACCAAAACAGCGAATGGCCAGCGGACTTCTGCTCCTCGGCTCAGTGGGGAGGGGCTGTGACCTGTGAGTCCCATTTACCTCCTTGCCAGGAAGGTCGACAGAGGTGTTAGACCGACCATGCCACATCGTTAGATTGAGCAGTCACCCTTTTGGCCACGGGAGGTACCAGGGCTGGGTTAAAGGTGATGTGGTGCCAAGACCCAGGGCATACAGTAACCACGTCGACGCCACTGATCTTCGGGACGACGATAAGGATGTCATCGAGATTAAAGGAGGGGCAGATCAATCACACAATAAACCCCTATCTCGTTAATACTGCGAGAGGTAATATGGGATGGTGAACTCTACTGCATCAGCAAGGGGATTCTGACTGTCCCCGCCGGTTGCCGGAGTCAATGTTTTTACGAAAACTCGCTTCCCAGTGATTGCAGCATCTATATAGACAACATAGACACTTGGGTCGTCGATATTATCAGTGTCTGTATAGAGCGCCCTTTTATATTCTGCTTGGGCGAGAGATTCAAATGCCTGTCGATCGACAAGTGTCGAGATGAGGGTTAGGGTATGAGTTGTAGTGGCTGCAACTGCCGGAGCGCCAATCATCTCCTCCAAGCCACTGTTCACTGCACTCCGTCTTAAGGCAGATTTTGCATTCAAGTAAACAACCAGGTGGTGAATGGTAAGTTCCCATGGCTGTTGAATTGAGCAAAATTTCTCAAACGCCCGGTGTTGAAGGAGACGGGTTGCCGGAGGGATGAGTACGCCGTCACCTTTCCGGAAAATTCCAAATGCGTCACTGGAAATCAGGAAGCTAAACGTTTCGCTCTCTTTCTCATTGGCAGGTCTGAGATCTCTTACGACGACAGAGTCGGATTTGTTGATGTCAGGCACATTAATCATGTGTCTTGCCTGGGCACAGCCTTGAAAGAACAGGCATAGAAGAAAAATCGATTGCTTCATAATCATTGTATTCGTTGAGAGGGGGCGAATCGTGAAGGGCATGAGCGGCTCGCAGGTAGGCCGATTGTAGGAGGGAGACGGATAAAGGCGCAAGCGTCGAGTCAACAAATCGGTGTATCGCGAGGGAAAGCACGACAGATGCAAGGATGCTAAGCTACCAGAGGGGCCTAGAGTGACCGTGCCAAGTCGATCGATGCCTGCTGGAGTCGGTCGAAGGACACATGGTCCACGAGGCGGCACTCGCCATCCACGATGTTCAGTCCTCCATCGACCGCTTCTTCGGTTCGGTAGAGTGACTGTCCGCTTCCCTCTGTGAGTCTGTACCCATTGCCATCCTCCACGATCAGGGCGGTCTTGATGACCTGCCCATCCTGCCGATAGGTCACTGCTGCTGACCGGTGATCGTCTGACCATGCCACGTGAATGGTCTGGTCTCGGAATTGGACTGCTTCAATCTGTCCATCCGGTCCACGGCTTATCTTGACCGGATTGTTCCCCGTCCAAAACTGGAGGGAGTTGAAAATAAAGGCATCGAGCAGCGCGGAGATCATGTAGACCGGGATGATGATCATCCCGAAGAACACAAATTCTTTCATCCATTTTTCATTCACCTCGCCGCTGCCTTTGATTTCGCTGTTCCAATGATAGACATTTCTGGTCAGATTGAAGGGGCCATAACACGCCGTCGTCACGCTCATGAACGACGTAATCACGGCGAGGGCGACGCCCCTCCGTATAATCGTGTTCTCTCTCATCGGTGAGCTCCTTTCTATTGCGTATGATTCAACAGCTTCCATTGTAAGGTTGGAATCATTACGTGGTCTGGCGCAAGGGTCCTCCTACAGGAAAGTCTCCCGTAAATCCTGTTGAGACTTTCTTGAGATCAACACTCTTATAGACAAGCCGGATCAACGGTGAGATCACACTCCAACGGCCCGATCACCGTCGGTCGCATATAGGTGGGAGCAGGGTCCTGGGCACCCATCGGACGATTGAGGGGTGGCCCTGCAGGCATCCCTGGAAGCCCCCGGCCCGCGGCGCTAGGTACCATTTGAGTCGGTGCCGTCGGCGTTGAGGTCGGGGCCGGAGTGAGTAGTGAGGTTCCACCAGCATTCGTGGTCGCAGCTGGTCCTGCGCTTGGCGAGGAAGGTTGAGGTCCTGATTGCTGACTCTGCGGTGCTTGATTTGGTGCAGTGGGAGCTGAAAGTGTTTGGGCCGCACACGGAAGAGTCAGCACGCTCAATGCTCCGCACACTTCAAGAACGAGAACAATCACCACTTGGTGTTTCATAGTCGTCTCTACCCTCGGAGACCTTCAAAGTCTGATAAGAAACATAGGCCGCCCGTGGAAGGGTGTCAAGGGAAGGACTTAATGTGGAGAATGAGTTCGAGCCAAATGATGAACCCTTCATTAACGGTAGTCTGAAACAATGTCGATCTCACCGCTAATTCTCTTTGACTCTTCGTCTTGGATCGACGAAAGTCGGCCAGGCCTTTGTCCCCAAGTGGAAACCGAGAGTAGGTTGGGAAAATCGTCGATAATGACTGGGAAACGAAATCCGCAACTCAGCCGCGACCTAAGGAAGTGGAGTCGAAGTATCCAACTCATAAGTCGCTGGTATTGAATGGTGGCGGTGACCCGGATCGAACGGGTGACCCGCGGCTTATGAGTTCCGTAGGGAGTACACCTAACCCTGCGAAATCCGCAGAAACACTGAGAATCACGCGGACAGGAGTGGGCCAAATACGGGTCACCTGTCCGCAATTCCGCAACCCAGGCGCAACCTCTGGGTCCCCCGCGCACATGAGGAAAGTAAGCCCATAAAGGGGGCCCCAACCCCCAATGCCCCGCTTTTACTTGCGTGGGAGTCCCGTTCCACTAGTGCCTATGGTACCGACGGTCGACAAGCCGTGTAACGTCTCTTGCCCCTATTTTTTTCGCGCGCGCAAAATTTTGCACACACGAGTCACAGTTGTGACCGGTACTACACACGGCGCGGCCTCACAGCTCGCTGGGATGGCGTCCGCCGACCCCAGAAACAGTCGAACTCAAGCCAATGGAGTTGTCGGCATGACTCACTGAGAGGGTGGCCTAACAACTGGGGGGAGGTCAATGACATTGCTTCACAAGACACACGGAACTCCTGGTGGCTAAAGTGGGACTATACCCAAATAAATAATTCAGAGCATGTGGGGATCTGACTCCATCTCGCTGCTGCACACTCTGCCGTCTCCGTTCATTCAGGCGGTGTCCCTCGCTGGTTCACCCGTCTGACCTCATGCCCATCCCGTGAGCTCGGATGGCTTCGAAGCGCGGGCGCGCGTCTTGCGTCTACTCGATCACGAGACCGCAGCTCATTGTTACCAATTCTTCAAGTTTCATGACTCCCGTTGCCGCGGACTCCAGCGCCATGTTACAGGGACACATCCATGGTCGTCATTCTCTATAAATGAAAGGATGGTGGCACCATGACCCGTGATACAAATTGCATGTCTTTCTCCCTGCCCACCAGAGCCTGCTCACGCGTGGGAGCGACGCTCGTAGTGCTCCTCCTCATGAGTCTGGCGGTGGTTGCCGGTCTCCCAGCCCACGCCCAGGAGGTGTATGTTAGCAACTATCAGGGCAACACCGTGGGTGTATACACCCTCAACTCGGCAGGCACCGCGGTGAGTTCATCGAATCCTTCGTTCCTCTCGGGGTTGAACGGCCCAGCCGGCCTTGCCATTTCGGGCTCGAAACTGTTTGTCACGCAGCAATTCGCCTCGAGCGTAAGCGAATACACCACCTCGGGAACCCTGGTGAATGCTTCCCTCATCTCGGGGTTGGACGTCCCAGCCGGCCTTGCCGTCGTTCTCCCCGTGCCCCTGCCCGCTGCCGCCGTGCTCATTCCCACCAGCCTCGTGGCTATGGCGTTGCTCATGCGATGATCGATGGGAACCGACGCGGTCTAGTCCGCACGGCAGCAGCAGAGTAAGGGGTTATCGTCGGTCGCCACCGAAGACGCTGAGTGTCTGAGAGACATTATGCATCCCCACATCCGTGTGCGAAGCGGTGG
>Ga0187780_10000970_pt1 | contig 21440 bp, 16 predicted proteins | sample 1015_Q2_SP10_20__FD_132429 | JGI IMG/M metagenome (GOLD analysis project Ga0187780, IMG submission 132429) | Tropical peat soil microbial communities from peatlands in Department of Meta, Colombia - 1015_Q2_SP10_20_MG | ecosystem: Environmental > Terrestrial > Soil > Wetlands > Peat | place... | reverse complement strand
GGACGTCCGCAGCGCGGGTCGCCCGGTCCTCATGGTATTCACCCACCCCGGCTGCGGGCCGTGTCAGTCGCTGATGCCCGACCTCGAGTCGTGGCAGAAGGAGCTGCGCGAGTCGCTGACTGTCGCGGTGATTTCTGAGGGATCGCCTGCCGACAACGAGAAGTATGCGGCGCGGCTTGATCCCAAACTCGTGCTGCTCCAGCAGCGACGTGAGGTGGCGCAGCTATACGAGGTGTACGGCACTCCGGCTGCGCTAGTCGTGATGGCGGACGGCAGGATCGCGACATACCAGGCCCAGGGACCCGAGGAGGTTCGTTCTCTGGTCTTGGCTATTCGTGACGGCCGAGTAGCGCTTGCACCGCGCCTTGCAACAGTAACGCTGGGGAGCGCGGCACCCGATTTCAGCCTTGAAGCCGCTAATGGGCCGGCGGTTCGCTCCGCGGACCTGCGCGGCGCGCCCGCCTTGTTGCTGTTCTGGAACCAGCATTGTGGGTACTGCCAGCGCATGCTGCCAGAATTGGAAGCTCTTGCCGCTGAGCGGGCCGTTAGCGAACCGCGCTTGCTCGTGGTGTCCAGTAGCGATGCGGACGATCATCGCGGTTGGGGCGTGAACGCGCCGGTCGCGCTTGATCCGGGGGGCCGCGTAGCCAGCACATTCGGCGCACACGGTACGCCCATGGCGGTTCTGATCGACGCTGAGTGGCGTATTGCCTCTGAGCTTGCGACCGGCGCACAGGCCTTCTTTGCATTGGCGCGCGGCAACCGGGCGACCACGCCCGGGGTACCGGCAGCTGCAACCGCGGGATGATGCTATGGAACACTGGTTCGATGCTTTGACCAAACGGCTCGCCGCCGATTCACTATCGCGTCGGAACTTCATTACCGCAGGCGGAGCGGCATTCGCCGCGGTCGCGACGGGGTGGAGCTGGGGACGCGCATTTGCGGAGGAGCCGCCGGAGGCTGCAGCGGCAGCCGAAGGCGCAAAGCGTATTAACGTGCCGCCGCCCGAGCCGGTGACGATGAAATTCGGACCGTGCACGGCAACCTCACAAGGGCCTCACTTCGAGCATTCGCGCACCAGCACCGGTACGGCCGCAGGGACGACGGTGGCGCTCACGGCGACGCGGACGCTCGATTCGAAGGCGGGCATGACGAGCGCCCACACGGTCAGTCTCAACGGCAAGCAGCAGTTCCAGATCAGCATGGCGCAAGGGCGTGGGCCGGAGTCACGCTCGATGCACATCACGATCGGCGATGCGTTCGGATACAACGGCGCCGACCTCACGTCCAGCGACGACGGCAAAACGCTGACCGGCACTATCGACGGCCGGGCCATTCAGCCATTTGTCGTCGGTCCTGGTAAGAAGCCGCAATTTGTCGACGGCAAGCCGCTCAACGCCAAGATTCCGGCGGGTTTCAAGGAGGCGCTGGCGGCTGCGATGGCGCAATCGACCAAGGATCTGGGGCAATGTACTGCGGCGGCGGAGCGAGGAGGCGTCGCGGAACAAACGCCAACCGCCGACCGCATGGAGAAGGAGAAGAAGAAGCCGAGGGACAAGAACGGGCCCACTGGTCCCTCGGAGGCGAACTCCAAACCGATCACGTCGATCAATTACAACGCCTACTTCAGTGCTGGCTGCACCAAGTGTCTGAACAACTGCTGCGTGTCCATGTGGACTGTGGGCGAGAAGACTGTCGGCTGCATTCTTGGGATCTTCGTGTTCGACTTCAGCGATTGTGAGACGCTCGCCAACTTGTCCGGCAAGCAGTTTAGTTGTCTGGAGGGTTGCAATCACGTTGACGCCTGCCACAACACGTTGTGCCTGGGCGCGGGGCAACCGACGACGTTCGGCCTGCCGTCGTGCGACAAGGGTCAGAGCTGCGTCGGCAATACCGGGTTGTGCTGTCCCAACGGGTACCCAGTCGCCTGCCACGGCGACTACGCAACGGTGTGCTGCGCCACAGATATGGCCTGCATGCGCCAGCCGATCTGGTATACGCAGTGGTCGAATTATGCCTCGGGTGGTGAGGTTCTCTACGCTGGCCAACCCAAACCCAACGTGCAAGGACCACCGAAGATTCCGTTGCAGACCTGTTGCCCGGCCAATCAGGTGTGCGGCACCGAAATCAAGGGCTTCCCGCCGTTCGCGAAGTCGAACTGGCTCGGGATGTGCTGCCCGGTCGGGCAGGTCTGCGCCAAGAGCCTGGACCCCTTCCCCCTCACGGACACCGTAGCCACCGGCATGCCGTTTCCCAAGGTCTTGCCGGTGGGTAAGCCCATCTGTTGCGAACCGAGCAAGGTCAAAGATGGCAAGTGCTGTACGAAGACTTGGTGTGGAGAACACTGCTGTGCGGAGCCCGGGCAGTGCAAGAACGGGAGGTGCTGTAAAGGAACGTGGTGCGGGGATACGTGCTGCGAGACAGGTGCCAGCTGTGTCAACGGCAAATGCTGCTCGGGCGTGCCTTGCGGCGATAAGTGCTGTCCAGGGGGCGACAAGTGCATCGATGGCAAGTGCAGCTCGATTTGCCTGAGCCAGCAGTGGACCAGTGACGGCAAGTGCTGCACGGGCGGGGTCGCCTGTGGCAAGGCTTGCTGTCCGGGGGGCTGCGAGGATGCCAGCACCTCCCGCTGCAAGAAGACGTCTAAGTGCGCTGAGCCGCGGACGACGTGCATTTCGCAGATGCCGAATTCTAATGCCACCATGGAAGTCTGCTGTCCGAAAGGCGCGTCGTGTTACGACGGTAAATGCTGCCCAGGGCACCAGCAGGCTTGCGCGCATAAGAACACCGGCGTATGGGGATGCTGGCCACCTAAGCAGTGCCAGGTGGCAGCGCCACCCAAGTAGGGGTGAATCAAAGCGCGTTAAGGGGTGGGTGCCGCGCGTAGTGCAGAAACTGCGCGCGGCTCATGCTCAGACCGGCCGCACCGACCTGACAGCGAGGCCTCGCGAGCATTGGATGCGCTAGTGCGTGGCAACGAGGCGGTTGATCGCGGTCTCCAGCGCCTCGACGGTCACCGGATTGAGCACGTGCAAGCGCGTGCATCTTTTGCCAAGGACTTGCGAGCTGGTCAGCGGTCGCCTGCTGGACCGCCTAGAGATCGCGCATCACCATGAGCTTGATCACCCACGCGTCGCTCGCGCGAGTCAGCCCTTTGCCGACGCCGAATTCGATTCCGCTGTGGGAATCCCCGACGTCAATCACCGCGAAAAGTGTGTGTGACTGTTCGGCGCCGGAGCGAAGATTATCGAGCGGTCCAAAATCGGCGTATTCCTCAAGCGCATAGGCCAGTTTCGCATTTGCGTTGTACGCGGCGCGGAACGCAGGCGCGAAATCAACCTTGCCCGGACCGTTGAACTCAGTGTCCAGGATTGGATTGACGATGAGATCATAGCGTCCAAGATGCACCCCGAGTATCGGACGTATTTCGCCCGAAAACCGGCTGTTCTCCCAGTGAGGTTCGTTGTAGCTCAGCTCAAAATTCAATCCGTAAAAGAACGTGCGATCGCGTGCGTCGGGAACGACGAACAAGGCACGCAGCTTGGCTGAGTCAAACAGCAACTGCCCGTCGCTCGTGAGCGTGTACACGGGCAGGTACAGTCCTGCCTCGAACCAGTTCGTGATTCCGTAGCCCCACTCGGGCACGCCGTTGAGTGAATGATTGGGGACTATGCCGCCGGGGAAAGCCGGCTGTCGGCGGCCGTCGGCGGTGAAATTGTTGTGCCAGGTGAGGTTGAGCTGCCCCGGGGCTGCTATTTCCGCGTCGTAGACTTGGATCTCGTCGGTCTGAGCCAGGCAAGCCGGACTCAATGCCGCCGCCAGTGCGCCACCGAACCACAACCTCCGCGGCCAGTTGCAGGCGCGTGGGAGGTTGAGGGACCACACGCCGATGTTACGCCGCCGTTCGACCCTGGCTTCGGGACTCGCGCAGCGGCAGCGAGACGGTGACCAGCAGGCCGCGGCCACCCGTTGGCGTCGCAAGCTCGATGTCGCCGCCCAGAAGTTCGACGACCCGTCCCACGATAGACAGACCGAGTCCGCTACCGCCCGCGGCACTGCCGGGCACGCGGTAGAAGCGCTCGAACGCGCGCTCGCGCTCGTCGCTGGGTATGCCGGGGCCATTGTCGCCGATGCGTATCACGGCTCGGCGAGCCTCTCGGATCACCGTCAGCGCTACTTGACCGCCGCTGCCCACGTTACGGATCGAATTGTCCAGCAGGTTACGGATGAGCAGGTAAAGCAGCTCGAGTGATCCTGGCAGCCGCTGCTCGCACACGCTCACTGTGATTTCCAATTGCTTGTCCCGTGCAGCTGAGGACAGGTCCTCCAGCACCAAGTCCACGACCCGCGCCGCCGGTGTCGAGTCTTCGGCTCCCGGCGCTACACCAGGTTCAAGGCGCGCAAGCGACAGCAGCTGACTCATGAGATGCGTCGTGCGGTCGATATTGGCCTGAAGCTTCTCAAGCGCACGGCGGGTTTCCGCGGGATCCGTCGCGCGACCGGCGACCTGCGCCTGAGCGCGCAGTGCCGCGAGTGGCGTGCGCAATTCGTGCGCGGCGTCGCTGGTGAATCGTCGTTCGCGTGCGAGCAGTTCGCGGTAGCGCGTCAGTAGACCGTTGAGCGCCACGCCTAATGCGTGTGTTTCAACGGGCATAGCAGCCGTGTCCACCGGAGAGAGATTGTCGGCGCCACGGCGAGCGAGGTCTGCAGCCATGCGACGTACTGGCCGAAAGGCGCGCTCGGTGACCAGGCCGATGAGAGCGGTGAGCACCGCGAGCGCCAGCATGAGCGGAAGCGCTACGGCGCGTAGCGTACGGGCCAACAGGGCGTCTCGACTGTCCAGCGGCTCGGCGATATGGATCACCAGCGGCGTGGTGGGCGAGGCGAGGGAATACGCTCGCCATGAACGACCATCAAGCATTAGATTTTGGTAGCCGGTGCGCGCACTCGCGGCGAGTTCGATCTGAGGCGCCCCGGGAGAGCGGAACAAAAGCTCGTGACTGCGCGTCGCGATCTGGTAAATGCTCGCAAAAGGCAGTGCCGGGCTTCCCGGCGCCGGAGCACCGGGAACCACGGTTTCGCCTTCGGCGTATTCGTGGTCGGCGTACCGTAAAGCGAGCGTAGCCTGTTGCCGCAGCACCTCGTCAAATTGCGCCGCGGTGCTGGTTGCGATCGCCCGGTAGACCCAGAACCCAAGGATCAGAAACACCGCAATAGTGGCGCCCGCCACTGCAAACGCCATACGCCGGCGAAGAGACCAGGGGCGCGGGCCCGTCGCGGTGCCTCTAGCTCCGTGTGACCCAATGTCGCTGCGTGTCAAGGTTGGAATCATGTGCCTCGCTCCACTAAGGCAGCGCGCGGAAAGGAGTCAGCCGTTTGCATGCCGCTCCGTGTCGACCCGGTAACCTCGGCCCTTGACGTTGGTAATGAAGCGTGAGCCCAGCTTGCGCCGCAGATTGTGAATGTACACTTCGATCGCGTTGCTCGAGATCTGATCATCGAAGCCGTAGAGCTCTTCTTCCATCTCGTTGCGCGTTACCAGGCCACCGGCCCTGCGCATCAGCAACTCGACGACGGCGTACTCACGTGCCGTTAGAGCAACAGGTCGGCGCTTTAGGGTGATCGACCGCTGGCGCAGATTGAGCGACACATCGCCCGCGGTAATGACGCTGTCAGCGGCGCCGTCCACGCGGCGTGTGACTGCGCGGAGGCGCGCTGAAAGTTCATCGATGTCGAACGGCTTGACAAGGTAATCATCCGCCCCGGCATCGAGGCCCGCGATACGGTCCGTAAGGCGATCGCGGGCCGTCGCGATGATGACGGGCGTCGCGTGCCCGTTCTGCCGCAGCCAGCGAAGCACGTCCGTACCGTCGGTGCCCGGCAACCCGAGGTCGAGCACCACGGCACCGAACGACGTGGTCGACAAAGCGGCCAGCGCCAGTGCTCCGTCGGTCACCCAATCGACCACCCAGCGTCCTTGGCGCAGACCATCGCGTAACGCTTCGCCCAGCAAATCGTCGTCTTCGACCAGGAGGATTCTCACGGCATGGCCTCGAAGGCAGTTGGCTCGCAGCTGCTTAAGCCTAACTTAAGCACGATCCGCTTATTCTCAACTTGAGTAACAGATACGCGGTTAAGCATGCAAGTCCATTTTGCGCGACGCGCACGCTCGCAGCGCATGCGGTCAACGACCGTCGCAGCAGCGGCGCTACTCTTTATGGCGCTGCTCAGCCGCTCTGGGGGCTGCAACGCTGGCATCGACCATCTATTGACATACGACGACAGTGGAATCTGGAACCGCAAGTATCAGGAGGCACTCGAGTACGGGGTGATTGCATTCGAGGTAGGAGGCGCGGTGTGGGAAGGCGGCGACACGCGATTCGGGCGCACACTCTGGCAGTCCATCGATGCTTCAGTCAGCTCGGGGATTGTTGCCGAAGTGATGAAGGTGACGTTCTCGCGAGTGCGCCCAATTGACAGCGGCCCGGGTGGCGATCCCAATCTGTGGTTTAAGGGGCACGGTAACGAAAGTTTTCCGAGCGGGGAGGTGACGCTGGTCAGTTCGGTGATCACGCCGATCGTGCTCGAGTACCGGGAGAACCACCCTGCGGTATACGCCCTTGAACTCCTCCCCGTTTACGATGCGATCGCGCGCATGAAACTGCAGGCGCACTGGCAGACCGACGTGCTCGCTGGCTTCGCGATCGGGACCGGTTTTGGCTGGTTCATGCATCGTAACCCCGATACACCATACATACTCCGGGCCATGCCGCACGGCATTTATGTTGGTCTCAGCAAGAAATTTTAATGAGTCGGCGAGTTCGGGGATCGAGTCCCGGTTGGCAGCGTCGCCCAATCTCTAGCGTCGACCATCAGGATAGTGTCCGGGGTATACAACGTGACTGGGGTGTTTATCTGCGATGTACAGAGTTGCTGCTCCCAGCGCGACAAGCGTTACTCCGCAGGTGACGGGGTCCTGCATCTGATCAAGAGCGACGACGCTACGGCTTCGGCAGACGACGTGCAGGAGATCGATCGGCCGTAGGAAGCCATTTTCTTCCGGTCGGACGTGCGCCGTTCGCGACGAGTGCATTTGGCAACGCGGTCAGGTGCCGTGTTCAGTTCCGCTGAATCCTGACAAATCGAATTGGCCTTGCGTCCGAAAGCGCACCGCGTTGAAACCAGACCCGTTGAGCTTTCCGGTCAGCTCATACGTAATCGGCCCACTTCCGCCACCACCTCCCATTAGAGTGACCGCCTCACTCAGCATCCGAAACGCGGAGGTAGTAACGGGCACGCTGATGATCGCTTCGCCGTAGCGCGGGACACTTCCTGCGGCGTCGCTTACTCCGGTCGCAAAAGTCTTGCCTTGTACGATCATCTCGACTGCGACGCCGTTGTAATCGACGGCCGCATCGTTGGGGTTCTGTACCCGCAATTTCACGAGCATCCGCAGTTCCATCCCTTGACCCTCGAGCGGTTCGAGGCCGGCGACGGTAACCTGAAGCGGATCGAGGCCAGGAACGGTGGCGCAACTTTGCAGCGCCATGGTCGTGACTGCCAGCAACGCGAATGCGGTAAGCCGTCCATCAGCCATACGTTAATTCCTCATCCGCGAGCTTGCTGCAGGCCGGTCCGACGGTACCTGCCCTGATCTGGGCGCAGCACGTCGGTTGTAGTCCGCTGTGTCTACGCCGACTGGCCGCGGCCAATCACACACACACGTCGAGCTGCGCGAGCAAGCCGCCGTTTGCCATCCGCCAAGGAGCGAGCGCGATTGCTTTGGGCGACGCAGCGGCTTCGCCGTCGCGGCTAGCTCCCTGCAAGCATGCCTCGGAGCAACCGCAACAAGTCCTCGGCGTTGATCGGTTTGCTGGCTATCTGCGTTATCGGATCGGACGGAAGCATTCGGATCGCAGAGGATGTGTCGCCCGTCACGAGAACCGCTTTGAGTGGTCTTTGAAGTGAGGCGCGCAGTGCGGCAATCACTTGGATGCCGGTCTCACGGCCGCCCAGATGATAATCGGTAAGCACCACGTCGATCGGCGGCGCGCGTCGGACCTGCTCAAGCGCTTCTCGCATGGAGCTGACAGCAATGACGTCGTAATTTGCGCTTCGCAGCAGCAGCCGAGTCGCGTTGCGTACACCAGCGTCGTCTTCGACGAGCAGCACGGATGCGTGGGCCGCGGCTCCTGGCACGGGCGGCTTGGTGGCGATCCCCTGCGCCGGCGACCGCACGGCCTTGCCGGACGGCAGGGTGACAGAAAACATTGAGCCGCGCCCGACCTCAGATTGGATATCAAACTTGAGGCCCAGCAGAGTCACTAAACGCTGCACGATACTCAGTCCCAATCCATAACCTTCGTGCACACCATTGTCGGGACCGTCTACCCGATAGAACTCATCGCACACGTAGCGCAACTGATCAGCCGGAATGCCGACACCGGTATCAAGGACGTCGATGCGTACAAACGAAGGAGTGTCGTGCATGCAACGCAGCGCAACCCAGCCGTGGCGTGTGTACTTAATGGCATTGGAAACCAGATTTCGCAGGATCTGTCCGACCAGCGATGGGTCGCTGTGAACCAAGCCTTCGCACGGCGTCACTTTTAAAGTCAGCCCCTTGCTTTCTGCGAGGCTTGAAAATTCATCCCTTAATTCCTTAAACAGCTGATCGACGACAAAGTCGTCGGGCTTGGGCGTAACGGCGCCCGACTCCAGCTTGCTGATATCAAGCAGACCGTTAAGTAACCGCGACATCGACTGGATGGCGTGCTCCTGCTGCGCGAGCGCCTCAGCGGCAGCAGCGTTCTCTAGCGAGGCGCGAACCAGGACGCCGTGAAGAAGCCCCAGTGTTTGCAGCGGCTGGCGCAGATCATGGCTGGCGGTCGCTAGGAACCGGCTCTTGGCGAGGTTGGCGCGCTCCGCCTGATCGCGCGCCTCCTGGATCGCGCGCTCGGCTGCCACGTGATCAGATATGTCACGGATCGCGGCAACGGTGAGCCAGTCACTCTCGCAGCGAACCGGCCGTAAGCTGATCGCAACCGGAAATTCGCCGCCGTCTGCACGTAGGCCACACAGATCTAGCCTATGACCTCCCATAGGTCTTGACTTCGCGTCGCTAGTGAACCGAGTTCTGTAGGCAACGTGGCCTTCGCGGAAGCGCTCAGGGACAAGTGTCTCAATACTGTGGCCGACGAGCTCAGTGTTCAGCCGCCCGAATAGAGCCGTGACGGCGTTGTTCGCATAACGAACGATGCCGCCACCGTCGACGATGAGCATGGCATCCGGCGCATCCTCCAGCGCCATGCGAATAACGTCTGGCGTCAGCGCATCCTGGTGTTGATGCTCAGTCATCGGCAATGTTGGGCAGAGGCCTGCGCGCCTTCATTGATATAACCCATCGACAGCCTGTGCATGGTACTACTTCGCAAAGTATGCTTGTACGCGCTAATCGCCAAGGTTTTCGCTCGGATCCGGGTCATCCGGACGAGCGCTTGTTGGCCGCGGCATCGAAAACCCGGTCTCGGACGTACAAACGAAATAATCAGAGTAGCCCGCGCGTGCGATCGGGCGCATAGCGGCCGTGTCGAGCAGGCCATTGCTGATATAGCGGTCGTCAATGTGGATGCCGACCACTTGGCCAAAAACGACGTAGGCATCCAGAGGCGTATTGGCGAGATCGTGTAGCGGAATGGTCTGCAGCCACCGGCACTCCAGGGCGCACGGTGACATTTTGATCCGTGGCGCTTTAACCATTACCGACGGCGCCGGTTCAAGGGCGGACTTCTGCATTTCGTTGACGCCTCGAGGATACGGCGCGGACGTCGCATTGACTTGTAGCCGCAACTCCCAGGTCGCGAGATTGCAGACAAATTCTCGCGTCTCCTCGACAAAGCTGATGGTGTCTTTTCGACCTTCGGTCGAGAACATCACAATCGGTGGCCGACCGGACACCGCATTGAAGAAAGAGTACGGCGCGAGATTGACGTCGCCATTCGAGTTGATGGAACTGATCCATCCGATAGGGCGGGGCGCAACGATAGCCTTGAACGGATCGTGGGAAAGTCCGAGAGATCTTTTGCCGGGTTGGTAAAACACGCAAGCCTTCCTGCGATGATTTCAAGAACTATTCGATGCGCGGCGCGCATTCCGTGAGATGACTAGGGGATCCGAGAGAGGCCCCATGAGCCCATCCGCCGGTGAATCAAGCCGATGCCACAGCACGCTGTGCTGTCAGGGATCATCGAGCTGTCTGCGTGTTTGGCTGACGCGTCGCGACCAGCTCCCGGGATGCGTCGACCTTTAGCCACGAGGCAGCGCCGACGAACAACAAGGCCGCCATCGGTACGAATGGTGCATCGTAACTTCCGGAACGTTGCACGATGTAGCCGTACGCGACTGATCCGAGCAGGCCGCCGATTTGTGCGCTCGTGTTCATCAGCCCTACAACGGCGCCGGCGTAATTGCGTCCGATGTCGAGACACACCCCGAACACGGCAGACTGCTGAAGCGTGATCCCGCCATACACAATGGCCAGCAGAACGATAACCACGATGGCCTGGTGCGCCAACATGGCGCCGATGGCGCAGCAGCCCGACACGGCCAGTGCGGCAGCGCCGAGCGCGCGACGTCCGCTGGTCAGCCCCAGCCTACGCACCAGGAGGTCACTGGCCGCGCCACCGGCCAGGTTGGCGCCGGCGGCGACCACATAGGGAAGCGCGGACAGCCAGAGACCGGCCTCACCAAATCCGCGGCCTTTGACCAGAAACGTGTGAAACCAGGTCTGGAAGAAGTTGTAGACGTACACATAACAAAATGCCGTGAGCAGCAGCGCGAGCGTGCTCGGCGAGTGAAATACCGACCGCCACGGGAACGGTGGCGGCTGCACACCCGCCCGCACCGAGTCTGTGTGGGCTTCGGACCGTCCGGACTGCGTCATTTCCCTGGGCCGATCCCGAAACCAGCTGTACCAGGTCGTGGCCCAGACGACACCGGTGATCCCGAAAATGTAGAAAGACATCCGCCAGCCGTAGCGAATCTGGATCGGAACGACGAGCAAGGGTGCGACGGCCCCACCGACTTGGCTGGCCGCGAGCAGCACCCCGGCCATCGTCGCTCGCCGTGCCGGGGTAAACCAGCGCGCCAAAACGATGGCGGCGTTGGGGAATGCGCCTGCCTCGCCCGCGCCGAACAGGAATCGCGTGATCAGCAGGGGCACGTAACTCGCCACTGCGCCTGTCAGGGCAGTGAATGCCGACCACCACAGCACGATGCGAGTCAGTACCCGCCGCGGCCCGATTCGGTCGCCGAGGACCCCGGTGGGGATCTCGAAGAGGCAATAGGAGATCGTGAAGACGCCGGTTACCCAACCCCAGCCGGCCGGGCTGATATTCAGGTCAGCTTGTATTCGAGGACCGGCGACGGAGATGCAAACCCGGTCCAGGTATGTGATGACGAAGAGGAGGATGAGCAGTCCGATGACGCCGTATCGTCGACTGCTGGTGGGACCGGTCATCCGATCGCATTCTCGCACATTGCGTGCTTGCGGCATCCGGCGATCGACGGGACCGCGGTCGCGCCGGCGACGGCGACCAAATGCCGATTGTGCGTCGGACCGCGCCAGGAATCGCGTTGGACTATTGGGTCAGCAGTCCCTGCTTGGCCATCTCCTTCGCAGTGGCGTCGGCGACTTCTTTGACCAGGGCGTTGACGTTTTGCGGGTTTGTCGTACGGCTGGTACTCGCCCACAGCAGTTTGCCGCTGTTCAGCGAATAGATGAGCGTCTCCACAGAGATCAGTGTGTCGGTCCTCAAATAGCCGGGGTCGTAGACGGTGCCCCAGCTGTATCCCCAGTACGGGCCGAATCCCCCGTAGTACGCTGGTGTCGCGGTGCCTGGCGTATAGGTGACCTGCTGGTCTTTCCCCACCAGCCGCATGATGACAACACCCTGGGCCCCTGCCTGCTTGAGCTGCGTGCCGGCAGAATCCGCATCCGTCTTGCCACCGTAATCCTGCATGACCGTGTACGACGGTATGGCGTGAGCCCCTCTGGCAGTGAGATCGGCTGCCAAAGCATCTTCTCCTGCCCGTCGCTGGCTGATGTCACGCGTGACGAATACCGCGGCAACGGTCTTGCCCGCCGGACTGATGGGCTGCGCGGCCGGGTCCTTCCATGTCGATATGAAGGTCGTCGTTTCGGTACAGGCGGCCAGGCCAGCCAGAATCAGCGCGAGCGCTGCCCATCTCGATCCCATGTATGCAACTCCCGTGTACGACAGATGCGCAACCGCCACCGCCCGAAACGTCAGCGTCATACGTGTGTCAAGCGCAACGGCGCGGGGCGTTGCGTGATCGCTTCGTCACGGCGGCTGCATCGGCGAGGTCCCGTCGGCGCATTCTAGTCTTGTGTAAAGCCCGCTGAAAATCTGGACTCGAGGGAAATTGCGTATGCCGGTGCGCGCGCCGCGAACCAGAAGCCCGTCGCGCCGGGCGCGTGGTCGCCCCGGCCGCGAGCTGGCGGTTCGTGGTTTGGCTCAGTGGACTGGCGAGAACTCAGCGCGACGCCGATCGCGCGCAGGGCCCCGCTGCCAGTCGCGGGCCCTGCGCGCTGTGGTTCAATTGCTGACCGCGACAGTAGCGCTTGAAGCGCTGGCGATGCGCCATCGGACGGCGTCGGCGAAATCGCCGGCCTCGTTGCCCGTCGGCGCCTTGGCATCCGGCTTCGGCTTGATATGCAGGCATGAGCCATCCGTGCGGCGAAGCACAACCCAGCTGTCGCGTTCCACCTCGGCCACGGGCAACAGATCCGAGTACGCGACGCGGGCCTGTACTCCCGGCTGCGGCTGGGAAGGGTAAGCGCTGGAGACATCCGGCAAACCCCGGCGCAGATCGATGCCAGTGTCGTCCAGCCGTGCGACGCCAAATTCGCCGGCCCGGTCTCTCTCTACGAGGTTACGCTGCGTACAGCCGCTATCCGATAAGTCCCAGGCAGCGCGGAAGTACCCAGAAGCCTGTGGACCGTGCGGTTGCATGGCCGGACCGCTCAGCGTTCCAGGCGGCACCTGTTCGGCAAGTTTGTGCGGGATGTAGTCGTCCTGGTGTACGACGGCGATGCGCACCGGCCCGCTCGGCTGCGACTCGTGCAGTTGCTGAACGACGCGCTCCACGAGCGCCTTGCGCATGGCGGACTCCGGCATGGCGATCGTGACGAAGCCGTACGCCAGTCCGGCTGCGACTTCCGAGTAGTCACTGTGAATGAACATGGCCTGCGACCGATCGCTGTGCTGGACATCGATCATCGTTGCCGACAGCTCTTCGAGTTGGTGGAACTTTTCGTAGCCGACGATGAACACCGGGAAGAGCGGAAACGGCGCCGCCATCCCGGTATCGCTGAGGAGGCGATGTCGCGGCGTGCCTACGCTCAGCACAACGTCGGCAGCCGGCGCTGCGGCAGTCGGATTGTGCTGCGACAACAGGTCGGATCCGGTGCCGGAAGGGGCGGCGTCGCGCAGGGTTGTAGAAGCGTCGACAACCGTCACTCGCGGATCTGCCTTGCGGATCGCGTCTTCGACCGAGTGGAGCCACGGCTCGTTTTCGGTGTTGAGCACGATCGATCGCGCGTCGCTCGCGACCAAAGGCACCTGGCTTACCTGTGCGGCCGGCCGGTACGGCACCGGGACGCAGCCGGCAGCGAGCGCGAGGCCGAGCATGACGAGCAGCGATCGTAGCGGGTTGGGAAGCGTCGCCCGCGACCGTCCGATGCGGGCGTTACCGCGCGCGGCGAGCGTGGCAGACTGGGTTGAGTGGCACATACGGACCTCGCGATTTTTGATCGGGTGAAGCCGCCCGAAATCTGCTCGGGCGATACGACGATAAGAGCCGGCCCTGCACTCACGGCTCACTGCCTGCTTACTCATGACGTACACCTGAACGCCGCGGGCGGACTGCGCGAGATCAGCGTTTGGCCGTCGGCCGCGGAAAACGCCCGCGAGCGAGCTGGCCCACGCAACTGCCGGGTGGCGTCCAAGCGCGGTGCCGAGCCGCGTAAGCCAGTCGCTCATGGCTGAGCCACCGGACAGAAACGACGGATGAGATCCGGAGCGCAGAGCCACAGGGCCGCGCCGTTGGCGGCGAGCGTGGCCAGCGCGTTCCACTGGAGCCCCAACAGAAGCGTGACCACCCCCAGCGGGATCAGAACATTGTCGGCACCGCGCTTTCCGTAGAGCTCAAGCAGCGTTGCGTTGAGGGCGACCAGAAATGCGAGCGGCATGCTCGGGAGTGCCGGGTGTGGAAAAACAGCCAGCCCGACCGCAGAGACGAACAGGGACACGGCAAAGAATGCCGCGGTACCTGCCCAGGTCTTGCCGCTGTTGCCCAGCGGATAGCGGCGCGACCGTGGGAGTTGCCCGACCAGGGCGGCAGAGCTGTCCGCGAACACCAGGATCGCGACCGGCAGGCAGTAGAGGAGGGCATCGCCTCGGGCGATGACATAGGTCAGACCCACCCCCGCCACGAAGTAGAACTCGCCGGAGGAGCGGCGCTCGACACCGTGAATCGCAGGTCCTAGCGACCGCCGAAGCGCAGCAATCCGCCGTACGCCTAGGAACCAGAGGCTGGCGAGCAGCGCGCCCGTGACGACCGCGGCGGCGGAGCCGATCGTCCACGGAAGGCTGATGGCTGCGGATCCCAATCCGACGTGGAGAGCCTTGCGCCCGGCCTCGGCCGTGCACAGGCCGCGGGATACCAGCACTGCGGTGACGGCCGTCAATAGCGGCACCAAGCCAATGACTGCCCCGGCGCCAGCCAACCTAGTTATGTCCATCCGCCGCCTCCGACCCTATGTATTGAGGGTGCTGCAAACGCAACATTTCCAATATCAATAACTTACGAACATATCAGCGACTGATTCTCTACTTGTCCCGTCCCAGCCCCGCTGGTCTACGCGGCCATCTTCAAGGCCCCGCGCCTACGCCCCCGTCACGGGCTGTCTACACATCGCTTACGGATAGGCCGCGAGCGCCTTGGCGCAGCCGTAAGCGATCTGTGAGCGAGCCGTGACAAGCGAGTAGCTGCGCGCGGGCGAATCTGGAGGCGCGGGCAGAGAGCCCCGACGCGAACAGGCAGGAGTCCTACGTGGCAGCGATCAGCAGAAAGGACAGTGGCAACCCGCTTCCCAAGGGAGCGACTCGCGAGGCGGTACTCCAGCGCTGGCAGGCGTTCCCGGACGCATCGGCTATTCAGAGCAAGTTGCTCGACGCCGGCACGCTGGCCGACGTGGAGACCTACGGCCGGCAGATCGAGCACCTCGTGGGCAGCGTCAAGGTGCCCGTCGGCGTCGCCGGCCCGCTGCGCATTCACGGCCGTCACGCGGTCGGCGACTTCTTTGTTCCGCTAGCGACCACTGAGGGGGCGCTGGTCGCTTCCTACAGTCGCGGCGCACGTCTGATCACGCACGCGGGCGGCTGTCGTGCCAGTGTCGTCGACGAGGCGCTGGCGCGCGGTCCGGTACTGGTCTTCGCCACGCTCACCGACGCCGTCCGCTTCAGCGACTGGCTCGCCAGCCAGTCGGAAGCGCTTTCGGAGGTGGTGACGGGCAGCACTCGGTTCGGCCGCCTCATCCGAACCGGCACCGCGGTCGAGGGCAACCACGTCTACGTCAGTTTCGAGTTCACGACCGCTGACGCGGCCGGGCAGAACATGGTCACGTTCGCGACCGAAGCGCTGCTTGCTTACATCGCGGCCGAATCCCCGGTACCGGCCACCGATGCCTACATCGAGGGCAATCAGGCCGGTGACAAGAAAGCGAGCTCGCGCGCTCTGCAGGGTGTCCGCGGTCGTCGTGTTTGTGCAGAGGTCGAAATACCGCGCGAGCTGATCGAAGCACAGCTACACACGTCCGTTGCGCGCATCTGCGACTGCTGGCGCATCGGCGCGATCGGATCGGCGCTGTCCGGGACGCTGGGTATGAACGCCCAGTATGCCAATGCCCTGGCCGCTCTCTATCTCGCATGTGGCCAGGACGTCGCCTGCATCGCGGAATCTGCGGTCGGCATTACCAGGCTCGAGATGGTCCGGGGCGGGGCGCTGTACGCCGCCGTGACCCTGCCCAATCTAATTCTTGGCACTGTCGGCGGCGGCACTCGGCTGCCGAGCCAGAGCGCGTGCCTGGAACTCATGGGCCTGGCAGGCTCCGAACGCGCGCCGGCGCTGGCCGAAGTCACCGCGGCCCTGTGCCTCGCCGGCGAGTTGTCTCTAGTCGGTGCCATATGCGCCGGCGACTTCGCCCGCGCGCACCGCACGCTCGGACGCCAGCCGGCGCCGGAGGCGGCGCCGTGACCGCCCGATTGCAAGGCATCGAGACTGGCTGGTCCTGGCCAGCAGCGGGCTACTGCCGGCGGATGGCGGCCTATCTCCGGGCCATGTTTCCGATCGCGCTGCACGGCCCGCTCGCGTTGCTGTTGTTTGCCAATCTGGCTTGGCTCCTGCGTCGGCATCTGCCGGGCCAGCCAGGCAGCGTCCGAGCAGCGGTTGTGGCCCTGTTCAGCATGATCGCCTTGGATCTTCTGATTCGCATGATGGACGAGATCAAGGACAAAGACCTCGATGCCCGCTACCACCCGACGCGGCCACTGCCTGCGGGCGTGGTGACCGAATCTGATCTGCGCTGGAGCCAGCTGCTGGTTGCGGGCGCGTTCCTGGCAGCGGCGACGACGAGCCCAGCCACTGTCCTCGGCGCAGTGGGATTGCTGGCCTACAGCGTGGCCCTGAGCCGACATCTGCTCATGCGGCCGCTTCTCGAGCGCAGCCCGCTCCTGACGCTGCTCACGCACAGTCCGCTGGTTCCGCTGGTGCTTCTGTACGTCGCAGCACTGCTACTGGCGGCGGGCGGCTTCTCGCTCGCCGATCTGCCTCGCGCCGCCCTGACGCTGTCGTTGACGGTGACGTGGCTATCGCTCGTCACAGTCGAGATTGCTCGCAAGACGCGCGTGCCGCGGCGTGAAGACGGCTATCCCACGTACTCGGCGATATGGGGCCTCAAGCCCGCGATCATGGCCGCCCTGGCTGCGGCGACCGCGGCGCTCCTGTTGGCCGTGGTGCTCGCTCGCCTGGCCTCGCCCTCGCTGCTCGTGCTGGCGCCGTGCATCGGTGGTTACCTCTGGCTTGCGGCTGAATGCGTGCGTGGTCTTGCGACCCCTGCGCCGGCGCGGTGGCGTCTCAAATCTGCTGCCCATGCATTTGCAGCGCTGACGTTGATGGCGTTTCCGCTCGGCGGGTGGTTATCGCCATGAACGCCGTAGCGCTCGCGAGCAGCTTGGAGCGCCCGGATGCCGCGGGCAACGGCGCCTCGCGCCGGCAAGCGGCCACCGGGAAAGCGGATGGCCTCCGCCGGCTTGTGAGCTTGGGCTACCGCGTACCCCGCTTCTTGGTCATTGCGCCCGAGTGTTTCTCGCTCGCTCTGGCCGATACTGGTGCGCGCCTGCAGGAGATTCTGGGCGCGCCGCTGACGAGTGCCGAGCACGACTGTCATGCGCGCGCGGCTGCCGTAGCTCGGCTACTGGATGAACCCGAAGTCGCCCGCCGGCTACGCATGGCCGTCAATCGCTCGATCGATGCGGCGCTGTCCGCGAGGCAGCGCTACGCGGTCAGGTCGTCGGCCATGGGTGAAGACTCCGAACAGGCTTCGTTCGCGGGCCAGTTGGAGACGCGCCTCAATGTGCCGGCGGCGGAGGTCGCCGATGCCGTGCTCCACGTCTGGCGGTCGGCATTCTCCGCGCGTGCGCTCGCGTATCGAGGTCAGCGCGGACTCAACTGTGACGCCAATGCGTCGGCGGTCATCGTCCAGGACATGGTCGCGGCTCAGGCGTCCGGAGTTCTGTTTACTCGTGCGCCGGATAGTCCCGATGACATGCTCGTATGCGCCGGGTACGGGTTAGGCGAGGGTGTCGTCAACGATCTGGTGGAGGTCGATAGCTATCGCATCGGCCGGCGCTCGCGATCCATCTCGCGACAGATCCGGCACAAGACCGCGTGCATGGCACTGGCGCCCCAGGGGGGAACCCGGCGGGTGATGGTAGACACGAGCGCCCGCACGCGACCGGCGCTCGGCGATCGCACTCTGCGCCAGCTGCATTCGCTGGGGATGCGGCTCGAAGCCGCTTTCAGCCGGCCGCTCGACGTCGAATTTGCCATCGACGCGCGCGGGCGCATCCAGCTGCTGCAGGCCCGGCCGATCACTTCGCTGGCTACGTCGGGTGACGCCCCGCGAGTCTGGGACAACTCCAACGTCGTCGAAAGCTACCCGGGTTTGACGCTGCCACTGACTTTTTCATTCGCACGGGCCGGATACGCAGCGGCATTCGCGCCTTACATGAAACGGCGCGCGATCGACTATTTCCCGTTCCGCAGCCCACTGCGACACCGGCAGGACCTGTTCCACTCACTCATCGGCCTGGTCCATGGCCGGGTCTACTATAACGTCCTCGCCTGGTACGAAATGATGAGCGTGCTGCCCGGATTCGCGCGTGTGCGCGCGTCCTGGGACCGCATGATCGGAATCTCCGCGACGGCGGAGGCACGGGAACACCGTCTGCCGTGGCTGTCGCGGCAACTCGCCTGGGCCTACTGCGGATGGAAGCTCGCAGCCTTCCAGAGCAGCGCCAGACGCTTTGCGCGGCGCTTCGCGAACGTCTACGCGCGCTTCTCGAGCGTCGATTACTCGCGTCTGGGGAGCGATGCGCTGCTCGCACAGTACGAGGCACTCCGGGACTCGGTGGGTGATGACTGGCGTCTCACGCTCGACAACGACTTCGCGGCCATGGCGTATTTCGAGGCACTGCAGGCGCTGTGCCGAAGGTGGGCGGGCAGCCAGCCGGTAGCCGTCGCCAACAGCCTGCTGCGACACGCCCCGGGTATGGAGAGCATCCGTCCGGTGCGCGCGCTGGACGCGCTGGTCGATCGCGTGCGTAGCGACGCGAGTCTGAGCGCGCTGTTCGCCCGACTGGACGATGAGCAGATTCTGGCCAAGCTGCGCTGCGACGGGACGTACCGGGACCTCGACAGTGCGGTGCGCGAGTACCTGCGTCTCTATGGCGATCGCTGTGTCCAGGAGCTGAAACTGGAACAGCCGACGTTCAGGCAGCAGCCGTCGACCCTGATCCGGACGCTACGCAACCTGCTGGCGAGCCCAAATGGCGCGCAGGCGATCGAGTCCGAGCACTCGGGGCCGGCGGCGACTGTGGCCACGATCGGCCATCTCGGCAAGCGCGTGATCGTCCGTGGCGTCGCCCGTCGCGCCCGGCTGGCACTCGCCAATCGCGAGAACATGCGCTTCGCGCGCGCGCGGATTTTCGGCATCGCCCGTCAGATTTTTGCCGCGCTGGGCCAGAGACTTGCAGAGCAGCGAGTGCTTCGGCGCGCAGAAGACATTCACTATCTGACCGTCGAGGAAGTGTTGGCGGCCGTGCGCGGCACGGGAGTAATCGTTGGGCTGTCCAAGCTCGCGGAGCTGCGGCGCGCTGAATACACGGAATTCGCCAAGACGCAGCTGCCGAGCCGCTTTTGCAGCAAGGGCATCCCTCACTGGACGCCGCAGCCGGCGTCCGCGGGCGAGGCAACAGTCGGCAACGAATTGCAGGGTACCGCCTGTGCTGGCGGCCTCGCACAGGGCGTGGCGCACATCGTGCGCGATCCGACGAAGCCATCACCGCCAGTGCCGCACATCCTGGTTGCGGAATCGACCGATCCCGGCTGGGTGTTCGTCATGACGCGCGCCAACGGAATCGTGGTGGAGCGGGGCAGCGTGCTCTCGCATACCGCAATCATCGGCCGCGAATTGGGCATCCCTACGGTCGTCGGCGTCTGCGCGGCGACACGCGCAATTCCTGATGGCGCGCACTTGGGCATCGATGGAAGTACGGGGAGCGTGAAATGGCAATCGAAAGCTTAGCCAGCCGCCCAGACCTGGTACCGGAATTCCTGGCGCTGCCGTCGCAGCTGTACTCAAACGACCGCCGATGGATTCCGGCGGACGACCGCCTGTTACGTGTCGAGCTCACGAAGACCATTTGCGCCGATGGGCGCCGGGCGGACAGCGCGCACTTTGTCGCTCAGATCCGTGGGCGGATCGCCGCGCGCGTCTCCGCATTCGCCAATGAAACTCTCCACGACGACGATGGTGAGCGAGTCGGTTCACTGGGCTACTTCGACGCCGAGTATGACCGATCGCTGATTGCAGACCTGATCGCCCATGCCCGCGATTGGCTCAAGGCGACCCATGGAATATCGCGCGCATGGGGGCCCCTTAATCGGGATATATGGCACGGTTACCGGTGCATGACCGAAGGGCACGATGCTGAGCCTTTCGTGGGGGAGCCGTATAACTTTGCGTACTACCCGGAACTCTTGGAATACAGCGGCGGACAGCCGCGCTTCCGCTGGAATTCCTACGAGTGCGCCGACCGGTCGGGTGTCTTAGCGAGCTTCCAGCGCGGTGAAGCTCAGCGTGCGGGTCTTCTTGAGCTGGGCTACCGGCTCGTCGCATTAGATTGCGCGCAGCTTTCCGCTGAGCTGCAAAAACTGCATTCGCTGGTATCTGAATCATTCCAACATTTCCCGGCCTATACGCCGATTAGCAGCGGCGACTTTTGTAGGCTGTTCGCATCGCTGGCGCCGGCACTCGCGCCCGGCGGGGCCTGGTTCTTGCACGATCCTAGCGGGGCTTGCTGCGGATTTGCGGTCGCGTTAATCGACGTTGGCCCGGCGCTCAGGGCGACCCGCGCGGGCGCGCCATCGAGCCATCAGACACTCGCGCCGCAAGCACCACCGCGCGCGCTGTTTCACCTGATCGGGGCCACTCCGGCGGTGGCGGCGCGCTGCCCGGGCGTTGGCCGCGCGTTGGTGACGCAGGTGCTCGGCGGGCTGCTTGAGCAGGGCCTTGACCGCTATGTCGCGGCACTGATGTGCCGTGGCAATAGCTCGCGCGGCCTGCGGCGGGGGGTGGCACGGGATCGGCGCGAATACGCGCTGTATGAGTGGCGGTCATGAGCGCCGTACCCGTGTTCTACCGCGATCGGCGCAGCGGTCACCTGGTCGAGGAGCCGGTATTTGCGGGGCGATTACTGTTCTGGTCGTACGACAACCGACTGGGGCGCGCGATTGGGCAGTTTCTGCTGCGCCAGCCGCTGTTCTCCCGGGTGTATGGTTGGCTCAATCGGCGCGGCGTCAGCCGGCGCCGCATCGACGGATTCGTCCGGGCGATGAACGTGGATGCCGCGGTATGCCGCAGGCCGCCGGCATCGCATGCATCCTTCGCGGATTTCTTCATACGCGAGATTGATCTAGCGCAGCGCCCGGTCGATCCCGACCCGCGCGTATGCACGGCGCCCGCCGATGGCAGGATTTATGTGCTGCCAGTCGTGGAGCGGGACCGCACGTTTACG
>Ga0187780_10000968_pt1 | contig 21451 bp, 12 predicted proteins | sample 1015_Q2_SP10_20__FD_132429 | JGI IMG/M metagenome (GOLD analysis project Ga0187780, IMG submission 132429) | Tropical peat soil microbial communities from peatlands in Department of Meta, Colombia - 1015_Q2_SP10_20_MG | ecosystem: Environmental > Terrestrial > Soil > Wetlands > Peat | place... | reverse complement strand
CGGCAAGCGTCCCTCGCGCCTCTCCTGGCGGCTCGGCAAGGAGCTATACGACCAGAAGTTCCGCCTCGTGATGGAAACTCCCGACACGCCGGAAGCGGTGCTCGCCGACGCGGAGCGCGACTTCCGCGACGTGCGCGCCGAAATGCTCGGGCTCGCGCTTCCCATGCACGCCCGCATGTACCCCGACCACGGCGACCACGCCGAACTCACGGGCCGCCAGCGCGAAAACCGCATCATCAGCGAGGTCCTTGACAAAATTTCCGCCGAGCATCCACGCCGCGATCAGCTCCAGTCCGCCATCGAAGCCGATCTCGAAAGCATTAAGCAGTTCATCCGCGAAAAGAAAATCGTCTCGCTCAGCGCGCGCGAAAACCTGAAAGTGATGCCCACGCCGCCCTATCTGCGCGGCATTTATTCCGTGGCCGGTTTTCAGAGCGCGCCGCCGCTCGAGCCGCAGGCCGAGGCGCAATACTGGGTCACGCCTATCGACCCGCAGATGCCCGAGGACGAAGCCGAATCGAAGCTGCGCGAGTACAACAATTTCACACTGAAGTGGCTCTCGATTCACGAGGCGCTACCCGGCCACTACATCCAGTACGAGCACCTGAACAACCTGCAGCCGGAACGACGCCGCCTGCTTCGTTCGCTCTACGCCAACACTGCCTATGTCGAGGGCTGGGCCGAGTACATCGCGCAGGTCATGATGGACGAGGGCTTTGGCGGCAACGACCCGCGCTTCCGCCTCGTGATGCGCAAGATTCGGCTGCGCCTGCTCGCCAACGCCATCCTCGACGTCCGCCTCCACACCATGAACATGACCGACGCCGAGGCCATGCAGCTCATGACTCGCGACGCCTTCCAGACCCAGGCCGAAGCCGAAGGGAAACTGCTCCGCGCCAAGCTCAGCTCCGTGCAGTTGCCCACCTATTACGTCGGCCTGCGCGAATGGCTGGCGTTTCGCAAGCGGTACCAGGCCGCCGCCGGCGTCGGCTTCAACATGACGAAGTTCCACGACACCGTCCTCGACGAAGGCCCGCTGCCCGTTCCCGTCGTCGAAAAGCTCTTGATGTTCTCGGGATCCCTTCGTTAACGGCTCCGCGCCATTTGCGCCTCTGCGGTGAATTCGTTGTCGCTGTTGTGGCGGCCTCCTTTTTACCCTGGGCAACGCCGAAGGGCCGCGCGTTCTGCGTCCCGACGTCTTGTGATGGGATGGAGGGCCAATTTTCTTGCCTGCAGTCACCCTTCGACTTCGCTCAGGGCAGGGGAGCGGCTGTGCCATGGCGCAAACAGGGTACGTGCCGGGCTCCCTTCGTTCCTCAGGGCAGGAAAGGCCCCAGCGCTACATTTCAATCTTCAGTTCAGAAGAATCTGGCACCGCGTTGCAAGAGGGAGGCTCGCTCTTTTTGCAACCAAGAGCTTAATTTATGTGACCACCGCGATGAGTGAACTTGCCGAGGACAAACTCCTGCGCTAAAGTGGCGACGATGCGCTCAGACGTATTGATCGCAAACAAGGAGAAGACGAGCCCAGCGCCTCGGTTTGATTGAGGATAATAGAGATTCGAAAGCCCGGCGGACGCCAAATCGCCTCCTACGCTGGAGTAGTTCGGCTGCCATCTTCCGTTGTCACCTTTGCAGATGAACGGAGCCAACACCGCGTGCCGGAGTCGCGACCGGGTGGTGCCTGTTCCTTGATAGAAATAGCGGGGATCCTGGTGTAGGAGGGATGGCAAGATGGCGCCGCCGATCATGATGTCCGTAAAACCGTCGGCGGCTGTTGCCCCAAACCGCTCACCGTACCCCTTCGAGCCCTGCCCATAGTCAGGAGTATCCTCTGCCTGACTTATGCCGGCCATGAATCCAATTCCGGCAACGGTAACCGGATCATACGAGACTTTGGCGGCGAGCTCGAACTTCATCTCGGTTGTGAGCGGTGCGGCATCGTCGCCTTCATAGGAGACGTAAAAGTTCGGAATGATGCCAAAAACGCGCTGCGTTTCCTCAAACTTGACCTGCTCGGTCGCGATCTCCACTGTGTTGCCGGTAACTCGAACGGTAGTCTTCAGCGTCGCGAGAGCGAGCTCGACGGCTCCCAGGATCTTGATTTCGCCTGGGTTAATAGTGATAGCGGACGACGTCCAGTCCCCAAAACCCTCTGCGCTGATGACAAGCTGATAGGGAACTCCTGCTTTGACATTGTCAAACTTAAAGAACCCGTTGCCGGCCGTTACGACCGTACGACGATTCGTGATTTCAGGGTCTCCGAGCACAACCATCGCACCGGTCACGGCATCGCCGTTCACATCCACCACGGTGCCCATAATCTGCCCTAACTGCGTTTCGGGCATTTGGGCGGCCTGGGCCGGGGCGCGCACCGAAAGAGCGAGCGCGATGGCAACCACGGCCGCCAACCGGACGGAACATAGGCGGGCGAACGACGGAACGGCTTCGGCTAGTGATACGCGTGTGCCTCTCAAGAGAATCATCTTTGCTCCCAAGACATCTGTAAATCATGGCACTGAATTCGGTTGGCAGCCAGGGGCATGCCGCCCAGGGTTTCCAGTAAGTAGATGCTAGGGAGTTGTCGCGAGATTCGGTAGCGGTGGACGAAACTCGGGCAAGAACGCTGGTTCAGAAGAGAAATTTGGCGCCGAGTTGCAGGATGCGGGGCGGGGCAGCGCTCACGATGACGTGGAGGTAAGTCGCTCTATACCGATCACCGCGCGGAGGTTCAAACACATATGTGCGTTCACAGCGGAGAAACTGTGTCCTTAGAAGAAAAACTTCAGCGCCGCTTGAATCAAGCGCGGGTCCGCCGCGCTGATCACTTTGCCAAAATTGGGGTCATTCACTTCCCCATCGACCGCGGCTGGCGCGTAGAACTGCGCGTGATTGAAAATGTTGAACGCTTCAACGCGAAAATCGATCGATTTGCTTTCCGTGAGTCTGAGATTTTTCGTTATTTCCATATCGAAGTTCGAGATGCCAGGCCCGTAGAAGAAGCGGCGCTTGGCATTGCCAAGCTGGCCGAGGGTCTCAGGCGCAAAGAGCGATGTATTGAACTCCGGTCTCCCGTTACGCGGATTCGTATTGATCTCAAGATTGCCGGGAGTGAACTCTGGCGTATCGAGGAGGTAGTTATTCACGCCATTTCCCAAAGTGCCTAGGAGCGAATTGTCCGAGTCGTCGGCGAGCGTCACCGGGAATCCTGTAGCGAAGCGCGTGGTTCCGGAAACACTCCAACCCTCTGTCAGCCGATTGTGATGGAAATGGTCAAATGGAAGGGTGTAGCGGTACGTGGCCACGACGTTGTGAGTCATGTCCCACGCCGAAACAGCGCGTGTGAACCTCGAGTTGAAAGGATCGAGCTGCTCGCCAAGGTTTGACCCCTGATCGATCGATTTGGAGTAGGTGTATGAGAAAAGAGCGGTGCTGTTCTTCCCAGCCCAACGAAGGTTGGTTTCCAGTGCGTTATAGTTTGAATTGGCGATTGTCCGCTGCGCCGTCGTGGCCCCATAACCCCCGTACAGCGCGGGGTACGACCCGAGGCCAATGTTTCTGGTCCCCGTAAACACGTGACCCGTAGCAGAGGTATACGTCGCGTCCTCTCCGTAAGGGCCGCAGGTTGAGCTCCCCGGAGCGACTTCGTTGGCCTGGCTCAGGCTCAAGCAAAGCGCAGGATTACCAACGTTTGTCGGGAGCAAGGCTAGAATGTGGTGACCCTGGTTCCCTACATAGCTCATCGTCAGTAGCACGCTCGGAACGATTTGGCGCTGAATCGAGAGCATGTAGTTCTCGGCGTAGGGCACGGAGTTGCGGTAATAGAAATAAGGGTCGGCGCTGATGGGAGTAACGGCTGCCCAATCGAACGCGGTGTCGGGGTTTTTCGCGGAGACGTTGTGGGGCGGAAACGCCAACGGAAAAGGATTAATGTTTTCACCGCCGTCACCGGCGTTGATAAAAGGAGTGGCAAACAGAGGCGGCGCGGGGCTGAGATAGTTGTACCCAAAAGGCGGCACCCCATACATGATACCGGCGGTCAAGCCCGGAAACGCCGTGTAGAAAATGCCGTAGCTGGCGCGAATACTACTCTTGCCGCCATCCCCGAAAAGCGCCTTCAGGAACCCGTGTTCGAACCTTGGGGCGTAAGCCAACCCAATTCGCGGCGCAAAATTGGCATACTTCGTGGGTGAAAGCGTTGACGGAATTCCCGGGTCGCCTGGAACAACAAGACCGGGGATAGCGTTGGGATAAAGGACCGACTGCTCACCTGGTATGACCGTCTGAATGTTGTTGTACTTCTCCCACCACGGCATGATGACATCCCATCGCAGGCCGAGATTCAACGTTAGGTCGCTGCGAGCCCGCCAGCGATCCTCCCCGAAAAGGCCGGTGTAACGGTTGCGCATGTAAAACGGGCGGCCGGTGGTCTGCGTGAAACCACTGGGAATGCCGAGAAGGAAATCGGCAAAAGCTGACCCGGTTTCTGTGCCAAGGATGTTAAACGTGCCGTTAAATGTAGCGTTCGGATACTCGTTGACTTGATCGGCGTGGAATTCCGCGCCGAATTTCACGGTGTGCGTCCCGATCACCTTGGAGAGATTATCGCTAAGGAACAGCGTGTTATTCCGTTGATCTACGTTCGAAATCGGGACGCCCATGATGAACGTGGGGAAAACGATATTTTCCACGCCTTCGAACTGAGGCGCTTGTACCGTGATTCCCGGCGTACCGGCGCCGGTCTCGAATCCCTGCGAGGCTAGGCTTACACCCAAGCCGCCGTGCGGCTCGCCGATATTGTTCGCATTGCGAATCATTCCAACATGGAATTCGTTCGCGGTGTTCATGCCGATATTCTTTGTGTCGCTCAAGGAAAAGAGCTGCGCTTGACCGATGGTTAGCGCATCGAAGCCAGGAACGTTGGCTCCGCCTTGGGCGCCCGGGTAGGGATTGTCGAGCCGGTAGTTATCGAGGAAATAGTAGCCCACAAGTTGGCCCCATCCGGTATTGGCATCAATGCGGCCGGAGGCTTTGTCGTCACGCACGGTTTGTGAGTATGCAGAAGTCGAAAATTGGTTCGAACCGATATTCGGCTTGGGGATGTATGGGAGCAGATGCTGGGCCGGCGCCGGCCAAGCGTTCGTGGGGATTACGGCTCCGGGCAGCACGCAAGTAGCACTCGAGCAGCCAGGCGTGTAGTAAGGCTCCCCTTGGGCCACCGGGTAGCCCAACTTTTGGCTGAGAAGGCTGGCGAAGTGGGGGCCGCTGACCGTCCCCGTCAGAGAAGAAGCCAGGTCGCTTAGGTTCCCCGTCCGGTCGGTCAACGTTGGAACGGTTACGACCGGCGAAGTAATGCCTTGGTTCGTCCGCGTTCCCTGATAATCGCCGAAGAAGAACACCTTTTGCTTTTTAACGGGACCGCCGATGACGCCACCGAATTGATTTTGACGAAAGACGCCGCGCGTAGAAGCAAAATAGTTCTTGGCATCCAGATCGGTGTTGCGCAAGAACTCGAAGGCCGTCCCATGAAAGGCGTCGCTGCCGGACTTTGTGACGACGTTGACCATACCCCCGTTGTAGTTGCCATACTCCGGATCGAAGTTGTTGGTGAGTACGCGAAACTCCTCGATCGAGTCGAGGTCCGGAATGACGGACGTGCCACCGTTCATGTGTTCTTGCACGTCCGTGCCGTTAACCATGAAGCCGTTCGATGACTCGCGCTGGCCGTTGATGGAAACGTCGCCGGGATTTAAATCACCGGATGGATTGATCGTGCCGGTAACGCCGGCCATGATGACCGATTGGGGCGTGAGCGTGGTCACTGGGCTCACGCCTGGCTGAATCGCGAGCAGATCGGTGTAGCTTCGGCCGTTCAGAGGCAGTGCAGCGATCTGTGTATCGGGCACGACTTCGCCGAGCTGGGTAGCCACGGTCTCAACCTGGGCTTGAGCAGACACGGACTCGGCCGAGACAGTGATCGATTCTTGCTGCTGGCTCAGCTGTAGTGTCGCATCGAACCGGAGCGCCGCGTCGGTATCAACTGTTATTCCCGTCTTTTTCTGGTTCGAGAAGCCCCTCGCTTCGATGGTCATCTCATAGCGTCCGACTGGAACCGAGGGAAACGAATAGAAGCCCTGTTGATTAGTAGAAGCCTTATAGCTGGCGGCGAGGTCGAGGTTGATGAGTGTTACCGAAGCGCCAGGGATGCTAGCGCCGCTTTGGTCTTTAACCGTGCCCGAGATGCTTCCGCTGGTGCCGGCCATCGCTTGTGAGCAAGCAAAGAGCAATAACCCCATGAACACAATCGCCGGGATGGTCTCAAGACACGACCTCCTCGGAAATGGTTCGGGTTGTTGGGTAGTTCTGTGCATACTATGGTCGCCCGAGTCTGTTTTCGACCTAAGCACACGGCGCACTCGAATCATACCATTGCCACAACGACGGTCCTGGGTTGGTGTGTGCCAACCATACCTTACTGTGTTTCGATGCCAACATCGTTGAGCGCCCGGATGGAGAACCCCTTGCGCTCGATTTTGGCGGCACCTAAGATGAATGGGTGTTCGGCGTGACTACCACACAGGAAACAGTAGATGAGCCAACTTGTTAAGAACACAAGCGGGGTTTCGTGGCTGACCGGCGCACATGGGGCGCGTATCTGGAGCCGTCTTGTGCGCGCCTTCATCGCTGTGGTGCTCGCAAGTGCGCTCGGCCTCGGCAGCGGCGTTTCGCGCAGCGCGCCGGCATCCTCTCCCAAGTCGCCCCAGAATAGCTCCTTCGAGACGACGCGCGACAAGGGCTACCGTTTCGAGCGCGATGGATGGATTTACGTCCACTTGGAAGGTGCACCCCACGACATCGGCTTCCAGCACGGCACGCTGCTGGCGACGGAGATCGCGGACTTCTTCGCCACGGAGCGTCTCTTGATGACGCACGACACCGGGCGCGATTGGGAATTCTTTCGCCGCGCCGCGCGCCAAATGCTGTGGCCTAAGATCGAACCGGAATATCAGGCCGAGCTGCAAGGGATCGTGGACGGGCTGGCAGCCAGCAAGGTGAAGCTCGATCTGGATGACATCGTCGCCCTGAATGCGTTCTCGGAGCTGCCCGATTACTACGTCCCGTGGCTCGACGCGCAGATGCGCGCCGCGGTGTCTGCCCGCCCGGCGGGCGGGATTCGCAATCACGAGAGCTTCAGCCGGTGCAGCGGGTTCGTCGCCACGGGCAGTTGGACGAAGGACCGCCAGATTGTGATGGGGCAGAGCCTGTGGACCGCCTACGCCGAAGGCGCACGCTGGCGCATCCTGTTCGACATCGTTCCCCAAGCCGGGCAGCGCATTTTGATGGATGGGGTGCCGGGCGTGATTACCAGCGACGACGATTTCGGCATCAATTCCGCCGGCTTGATGATTACCGAAACAACCATCGCGAACTTTCACAGCTGGGACCCCAACGGCAAGGCAGAATTCGTGCGCGCCCGTAAAGCCATGCAGTACGCGGCATCCATTGATGAGTACGTCCGCATCATGCTCGACGGCAACAATGGCGGCTACGCGAACGATTGGCTGCTCGGCGACCGTAAGACCGGCGAAATCGCGCGCTTTGAGTTGGGGCTGAAGCATTGGAAACTATGGCGGACACAAGACGGCTACTTTTCCGGCGCCAATTTCCCGAGCGACCCTGATGTGATCAAAGACGAGACCACGTTCGATCCCGCGAATCCGGCGAGCGGTCCGAACGGCCGCCGCATCCGTTGGGATCAGCTCATGACCGAGAACAAGGGAAAGATTGACGTGGCCATGGCCGAGACGTTTTTGGCCGATCACTACGACACCTTCACGAAATCGCAAGGGCCCAATCGCCGCACTCTCTGCGGCCACGGCGATACGACCGCGGAGACGCTGCCCGGCTCGAACGCGCCTCCCTATGACCCCTTCGGCGCCGCGCAGGCTAAAGTCGTGGACAGCCGCATGGCGGCGGCCATGAGTTTTTTGGCGCGCTTCGGGCATCCCTGCGGAACGCGCTTTGACGCGGCTAGGTTTCTCGCCGAGCATCCGGAATTTTCCTGGCAGGCGTCCATCCTGCGCGACCTCGATCCAGGCCCGTGGGCTGCCGTTCGCGCGGGCGAGCACGCCGCAGCGTCATCCAACGCTCACGCGAGCGAATGAGGCGGTTACAAGTGAGAAAACTGGTTTCTCAGGAGTGGGAAAGCCACTAGAAATTGACGTCGCGCAGTGTTAAATAACTAGTGGAGTTGAGGAATAGGCTCGTGCCGGAGCCATGCTCGGCCAAGGGGTGCAGGGGCAGCGTGCCAGCGCAACTGGCGCGCGAGGGCCTTTGCGTCTTGCACTTCACGCTTTTGATCGAGCAGGAATGCGCGGAAATGCACCGCGAGGCGACGCTCGGCAACGCGGCCGAAGAGCGCCACGCCCAGTTCATCGAAAAGATTGCCGCGCGCGGCGAAGAGCTGATCCGCGTGGCTACCAGCGGTTTCCCCATGCCCGACGACGCCAAGGCGCGCATCCTGAGCACGCTGCTCACCCTGATGAACTGCCGCGAGAATATCGACCGCGCAGCAAAGCGCCAAGCCGCCCTGCGGCGTTTTGTAGGCTGATTCCTGGGACAATTTTCGTTCGAAACTTACGCGCCGATGTAGCGGGCGTACAGTGAGCGCGCTACTGCTGCGTCCTTGGTGCCTTTGATGATGGCGCGCCCGTCGGCGAAGACAGTCAGCTCGTAGGGCGGCACGCAGAACTGCAAGAGGAAATCGTTGTGGCGGACCGCACCTGCTGCGGCCGTGAGCCGGCGGCCTAGGTCGCCGAGGTCGAGCCGCCGGCCGCGCTCGTGGATTTGCACGGAGTCGCGCCCGCACAGAGTGACGTGCGCCTCCGCCTCGCCGGCCAGGAAACGGAAGTCGCGCCGCGCGCAGGCCCGGCAATTCGCGTCGCGGGCCACGCGCAGCGACTGGAACGGACCGTCCCAAACATCGCAGGCGACCAAGCGGCCATGGAGCGCCTCCGGTTTCCTCGCCAGCAGCTTGATCGCTTCGGCGCTTTCGATGGAGGCAATCACGCCGACGGCCGCATTGAGCACACCGGCGGTATCGCAGGTCGCCTCCGCGCCCGTGGCGACAGGCTCGTCGCCTCGTTCAAGCAGACAGGCTAGGCAGGCGGTTTGCTGAGGGCGAATGGTCATCGTGACGCCGTAGCTCCCCACCGCCGCGGCGTAAATCCACGGCACGCCGGCGGAAATGGCGAAGTCGTTCATCAGCAGGCGCGTTTCGAAATTGTCGGTGCCGTCGAGGATGACGTGAAACCCTGAGAGCAGCTCGGCAGCGTTGTGGGGCGTGAGGTCGCTCACCACGCCTTCCACTTGCACGTCGGAGTTGATGGCCCGCAGCCGCCGCTCCGCCGCCACCGCTTTGGGCAGGGCCGCGCGCGCGTCTGCCTCGTCGAAGAGCGTTTGACGCTGCAAGTTCGACGGTTCGACGAAATCGCGGTCAATGATGCGCAGCCGGCCTAATCCCGCGCGGACCAGCAGGTTGGCGACCACGGTGCCCAGCGCGCCGCAGCCCACCAAAACCGCGCTCGATTCGAGCAGGCGTTCCTGGCCGGCCTCGCCAATCCCCGCGAACAGAATCTGGCGCGAATATTTTTCGTGCTGGCTGGGTTTCATATACCGTTTCGCAAACCTGCCCTCATCATAGCGCCTTTTCGGACCGGGCACGCAACGCGGCTGTGCTAACCTTTGTTTGGATTTGGGAGGCGACGAAGATTGCCATCATAGCTCGTGTGCTGAGGGCCTCTTTCGTTCTCAGAGTTGCCACCGGCCTAATCGCCTGCCAGGCGGCTTTGATCGGAGCGCCGACAGCCGCTCCCGCTCAGGAAGCGGCTTTCGAAGGCCGGCGTGTGACCGAGGTTCGCGTAATAGACGAGGCGGGAAAGCGGGTCCGGGAAAAGATTCCCTCCCTGCCGCTCGCCTCCGGCCAGGTGTTCGACTTTGCGGCCGAGCGCGAAAGCCTTCGCTTGCTCTATCGCCTGGGCGACTATGCCGACATGCGCGTCGCGGTCACGACGGTCGCGGAAGGCTTGCGCGTTGATTTCGTAGTGCAGCGCAATTTTTACAACAACTTGGTCCGCGTGGAGGGATTGAAGCCTCCTCCTAGTGAGGCGGTGGCGTTGGCTGCCGTGCGCCTGAAGCTCGGGGAGGCATTCCGCGAGAGCTCGCTGTCCGAGGCTGTGGAGCGACTTCAAGGTGCTCTCCGAGAAGACGGGCTTTATGCGGCCAAAGTGACCCGGCGGCTCACGCCGCACGACGCGACGCGGCAGATGGATGTAACCTTCGTCGTCGAGCCTGGCACGCGCGCGCGACTGGGCGTCATTTCTGTTGAGAACAGGACGCCGTACTCCGAGCGAGATCTCTTGCGCCGCGCCAAGCTTTCAGAAAAGTTGCAAATGACCGCCGCGCGCTTTTCGCGCGCCTCGCAGCGGCTGAAGCAATTTCTTGTGAACCAGGGCTACTTGGGCGCGAGCGCCTTGATTACCCCTGGTACCTACGATGCGCAGACGAACCGTGTTCCGATCAAACTGGCGGTGACCGCAGGCCCGCGCGTGCGTCTGGAGATCACGGGCGCGCATCTGAGCCAGGGCCGCCGGCGCAAGCTGCTGCCGATCTACGCCGAGGGCGGCGTGGACGAGGACCTGCTGCAAGAGGGACGGCGTAACATCCGGGACTACTTTCAGGGCCAGGGTTACTTCGGCGCCCAGGTCGAAGTCAGCTCTCGCCAGGACGAAACCGGAGGCCAGCGCGTTATCAGCTATGAGATTACACGCGGTGACCGCTTCCGGCTGGTGGGCGTGGGCTTCGACGGCAACGTTTTTTTTGGGAGCAAGCTTCTGGCGCGCCGCCTGCAGCTTCAACCCGCTTCGTTCGCCTCGAACGGCCGGTTCAGCCAGCAACTGGTCCGCGCCGACACCGATTCGCTTCGTGCGCTCTATGTAGCAAACGGTTTTCATGACGCAGAGGTGTCCACTACCGTGGATGACCACTATCGCGGCAAGAAGAACAACCTGTTCGTCACCTTCCACATCGTGGAGGGGAAGCAGACCCGCGTGGCGAGCCTGGAAATCGAAGGAAATCATGCGATCCGGACGGAGACACTGCTGAAAGTAGTGGGATCAACTCCCGGCCAGGCCTATTCGGACTCCAACGTGGCCAGCGACCGAATTAACATCCTCGCGCTTTATTTCAACTCGGGCTTTCCCCAGGCATCGTTGCGAGATGAAGTTCTTCCTGGCGAAACGTCCGGCCGGGTGCGCCTCATCTATCATATTGTGGAGGGGAATCGCACCGAAGTAGCCCAGGTCCTGCTCACGGGTTATCGCTACACGCGGCCCGGAATCATCGCGCGCCAAGTGGAGATTCGGCCGGGCGGGCCGTTGCGGGAGAGCGATGTGGTCAGGACCCAGCGCCAGCTCTACAACCTGGGCGTGTTCAACCGCGTGCAGATTGCGTCCCAGAATCCCGATGGTTTGGATCCCGAAAAGGCCATCGTCGTCGAGGTGCGGGAAGGGCAGCGGTACACGCTGGGCTACGGCGGCGGATTCGAAGTCCAGCAGATCGGCAGCACCATCAATCCCAACGCCACGGTGGTGAGTGCCAGCCCGCGCGGCATCCTGGAAATCGCCCGCGCCAACATGTTCGGCCGCGCACAAACCCTGTCGTTCAAAGCGCGGGCGAGCACGCTGGAGTACCGGTTTGCGCTTGGCTACACCGCGGACAACTTGCTCACGAATCGAAACCTCAACGTGGCTTTCACGGGGTTCGCCGACCACACGCAGGACGTCAACACCTTTACCTCCACGCGTTACGAGGGCGGCGTGCAGCTGAGCCACAGGCTTTCCCCGGCGAGTTCGCTGATCTACCGCTATTTCTACCGGCGAGTGGAAGCCTTCGATTTGAAGATCAATCCTTTGCAGATTCCTTTGCTGAGCCAGCCGACGCTGGTTTCCGGATTCGGGGCTACCTACGCGCGCGACCGCCGCGACAATCCCTCGGACGCGAGTCACGGCAACTTCAACACACTCGACCTGAGCTACGCGTCGAAGTCGTTGGGCTCGGGCGCCAGCTTCTTCCGCGTTTCGTTCCAAAATTCGTCGTTTCATCCCCTCGGCCGGTCCTTCATTTTTGCGCGAGCGGTACGCTTCGGCGCTGAAGTGCCCACCGACAACACAGCGAACGTGGATATTCCCCTCCCGGAACGATTCTTCGCTGGCGGCGGCACGTCGCTCCGGGGCTTTGGCTTGAACCAGGCCGGGCCACGCGACCCCGTGACCGGGTTTCCGATTGGCGGGCTGAGCCTGCTCGTTTTCAACCAGGAATTGCGGTTTCCTACCCGGCTCCCCTTTGTGGGCAACCGCGTGGGCGGGACGCTGTTTTACGACGGGGGCAACGTGTTCAGCGACGTGAACCATATCTCGCTGGCCTGGAAGGCCCCGTCCCTCACGAATCTGGATTACTTCGCTCACACGGTTGGCGCCGGCGTGCGCTATCCCACGCCGGTCGGCCCGGTTCGCGTGGACTTCGGCTATCAGCTCAACCCGGCCACCTATCAAGCTACTAACTCAACAACGCATTTGCCAGAAAGCTTCCGGCTTCCGCACTTCGGCTTCTTTTTCAACATCGGACCGGTGTTCTGATGCGACACGCGATTCTCATCTGGCTCTGTCTCCTCGAGAGCGCTGGGCTAGTGCTGGGGGCGCCGGGGCATCCCAGCGCCGGAGCGCAGGCTGCCGCCGCACCGGCTGCAGACCGTCACGGCACGCAAATAGTGGATGGCATCGCCGCACGCATCGCGGACGACATCTTGAGCGAGAGCGAGGTCCGCGAGCTGGGCGCGTTTCAACAGCTCGTAGACGGGCAGGCCAAATCGCGCACCGATCGAATCCGGGAACTGACCGACCAATGGATTCTTCGAGCGGAAGCCGACGCGGCCGGGTATCCGCAGCCGTCCGCGGAAGACGTGGAACGTGCTTGGGCGCAGCTTGCCGCTCACTTTCGCTCGCTTGAGGAGTTTCAAGGGCGCTGCGCAACGCTCCGACTAAGTTCTGCAACGATACGGCGCATGTTGGCGCAGCAGATTTACCTGGAGCGCTTTCTCGATTTTCGCTTCCGGCCCGCCGTGCAGGTGGACCAGAGACAGATCGAGGATTACTACTACAACGACCTAGCGCCTCCGCTGCAAGCCCGCGGACAGATTGTACCGAGCCTCGAGAGCGTCGCAGAGACGATCCGGGAAGTCCTGGTGCAGCGCGCCATCAGCGCGCGTGCCGCGCAGTGGCTCGATGAGACGCGCCAGCGCGTGAAGATTGACGTGGCGCCGGAAGACACAAAGCCATGAGCGCGCCCTGGGTGAAGTGGACCATCGGAGCGCTGCTCTGGCTTTACCCTGCGGCGCCAGCAACCGGCATCTTCCAGTCGGGTATCGCCGAGAACTGGTTGCGGGGCGTCGTCATTCGCCAACTGGAACAGAGGACCGGGGCGCGCGTCGAGATGGGCGGCTTTCATCTCGATTTGTGGCACTTGCGTCTGGCGATTGACAATTTGACGCTACACGGCACGGAAACTCCGAACGAACCGCCGCTATTCCACGCCGGCCACGTGGACGCCGGAATCCGCATCGTTTCGTTCCTAGGGCGGCAGATTGCGCTCGACGAACTGACGGTGGACCATCCCTACGCATCCGTACGCATTGACAAGAACGGCCGCAGCAACCTTCCCCCGGCGCAGGCTCATGCCGGCAGCCGTCCCTGGCGTGACACCTTGTTTCGCTTGCGTATCTCCCGGGTGGAACTGCGCGATGGAGGCGTGGCGTTCAACGATCAGCGCGTGCCTCTCTCCATGCAGGGAGGAAACTTCGAGCTGGCCCTGAGCCGCGCCGGTGCGAGCGTGGCCGGCGCATACCTCGGCAGCTTGCGCTGGCAGCAGGTCGAGTGGAAGGAGCGGCGGTTTACGCCCTTTCGTTTCGATCTTTCCGCGAAGTTTACGCTGCGTTCAGACACGTTCGAACTCGACGAGCTGGCCTGGAAATTACCGCATTCGGAACTGAATTTCCGAGCCGAGCTCGCCAGCTTCTCGCGGCCGGACTGGAACTTGTGGTATCGCGGGAGGCTTGCGCTTGAGGACGTGCGCACCATCTTTCGAAAGCCCACTACGCCGGAAGGGCAGGTGGAGTTTTCCGGCCAGGCGCATTATGCGCCACCCGCCGCCGGAAATGCCGCGGAATGGACGGCCAGCGGCCACTACGCGGCGCGCGAGGTCCGCATGGCTCACAAGTGGTTTCACGCGCAGGGAATGGAGGCGTGGGGCGATTTCACAGTCGCTCGTGGCCGCCTTACGGTCCCTCATTTGAGCGTGCGCGCATTCGGGGGAACAGCCGACGGCCAGCTCGATATGGATCTTCGCGGGCTCGCGTTTCGGACCGAGACCCATCTGCATGGCGCCAGCCTTGCCGCGATTCTCGCGGCCGTGAACGGCGAGGACTTTCCCGTCGAGGCACTGCACTGGGATGCGGCCGTGGACGTGAATTCCGTGAACACCTGGAGCGCGGACTTCAAACATTTCCGCACGGAAGGAGAGATGCGATGGGCCGCCCCTGCAGTCGCTCGTGCAGGAAGAATCCCTGTCACCGCGGAATTCGCGTACGACTATGGAGCGGACCAGGCAGGAATTTCCATCGGGCAGGCCGAAATCCGGACGCCGCGTTCCCTGGTCCGCGCGGAAGGCGTGCTCGGGGCGGAGGACTCGGCGCTCGAATTTCAGTTCCAGACCGGCGAACTTCTGGATTGGAACGATTTCATCAACGCCATCCGCGGGCAGGAAGCTGTTCCGCACTTGGTAGCCGGCCGCGCTGAGTTTCGCGGGCGCGTATTGGGGCCTCTTGCCGGGCCGACCTTTGCCGGCCGCGCGAGCGTGAACGGGGCGCGGTACGACACGTTCGCGTGGGACAGTGTCGAGGGCAACCTGGAATATTCTCCGGACGGTTTCCGTATGACGGAGGCTTCCTTGCGACACGGCGGCAGCGCGGCGGACTTCGGGCTGACGGTTCAACTGGACGGCGACTGGAGTTTCCTCGATTCGAGCTCCTGGACGGCGGACGCGCATTTCGATCGCGTGTCAGCCGGCGATTTGGAGTCGCTGTTGGGTGCGAAATATGGCGTGAGCGGCAGGGTGAGCGGGGAACTGCGCGGCCGGGGCACGCGCGCCGCGCCGGTCTGGGACGGCAGCCTGATGGTCCGCGATATTGACGCGCGGGGGTGGCATTTCGACAGTTTCAGCGGCGAGTTGCACTGGGAAAACGGCCAAGTGCAGCTGTCGAGAGCGGAGCTGCGCGAAGATTCCGAGCTGATCGCCGGAGATTTCTTCTACCGTCCGCGAGAGCAGCACGCGGAGTTCCATGTGGCCGCGAGCGGAGTCGAGCTTGCAAAAGTTCAGGCGTTGCAGACGCCGTCGCTTCCGGTTGGAGGCCAGCTCAGTTTGGAACTCCGCGGCAGCGGCCCGCTGAGCGCGCCGGCGGCCGAGGGAACGCTTCATCTTTCGCATCTGCAGTTGGGAGCAGATGCGCATGGCGACTTCAGCGGCCGGCTGGCTTCGGACGGCCGGACGGCGCGTGTCACCCTGCAGTCCGAATCCGCGCAGGAAAAGGTCGAGGGCGAGTTTGCGATTGAACTCTCGGGCGAGGAGCCGGTGTCGGGGCGTCTCTCGGTGGCGCAATTCGACCTGCGCGCTTTTGTTACTGCGGCCCTTCACCTGAAACAACTGACCGGCCACAGCAGCGCCGACGGTGTGTTCACCATTTCCGGGGCGCTCCGGCGGCCGGAGTCGCTTGAAGTAGACGCGGACCTGGCGCGCATCGTTTTCGATTACGAGCTCGTGCAGCTTACGAACGCGGAGCACATCCGGGCGGCCTACCGCCGCAACGAGGTGCGCGTGGATCAGGCCCGCTTGCAGGGAGCGGGTACCGACCTGCAGTTCAGCGGCTCGGCGCGCTTCGACGGGGACCGACCTGTCCGATTAGCTCTTTCCGGCGGCGTCAATCTGCTCTTGCTGAGAGGCGTCTTGCCGGACCTAGAGGCGCGAGGAACCGCCGATGTGAACGTGGCTGTGGAAGGGACGCTGTCACAACCTCGCGTCACGGGGCGGGCCAGTGTACAGGACGCCTCCGCGAACTACGCGGATTTTCCAGTGGGCCTGAGCAAAGTGAAGGGGGATCTCGTTTTCGATCGCAGCCGGCTGCTGTTTGAGAAGGTTTCCGCGGAGGCCGGCGGAGGCCAGTTGTCGCTCACAGGCACGGTCACCTACGGCGAGGGACCCGTTCGTTACGATGTCACGGTCACGACGCCGCAGGTGCGCATTCGCTATCCGGCAGGGATGAGCTGGCTCACTGGCGGCACCCTGGAGCTATCCGGCACGGCTCGCAGCGCCTTGCTCACCGGGCGCGTGGGAGTCGAGCGGCTGCTGTTTGCGCAAGGCGTAGACGTAGTGTCGCTTTTCGCTGCGGCCGCGCAAAGCACTCCGGGTCCTCCGGCCGCGTCTTCGTTCCTGCAAAACCTGGCGTTCGACGTGGAAGGACAGACCAATCCCGGCGCGCGCATCGAATGGACCGGAGCGCGCCTGGAGATGGACGGCGACGTCCGGCTGCGCGGCACATGGGACCGGCCAGTCCTGTTGGGACACATCCATCTGCTCGGCGGCGAAATGGGATTCCGAGGCAACACGTTCGAACTGACGCGGGGTGACATCGGCTTTGCGAATCCGTTCCGACTAGACCCCGAACTCAACGTGGAGGCCACGTCCACGATCAACCAGTATCAGGTCACCATAGATTTTTCCGGGACCGCCACCCAGCTCTCTATGAACTACCGCTCGGATCCTCCGCTGCCGGATTCGGATGTCATGGCACTGCTGGCGCTGGGGAGCACAGGGCAGGCTGGCGGCTTGCGCACCCAGACCTCCGGGACGCAGAACTACGGCGCGACGGCGCTGCTCACCGAGGCCATTTCCACCGGCGTGGGAGGACGAATCGAGCGGCTCTTCGGCATCAGCCAGTTTCGAGTAGACCCGTTTGTCGCCGGGACCGCGACCGAACCTAACGCCGCGGCGCGGCTGACCATTCAGCAGCATCTTGCGCGCGGCCTGGATATCACCTACTCGACCAACGCCGCCACCTCTAACCAGTATCAGCTGATCCAGGTGGAATACGCGGTGAAACGAGATCTTTCCGTGCTTTTCCTACGCGACGTAAACGGCACCTATGGCTTCGACATCAAGTGGGTGAAGCGATTCAAATAAGTTTCACCACGGAGCGATCCCGTCTCACAGAATGAGCGTCCAGGTGTCGCTGGCCATGTTTTCGGAAACTAGGAATCGCTCTTTTCTCGCGGAGTATCGCCAGGAGGGGACGGCGAAAGTCGGCCGAGACGGCCGGGAAGCAGATACGCAAAGGCCGTGCCGACCACCAGGCCGACCACGTAGCCGTAGGGCAAACTGAAACAGATCAGCCCAACCAGCAGCACCAGAGCGAAGTCCGCCGCCGAGGCCGTCATGTCCTGTACCAGTTTCATAAGTGCGAGAGCCTCGAACAACAGGATGACGCCGAGGATGGGCAGAGGAAATAACTGCACGGCGGCGCTAAATGCGGCGCTGAAAAAGAATCCTAGCGCGAGGTAGAGCGCGCCGTAGATGACGACCGAACCCCCGGTGCGACCTCCGAAGGCATAGTGTCCTGCAATCCCGCCGGAGCCATGGCACGTGGGAATGCCGCCGAAGAAAGCGTTGATGATGTTCATCAGCGAATAGGTGGAGCTGATTTTTCTCACCGTAACGCGCCGCTCGGGAAACAGGTCCGCGGCCACCTGGCGAGTGGCCAGGATCGAATTGCCGAGTGATAGCGGGATTTGCGGCAGGGCCAGCACGAGGAGCCCCATCCAGATGTCATGCGGGACGGGCCGGTGAAACTGTGGCAGGCGCAGGCCGAATCCGTGGCCGGGAATGGTGCCGCTGAGTTTGAAAAGCACGGCGTAGCCGATGCCTAGCAAGATCACGAAAGGCGCCGGGGGGACGCGGCGGTTGCCCAGAAGCAGCGCGGTCAGCAAAAAAGCCGCAGCGGCCAGCGCATAACCGGTCCGCCCGTCCGCGGAGATGTAGTCCTTCAATGCGAGCGAGGCAAGCTGCAGGCCCAAGCCGAACTGAATGCCCCGCACCACACTCTTAGGGACGGCGCGAGCCAGCCACTCGATCAGGCCGGTGACTGTGAGCAGCAGCATGAGCACTCCGATCGCCAGCCCGCCGCCATACAGGACGTTCCCGCTTAGCTTTTGCGTGATGACAATCACGGCCATGGCCTTGAGCGGCTGGGCCGGCATGGGCATGCCGTAGAGCAGGCCGGTCAGCACCTGCATGGCCCCGAAAAGGATCAACACGCTCGGCACGTCGAGGCCCGCAGCCAGAATCATCCCGACAATGAGAGGAAAATCCGTGCCGATGTCGCCGAAGGCGCCGGAGAATTCGTTCCGGTCGAAACGCACGCGCCCGCGAAGCCAATCTAGAAGTGCCATAGGCCCTCAGGCGAACGTGGAAGAATCGAACTGGATGATGCGCGATGCCGGTTTCTGGAAAGGCCGCTTGCTTCCGGCACAGAGATGAATCATCGTCTTTCCGTCAGGGCTGAGGGGCTGGCACCGGGGCTGGCTGCTTGGGAACCGCGGGCTTTTCGGGCGTGCCCTGCGGCGGGGCAGCGGGCGCCGGGCTCGGAGCCGCGGGGGTCACAGCCGGTTTCGCACCTCCGGCGGGCGCTGGGGCCGGGGGTTGCAGCATTGCCTTAATCTCCGGATATTCGTCGGACATGGCGTTCAACACGCCGATGGCCGCGTTTCTGCCAATCTCCAGGCCCGCCGCTTCCGACTGCCGTTGGACGTCCGGAAGCGCTTTGACGGCGCGCTGGCCGAGCGGAGATTGGTAGAACTGAATCAGGCCACGAATGTCCTCGGTGGAGAAATTGCGGGCGTAAATGCGGATCACCGCATCGTCCACAGAGCTGGGCACATTGCTGGCCGCAAACTTCTGGCTGAAGCCGTCCATGAACTTGGGCAGGCGGTCCGGCTGAAGCGAGCGACTTACGGTCGCGCGAACGCGCGTGGTGATAAATTGCGTCACGCCATCGCCGAGTTTCGATTCCTGGGTTAGCTGCATCAGTTGGACGATGGCGGCTTTCTTTTCGGCGTCGATCGGCTGCTCGGCGTTCGCTGGCCCAGCCGGCGCGGCTGGCTGAGCCGGTTGCGCGGGAGCCGCGGGCTGCTGTGGCGCGTTTGGCGGGGCAGGATTTTGGCCAGCGGGCGCTTGAGCCAGAGCCGGTCCGGCAATGAGCAACGCGGCGGCGATCAGGGCAGATCTGGTCTTCATGTAATTCTCCTGGCTCTTCGGTCGGGGCTATGGACACGCCCCATCGAGAGAGTCTCCCATGCTATCGAAGAGCGGAAGGAGATGCAATTTATTGGAGCAAGCCTTCTGGTGGCAGAGGTGGTTTGGATGTGCTAACTTCAGAAACGTCTCCAGCGAAGCTACTGCCCTCGCGGCGAAGACAAATCCCGTGTCTTTCATATGCCGTGGGAAAGTTCGCCCGATGGAGGCATCTCCAGGAAGAGAGACAGACCTTGCCGGACGCCGCGGCGCAGACTCCGCGCGGCGAAACATCCAGGAACGAGTCCCCAAATGAGGAATCGAGCGCCTGAACTCTCCATTGTCATTCCCGCGTACAACGAGGAGAAGCGGCTGGGCCGCTCGCTCGCGCGCATTCGCGACTACTTTGCCGGCCATGCGCCGGGGCTGGAGGGAATCGAAATTCTAGTGGTGGACGATGGCTCGACGGACGCGACGGCGCGCGTGGCGGAGGACTGCGCGGGCGAGATGCGTTACCTCCGCGTACTGGCCAACGGCACAAACCGCGGAAAGGGATATAGCGTCCGGCGAGGCGTGCTCGAAGCGCGCGGTCGTCTGGTGCTCTTTACCGACGCCGACCTGTCTTCCCCCATCGAGGAATCGGAGAAACTACTGTGCGCGCTGGCGGACGGCCACGACGTCGCCATCGGTTCCCGGGCTCTTGACCGCTCCTTGATCGCCGTCCGCCAGTCTCGCTTCCGGGAATGGGCCGGTATTATTTTTAACCGAATGGTGCGTCTCCTCACGGGCCTGCCGTTCGAAGACACGCAGTGCGGCTTCAAGGCTTTCGTGCGCGAACGGTGCCGCATCGTCTTTGAACAGCAGCGCATCGAGCGGTTCGGCTTCGATCCGGAGATTCTCTTTCTGGCGCGCCGGCACGGTCTGCGCGCCGTAGAGGTCCCTGTTCGCTGGGCCCACGATCCCGGTACCAAGATTCAGATGCTGCGTGACAGCCTGCGAATGTTCACCGACTTGCTTTGCATCCGCTGGAACTGGCTGCTCGGCCGCTACCCACCGGGTTCTGCTCCCGCCTGACGCCGTACGCTCCGACGATTTGCTGCCACGCCGGGATCGCTGCTAGTAGCCAGCATTACCATCCGCATGGCCTCGGTAAACGAGGCCGGATTGACGTTGGCCCGAGCGGCCAGGCCCAGACCAGCTGGTCTGCTGGCTCCACACTGTTTGCAAATCGGGCACAGTCTTGAGACAACATAGGTTTGCAGAGCCTTACATGCCGTGCTAAAGTCCCGCACGAGAGTGTGGGGTTTTGCTAGGCCTCTCGTCTCTAGGCGCCAGGCATATGAGACCCTCTCGGGGAGGCACCAGATGGAAAGATTGGGCGTACGTGTGTGGGTGTGTGCAGTAGTCATTTTGTTGTCTTTTGCAGCGGACATTAACGCGCAAAGCAAGGCGGCCATTGTCCGGCACGCCGGGCCGCCAGGCTACGACCTCAGTCGGGAAGTCACTCTTAACGCCACAGTGTCGAGCGTGCTTGCCAGATCCTCGCCGGGAATGGTTTGGGGCGCGCACCTCCTACTCCGGACCGCCACCGGCAATGTGGACGCAAGTCTAGGGCGTTTTGCGCTTGCCGGGAAGGGCGCTCTTGCTGTCACGCCGGGCCAGCAGGTGCAGGTGACCGGCCTGATGGCGTCCATTCACGGGCAACCCGTCTTGTTGGCTCGCGTCGTCAAGGTAGGCAGCCAGGCTTACGTTCTACGCAGCACGCACGGCACTCCGCTGTCTCCAACGGCCCGGACGCGCGCTCTCGTGAGCGGCGCGCAAGAAGGAGGACAGCTATGAACCGCGCTCTCTGTTGTACTTTTCTTGGGATGTTGGCGGTAGCCGTGCTGTTCGTCTCCGGATGCGGGCACTCCGTCATCAAGGTTACGTTTTCCAATCCGCCCCAAGGGGGATTCTCGAATGGCCCGATTTCTCTGACGGCTACGGTGACGGGCGATCCG
>Ga0187780_10000967_pt1 | contig 21454 bp, 18 predicted proteins | sample 1015_Q2_SP10_20__FD_132429 | JGI IMG/M metagenome (GOLD analysis project Ga0187780, IMG submission 132429) | Tropical peat soil microbial communities from peatlands in Department of Meta, Colombia - 1015_Q2_SP10_20_MG | ecosystem: Environmental > Terrestrial > Soil > Wetlands > Peat | place... | reverse complement strand
CCAGTCGCGTCCGGACGCGACGAAGTACCTGTACGCGGCGCGCGCCTGCCGCTCGGCCGAGGGGCCGTGGCCGAACAGGCGCCGTTCCTCGTAGCCCATCTGGAACAGCCCGAGGTACTGGCCGTTCTCGGCGTCCGTGTGGAAGCCCGACTCGCAGTCGGCGACGCGCAACGCCTCTCCGCAGTAGGAACCGAACACGCGGCAGATCACGTGCTGGGGCGTCTCGACCTTCACCGCCGCGAGCCGGCGTGCGAGGCGCCGCTGCCGCTCCAGCCTGTGCAGGCGCCCGCGTGCCGTCACGAGGTGCCGGCGCCGGTGCGCGAGCTCGCGCCGCGCGCCGGCGCTGAATCGCGGATCGTCGAGGAGCCAGCGATGCCGGCCGAAGAACCGGATCACCGCCTGGTCATGCCTGATCTCGCTGCGCAGCGTCGAGCTGAGGGACTGCCCGGCAGGCCTGCCGCTCGAGCGGTGCGCGACGGGTCGAGCTGATTGGGGTCCCGACGACGACGCGAGTGCCGTCGGGGAAACGAGCAAGAACAGCGCAAGCGCGCCAAGCCGCAGGGCCTTCAGAACGGTGACCTCCTGATCGGGGACAGGGGCGCAGCTCTCACCCAGAGCTACTCGTGTCTCTCGCTCGCGGCACCCTAGCGGAAACCGCACAAGCCGGGCGCTATTTCCTTACAAACCCCTTGACTTCGTTGTCACGAGCGTTGTCGGAATATGGAACGGCGACATGCTGTGTCGGCCGAAACCCACGGGACGGACCCGCGGGACAGACCGAGTCTCCCCCGGTAGACTGCGAGGGCCCGTTGCGGGGTCGTCTAATGGTAGGACGCCGGATTCTGGCTCCGGAAGTTGGGGTTCGAGTCCCTGCCCCGCAGCAAGAAGCCGAAGGGGTCAGACGAAGTCTGATCCCTTCTCCGGGGCTAGGGCGCGCGCCGGCACATCAGGGCTCGAGGCGGTAGATCGGCACTAGGCGCTTCTCGCTCTCCGTGTCGATGTGCGCCACGACCTCCACGTACGGCTCGAGGCCGGAGCCGGCGAGCTTCGCCTTCAGCAGCCCGTCCACCTGGAAGATCCCCGACGAGTTGTTCATCAGGATCTCGAGCTTCACCGGCTTCGACTCGCCGTCCTCGATCCGCACCTCGTCGATCGCCGCCGCAGAGAGCGAGTGCATCGTCACCTGGCCGCGCTCGAACGGGATCCGCGAGCGGCCCTTCGCCATGTCGAGCGCGTCGGCGACGCGGAGGATGCCGGCCTCGAGCGAGAGCGGCTCGCCGTCGGCGCGGTGACTCGTGATCGCCTGCAGCACCTCGGAGACGATCACCGTGAGGTCGGGCTCGGCGTAGATGCCGTCGAGCAGCTCGCGCAGCTTCGGCTCGGCGAGGAAGAGGCTCCAGTCCTCGTGGCCGCGCCGGTGGACGGACATGCCGACGCAGTGGGTGAGCGCCGCGAGCACGACGACGACCTCCGCGTCCTCGTTCGTCATCCCGTAGTCGCGGACGACCGACGGCTCGACGCCGTGCTTCACGAGCTGGCGGAGGAGCTTCAGGCCGATGTTCGCGACGATCTGGATGTGCACCCACGAGTGGTCGTTGATCTCGAGCCGCACGACCGCGTTCACGTTCGAGACGTGCCACCAACCCTTCAGCTGGCGGTCGTCGTTCACGCGCTCGAGCACGCGGCGCAGCAGGCGGTTCGCGCGCACGGGCACGCGGATGTGCATCCCCTCGACCGCCGTGGCGGGTGTGAGCCGCGTCTCGAGCACCGCCTCCTTCGAGATCGGCCCCTCCGCCTCGGGGACGGCGGCGGCGTCGCTCTCGGGCTCGCTCGTCATGGCGTGGAGCTTAGTGGGGTCCCACGGCCGCAACCGGCGAGACTGGAGGCCGCGTCCGCCGCGCGCCCCTTCCCGGTCGACGAAGGTGAGCGGGCGTGGAGATGCGCCGAGGCGACGCGCATGGCTGCCGGGAGGTTCGCGCGGTAGACGCTCGGCTCGTGGCCTCCGGGAACGACCTCGAAGACGTGGTCGATGCCGGCACGTGCGAGCTGCGACGCGAAGCTTGCGTTCTGCTGTGCGTACGGGTCGTCGCGGCCGGTGTACAGCCAGATGAAGACGTTGCTGCGCCGCAGCGCCGGCGCTGCCCGTGGGAGGAAGCTCGCGGGGCTGTCGTACGCGAGGCGCTCGCGGTCCGATCCGTAGACCGAGACCAGTGAGCGATCGGCCTGCTCGTAGCCCGACCAGCTCTCGACGAGGCCGAACTCGCCGGGATGGTGCAGCGCGATGTCGAGAGCGCCGTAGCCCCCGTCCGACAGCCCGGCGATGCCCCGGCCCGACGGGTCGGGCGCCGTCTCGAAGCAGGAGTCGGCCCAGGCGACGACGTCACGGCTCAGGAAGGTCTCCCACGAGGCGTGGGGGGTTACGCCGTTCACCCAAGCCGTCTCCGTCCGGAGGTCGGGGACGCCTCGCGGCATGACGAGGATCATCGGCCGCACGGCACCCATCGCGAGCAGCACGTCCTCGGTCGCGGGCGCCGGGACGCCGCCGACGAAGCTCCCGGGCCCCCCGGGGAACCCGTGCAGGAGGTAGAGGACGGGGTAGCGGCGCGGCGTGCCCCCGGCGCGGTAGCCGGGAGGGAGGTAGACGTAGACCGGCTGCGCGCGGTTCACGGCGCGCGAGAAGACCGTGAAGCGGAGCAGCCGGCCGCGGCGAATCCTGGCGAACCACCGGCCGGGCGAGACGATGGGCGTGGTGAGGTTCGAGGTCGCACTCGTCGATCCGGCTCCGTTGCGGCCCGTGACGAGGACCCGCAGCCGCGAGCCCAGATCGGCCGGTTGGACGGCGTAGTCGTCCCTCGAGGCTCGGCTGCGGTGGGTGGCGACGACGGTGCAGTGCGTTCCTGCGGCGTCGCATCGCTGCCACTGGAAGGTCATGCGGAGATGGGTGCCGCGCCACTCACCCGCGGAGACACGGGCAGTGAGGATCACGCCGACGAGCGTCGGCTCGGCGAGCACCGGAGCGGCCTTCACGTGCGGCTGCTCGTCCGTCTGGGCCGCCCGTCCGGTACCGACGGCCGCGACGAGCGCGCCGAGCCAGGCGAGCGCATGACGGCGGTGCGAACTCACGCGACCTGCTCCGCCCAGTCGCCGTACAGGCTCCGGTAGAGCCCGTTGCGGGCGATCAGGTCGGCGTGCCGGCCGGTTTCGACGACCTTGCCGTGCTCCAGGACGACGATCAGGTCCGCGTCGCGGATCGTCGAGAGGCGGTGCGCGATCACGAAGGCGGTGCGGCCGGCGAGGAGCCGGCGGAGCCCGCGCTCGATCTTCCGCTCGGTTCCGATGTCGACGGACGACGTCGCCTCGTCGAGGATCAGGATCCGCGGGTCGGCGAGCAGGGCGCGTGCGAACGCGACGAGCTGGCGCTGGCCGAGCGAGAGCCGGAAGCCGCGCTCGCCGAGCTGCGTGTCGTAGCCGTGCTCCAGCTCCCGGATCCAGCTGTCCGCCCCGACCGCGGCGGCGGCCGCCTCGATCTCGGCACGGGTTGCGTCCGGCCGCGCGAACGCGATGTTCTCCGCCACGGTGCCGGCGAAGAGGAAGCCCTCCTGCGGGACCATCCCGAGCTGGCGCCGGAGCGAGCGCTGCGTGACGTCGCGGATGTCCAGGCCGTCGATCGTGATCCGGCCCGCTCGCGGATCGTAGAAGCGGGCGATCAGCTTCGCCATCGTCGACTTGCCGGCCCCCGTGTGCCCGACGAGCGCCACCGTCGTTCCGGCCGCCACGTCGAGGTCGATCCCGTGCAGCACCTCGGGCAGGTCGCCGTAGCCGAAGCGGACGTCCTCGAACCGGACATGGCCGGCGACCCTGCCGAGCCCAACGGCGGCGGGCGCGTCCACCACCTCGGGCTCCGCGTCGAGCAGATCCATGATCTTGTCCAGCGCGGCCACGGCCGAGAGAAACGTGTTGTAGAGCTGCGAGAGCTGCTGCACCGGGTCGAAGAAGTTGGAGAGGTAGAGGGTGAACGCGAGCAGCGTGCCGAGCGTGACGCTGCCGTGGATCAGCAGGTAGCCGCCGTAGCCGAGGACGATCGCGGTCGCGAGCGACGAGAGCAGGTCGACGACCGGGAAGTAGATCCCGTTGAGGACGACGGTCTCGTAGTTCGCCTCGCGATACCGGTCGTTGATGCCGCGGAAGCTCTGCTGGTTGCGGGGCTCGCGGGTGAACGACTGGACGACGCGCATGCCCGCGATGTCCTCGGCGAGCGTGGCCGTGACGAGCCCGAGCCGCTCGCGCACACGTCGGTAGGCGCGGTTCGAGCGGACGCGGAACCAGACGGTCGCGAGCGCGACGAGCGGCACGACTGTCAGGGTCGCGAGCGCGAGCCGCCAGTCGAGCACGACGAGGACGACTGCGGTGCCCCCGAGGAGCAGCGCGTTCTGGACGAGGCTCGCGACGCCGTCCGTCACGAGCTGGTCGAGCGCCTCGACGTCGTTCGTGATCCGGCTGATGATCACGCCCGTCCGGTTGCGCTCGTAGTAGCCGAGCGACAGGACCTGGAGGTGCGAGAACAGCCGGTTCCGGAGGTCGGCGAGGATTCGCTCCCCGACCCAGCCGGTCTGGTATGTCTGCGCGGCCGAGAGCACGAGGGTGGCGACGCCCGTGACGACGAGGGCGACGACGATCAGCGCGAGGGTGTGGAGGTCGTGCTCGCGGATGCCGCGGTCGACCGCGAGCTTCGAGAGGTACGGCGGGGCGAGGCCGACGACCGTGTAGGCGAGCAACGACGCCGCGGCGCGCCTGACGCGGCGCTTGTAGGGCGCGGCCAGCCGCACGAGGAGGCCGAGCCGGCGCCGCGTCTGCCGCAACGACCAGTCGGAGACGCGAGCGCCGCGCTCGTCGGTGAGGTGGCTCCCGGCCTGCCAGACCTTCATGCGCGTCCCTCGCCGGCGGCGGCTCCCGCCCTGCCGAGCCGGGCTCCGCCGCCGCCTGACCTCGCTCGCGGAACGCGCATGGACGTAGGTGCAGCGACCGAATGCCTCACGACGCGACCCCGATCTCCTGGAGCAGGCCGTGCTCGTGGATCTCTCGGAACACCGGGCTCGTCTCGAGCAGCTCCGCCTGCGTGCCTCGCGCGACGATGCGGCCGTGGTCGAGCACGACGACCTCGTCGGCCAGCGCGATCGTCGAGAGCCGGTGGGCGATCACGATCGTCGTCCGGTCGCGCATCGCCTCGGTCAGCCCGACCCGGATCTCCGCCTCCGTCGTCGCGTCGACCGACGCGGTCGCGTCGTCGAGGATCAGGATCCGCGGGTCGATCACGAGCGCCCGCGCGATCGCGATCCGCTGCCGCTGCCCGCCCGAGAGCGTGATCCCACGCTCGCCGATCACCGTGTCGTACCCGTCGGGGAGCTCCTCGATGAACCCGTGCGCCTGCGCGGCGCAGGCCGCCGCCTCGACCAGCTCCTGCGGCGCGTCGGGGACGCCGAAGGCGATGTTGTCGCGGACGCTCGCCGAGAAGAGGAACGGATCCTGGGAGATGACGCCGATCTCGCGGCGCAGCGACCGACGCGTCACGGAGCGGACGTCGACACCGTCGACGAGGACGCGCCCCGCCGAGACGTCGTAGAAGCGCGGCACGAGCGAGGCGAGCGTCGTCTTGCCCGACCCGGAGCGTCCGATCAGCGCGACCGTCGAGCCCGCGACCAGGTCGAGGTCGATCTCCTCGAGCACGGAGCGCCCCGGCTCGTAGCCGAAGTCGACGCCCTCGAAGACGACGTGCCCCGGGCCGGCCGGGAGCGGAACGGCTTCGGGGAGGTCGCCCACGTCCTCCGGCTCGTCGACGACCTCGAAGAAGCGCTCCCCCGAGGCGGTCGCGCGCTGCGCCTGCCCGATCCACATCCCGAGCATCCGCAGCGGCGCCACGAGCATGTTCAGGAGCAGGTTGAACGCGAAGAAGTCTCCGAGCGAGAGCGTCCCTCGCAGCACCATGTGCCCGGCTGCGATGAGCACCGCGGCCTGCGCCAGGAGCGGCATGAACGTGAGCAGCGGCACGTACACCGCTTGCTGCCTGTTCGCGCGCATGCTCTGCTCGAAAACGGCGGTCGAGGCGGACTCGAAACGCTCCTGGCGCCGGGGCTCCTGCGCGAACGACTTGACGACGTGGACGCCGACGATCGACTCCTCTGCGACGGTCGTGACGTCGGCGAGCTTCTGCTGGACGTCGCGCAGCACCGGGTGTGAGACGTCGCTGTAGCGGTACGCAGTCGCGATCAGCAGCGGCGCGATCGCGACCGCGATCAGCGCGAGCTTCCACGAGTACACGAACAGGACGGCCGTGACCGAGACGATCGTCAATGTGTGCTGGACGAAGAAGATCAACCCGTAGCCGAGGAAGAAGCGAATCGTCTGCAGATCGACCGTCGCGCGCGACATCAGCTGGCCCGTCTGGTGCCGGTCGTAGAAGCCGAACGAGAGGCGCAGCAGGCGCGCGTACAGGGCGTCGCGCATGTCGTACTCGACTCCGAGCGCCTGCCGGCCCGAGATGAACCGCCGCCCGACCAGGAACACGGCCTTGACGACCCCGACCCCGAGGATCGCCCCGACGAGGAGCACGAGCCGGTGCCCGTCTCGGCCGCCACGGAGCTCGTCGACGATGAGCCCGGTGAGCACGAGCACGGCGATCGCGCCTGTCTGCGAGCCGACCGCCAGCGCGCTGGAGACGCCGAGCGACCAGCGGTACGGCCGCAGGAAGCCGAGCAGCCGGCCGAACGTGCGCGCGTTGGAGCGGGCCACCGTCGTACGCTAGTCGGGCGGGTGGAGGCTACGACGTCCCGGCAGAGACGATCCGGACACCCGCGCCGGAGGACCGACCTGTCGGAGTGTCGAGGCCCCAGCTCAGCTTGGCGAACCCCGGCTTCGCCCGGCGGGGCACGACGATTCGCATCGCGAAGCGGACGTGCCGGAGGGGCGCGATCGAGCGCGCCGCCGCACAGTCGAGCTCGAAGGAGCCGCGCACGACGAGCCCGGCTGCGTACAGACCCTGCGTATATCCCGGGCACGGCGAGAGCGAGAGGGCTCGCCCGGTCGGGTTGCGGAGCGTGACGGTGTACGCGAGCGTTGCTCCGGCCCTCACCGCCGACGGGACCTGCACCGTGACGTTCAGCTCGCCCCCGGTGCCGGGAGCCGCGCGGGGCACCACCTCGCGCCGGGGCAGCCCGACGGTGCTCCACGAGATGCCGCAGAAGGCGAGGAGCCCGAACCGGTCGCCTGCGGAGATCGAGCCGACGCGCTGGAAGGCGAACACGGGCTGGCGCAGGTGCGTCGCCGGGTAGCACCGGTCTGCGCTTGCGAGGTCGAGGAGCGCGTGCCTGCCTGGCGCGATGTCGGCAGGGACGAGGTCGTCGACGCCGGCGTCGTGCGTGCGGGATCGAAGCACCCGGCGGACGCCGTTCGGCTCGACCGCGCTGATGGTCGGGTACCCGCGCAGCAGGCAGGTCGTCGTGCCGACGTTCGTGAAGACGACGCGCTGGTACCACGTGCCGCCGGCGCCGCCGCTGCGGCCCTGCGTCGCGCGAAGCTGCGACGCGCGGCACGGAGGGGCGGAGGTCGGGTAGGCGACCGTCCTCGGCGGTGGGACGTGGTAGAGGGGCAGCGGCAGGTCGAGCCAGGGAACGATCGTCGGTGCCGGCAGCGAAGAGCGGCGAGCCGAGCCGCACCCCGCGGTGCCGACCGCGAGCAGGGCGAGAGCGAGGACGCCGATCGCCCGTCGCACGATCATGCGATCCGGGTGAGCTCGCGCCGCACGTGCGTCAGTGCCTTGCCGAGGCGAGCTCGGTTCTGCCGCTCGTTGAGCCAGCCGCTCGCGCCCGAGGGGTGCGGCAGCGGCACGACGATCGCGTCGTCGTGGAGGTAGCTCTTGCCGATCGCCTCCGTGAGACTCTCGAGCCCGAGCAGCTGGCGCAGTGCGAGGCCGCCGACGGTGACGATCAGCTCCGGTCGGAGCAGCCGCAGCTCGCCCTCGAGCCAGCGGGAGCAGAGCTCGCGCTCCGTCCGGGTGGGCGTGCGGTCACCGCGTCCCGACGGCGCTCGTCCCGGATAGCAGCGCGTGACCGCGGCACAGAAGAACGTTCCGTAGAACGATTCCTCGTCGAGGCGGAGCCAGCGGCGGAGCGTCGCGCCCGCCCGTCCACGCCATGGTCGTCCTTCGGCGCCCTCCACGCTCCCGGGCGCCTGGCCGAGGAGGTAGGCGCGCCGGCCGTCCGCCTGCTCGACCACGGGCCACGACTCGAGCGGATAGCCGGCCTCGACGCAGAGTCGGCAGCCGGCGAGGTCGCGCTGCAGCGAGGCGAGCGTCCGGTAGCGGGTCACGCCCGCCGGCTCACCTGGGCGAGCGAACGGCGACGAAGTAGCGGCCCGAGTGGAGCACGACACCGCCGCCCAGCTCCGCGAGGAGCGTCGACGTGGTGAGGAACCGCTTGTACACCCGCCACTGCGAGCCGTCCTTCAGCAGCCGGTCCTGCCACTCGGCTCGCTCGATCCCTCCGTGCAGGCCGGCGTCGACGATCACCACCTCCGGCGCGACGCGGCGCGCCTCGGCGAGGAAACGAAGCCTGTCGGGCTCCTCGAGGTGCCCGTAGAAATGGCTCGTGAAGACACGCTCGAAGGAGCCGTCCTCGAAGGGGAGCTCCAGCCCGTCGCCGACGAGGAACTGCGCGGTGCGGACGCGCTGCGACGCGAGCTCGAGCATCGCCTCGCTCTGATCGATCCCGACGATCTCGCCCTGGAGGTGGCGCGTGACGAAGCCCGTGCCGCACGCGACGTCGAGGGTGCGCTTCGGCGGCAGGCCCTCGATCGCGAGCATCAGCTCGTCGCGCTCCTCGGTCCACTTCTCCGGGACGGGGGCGTAGAGACCGTCGCCGAGCCACCAGTCGTCGTACTCCGGCGCGCGCCGGTGGTAGTAGGCCTTCACGAGCCACCCTTTCGGGTGCGCCGAGCGTGACCGTGCCCGAACCGCACGGCCGTAGAGTACGCCTGTGTTGCCGCTCGAGTCAGTCCCGAACGTGTCGGAGGGCCGCGACGCGAGCGTGATCGCTGCGTTGGGGGACGCCTTCTCGTCCCGTGCGCGCCTGCTCGACGTCCACTCGGACGCCGACCACCACCGCTCCGTCTTCACGCTCGTCGGCGGCGAGGGAGACGGGGAGCTCGTCGAGTCCCTGCTCGCCGGGATCGCGCGCTCGCGTGAGCTCGTCGACCTGCGCCGGCACGAGGGCGTGCATCCGCGGGTCGGCGCGGCCGACGTCGTGCCGCTCGTCCCGATCCGGCCCGAGGACATGCCCCGTGCGGAGGCGGCCGCGCTGCGGCTCGGCGAGCGCGTCGGCGAGGAGCTCGGCCTGCCCGTCTTCCTTTACGGCGCGAGCGGCGGCGGCCGGCGTCCCGCGTTCTTCCGGCACGGCGGACCTGCCGAGCTGCAGGCGCGGATCGACGCCGGCGAGCTCGCGCCGGATTTCGGACCGACCCGGCTCGACCCGACGGCGGGCGCCGTCCTCGTCGGCGCCCGGCAGCCGCTCGTCGCCTTCAATGTCGACCTGGCGATCGACGACGTCGAGGTCGCCCGCGAGATCGCGGCCGTCGTCCGCGAGTCGAGCGGAGGCTTCCCGGGCGTGCAGGCGCTCGGTCTCCGGCTCTCGGGTCGGACGCAGGTGAGCATGAACCTGCTCGACGTCGAGCGAACGCATCTCCACGAGGTCGTCGCGACGGTCGCCGCCGAAGCGCGCGAGCGCGGGGTCGACGTCGTCGGCGGCGAGCTCGTCGGGCTGATGCCCGCGTCCGTCGCGGTCGCCGCCGCTGCCGCGCCGCTCGCACTGCCCGCGCTCGACCCGACCCGGGTCCTCGAGCTGCGACTTCTCTAGGCCCGGGCCCGCAGCACGAACCGGCGGGTCGTCGAGCTGCCGTGCGCGTCGGTCACGCGCACGATCGCCCTGAACGTTCCGGCCTCTTGCGGGATCCCGTGGATCCGCCCGCTTGCGTCGAGTCGCACGCCCGGTGGCAGCGCGCCCCGGGCGCGCGACCAGCGGTACGGGCGCGTGCCGCCTCTCGCGACGAGGCGGGCCGTGTAGGCCATCCCCTCGACCGCGACTGGCAGCCGCTCGGCCAGGATGGTCAGCCTCGCCGGAGGAGGAGGCGGCGGGACGGGGATTCCGAGCCCGACGAGCGTGTTGTGGAAGAGCGTGGCCATCGCCTCTGCGCCCGCGGCGACGAGGTGGAGGCCATCCGGCTGGAACCAGTCGGGGTGGCTCCTCGAGTAGAGGTTCCAGTCGACGACGGTCATCTCGGGGTGCTTGGCCGCGGCGGCGCGGATGTCGTCGTTCATCGACGCGTACTGGTCGCGTTCCTCGCGCAGCGTCACCCAGAGGATGCGCGTGACGCCAGCCTCGTCCAGCTCCGCGACCGCCTGGTCGATGTCGTCGGCGTACGCTGCCTGGAAATCGTTGTAGCCGACCGCGACGATCACCGTGGGGCCGAGCGACTGGCCGAGCGTCGGGACGAGCTGGATCACGGTCGGCGGCGTCGAGCCGAGGTACGGGCAGCTCGCCTGGCCGACGCGCCGGCACGGTGCGACCTGGAGCTGCAGGTCGATTCCCTGTCTCAGGATCGCCTGGGCGACCTGGTCGTAGGCGACCGACGAGGCGACCGAGTCGCCGATCAGCGTCACGCGAGGCTTCGGCGGAGGAGACGAAGCGGCCGCGCCCGCCCGGCCCGAGTGGACGATGCTCGCGACGACGGCCAGCGCGAGCGTCGCGAGAGCGGAGACGGCGAGCGGGTGTCTTGTCCAACGGCGACCCGGCACCTTCGAAAGGATACGGTCCACCCCGTCTGGGAGCACCCGAGGCCGAGGCTCTAGACTCGCTCGCGTGCCCGCCTCGACAGCCCAGGCGCTCGAGCTGACCGGCAACGACCTCGTGCTCGACGACGTCTGGGCGGTCGCGGTGAGCGGTCGGCAGGCGACGCTGGCGGAGTCGGCCCGGGCCCGGATGGCGGCCGCGCGCGCGCTCGTCGACGGCCTGCACGGCGAGCACACCTACGGCGTCAACACGGGCTTCGGGCGCTTCGTCTCCCGGCATGTCCCCGAGGAGCTCGCTGGGGAGCTGCAGCTCCGGCTGCTGCGCAGCCACGCGTGCGGCGTCGGGGACCCGTATCCGGACGACGTGGTGCGGGCGGCGATGCTGCTCCGGGCCAACGCTCTGGCCAAGGGCTACTCGGGAGCGCACGTCACCACGGTGGAGCTCCTCCTCGGCTGTCTCGAGCGTGGAGTGATCCCGGTCGTGCCCGCACGCGGCTCCGTCGGCGCGAGCGGCGACCTCGCGCCGCTCGCCCATCTCGCGCTCGTGCTCGTGGGCGAGGGCGAGGCGCGCGTCGCGGCGGAGCGCCTCCCCGGTGCCGAAGCGCTCGCCGCAGTCGGGCTCGAGCCGGTGCAGCTCGCCTCGAAGGAGGGCCTGTCGCTGATCAACGGCACGCAGTTCATGGCGGCCATGGCGGCGCTCGGCCTCGTCCGGGCGAAGCGGCTCGCGCGGACGGCCGACGCCGCGTGCGCGCAGTCGCTCGAGGCCCTGCAGGGCTCGAGGACGAGCTTCATCGAGCCCATCCACGCTGCGCGACCGCTCGCCGGGCAAGGCGCTGCGGCGAGGAACGTGCGGCTCCTGCTCGAGGGGTCGGCGATCATCGAGTCGCACCGCTGGTGCGACAAGGTGCAGGACGCCTACTCGCTGCGCTGCGCGCCCCAAGTCCATGGCGCGAGCCGCGACCTGCTCGACTACGTCGAGCGGACGGTGGCCGTCGAGCTCAACGCGGCGACGGACAATCCGCTCGTGCTCGTCGACGAGGGCCTGGTCGTCTCCAACGGCAACTTCCACGGGCAACCGCTCGCGTTCGCGCTCGACGCGCTCTCGATGGCCGTCGCAGAGCTTGCGTCGATCGCGGAGCGCCGGATCGAACGGCTCGTCAACCCGAACCTCTCCGACGGGCTGCCCCCGTTTCTCACCGCGGAGGGCGGGCTCAACTCGGGCTTCATGATCCCGCAGTACGTCGCTGCCGCGCTCGTCTCGGAGAACAAGGCGCTCTGCCACCCCGCGAGCGTCGACTCGATCCCGACGAGCGCCGGTCAGGAGGACCACGTCTCGATGGGGAACGCCGCGGGGTTGAAGATGCTGCAGGTGCTCGCGAACGCGGAGCGGGTCGTCGCGATCGAGCTGCTCGCGGGCGCCCAGGCGGTCGAGTTCCTCGCCCCGCTCGAGCCGGGACGCGGAGTCGCGGCCGCGCGCGAGCACGTGCGCACGCTGTCGGCGCGTCTCGACGACGACCGATCGCTCACCGCCGACATCGAGCGGGTCGCCGACTCGGTGCGCGACGGCGGGCTCCTCGCCGCGGTCGAGCTCGTCACGGGGTCGCTCGCATGAGCGCGCACGACGCCGACGGCCTCGTCGAGCTCCTCTGCGGCGATCTCTCCACCATCCGGGCGCCTCGAGGCTCGGCGCTCAACGCTCTCTCGTGGCAGACCGAAGCGCCGCTCCGGATGCTGCTCAACAACCTCGACCCGGACGTCGCAGAGCACCCGGAGGAGCTCGTCGTCTACGGCGGGTCGGGTCGCGCCGCCCGCTCCCACGACGCGCTCCGCGCGATCGTCCGGACGCTGCTCCGGCTGCGAGAGGACGAGACGCTGCTCGTCCAGAGCGGCAAGCCGGTCGGCGTGTTCCGTACCCACGCGGGTGCGCCTCGCGTGCTGATCGCGAACTCGCTGCTCGTCCCGAAGTGGGCGACGTGGGACGAGTTCCGGCGGCTCGAGGCGGAGGGTCTGACGATGTTCGGCCAGATGACCGCCGGCTCGTGGATCTACATCGGCACGCAGGGGATCCTCCAGGGCACGTACCAGACGTTCTGTGCCGCGGGCGAGGCGCATTTCGGCTCCCCGGACCTCACCGGACGGACGGTGCTGACGGCCGGGCTGGGCGGCATGGGCGGGGCGCAGCCGCTGGCGGCGACCATGGCCGGCGCCGCCATCCTCTGCGTGGAGGTCGATCCGACCCGGATCGAGCGCCGCCTCGCGACGCGGTACCTCGACGAGGTCGCGGGCTCGCTCGACGATGCCCTCGGGCGGGTGCGAGCGGCGGCGGCGGCAGGGCGACCGATCTCGGTGGGGCTGCTCGGGAACGCGGCCGACGTCTTCCCGGAGCTCGTCGCGCGCGGCGAGCGCTTCGACCTCGTCACCGATCAGACGGCCGCCCACGACCCGCTGACGGGCTACGTGCCCGCCGAGGTGCCGTTCGAGGAGGCAGGCGCGCTCCGCCGCGCGAACCCCGATCGCTATCTCACGCTCGCATCGCAGTCGATCGCGACGCACGTCCGCGCGATGCTCGGGTTCGTCCGAATGGGGTGCTACGTTTTCGACTATGGCAACAACCTGCGAGGTGAGGCCTCTGCGGCGGGCGTAACGGATGCGTTCACATACCCGGGCTTCGTCCCGGCCTACATCCGGCCGTTGTTCTGCCGTGGGATCGGCCCCTTCCGGTGGGCCGTCCTCTCCGGGGAACCGGCCGACATCGCCGTCATCGACAGCGAGCTGCAGCGACTGTTTCCCGATGACGCGCTGCTCCAGCGCTGGCTCGCGATGGCGCCCGAGAAGGTCGCGTTCCAGGGTCTTCCGGCCCGGATCTGCTGGCTCGGCTATGGGGATCGCGCGCGGGCGGGGCTCGCGATCAACGAGCTCGTGCGGAGTGGACGGGTCAGCGCGCCGGTCGTGATCGGGCGCGACCATCTCGATTCGGGCTCCGTCGCTTCGCCCTATCGTGAGACGGAGGCGATGCGGGACGGCTCCGACGCGATCGCCGATTGGCCGATCCTCAACGCGCTGCTCAACGTCGCGGCAGGAGCGACGTGGGTGAGCGTCCACCACGGCGGCGGCGTCGGGATCGGCAACTCGATCCATGCCGGCATGGTCGTGCTCGCCGACGGGACGGAGGATGCGACCGAGCGTCTCGAGCGGGTCCTCGCGGCCGACCCCGGAACCGGCGTGATGCGCCATGCGGACGCCGGGTATCCGGAGGCGGTCGACGCGGCGCGCGCGGGCGGGCTCGATCTGCCGTCGCTCGCGGCGGAAGGCGGCATGGCGTTCGCCGACGCGCGGAGTTGAGTCGGGCGTGGCGTCGCGGCTGCTGATCCGGGATCTCGCGCAGGTCGCGACGCCGAGCTCCGGGGCTGTGCCCCTGCGGGGCGAAGCGCTCGGCGTGATCGAGGTCGTCGACGACGCATACGTGCTCTGCGACGGCGCGTCGATCGCGGCCGTCGGCCGGATGCGCGATCTCGGCCCGCTCGCGACGGAGGGCGACGTCGTCGAGCTCGACGGTCGCGGCCTCTCGGCGATCCCCGGGCTGGTCGACTGCCACACGCATCCCGCCTTCGCGGGCGACCGAGCAGGCGAGTTCGCTCTCAGGGCCGGCGGCGCGAGCTACGAGGAGCTCCATGCGGCCGGCGGCGGCATCCTCTCGACGGTTCGTGCGACGCGCGCGGCGGGCGAGGCGGCGCTGACCGCCGCGACGGCCCGTCACCGCGACTGGATGCGCGCCCAGGGGACGACGACGTTCGAAGGGAAGTCGGGCTACGGCCTCGACCGGGAGACGGAGCTCGCCCAGCTTGGCGCCGTCACGGCAGCCGGCGGCGTGGCGACGTGGCTCGGCGCGCACACGGTGCCGCCCGAGTTCGCCGACCCCGACGCGTACCTCGACTTCGCGCTCGCGGAAGTCCTGCCGGCAGCGGCCGAGCTGGCCGAGGCAGCGGACGTCTTCCTCGAGCGCGGGTCGTTCGACGCCACACAGGCTCGCCGCTACCTGACGGCCTGCGCGGCAGCAGGGCTCGCGCTCCGCCTCCACGGCGACCAGTTCACGGAGTCGGGCGCGATTCCGCTCGCGATCGAGCTCGGTGCGCGCTCGGTCGACCATCTGGAGGCCACCGGCGAGCGCGGAGTCGACGCGCTCGCCGGGAGCGACGTCGTCGGCGTCCTCCTGCCCGCGAGCGCGCTCTTCCTCGGCCGTCCGATGCCGCAGGCGCGCGCGCTCGTGGACGCGGGAGCCGCCGTCGCGCTCGCGACCGACTTCAACCCCGGGAGCGCCTTCTGCGAGAGCCTGCCGCTCGTCTGCTCGCTCGCGTGCACGCAGCTCCACCTGTCGCCGGCCGAGGCATTGGCCGCGTGCACGGTCAACGCCGCGCACGTGCTCGGGCGCGCCGATCGGATCGGCCGCCTGGCGCCGGGATTCGCGGCGGACGTCGTCCTGCTCGACACCCCCGACTGGCGCCACCTCGCGTACCACCTCGGCGGCGCAGTCGTCCACACCGTGATCGAGCGCGGCGCTGTCGCCTGGAGACGCGGGGCATAATCGAGTCGTGGCAACGAGGAAGCAGAAGCGCCGCCGCGAGAAGGAGCTGCGGCACGAGTACGAGGTCGTCTACCTCGACAGCGAGGGGAACGAGGTCGAGCCCGACGAGGCCGAGACCGCCCGTGAGCCCAAGAAGGCAGCCCGCAACGGCGCCGGCCGCCCGCGGTCGCAGCCGAAGACTGCGCGCAGCGGGCGAGAGCCGCAGCCGCCGTCCTGGCAGCGCTCGATCCGCCGCGGTGCGCTGTTCCTGCCGTTCATCCTCGTGTTCATCTACCTGACGAACCGCAACAACGCGTCGCCCGGTGGGATCGCATTCGTGATCGTGCTCTTCACGGTGATGGTGATCCCGCTCGGCTACTACACGGACTACCTCCTCTGGCGCTCGTACCAGAAGCGCCTCGCGTCGAGCTCGAAGAAGCGCTGAGGAGAGGTCGATGCCGGTCGTCGTCGAGCAGCTCTCGCTCGGTCCGATCGGGACGAACTGCTACCTCGTGCGCTCCGAGCGCGGCGCCGCCGAAGCGGTCGTCGTCGACCCGAGCGGGGATGCGGCGACGATCCGGCTCCGCCTCGCCGAGATGGGCGCTCGCTGTGCGGCGATCCTCGTGACGCACGGCCACTGGGACCACCTCGTCGGCGTCGCCGACCTCGCCGAAGGCACGGGCGCTCCGGTGCACATGTCGGAGGTCGAGCGGATCACGCTCGAGGATCCGATGGCGTTCGCGCCCCCGTCCGTCTCGATCGCGTCGCACACGCCGGAGGTGCTGCTCCACGGCGGCGAGACGCTCGAGCTCGCCGGGATCAGGTTCGACGTCCTGGCGGTGCCCGGCCACTCGCCGGCGCATCTCGCGTACGCGGCCGACGGCTGCGTCTTCTCGGGCGACGTCCTCTTCGCCGGGTCGGTGGGCAGGACGGATCTTCCCGGGGCCTCGTGGGAGACGCTGCTCGACTCGATCCGCACGCTGCTCGCCCGCTACCCGCCCGACACCGTCGTGTACCCCGGACACGGGCCGGCGACGACGCTGGGCGCGGAGCTCGCAGGCAACCCGTTCCTCGGCGAGCTCCGCGCGGAGCGGCGCGAGACCCCTGCCTGACTCGCGACCGCCCGACCATCTAGCCTTGCGAGAGCCTCTTGCCAGGCCGCCGATTCGACCATGACCGGACAGCCCAAGATCGAGCGCCCGCGCGGGACGCACGACGTCATCCCCTCCGAGCAGCCGCTCTGGCAGCTCGTGACGTCGGAGTTCGAGCGGCTCTGCGCCCTTTACGGATACCGCCGGATCCAGACGCCCGGGTTCGAGGACACCGAGCTCTTCGCGAGGACGTCCGGTGACAGCTCCGACGTCGTCCGGAAGGAGATGTACACGTTCGTCGACCGCGGCGACCGCTCGCTGACGCTGCGGGCCGAGGCGACCGCTCCGATCGTGCGCGCCTACCTCGAGCACGGGCTCGCGCGGGAGCCGCAACCGCAGAAGCTCTTCACGATCGCTCCGATCTACCGGTACGGGAGACCGCAGAAGGGACGCTTCCGCGAGCACTGGCAGCTCGACGTGGAGGCGATCGGCTCGGCAGACCCGGCCGTCGATGCGGAGGTGATCCAACTCTACGACACGCTCCTCCGGCGACTCGGAGTGACGGAGTACCGGCTCGAGCTGAACTCGATCGGCGACGAGGTGTGCCGCCCCGCCTACCTGAAGACGCTCCGCGCCTGGCTGGCCGAGCGGGAGGAGGCCCTCGACGAGGACACGCGGGAGCAGGCACGCCGGAACCCGCTGCGCGCGCTCGACAACGTCGCCGCCAAGGCGCCGCACGTGCAGACGCTGCTGCGCGGCGCCCCGCTCATCGCGGACGCGCTCTGCGATGGGTGCCGAGAGCACTTCGCCACGGTTCGCGGCTACCTCGACGCCTACGGCGTGCGGTACGAGCTCGTGCCGACGCTCGTGCGCGGCCTCGACTACTACACGCGGACGGCGTGGGAGTTCGTCGGGCCCGCGGGGGGCTCGACGAGCACGATCTCGGGCGGCGGCCGTTACGACGGGCTGGCCGAGGAGCTCGGCGGGCCTTCGACTCCCGGTGTCGGCTTCGGAGCCGGGATCGAGCGCCTCGTGCTCGCGGCCGAAGAAGCCGGCATCACGGCCGCTGCGCCGGCCGTCGACGTGTTCTTCGCACTCGACGAAGGAGCACCGCGCGAGAGCGTGCTCACCTGGACAGCGCGCCTCCGTGCGCTCGGCGTGTCGGCCGACGTCGACTACGCGGGACGGTCGTTGAAGGGGCAGCTGACGCAGGCGACGCGACTCGGAGCAGCGACGACGGTGGTCGTGAGCAGCGAGGGCGCGGTCATCCGCCGGGCGGGCGGCCAGGACGAGGCGGTTCCGCACGAGTCCGTGCTGGCAAGGTTGTCGCCGTGAGCGACCCGACCGCGGCCGACCGATGAGCGGGTGGCGGGATCTGATGTGCGGCGAGGCTCGCGCCTCGGACGTCGGCCGGCGCGTCACACTCGCAGGCTGGGCCGCGCGGCGCCGCGACCACGGCGGCCTCGTCTTCGTCGACCTCCGGGACCGGACGGGCGTGACCCAGCTGGTCGTCAACCCCGAGCACGCGCCGGCGGCGGCCGAGCTCGCGAAGGAGATCCGGAACGAGTTCGTCCTGCAGGCGGAGGGTGAGATCGTCGCTCGGGGCGCCGAGACGGTGAATCCGAGAATGGAGACGGGCGAGGTGGAGCTGCTCGTCCACGAGCTGAGGATCGTCTCGCGCTCGTCGCCGCTGCCGTTCCAGCTCGACGAGGAGGGCGTCGACGAGACACTGCGGCTGCGCTACCGGTGGCTCGACCTGCGGCGCGAGAAGCTGCAGCGGAACCTCCGACTGCGGGCGCAGATGGTCGGGATCATCCGGCGCTCGATGGAGGCGGCGGGCTTCCTCGACATCCAGACACCGATCCTGTTCAAGCCCACGCCCGAAGGGGCGCGCGACTTCGTCGTTCCCAGCCGGCTCCAGAAGGGGCGCTTCTACGCCCTGCCGCAGTCGCCGCAGATCCTCAAGCAGCTGACGATGGTCGCGGGGTTCGACCGCTACTACCAGATCGCGATCTGCTTCCGGGACGAGGACCTCCGCGCGGACCGGGTGCAGGAGATCACCCAGCTCGACGTCGAACTGTCCTTTCCCGACCGGGAAGAGCTCTTCGCCCTGATGGAGTCGATGTTCGCAGCGATCTGGCGCGAGTGCCGCGACCTGGAGATCCCGACGCCGTTCCCGCGCATGACGTTCGAGGAGGCCGATCGGCGGTTCGGGACCGACAAGCCCGACACCCGGTTCGGACTGGAGCTCGAGGACCTGACTGCAGCGACTCGCGGCTCGCAGTTCGGCGTCTTCGCGAACGCGGAGGCGGTGCGCCTCCTGCGGGTGCCGCAGGAGCTCTCGCGCAGCGAGCTCGCGACCCTCGAGGAGGCGGCGAAGGAGCTGGGCGCGAAGGGTCTCGCCTACGTCGTGTTCGACGAGGCGGGAGAGCCACGGTCGCCGATCCTGAAGTTTCTCTCACCGGATGAGCTCGCGGCCCTGCGCGGCGAGCCGGCGACGACGGTGCTGTTCGCCGCAGACACCTGGCCGATGACGTCGCGCGTTCTCGGAGCGCTGCGCCTCTGGCTGGCCCGCGAGCTCGGCCTCGTGGACGACAGCGCGTTCACGTTCCTCTGGGTCACGGATTTCCCGATGTTCGAGTGGGACGAGGACGAGGGTCGCTGGGGTGCAGTGCATCATCCGTTCACACGGCCGACCGACGAGTGGCGCGAGACGTTCGACGAGCGGCCGGGCGAGGCGCTCGCGTACGCCTACGACCTGATCGTCAACGGCAACGAGCTCGGCGGCGGCTCGTTCAGGATCCACGAGCCGGAGATCCAGGAGAGGGTGTTCGGCCTGCTCGGCATCGGGCCCGAGGAGCAGCGCGTGAAGTTCGGCTTCCTCCTCGACGCGCTCGCGATGGGGGCGCCGCCGATGGGCGGCATCGCGCTCGGCATCGACCGCATGACGATGGTGCTGGCCGGCGAGCCGAACCTCCGCGACGTGATCGCGTTCCCGAAGAATCAAGCCGGCCTCGACCCGATGAGCGGGGCGCCGTCCGAGGTGATGGACGCACAGCTCGACGAGCTCGGTATCCGCCTCGTGCCGAAGCCGGTGGAAGCGTGAGCTCTCTGGGCGAGCGGCTCACGTTCCTGCTCGCCGTCGCGCTGCTGGCCGGCCTCGGAGCGGCCGCCGCCATCCACCGCGTGCACCACTCGCGCTCCGCCGCCGTCCCGTCGTCGGCGGCGCCGGGAGGCGGCTGGTTCGACGCCCTTGCCGCCTCGCGCGGGCCCGCCGGAGACGCGGAGCGGACGACCTGCGGTCTGATCCTGACGAGCGCCTCGCTCGGAATCACGCAGCCGGTTCTCCCGTGCGGTGCGAAGGTGGTCATCCGGTTCGGCGGCCGGACCTACTTCACGGAGGTGATCGACAACCGGCTCAAGGGGACCGGCCACCAGTTCGAGCTGACGGACGCGCTCGCAGGAATGCTCGGGCTGGACGGCACGCAGCGGATCGAGTGGCGCTTCGCAGCGGGGTCGTAGGCCGGTAGAGTGGGCCGTGGCTCGGACCCTGCGCGTGATCACGGGTTTCGACGTGAACCAACACACACGCTGAGGGAGCCCGCGTCCGTCCGAGGCCGGGAGCCGAGGGCGGCGGGGCACCCACCTGGTTCGCCAGGTTCGCAGCGCCCGCGGTGACGGCAGGGTCGGAGCCTCTTCTCTCCATGGACGGCGGGGGCGTCAGCGGGATCGACCACGTTCAGATCGCAGCGCCACCCGGGTGCGAGGAGGCCGCGCGAGCGTTCTACGGAGAGCTGCTCGGGCTGCCCGAGATCGAGAAGCCGGCGCAGCTCGCAGGCCGAGGCGGTGCGTGGTTCTCCGTCGGCGGCCAGCAGCTGCACGTCGGCGTCGACGCGGGTTTCTCCCCTGCGCGAAAGGCCCACCCGGCGCTTCGTGTGGCGGCCCGCCACGGTCTCGAGGCACTCGCCGAGCGGCTCGCCCGCGCCGGTCGCGCGGTGCGATGGGACGACGACGTTCCAGGGTGGGCGCGCTTCTTCGTCGACGACCCGTGGGGCAACCGGCTCGAGCTGCTGGCGCCGGCCGGTGAGCCGGGCGAGCGGGCGCGACGGTAGGCCGGCGAGCAGACACGAGACGGCCCCGCGCAGAGGGGTTCGTCTCCGTGCGGGGCCGCTTCCCGGTAGGGAGTCGCTCCTGGTAGGGAGTCGCTCCCGGACGATTTCGGCACGCAACCGACACCGACAGGTCTCTGTCTCTTCGCTAGCGTGTCATCAGGGCACTCGGGGTGCCCCTGGGGGAGGTTGCGGACTGCGGTGTCACCGGGTTCGGGAGCCGTGCGGGCCGCGACTCCGTTGCGATCGAGCTCGCCCGAAGCCGCAGGCGCTAGCCTGACCCGATGGCCCCTCGCGAGGTGTTCGGGGACTCGGCGCGCGGCACCGACTACGCGGCCGTTCGGCTGCTCGTCGACGGCGACCGCATCGTGGAGGCGGACGCCGCCGGCGTCGAGCGGCCGCTAGCGGGTCTCACGCTCCTCGAAGCGGCGGCCGTTCCCGGAGCGACGCTCGCAGCCGACGCGCTCGCCAATGCGCTCGGCCCCGCCTTCCGCGCGGCGCCGGACGAGCGTCGCGTCGCCGTCGCGATGAGTGGAGGCGTCGACAGCGCCGTCGCGCTCCTCCGGGCGGCGCCGAACGCGCTCGGCGTCACGCTGCGACTCTGGCTCGACCCCGACGGGCCGAGCGCCGAGCGCGCCTGCTGCTCCCCGGACGCCGTGATCGCTGCCCGCGAGACCTGTCACCGGCTCGGCCTGCCCCACGTCACGCTCGACCTCCGCGAGGAGTTCCGGACGACCGTCGTCGGCGACTTCGTCGCGAGCTACGCCGCAGGCCTGACGCCGAATCCGTGCGGCCGCTGCAACGGCAGCTTCCGGTTCGACGCGCTCCTCGACTTCACCGCGCGCGCCGGCGCAGCGAT
>Ga0187780_10000966_pt1 | contig 21457 bp, 22 predicted proteins | sample 1015_Q2_SP10_20__FD_132429 | JGI IMG/M metagenome (GOLD analysis project Ga0187780, IMG submission 132429) | Tropical peat soil microbial communities from peatlands in Department of Meta, Colombia - 1015_Q2_SP10_20_MG | ecosystem: Environmental > Terrestrial > Soil > Wetlands > Peat | place... | reverse complement strand
TCGCCGGGGATGGTCGAGCCTTCGAGCTTGTCGGCCAGCCCGGAGAAGTAGTAGAACCACTCGGGGATGCTGCCCAGCTGCCCGCGCATCTCGCGCAGCAGCTTGCCGGTGTCCCTGGTTTCGATGTCGGCCAGCCGGTCGGCGTCGCGCGCGATCAGGTCGCCCAGCCGCCGCATCAGCCGGGCCCGCCCGAACCCGGTGAGCTGGCCCCACGGCCCGGCCAGCGCGCGGCGCGCCGCCGCGACCGCGACGTCGACGTCCGCGGCGTCCCCGTCCGCGGCGCTGGCCCACGGCGCGCCGGCGTACGGATCCACGGTGTCGTACCGGTGCCCGGACGCGGCCTCGGCCCGGCGCCCGTCGATGAACAGCGTGTACCGCGGCTGGTCCGTGCTCGTGCCTCCGGCCGTCTGCAGCATGGTCACGGCAGGCTCCCTTCGCTCGTCTCGTCCATGCCTATTGTCTGCCCCGCCCGGGCGGGGGTAGACCGCTGGCCGGCCTGGCGGGTATCCGCGCCCGGCGCCGGCCGGCCGCCGTTCCGCCCTCGCGGGGGCGGCGGGCTATTGTCATGGCCCGCGCGGAACAGGCACCATGTGCGAGTGATCGGTGTACCGGGGGCGAGCGGCCCCGGGCGCCGGCGTCCCCTATGACCGGCCTTCCTGGCGCGCCCAGCTGGCCCATCACATGCCGCGATTCTGCTTAAGACGGGAGCCTTCATTGACCGCCACCAGGCACCTGATCGGGTTGCTGCTCGGTACCGAAGAGGACTGGCCGACCGCGTTCGAGGAGATCGTGCGCCGGCTGGGGCCGGTGGACGGCCCGGGCGGCAGCCAGCACGCCTTCGACGTCGAGCGGATCACCATCGAGCCGTTCAACCTGCGCGACCGGCCCCGCTACAGCCTGGTCATCGACCGGCTCGCCTACTGGTACTACGTGCCCAGGGAATGGCTGAAGAAGGTCGCGATGATGGACGACGTGTACCTGCTGAACAGCCCGTTCACCTTCCAGTCGATGGAGAAGCACGCGGCCTACTGCGCGATGATCCGGCTCGGGTTCAAGGTGCCCGAGACGGTCCTCGTGCCGTACAAGCATCCGGTCGACAACGCTCGCTACGCCTATACCGCCAGCCGCTACAACCGGCCGTTCGACCTGGACGCCATCGCCCGGCAGATCGGCTACCCGCTGTTCATGAAGCCCTACGACGGCGGCGCCTGGCGGGGCGTCTCGCGGATCAACAACCCCACCGAGCTGCACGCCGCCTACGACGCCAGCGGCGAGATGCTCATGCACCTGCAGAAGGCCGTCGACTACGACATCTTCGCCCGCTCCCTGTCCATCGGCGCCGAGACCATGGTCATGCGGTTCCAGCCGGACCAGCCCATGCACCATCGCTACGCGGTCGATCACGGCTTCTTGTCCCCGCAGGTCGGCAACGAGGTAGTGACGATCGGGCGGCTGGTCAACGCGTTCTTCAGGTGGGAGTTCAACTCGTGCGAGACGCTGGTCCGGGGCGAGGAGGTCTACCCCATCGACTACGCCAACGCCTGCCCGGACGTCGCGCTCACCAGCCTGCACTATTACTTCCCCTGGGCGATGAAGGCCCTGGTCAAGTGGTGCATCTTCGCGCTGGCGACCGGGCGGAGGGGCAGGCTCGACCTGGAGACCGACCGGTTCTTCGCCGTCGCGGACGAGGCCGGGATGTCGTACCAGGAAAAGCTGGCCGTATACCGGGATCTGGCCGACGCCTATTTCGAGTCCGAGCGGTATCAGGACTTCTGCGCGAGCAAGCTGGCCCGCCTGGACCAGATAGTCCTGGACTGGGTGGCCGGCCCCAACTTCGACCAGCTGCTGGTCCAGACGGTCCGCGCGGTGTACCCGGCGGACGAGCAGGACCAGTTCATCGCGCACCTGCGCGGGCTGCTCGGCCTGTGGGTTCGCGACGAGAGCGCCCGGCTGGCGACGGCCTGACCCGAGGTGGCGCTGGCGCCGGCGGCGTGCGAACCTGCAGATGTACACGGGCGGTTATCTCGTTGAGCGGAGGCCTTCATGGGCCGTGACATCCAGGCGATCAAGATCAGTGGCGAGGACCGGCGTAAGTACCGGGACAAGGTACGGCGTTCGCTGGACGTGTTTGCCCGCATGCTGCGCGAGCAGCGGTTCGACGACAATCCTTCGATGGTGGGCCAGGAGATCGAGCTGAACCTCGTCGACCAGCGCGGGATGCCCTCCATGCGCAACGCCGACGTGCTCAAGGTGATCGCCGACCCGGCCTGGGCCACCGAGGTCGGGCAGTTCAACCTGGAGATCAACGTGCCGCCCCGGCGGCTTGACGGCGACGCGTTCGCCGGCCTGGAGCGCGAGGTCCGCGTCGACCTCAATGCGGCGGACGCCAAGGCCCGCACCATCGGCAACTACCTGGTCATGATCGGCATCTTGCCGACCCTGGGCGAGCATGACGTGCACTCCGATGCCATGTCGGCCAACGAGCGGTACCGCGTGCTCAACGAGCAGATCATCGCGGCCCGCGGGGAAGACATGGAGATCGCCATCGACGGCACCGAACAGCTGCTCACCCATTGCGACAGCATCACGCCCGAAGCCGCCTGCACCAGCGTGCAGCTGCACACCCAGGTCAGCCCGGACGCCTTCGCGAACTACTGGAACGCGGCCCAGGCCATCGCCGGCGTGCAGGTCGCGCTGGCGGCCAACTCGCCGTTCCTGTTCGGCAGGCAGCTGTGGCACGAGACCCGGATCCCGCTGTTCGAGCAGACTACCGACACCCGGCCGGATGAGCTGAAGCAGCAGGGCGTGCGGCCCCGGGTCTGGTTCGGCGAGCGCTGGATCACCTCGGTGTTCGACCTGTACGAGGAGAACATCCTGTACTTCCCGGCGCTCCTGCCGATCTGCGAGGATGAGGATCCGGTGGCGGTCCTCGACGAGGGCGCCATCCCCCAGCTGGGCGAGATGAGCCTGCACAACGGGACCATCTACCGCTGGAACCGGCCCGTTTACGGCGTGGTCGACGGCATGCCGCACCTGCGGGTGGAGAACCGCGTGCTGCCGGCCGGCCCGACGATCGCGGACGTCATGGCGAACGCGGCGTTCTACTACGGGCTGGTGCGGACCCTGGCCGAGGCGAAGCGGCCGGTCTGGACGGCGATGTCATTCACCACCGCGGCCGAGAACCTCCATGAGGCGGCGCACTACGGCCTCGACGCGCACCTGTACTGGCCGGGTACCGGCGAAACGCCGGCCGCCGAGCTCGTGCTGCGCCGCCTGCTGCCGCTGGCTCGCGAGGGGCTGGCCGGCTGGGGCGTCGGCCAGGCCCACGCCGACCGGCTGCTGGGCATCATCGAGCAGCGCTGCCTGACCGGCCAGACCGGCGCCGCCTGGCAGATCGCCACGGTGGCCGAGCTCACCGGGCGCGGCGAGCTTGGCCGCCGGGAGGCGCTGCGGCAGATGACCCAGCGCTACATCGAGCACATGCACACCAACCAGCCGGTTCACGCCTGGCCAGGAGCCTCCTAGCCGGCCCCGCCGGCCGCGATCAGGGCGACGCACACGGCCGCCAGCGACAGCCCGATCAGCCGTAGCGGGGTCAGCCGCTCGCCGAGCATCAGCCGGGCCAGCACGATCGTGACCGCCGGGTACAGCGAGGTGAGCACCGCCGTCACCGCCAGGAATCCCTCGTGCGTGGCCAGGAAGTACAAGATCGTCCCCGCCGTCCCGGTCACGCCGGCGGTCACTGCGAGCCAGCCGGAGCGCCTCCCGGGCGGGCGGAGGTTGCCGGTGACCACGGCCAGGACGCAGACCGCCGCCAGCTCGGTGATCTGCGCGGCGGCGACCGGCCACAGGCCGCTGCCGGAGCCGGCCTGGTTCAGCCCGATCAACAGCAGCGCGAAGCAGGCCCCCGCGACCAGGCCCGCGGCCACTCCGGTGGCCGGCCGGGCCGGCGCGCCCGGGTCCCGCTCGCCCGCGGCCGCCGCCTCGGAACCGTCGGGTCCGTCCGGTCCGTCGGCTCGGTCCGCGGCCGCGCTCGCCGAGACGCCGACGATGGCGGGCAGCGCCAGGATGATCCCGGTCAGCGCGAGGGGCGTCGGCCGCTCGCCGAGCAGCAGCCCGGCGAGCACCGAGAATCCCGCGGTCCCGACCGCGCTGAGCGGGCCGGCCACGCTGAACGCCGCGTGCCGGAACCCCAGGTACAGCGCGAGCGCGCCCACCGTGCCGCCGAGGCCGGCCGCCGCGCCCCAGGCCAGCGCGGCCGGCGTCGGTGACTCAGACGCGGCGAAGGGCAAGGCGGCCGCGACGGCCACCACGGAGGCCGCCGCGCCGAGCAGGGTCACCCGGATGACGCTGGCGCTGCGCGAGGCGAGCCCGGCGGCAAAGTCCGAGCCCCCGTAACCGATCGCCGACGCCAGCGCCAGGACGATAGCCAGCATCTGCCCTAGGTCGCCTGCTTCGCGGCCGGGCTGCCCGCCGGGTAGAACACCCCGAGCACCTGCAGCGGGTCCGGGCCGCCGTTCTCCAGGCAGTGCGGCACCTGCGGGGGAAGGTAGATCGAGGTGCCCGGCCCGATCGCGGTTCTCCCGGCGGGCAGGTGAACCGTGCCGCGCCCGGCCAGCACGTGCACCACCTCGTCGTAGGCATGGCAGTGCTCCGGAGCGCGGCCGGGCGGGATCAGCCCGGCGAACTGCGTGATGGCCAGCCCGGCGCTCAGCAGCACCCTGAACTCCCGGTCGCCGGTGCGCTCGGGCGCGCACGCCTCCAGCTGCGCGACGCAGAGCCGCGGCCGGGCCTGCCCTGCTCCGGCGCGTATCACCACGGCCAGGATGTCCAGATCCGGCCGGGCCTGGCACCGGTAAGGCAGCGACTGTCTCATCCAGACCGCCGTGCCCGGCCGGAGCGCGGCGGTGCCAGGTGCCCCGGCGTCCAGGGCACCGGACCCGCGGATCACGTACCAGGCCTCGCCCCGTCCCGCCGCGGTGCCGGTGCGGGCCGCGCCGCCGGTGAACCTCAGCAGGCGCTGGTGCAGGCCACGGCAGCCGTGCTGGTCGTTGAGCAGCTCGTATGCCGTGACCCCCGGGGCCAGCGGGCTGGCCGGGATCTGCCCGGCGCTCCGGACGACCGGTGCCGGCCGCTCAGCGTTCACGGGCCGCAGCCGGAAAGCCGATTTCGTCGTCCTTCTCCAGGACGACCTGGTGGAAGCCTGCCTTTTTCCGGCCGGCCTGGTTCACAGGTCGGGGAAAACGAGGTCCGGGTTGTTCTCGGAGAGCACCGAAGGCGGCCCGATGAGGTTCTTGTCCGGTTCGCCGATGGCCTCGTCGTTCCGGTCGTCGTAGTCGAACTCCCGCAGCACGTGCTTGATCGCCTCGAGCCTGGCCCGCTTCTTGTCGTTGCTCTTGACCACCGTCCACGGCGCGTGGGGCGTGTCGGTGTAGTGGAACATCGCTTCCTTGGCGGCGGTGTAGTCGTCCCACTTGTCCAGCGACTCGATGTCCATCGGGCTGAGCTTCCACTGGCGGACCGGGTCGATCCGGCGGATGATGAAGCGCGTGCGCTGCTCGTGGGGCGTGACAGAGAACCAGAACTTGGTCAGGTCCAGCCCGGAGCGGACCAGCATTCGCTCGAACTCCGGTGCCTCCCGCATGAACTCCTCGTACTCCGCGTCCGTGCAGAACCCCATCACCCGTTCCACGCCCGCGCGGTTGTACCAGGAGCGGTCGAACATGACGATCTCGCCCGCCCCGGGCAGATGCGGCGCGTAACGCTGGAAGTACCACTGGCTCCGTTCCCGCTCGGTCGGCTTGACCAGCGCCACGACCGTCGCGCCGCGGGGATTCAGGTGCTCGGTGAACCGCTTGATGGTGCCGCCCTTGCCCGCCGCGTCACGGCCTTCGAACACGATCACGATCCGCTGCCCGGTGGACTTCACCCAGTTCTGCAGCTTCACGAGCTCGACCTGCAGCGGGCGCTTCAGGTACTCGTACTCGGGCCGCGTCATCTTCTCGGCGTAGGGGTACTCCTCGCGCCAGGTATCGACTATTCGGCCGTCCGGCCAGCGCAGGACCGGGTCGTCGTGTTCGTCGTCGTCGTCCACCGTCAGGCCGGCGATGAGGACAGGATCAGACGCCCAGTTCTCTGGCAGCGCGTTGAACTCCACAGCGGGGTTGGTAGTCACGTCACTAGCACAGCACATTCCCGGCATCGCGTCACCAGCGGGCTGGGCCCGAAGCCGGGCTGGCGCGCCTTTTCTGCCGGCGGTCATGTTCCGGCAGGGTGCTGTTCAGGATTCGGTCACAGCTCGCCGAACACCACCTTTCCGCCCGCCGCCGTCAGGACGACCGAGGTATCGCCGATGGCGCTGGGCGGGAGGGCGAACAGATCCTGGTCCAGCACGGCCACGTCGGCCCGCAGGCCGGGCAGCAGCTTCCCGGCCGCGTTCTCCTCGTGATTCACCCAGTCGACTCCCGCGGTAAAGGCGCCGATCGCGTCGTCGAGGGTGATCGCCTGCCCGGGCAGGAACGGGCTCTCGCATTCGGGTTCCCCGCGCCTGCCGAGACGTTCGGACAGGACCCGGTTGACCGCCACGTGGATCTCCTGCAGCGGATCGGCGCTTGATATCGGCCAGTCGCTGCCGAACGCGATCCGGGTGCCCCGCCGGGCGAGCGAGCCTATCTGGTACTGCCACGCCGCGCGTTCGGAACCGATGAAGGGCAGGGTCAGCTGCTCCATCTGCGGGTCTGCGCAGGCCCAGAGCGGCTGGAAGTTGGCCACCGCGTCGAGTGCCCTGAACCGGCCCATGTCCTGGGGGGCGATGAACTGCAGGTGCGCGAGGTGGTGCCGGGCGGCCCGCCGCTGCGCCGCCGGAAGTGCCTCCAGCATGTCCAGGGCGGTGCTGACCGCGCGGTCGCCGATGGCGTGGAAGTGCAGCTGGAAGCGCTCCGCGGCCAGCCGCCGCGCCACCTCCCGCAGCTGCTCCGGCTCGATGAACAAGCTGCCGCGGTGGCTGGTGGGGTGACCGTGCCGGTCGAGGTACGGCGCGGACATCGCGGAAGTGAACGTCTCGCACACCCCGTCCAGCATGAGCTTGACCGTGGTCGCCCTGAACAGGCCAGCGCCGGCCTGCTCGCGCCGCGCCAGCAGGTCGTCGATCTGATCCGGGCCGCGACCGCGGTCCCACCACAGCGCGCCGACCACGTGGCAGGTGAGCAGGCCGTCGGCGGCGGCCTGGAGGTAGGCGTCGAAGGTGTCCGGCATGCCGAGTTCCGCGGCCGCTCCCACGCAGGCGTCCTGGAACCTGGTGATCCCCAGCGAGTGCAGGTGAGCCTGGGCCGCGAGCAGGCCCGCCCGCAGTTCCGCCGCGCTGGCGGCCGGGACGCGGTCTGCGACCAGGCGCATGGCTCCGTCGTGCAGGGCGCCGGTCGGCTGGCCGGCCCGGTCGCGTTCTATCCGACCGTGCGGCGGGTCCGGCGTGCCCGCGTCGATGCCCGCCAGCTGCAGGGCGACGGTATTGACCCAGGCGCTGTGGTGATCGCGGTTCGGCAGGAAGGCCGGCCGGCCGCCGGTGACCGGGTCCAGGTCTGCCGCGGTGGGCAGCCCTCCGGGGAAGGCCGCCATGGTCCAGCCGCCGCCCAGCACCCACGCGTCCGGGGGCAGCCCGGAGCTGTAGGCCGCGACCGCGGCCAGGCTGTCGTGCCGGGTGCGCAGGCCCAGCAGGTTGCAGCGCAGGCTCTCCAGGCCGCCGGCGACCGCGTGCACGTGCGCGTCGCCGAACGCGGGCAGGGCCAGCCGCCCGCCGAGGTCGATCACGCGGGTGCCCGGGCCGGTGACCTGCCTGACGTCATCGTCCGTGCCCACGGCCCGGATCAGGCCGTCGCGCACGGCCAGGGCCTGGACGAACCCGGACGGGTGCGCGGGCGTGCGTATCTTCCCGCCGACGAAGGCCAGATCCGCCCGTTCCACCTGGTCAGTCTAGGACCGGCGTCTCCGCCGTCTGAGTGCGCTTCAGCCGGGGCCTGAGCGCGGCCCTGCGCGGGCCTACCGGGTAACCGCCGGGCTCGCCCTCCCTCGGCGCCTTCCGGCCGCCGCCGCGCGTCGATTCCGCCGCGCTCGTCGTCCGCCGCCGCCGCTAGCGATGCCGGCCGCCCGGACAGGTCCCGGCTTCGCTGTGATCGGATAGAGCCATGAAGGTTCGGATCGGGGTATCGCTGGGGCCTGCCGGTACGCCTGACCGGTTCGCGGCCGCGGTTGACCTGCTCGAGCAGGCCGGGGTGGATTCGCTGTGGCTGCCGGAGATGGTGTACTCCCCGCTCGTCGACCCGTTCACCGGCTTGGCGTTCGCGCTGTCCCGGACCCGGCGGCTGAAGGCGGGCAGCGGGATCTCGGTGCTGCCCGGCCGGCATCCGGTGCTCGTCGCCAAGCAACTCGCGTCGGTCGCCGGGCTGGCGCCGGGGCGGGTGCTGCCGGTGTTCGGCTTGCAGCCAGCGCAACCCGCCGAGCGGGCGCTGTTCCCGGTGCCCGGCGGGCAGCGAGCCGCCGTGTTCGACGAAGCCCTGGTGCTGCTGCGGCTCCTGCTGACCGCGCCGCCGGTGTCGTTCGCCGGGTCGTACTTCGCCGTGACCGACGCCAGCGTCGGGACGCCGCCGGCCAAGCCGCTGGATATCTGGCTCGGGGGTTCGGCTCCCGGCGGGCTGCGTCGGGTGGGCCGGCTGGCGGACGGATGGCTCGGCTCGCTGCTCACCCCCGCCGAGGCGGGGGCCGCGGTGGCCGTGATCCAGCAGGCCGCCGCCGAAGCCGGACGGGTCGTGGACCCCGATCACTTCGGGCTCAGCCTGCCGGTGGCGTTCGACGGCGTCCCGGATGCGCTGCTGGCCTCGATCCGCCGCCGCAGGCCCGAGGCCGACCCCGGGACGCTGGTCGCGGCCGGCTGGGCCGGCGCGCGCTCGATGATCGAGCAGTACGCCGCCGCCGGGCTGAGCAAGTTCGTGGTCCGGCCGGCGACCGCACCCGCGTCGTTCGGCTGCTTCACGGACGGCTTCGTCCGCGAGCTGATGCCGCTGCAGAACTAGAGGTCGCCGCTTGGCCTGCCGTTCCGCGAGGCGGCTTGCGGTGTATCCGGTAGTGCAGGATGAGGAACGGGATGCCGAACACCCAGAACGCGTGCTCGGCCCGCAGCTCACCGTCGGCCACGTACACGTCCAGCCGCTCGGCGAACCCCCGCACCGCCGCGGTGGTGAGCTCCGCGGTCTGCGGGTCGATGTAGGTCAGGTAGTGACCCGGCTGGTCCAGATCGCTGCGGCTGTCCAGGACCAGGCCGCCGCCCGGCCGGGCAGTGGGCAGCAGCGTGGCGGTGAAGCTGGCCTGCGGCAGCGGGAAGCCGACGCTGACATATCCCCGGCCTTCGCGCCGGTAGGTCGTGTAGATGCCGACGTAGATGGGCTCGTCGGTGTCGGCGAAGGAGCGGATCCAGCCGCGGACCGTCACGGTGCCGTCCAGCCCGGTGATGGTGTCGATCCGGCTGCGCACCCCGTGCTGCGCCTCCCGCTGGCTCATCGGCACGCTCGCCTGGCCCAGCGGCCTGGCCAGCAGCGTCCGGTAAAGCAGGTAGCCGGGCCGGACCCACAGCCGCCATTCCGGCACGATGTCGAGGGCGAACCTGGTGGTGTGCTCGTAGAACTCGCGGACCAGCGGATCGGTCCCGGCCGGGTCGAAGGACGGCCCGGCCAGCTCGTCCAGGGACGCCACGATGCCGATGTCCTCGACGCCGGGCGTGTACTGGCCGCCGAGGACCTCCGCGAGCGCCCTGACGTAGCCGGTGCCCACGTACCGCCTCTGGCTGGCCAGCGGCACCACGAACGGGACGTCTTCGGGGCGCACGCGCTCGGCGAGCAGGCTCAGCTGCGGATCGCGGAACAGCAGCGCCGCCGCGGTCCGGTAGCCGACCACGGCCGCGGCGGCGGCCACCGACCCTGGCACCCGCCGCCCGCGCCTTCCGGCCAGGCCGGTCAGCCCCAGCCCTATCGCGGTCCCCGCCGCCGGCCCGAGCAGGACCTTCTGCGGCCGCAGCCCGAGCACCCCGGCGACCGCGCCCGCCGCCGTGGCGATCGGTACCGGCGCCGCCCCGGCCCGGTCGGCCGCCCAGCCCAGCGGCGCCGCCAGGGCGCCGCTGGTGATGATCCGCGACCACAGCGCGGGAATCTCGCCCGGGCGTTGCCTGGCCCTGGCCACCGCTTCCGCGGCGCCGAGGCCGGCCGCGCCCGCCAGCGCGCCCATGACGGCCGCCTTCTGGCCGCGATCCGCGGCCAGCGCCGCCCCGGCCAGCCCGCCGATCACGCCGGCGGTACCGATCTGCTGGGCCCGGCCGGCGCCTGCCGTAGCATCCTTGGCCATCCAAGGAACCTACCGCCTGATCGGAACAAGGCCGCCCCTGGATTAGGCTCGTTGCGGTGCGGGTCACCTCGCTCGGCTTCCGGACCGACCTGGCGCTGCGCGTCCTGGAGGGAGCCGAGATCACCGATCGCGGCGACCATCTGGTCATCCGCACCCCGGACAACCCGGGCTTTTGGTGGGGGAACTTCATCCTGCTCGGCAGGCCGCCCGAACCCGGCACGGCCGGCGCCTGGCTGGCCAGGTTCGCCGCCGAGCTCCCGGCCGCCCGGCACGTCGCGCTCGGCGTGGACACCGCCGACGACCAGGCCGCGATACCCGGGGAGTTCCTGGCCGCCGGGCTCGAGCCGCAGCACGCGATCGTGCTGACGGCCCGCGGCGTCCGGCCGCCGCCGCACCCCGATACCGAAGCCGAGATCCGGCCGCTGGACTCCGACGGCGACTGGCGGCAGTCAGTCGACCTGAGTATCCGCTGCCTCGGCGACGGCGAGCCCGGCGAGTACCTGGAACGAAGGGCGGCGGCGCGACGGCGGCTGACCCGGGAGGGAATCGGCGCGTGGTTCGGGGCCTTCGACGGCGGCCGCCTGCTCGCGCAGCTCGGCCTGTTCGACGCCGGCGGCGGTTATGCCCGCTACCAGCACGTTGAGACCGATCCCGCGGCCCGCAGGCGGGGCCTGGCTGGAACCCTCCTCTGGCACGCGAGCCGTCACGGGCGCCAGGTCCGCGGCGCCCGCATCCTCGTCATCGTGGCCGACCCGGCGGACGCGGCGATCCGGCTCTACCGTGCCTGCGGCTTCGCCGACTTCCAGAGCCAGCTCTCCCTGGAACGGCCATCGGACTGAGTGAGCGTTCGATGGGCGCTCCGGGCCGTCGACGGTCTTAATCCCATGCCCGGAGCGCTGGCGGCATTCGCGGAGGCGGCCGGGGAGATTCCCGACAGCCAGTGGCCGCGGGAACCGCCAGAGGACCGGGCGGCAGCACCCCGGCCGCGGCGCGGGCGGGCCCGCCCCGGCCAGCGCGTTCCCGCCGGCCCGGAAGGAAGGTCATGACACGCACGACGCAGGGGACTGTCCCGGCCCGGCCGGGCGCCGGCCAGGCCGGCGGGCGGGCCGGGCGGGCCGCAGGGTGGCTGCGGGCCGGCCGCAGCGGCCTGTTCGTCCTCACGCTGGTGGTGGGCGCCGGCGCGGGCCTGGGCGCGGTGATCTTCCGGTACCTGATCTACTTCATCACCTGGCTGGCCACCGGGCACGTCGAGTTCGGCCAGCAGGGGCACGTCGGAAGCGCCCATTTTCCCTGGTTGGGGCTGGCGTTCTTCGTGGTCATCCCGGTCATCGGCGGCCTGCTGTACGGGCCGCTGATCTACTCCGGCGCGCGCGAGGCCCGCGGCCACGGCGTGCCGGAGGTGATGATCGCGGTGGCCAATAACGGCGGCCGGATCCGGCCGCAGGTCAGCGTGGTCAAGGCCCTCGCCTCTGCGCTGTGCATCGGCACCGGCGGATCGGTAGGCCGGGAAGGGCCGATCGTGCAGATCGGCTCCGCGCCGTGGGCGGGATCGCGCTCGGCGTGCTGCTGCTCGCGATCCCGCAGATGTACGGGGTCGGCTACCCGGTCATGTACCAAGCCACCGCGGGCCGGTACGCGCTGTGGCTCCTGATCCTGCTCGCGTTCGCCAAGATCGCCGCCACCAGCCTGACCATCGGCATCGGCGGGTCCGGCGGCATCTTCGCGCCGTCCCTGTTCATCGGCGTCACCGCCGGGATGGCCTACGGCGACGTCGCCGACCACATCTTCGGGCCCGCCGCCGGACAGCCTGCCCTGTACGCCGTGATCGCGATGGGCGCGGTCTTCGCCTCCGCCGCCCGCGCCCCGCTGACCTCGCTGGCCAGCGTGGTCGAGATGACCGCCGACTTCAGCCTCACCCTGCCGGTCATGCTCGCCGTCGCCGTCGCCGTCGCCGTCTCCCGGGCGCTGAGCTACGGCACCATCTACACCACCAAGCTGCTGCGCCGCGGCACCGACATCGACCGCGCTACTCCCTGGCGCGCCCTGGCCGACCTGAAGGCCGCCGACGCCATGCGGCCCCTCGACACCACTCCGGTCGCAGTGCTGCACGACCACGCCTGCCGTGACGCCGATCCCGCCATCACGCTGCGCCCCGGCGACCAGATCAGCCTGCTCACACCCGTCCCGTAAGCCAGCCGGGCGGGGGGTCATGCTGCGGGCAATCCGCTAAGTCCTCCGCGGAGCCCGAAAGAGCCGGTTATCTCGGACATATGGGCGATTTGACCGATACTCACCCGGAACGGGCCAGGCGCGGGGCAGGTGAGCCGTTACCCGTTCTCGATGAGCCTTTTCTCGGTGACCACCGCGGAGACAAGCTCGGCCGGGGTGACATCGAACGCGAAGTTGAGTGCCTTGGTGCCTTCCGGGGCGGCCGGGACGGTGATCTCCTCATCCGCGCGCCGTTCGAGCGGGATCGCCGCGCCGGCCGTGGTCGCCTCGTCGATGGTCGATTCTGGCGCCGCGACCAGGAACGGGATGCCCGCCCGGCGGGCGGCGAGCGCCAGGCCGTAGGTGCCGATCTTGTTGGCCACGTCCCCGTTCGCGGCGATCCGGTCGGCGCCGACCACCACCGCGTCGGCCAGTCCCTGGCTGATCAGGAACGGGCCCGCGCCGTCGCAGGCCAGCTTGTGCTCGATGCCGAGCTGGTCAAGCTCCCAGCAGGTCAGCCGGGCGCCCTGCAGCAGCGGCCTGGTCTCGTCCACGATGACGTGGCTGAGCGCGCCGTCGGCGTGCAGCGCCCGGATCACCCCCAGGGCCGTGCCCCAGCCGAGGCAGGCCAGGCTGCCGGTATTGCAGTGGGTATGGACGCGGAGCGGGCCGCGGCCGCAGGCCTGGACGAGGTACGCCGCGCCGCGCACGCTGATCTGGCGGCTGACCGCGGCGGCGGAGTCGAGGGCGGCCAGAGCCGCGGCCTCCACGGCCTGGCGGCCCTCGCCGATCCGCGCCGCGACCGTCGTTACCTCGCGGCGGAGGTTGACCGCCGTGGGCCTGGCGTCGGCGATCCGCGTGATCTCCGCGTCCAGCCGCGCGTCGTCCCAGCCTGCGCCGATCCCCTGGCGGACCGCCAGCGCCACGCCCAGGGCGCCGGCCGCGCCCAGCAGCGGCGCGCCCCGGATAGCCAGGCTGGTGATCGCCCGGACCAGCTGGTCGACGGTGCTGATGTGCAGCGTCCGGACCACGTGCGGCAACGCGGTCTGGTCCAGTGCCTCAATGTGCCCGTCCCGCCAGGCGAGCACGTCGGGTTGGCTCATAGCTTTGAACTTATGCTGCTCCAACAAGCGCGGGATGACGTGGTCGGGGCCTGCCGGGAACTGGCCGCGGCCGGGCTGGTCGTGGTGACATCTGGCAACGTGAGCGTGCGGGCCGGTGACCTGGTGGCGGTGTCACCGAGCGGCGTGGACTACGCGGAGCTGACCGCCGATCTGGTCGGCCTGCACCGGCTGGACGGCACCGCGGTCGAGGCACCGCTGCGGCCCACCAGCGAGATGCCGCTGCACCTTGGCATCTACGCCGCCACTCGCGTGGCGGCGATCGTGCACACCCACCCGGTCGCGGCGACGGCGCTGTCCACGCTGGCGGACGAACTGCCGGCCATCCACTACCAGGTGGCGATGTTCGGCGGTCCGGTGGCGGTGGCGCCGTACGCCACCTACGGGAGCGAGGAACTCGCCCGCAACGTCGTGGCGGCGCTGCGCGACCGGACCGCCTGTCTCATGGCCAGCCACGGCGCCGTGACAACCGGCCCCGACATGAGGTCAGCCCTGATCGGCAGCCGCCACCTGGAATGGCTCTGCGAGGTCTACCTCCGGGCCCTCGCCGTCGGCCCGCATCTGGCCCCGCGCCTGCTGCCGGCCGACGAGATCGCGCTCGTGGCCAGCAAGCTGGCGGGTTACGGACAGCGAGCCCGGCGGCCCCGCAGGTTAGTCGAAAACTGGCCAGTGCGGTGAACACATACCTTCACCGGGTTGCCACCGGGCACCAACCAGACGTGATCGCGTCCGCCGACCCGGTGGACGTTGATGGACAGCCCACCAGCAAGCATCGGCCTTGCGGGCCCGCGTCAGCGGGCGCTGCGGGCGAGCGGCGGAACCGTCACAGGTATATCTGAATAACCCGGGCGTCTGAATAAAGCTGTCAGCAGCGTCCCTGGTAGGCGCCGGTGACGTAGGTGGTCCACGGGGACCAGTTCGTGCCGTCGCCGGAGATCTGGATCGCGTCCCGCGCGTTGCCGACCGGGTCGTAGGTGGCGTCCGCCCAGGCGTGCGGGTTGATCTGCCAGTAGCCTTCCTCGCCGTACGGCCCGGTGGCGTACTGGCTGCCGCCGGATTCCGCCATGGCGATCTCGGCGGCCAGGTAGGCCTCGGCGTGCGAGCCGCCGGCATCTTCCCACAGCGCCTCCAGGCCGGTGCAGCCGAGCGTCCCGCTCGGGACGGCCGAGGAGGTCAGCGTGGTGGCACTGGCGTGCCTGGGCGTATATGAGGCCGCGTCGGCGGGCGGGTCGAACGGGACATCGAGCTTCTCGCCCACGTAGATCAGGTTGGGGTCCTGCACCACGGACTCGTTCACGTGGTACAGCCCCGGCCAGTCCGCCGCATTGCCGTAGAACCGCTGCGCGATGGACGACAGCGTGTCTCCCGGGCGGACGATGTAGGTGCGGCTGGCCGCCTTGTTGCTCTCGCTTCTGGCGCTCATGACGAGGGCGTCGGTGTGCACTCGCTCGGCCACCGTGGTGGCCTTGACCGGCGTTTTCGCGGCGGCATGCACCTGCGGCGCGGTGACCAGCACGCCGGCGATGGCCATCGCGGGCGCGGCCTTGCCGGCCTTCTCCGCCACCTTCTCTACCTGTGATGGCGTGGTATGCCGGCCCGTTCGCCGGATCTTCCGGGCGCGGCGGTGCGTATTGGCTGAACCCACAGAACTCCCCAAGTCGTTTCCGCGCCTGCCTACCCGTCCCGCTGAGGGGCCCGTCGGCGGGCCTGCCATGTCACTGTCTGCGACCTATGTGGCTGACATTCGCTTCTACGGTGGTCTGTGCTGTCTGCGGAAGCATGGCAGCATTCGTCCGCAGCCCGCAGGCAAATTGAAGTATTTCCGTAACTCGTTCGTGATCTTTGAGCGGACCTTCGGCTGACGCTGGGATAATCCGGTTGTGACTGGTCACGGCTTGAGGTACTTCGACGACTATGCGCCAGGGGCAACGTATGACTGCGGAAGCTTCAGCGTTGACCAGGCCCAGATCATCTCCCTTGCCAAGGAGTTTGATCCGCAGCCCTTTCACGTCGCCCCCGAGGCCGCGGCCCGCGGGCCGTACGGCGGATTGATCGCCAGCGGCTGGCATACGGCCGGCCTGGTGATGCGGCAGGTGACGGAGAATTACCTGTCGGCCGAGGCGAGCCTGGGCAGCCCCGGTGTCGATGAGATCCGCTGGCCGTACCCGGTCCGCCCGGGCGACACGCTCCGTGTCCTGGCCACGGTGCTGGAGGCGCGGAAATCGCTGAGCAAGCCCGACCGGGGCATCGTGAAGACCATGGCCGAGGCGGTCAATCAGGACGGCAGGACGGTCATGCGCGCGACTGCGATCAACTTCCTGCGCGTCCGCCCGGAACCCGGCGCCTGAACAAGCCGAACGCGATCAGGGCGAGCCCGGCGACGGCGGTCACCGGGCCGATGATGGCCCACACGGTGGCGCCGGTCATGAAGCTCCCGGTGACGTAACCCAGTCCCTGCAGGGTCCAGACGATTCCGGCGACCGCGATGAGGGCGCCCGCCGCCACCAGCAGCACCCTGGTCGCCACCGTCATGGTGTGAGCCTAGCCCGGCGGCTTCCTCGCCGGGCAGACGGCGCATAGTAGGACGAGGCCGGGAATGTCCGCGTCGCGAGGGAGGGGACTGTCCATGCTCTACGCCTTCGGATTCGAGCGGGTCGGCGTGCTGGTCGGCGACCTGTACTTCGTGGATCCCGAGCCACCCAGGGGACAGGAAGGCGCCGAGCACGGTGTCCGGCTGGAGTTGCGGGTACTGGAGCGCGGCGCGCTCAAGGGGTCGATCTACTCCGCCCAGCCCATCGAGGTCGGCCAGCCGGTCTGGCGGGCCGACTTGCTGGAGACGGTGGACGGCCGCCCCGGCAGCTTCGACCGCACGCATCATCACCCGGTGTTCAGCGGCTGGGATCCGAGCAGCCGGGTCTTCGTCAGGGCGCTGTCCGCTGACCCGCTCGGGTGGCTGGGCGAGAAGCTGGCCGACCTGGACGGCCTGCTGGCCTCGGCCGGATTCCCGCCCGAGACGGCCGGCCCGGGCGACGCGGAGAGCCTGCGCGCCGCCGCCCCCGAGATCGCGGACGTGACGCGCAGGCTGCTCGACCAGGTGCGGGCCGGCGAACTGGGTAACCCGCCGCGTGACGCGGCGCTCGCCGGCGCGTCCGCGGCCGCGGACGCCGGGCCGGTCGCCATCCGCTCGGGGTGGCTCTAGGCCCGGAGCTCGCGTCTCGGCTGATTTGCCATCCCCAGGGGTAGCTCCGGCGTGATTCATGGCACGCTGGTCAGATGGCCAGTGACACGACGCGTCGGCTGATGCTGCTGCGGCACGCCAAGTCGGACTGGCCGGACGTGCCCGACCGCGAGCGGCCGCTGGCCAAGCGAGGGCGGCGCGACGCCCCGCGGGTCGGACGCTGGCTACGCGACCACGGCTACCTCCCGGACGCCGTGGTGTGCTCGCCCGCGCGCCGGGCCCGCCAGACCTGGGAGCTGCTGGCACCGGAACTCGGCGGGTCGCCGTCGGTCACGTTCGAGCCCCGGGCGTACGACGCCAACGCGCTGACCCTGCTGTACCTGGCCCGGGAACTGTCCAGCCCGTACCGGGCCGCGCTGCTGATCGGGCACAACCCGGCCATGTCCGAGCTGGCCAGCACCCTGGCCGAACCGCAGGCGGAGGACGGCGCGGCGCCCTCGCGGGAGATCAGGTTCCCCACCGCCGCCGTGGCCGTCTTCGAATTCACCGGCAACTGGGCTGACCTCGCTCCCGGGCAGGCGCACCTGGTCGACTTCACCGCTCCCGCCGACCTGTAGACCACTTTCGTCATCGTGGATCATTTCTCCCGCCATAGCGGGGTCAGCGATCCACGATAATTCGAAGACAGGTTCGAGTGCCCGGCTTGTCCGCATATGTCGGGGCGGCAGCCGGGGTGGGCGAGGCCTCGGCGGAATGACGACGCACCGGTGCCGGTTACTAGAGCCGTCGCCCACCCGTGAGGAGAGCCGCGATGTCACTGACCCGCGCGGACGGCCCGCTGTCCGGCCACCCGCCGGAGACCGTCAACTACCGGATCGACGGTCCGGCGCACAAGCTGCTGATGCACCAATTCCCGCGGCAGGTCCGGGCGGCCTTCGGCGGCGAGACGGTGTTCGACACCACCCGCGGCGTGCTCCTGCACGAGACCGGACTGCCGCCCCGGCTGTACGTGCCGCTCGACGACATCCGGGCCGAGCTGCTCCGGCCCACCGACCACCACACGTACTGCCCGTTCAAGGGCACCGCGTCGTACTGGTCGGTGGCGGTCGGCGACCAGGTGGCGGAGAACGCCATCTGGTCCTACCCGGAGCCGAACCCCGAGTCCGGCTGGCTGCGCGGGTACGCCGGCTTCTACTGGGATGCCATGGATGAGTGGTACGACGAAGACGAACGCATCGAAGGCCACCTGCGCGACCCGTACCACCGGGTCGACGTGCGCCGCTCAGCGCGGCGGGTCCGGGTCCTGCTGGGCGAGACGCTGCTCGCGGAGACCAGCCGGCCCATGCTGCTGTCCGAGACCGGCCTGCCGAACCGTTTCTACCTGCCGGCCGCCGATGTCAGGCAGGAGCTGCTGGAGGCCAGCGGCACGCACACCGTGTGCCCCTACAAGGGCACGGCCTCGTACTGGTCCGTCCGGGTCGGCGGCCGTAAGCTCACCGATGCCGTCTGGTCCTACCCGCAGGCGCAGGGCGACGCCGCAAGCGTCAGTGGTTACCTGTGCTTCCGGCACGATGAGCTGACCACGGAGGTGGGCGAGCCCGGCTGACGCGCGATGGTCGGCGAGCTGGGGCCGGATGGTGGCGTACCGCCACCGGGCCCCGGCTACGCGGCCACCTGGCTTCCGGCCTGCTGCGTCGGCTCGGGCTCGCCGGCCGCGGGGGGCGTCGTGGTGCCTGCCGCGACGCTTTCGGTCGTCCCGCCGGATGCCGTGGTCGCTTGGTCGCCGCGGGGCTCCCGGGCGGCCAGGAAGACGGCGGTGAGCCACCCGGCCAGCGCCGTGACCGCGACCACGGCCATGATGGCCAGCTGCCAGGCGGACAGTGCGGAGTTGGGGTAAGGCATGTGAGGTGTCCCCTCTACTCGACGGGCTCGCGGCCCTGAGCGTCTAGGCCGGCGGCCCCGGGCCCCGGCATCTTGCGCTCGGCCTGCGGATAGGTCAGGCGGTCACGGACCGACACGACGCCCTCGACGTGCCAGATGCCGGCCACGATGTCGTGCCCGCTCTCGGCGGTCTGCGGGCGGCCCTCGATGGTCACCAGCCCGTCCTTGACCGTGATGGCGAAGCGATCCGGGTCGATGAGAAGGCCGTTCAGGATTACGTCCTGCCTGATCTCGTGCCTGATCTCCTCGTCCGGGCGGCTGTAGACGCCCAGCACGTCGGCCCGGCTGATGATCCCGACCAGGTGACCGGTCCCGCTGACCACCGGGAGGCGCTTGACCTTGCAGGAGTACATCAGGCGCGCCGCGCTGGTGACGGGCTCATCTGGCGTTATGGTGATCGGCGGCCTGGTCATGAGGTCGGCGGCCGTGACCCCGCCCGCCTTGCAGAATTCCCGGCGGTGCAGCACCACGGACTGGCGGCCGGGCGGCAGGCCCGGAACCCTCGAGCCAGCGACCAGCGCCTCCTTGGGCAGCATGTCCGCCTCGGAGACCACGCCGATGACCTTGCCGTCGTCGTCGACGACCGGGAAGGCGCTGATCCGGTACCGCCCCAGCAGGGTGGCCATGTCCTTGAACGAGGCATCCGGCCTCACCGCCACGACGCGGGTGGTCATCACGTCCCTTACGGTGGCATTCATCTCGCCTCGCCCCTTCCCGTGCGCCGGCAGGAACGAGAAGGACCCCGCCTCCGCTTCTCGCGGATTCCGATTGCGCGGTGCGCGGTGCGTGTCCCGCCCGGAGCAGGCACCGTGTCCCCGCGTCTAGCCGGGATCCTTCTCGTTCGTCTCCCAGCTCACTGCGGCGCGACTACGGGCCACAGAGACCAAGGTCCCGCAGTGCGATGACCTGAGTACCGTCGTCGGCCGACCTGGCCCGGACCCGCGCACCACTGCCCGTTCGGCCAAACAAGACGCCGGAACGAGCGCGGCGGGCCACCCTGCTGACGGCGGCCCGCCGCCTGCGGACACAGAAGAGGCAAATGCATGTGGCGGGCCACCCGATCACGGTGGCCCGCCACAGCGGAAGGGAACTGGTGCGCCTACTCGGCGCCGAAGGCCTTGATCTCCGCCTCTTCTTCCTTGGTGAGCTCGCGCGGCACTTCGCCGTGGGCGAGCTTCTCCGACTGCACCTGGTGCCGGATCGACTCCACCACCTCCGGGTTGGCCAGCGTGGTGACGTCTCCGACGTCGGCGAAGTTGGAGACGGATGCGATGACCCGGCGCATGATCTTGCCGGACCGGGTCTTCGGCATGTCGGGGACGATCCAGACGTTCTTCGGCCGCGCGATCTTGCCGATCACGGTCTCGATCGTCTTGCTGACCTTGTCTTCCATCTCCTTGCTGGGCTCGAAGCCCGGCTTGAGCGAGACGTAGACCTCGACGATGCGGCCGCGGATGTCGTCGACGACCGGGACCGCGGCCGCCTCGGCGACCTCCGGGACGGTCAGCGCGGCCGACTCGATCTCCTTGGTGCCGAGGCGGTGCCCGGCCACGTTGATCACGTCGTCCACCCGGCCCAGGATCCGGAAGTACCCGTCGGCCGACTCCATCGCGCCGTCATTGGTGAAGTACGGCCAGTCGTGCCAGTCCGTGCTGTCCGGGTTCTTGTTGTACTTCCGGAAATAGGTGGACAGGAACCGCTCCGGGTCGCCCCACACCGTCTGGAACATGCCCGGCCAGGGGTTGCGGATGCAGATGTTGCCCGCCTTGCCGCTGCCCGCCGGCACCTCGTCGCCGTTCTCGTCGTAGATCACCGGGTAGATGCCGAGCACGCCGGGGCCGCAGCTGCCCGGCTTCATCGGCTCCAGGGCGGGCAGGGTGCTGCCCAGGAAGCCGCCGTTCTCGGTCTGCCACCAGGTGTCGACGATCGCCGCGTCGCCCTTGCCGACTTCGGTGTAGTACCACCGCCAGACCTCGGGCTCGATCGGCTCGCCGACGGTGGTCATGTGCTTGAAGTGGTAGTCGTACTTCTCCGGCTCATCCGGGCCGACCTTGCGCAGCATCCGGATCGACGTCGGCGAGGTGTGGAAGATCCTCACCCCGAGCTGTTCCGCGACCCGCCACGGCCGACCGCCGTCGGGATAGTTGGGCACGCCCTCGTAGACCACGGTGGTGGTACCGAGGGCCAGCGGCCCGTACACGATGTAGGAGTGGCCGGTGATCCAGCCGATGTCGGCCATGCACCAGTACACGTCGTCAGGGTGGATGTCCTGGTAGTACTTGGACGTGCCGGCCACGTAGGCCAGGTAGCCGCCGGTGCTGTGCTGGCAGCCCTTGGGCCGGCCGGTGGTGCCACTGGTATACATCAAGAACAGCGGCGCCTCGGCCGGCATCGAGACCGGCTCGACGGTCTGCCCGGCGTACCGCGGAAGCAGTTCATCCACGAAGAAGTCCCGGCCCTCGACCATCGGGGTCTGTGAGGCGTACTGGCCCGGGTGGCGCCGCCAGACGAGCACCTTGTCGACTTCCTGGCCCTCCTTGGCCGCCGCCGCGAGGGCCTCGTCCGCCTTGACCTTGTGATCGCCCATCTTGCCGGCGCGGTAGTAGCCGTCCATGGTGATCAG
>Ga0187780_10000964_pt1 | contig 21501 bp, 16 predicted proteins | sample 1015_Q2_SP10_20__FD_132429 | JGI IMG/M metagenome (GOLD analysis project Ga0187780, IMG submission 132429) | Tropical peat soil microbial communities from peatlands in Department of Meta, Colombia - 1015_Q2_SP10_20_MG | ecosystem: Environmental > Terrestrial > Soil > Wetlands > Peat | place... | reverse complement strand
CTCCTCATCGTCATCATCATCCTGGCCATCCTGGCCGCGATCGTGGTGTTCGCCGTGGGGGGGACCAGCAAGAATGCCGCTGTCGCCTCATGCAACGCCGACGCCAAGAGCGTGGAGACCGCCGTCGAGGCCTTCAAGGGCCAGATGGGGACCTACCCGAACGGGATCGGCCCGCTCACGTCCACGACATCGGACAAGGCGGGCAACACGGTCGGCCCGTGGCTGCGCTCCATCCCGGGGACGGCCCACTACACGGTGTCCGTGGGGACCACCGGTGACGTCTACGTCAACGGATCCAACTACGACACGAGCAACCAGTGCTCGAATGCGTCGTAGTTCTTCGGATTCCCGGAATAGTGGAATGAGACCCGAGCGCGCGGTTCGCCCGCGCGCTCGGGTTCTCAATCCCAGAGCGTCCACGAGCGCGAAGAGACGAGCGCTCTTGTCGGAAAGGAAACACAACACATGTGGTCGAGAATGATCGAGAAGCGTAACGAAGGGGGTTTCACCCTCATCGAGCTCCTCATCGTCATCATCATCCTGGCCATTCTGGCCGCGATCGTGGTGTTCGCCGTGGGGGGGACCAGCTCGAACGCGGCCATCGCCTCGTGCAACGCCGACGCCAAGAGCGTGGAGACCGCCGTCGAGGCATTCAAGGGCCAGATGGGGACCTACCCGAACGGGATCGGCCCGCTCACGTCCACGACGGCGGACAAGGCCGGCAACACGGTCGGCCCGTGGCTGCGCTCCATTCCGGGGACGGCGCACTACACGGTGTCGGTGGGGACCACCGGTGACGTCTACGTCAACGGATCCAACTACGACACGAGCTCGACGAATCCGTGCTCGGTCGCGTCGTAGCTGGGCCGACACGATGACCAGTTCGAAGACGCGCCGGGGCACCGGCGCGTCTCCGGACGGGAACGCCACGGCATGATCGACCAGTTCGAAGCCACCCCGGCCATCGATGCCGGTGAGAGGGCGGCCAAGGTCAGAGCGCGTCACATCACGTTCTGGCTCACCGCGACGGCGTTCCTCGTCGTCGTCACAGGCATGGCGTACAGCCTCTGGTGGCCGGCGATCGTCCAGGGCCATTCGTGGTACTGGCTCTACCCGGGGGACATATGGGGGACGGTGCGCGCCGCCCACTGGATCGGATGGGGTGACCTGTCGTTCGTGTACAGCTCGAGCACGGGCCTCGTCACCTTGCCGGGCTTCCACTTGCTCCTGACGCCCGTGGTCATGTTGAGCTCCGCCCTGGGGCTCTCAGAGACCGCTCCGGGCTTTCTCCCGGTTCCCGAGCCCACCGCATGGCTCTTGATCGGGCCCGTGGTCCTGGCATGTGCCGGAGTGGCCCTGTTCGGCGCCGACGCGCTCGCTCGAGCCCTCGACGTACCCCTTGGCCGACGGCGGCTGCTGGCGCTGGCCGTGGGCTGCAGCGTCTGGCCGACGCTGCAGTTGTGGGGACATCCGGAGGACGTCGTCGCGCTCGGCTTGATCGCGTTCGCCCTGGCCGCCGCGATCGACGAGCGCTGGACAGCGGCCGGTTGGCTGCTCGGCGGCGCTCTGGCATCCCAGCTCTACGCCGCAGCCCTCATCCCGTTGTTGATCGGCATCGCCGGCCGGCGGCGCGCTTTTCCCCTCCTGGCGCGAGCTGCGATCCTCCCTGGGTTCCTGTTCGTCGCGGTCGCCATACCGAACCCGCACGCCTCGCTCCATGCGCTCCTCCAGCAACCCAATTTCCCCCGCGTGGACCGCCCCACCCCCTGGGTGGCGCTGGCACCGTCGCTCGGCCACGGAGCCGTCGCCGCCGGGCCGGGCCGCATCGTGGGTGTGGCCGTCGCCGTCGGCATCGGTTTCGTCGCGATGCGGCGACGCCAGGATCCCATGCTGGTCGTCTGGCTCGCCGCGCTCGCCCTGTCGACCCGGTGCCTCTTCGAGTCCGTCATGGACCCCTACTACGTGATGCCCGGCATCGTGGTGGCGTTCGTGGTGGCGTCGAAGGAGCACTGGCTGCGCTTCGCGCTTGCCCTCGCTGCGGGCGCCGCCGTGACCGTGCTGACCTATAGCCGCACCGGGGAGTGGCGGTACTGGGTGCAGATGGCCGGTGTGATCCTGCTGATGACGGTCGTGACGATGCCAAGCTGGGGTGGCACCGGGGTCGAGCCAGCGCGAAGGAATGTCCAAGGACATGAAGATCCGAGCCTCACGGGGGATCGAGTCCACGCCGGCGTCGGCGGCGAAGCCCGGAGCGCGGGCGTCGCCTGCCGGAACGGAGTCGTCCAGCTCAGCACGGACGATGCCGCGCAGCTTGCTTGAACCGCCGGCGCCCGGAGAGCCCCTTGCCTGGACACGGGTTCGGGACGAGCTCTCCGGGCTGCGTTGCCGGCTGACGGAAGGTGCGCCGATCACGGCCGAGCTCCCGTTGCTCGCGGGGTGGGCGGCGATCGGGATCGGCATGGTGCTCAACCTCAGCCGCTACTCTCCCCTGGGCGCGTTCCTCCTGACCTGCGGTACCGCGCTGGTCGTCGTGGTGGTGGCGGCAAAGCTGCAACCTGGTTCGGGTTGGTGCCGGGCGGCCGGCGTCGCCGTCGCCCTCGCGACAGCCGTGTTCGGGGCGACGTTCTTCCCCGCCGGCCTGTACGGCGCCGGACCCTGGCTCGCCGTTTCGCGTGGCTTCACGAGCCTGGCGGCAGTGGGAGTCGCGCTCTGGATGACCCTCGACCTGCCTCGCGCACGGATCGCCGGATACGTCGTCGTCGGGGCCGTGGCGTTCTCCGGCGTCGCCATGATCCTGGCATCGCCGGCTCCGGCCATCGACGTCTGGTACATGCTCCAAGCCGCCGCTTCCGGTCTGTCGCACGGGGCGAACATGTACTCGCTTCATTGGTCCAGCCACCTGGCCTCCGAGGTCCAGAACCAGTTCGAGTACCTCCCGGGATCGGCGGTGCTCCTGTGGCCCTTCCACGTCGTCTTCGGCGACGTCCGCTATGGCCTCCTGGCGGCAATGGCGGCAAGCGCCCTCATCCTGATCCGGGTGAGCCCCGGCCCGATCGGCGGCCTCGTGGCGGCCCTGGCGCTCCTCTACCCCAGGGCGACGTTCGGGCTGGAACAGGCGTGGACCGACCCGCTGGTCCTCGTCACCATGACCGCAACCGCGTTCCTCGTCACGCGGGGCCGCCGAGGCTGGGCGGTCGTCGCCTTCGCTGCGTGCCTGACGTGCAAGCAGAGCGCGTGGTTGTTCATCCCGGTCGCGGCCATGTGGCCCGCGTTCGGCTGGCGCCGAACCCTCCTTTCCGTCGGCGCGGCGAGTGCCTTCATCTCGCCGTGGCTGATCGCTGACATTCATGCGTTCTACCAAGGTGCGATCGCCTCGAACCTCTACCTTCCCCCGCGCGCCACATCGCTGTCGCTCTACACGACGGTGCTGAACCACGGCTGGAACCCCACGATCGCGTTCACGTCGGTGGCGACCCTTGCGGCCATCGTCCTGGTCGTCCTCCGAGCCCCCCGCAACGCCTACGGGTTCCTCCTGGGTTCGGCGACGGTGCTGGCCGTCTTCGACCTCACCAACAAGCAGACGCACTTCAACTGGTGGGCTCTCGTGGCCTGCCTGCTCGTGGCCGCGCTCGCGTTCGGCCACAGGAGCGCCAACGTGCCCGGTGGCCACGATCCCCTCGACCTCGTGGCGCTCGATCGGCCCGATGCCCGGTAGCCGCCCGGTGCCTGACCGCACGACCCCCGTGAGCGAGCGCGATGAGCCGCATCGCCTGGCGCACCGTTCCGGACCGCCGTCGCTGTGGTGGCTGGGCTGGGCCCTGCTCCGCCTTTTCGGGATCCTGGCCCTGTTGCACGGCATCTTCCCCTACGAGCACGCGTTCAGCAGCAGCTCGGACCTCTACAGCTACGCACAGTGGTCCCATGACCTGTGGTCGGGTCTCCTCCCCTATCACGACTTCGCCTTGGTCTACCCGCCCGGCGTGATCGTGTTCCTCGGCCTTCCCCCCGTGTCGACCGGCGTCTACATCGCCGAGTTCCTGAGCGTCGCCCTGGTCGCCGACGCCCTGATCTTCCGGGCCCTGTACCGCTCGGGACGGTCGCTCGGCGCCGTGCTGTGGATGATCGCGCCCACCGCTCTTGGTCCGATCTTCTGGGCCCGACTCGACATCTTCGTCGCGGCCGCCCTGGTCGCGGCCATCCTGTGCATCGAACGACGACGCTACGCGTGGGCGGGGATACTGCTGGCCGGCGCCACGCTCGTGAAGCTCTGGCCCGCCGTCTTGATCGTGCTCGTCCTGCGGGCGATCCCCCGCCGGTCCTGGCGCCGGTTTCTCCTGGCCGCGACGGGCACTCTCGTCGTCGCGGTCCTGCCGCTGATGGCCTTGGGAGGCGGGGCGGGTCTGTGGCATTCCCTCCGATCGCAGGCGACCCGGGGAGTCGAGTACGAGTCCGTTTTCGCCCTTCCCCTCTATGCCCTCCAGACAGCCGGCCACTTCGTGCCCATCGTGTTCGGGTTGTCGGTCAATTTCGCCGGGCCAGCGGCCGACCATGTCGCGACCGTGTCCGACGCGGTCTTCGTGTGTGCACTGGTCTTCTGCCTGTGGCGAGCCCTGACCGGGCGCTCCCCCGGAGCCGACGCGGCCGGATGGCTCTTGTTGCTCGCCACCGCCATCGTGCTGACGAGCAAGGTGCTCTCACCGCAGTACCTGGTCTGGGTCAGCGCCGCTGTCGCCCTGGTGGTGGACCGGGCCAGCCGTGGCATCCGCCTGGCCGTCGTCACGGTCCTGCTGCTCGTCGCCACGCAGGTGCAGTTCCCCCTGGAGTTCTACCAGATGGTCCTGGGCACGGACCTCGGGCTACCCCTGTCGGCCCTGCATGCCATCGTGGTGGTCTTCTTCGCGGCGATCGCCTATCGATCCGTGACACTGGTGCCTGCGGAGGCCGGACCCGCTCCGACCATGAGGCCCGCACGCGAGCTCGAGGGCGACCTCGCTCCGGTCACGGTTCCGATGGCCGATCCCAGGCCGGTCGCATGGCGGATCGCTACCGCACGATCTCCATCCTCAGGCCCTGCGAGTCCCAGATCGGGTCCTCGGGGATGCGTGTGACCGCCCGCGAAATGATCCGCCGCGCCGTCCACAGACAGGCCGCGGCGTCGATGACGTGGGAGATCGAGGTCCGACCGGGGCGCAGGTCCAGGATGCGTTCGATACCCGGCAGGCGCGCCCGCAGGAGGGACGCCCGCTCCTCCTGTCCCGCTCGTGTGCGCTTCGAACGACGCATCGGCCGGTCCTCGTTCAGCTGGAAGAAGCTGAGCTCCGGGTGCACCTCGAAGACGCTGCGCTGCCAATACGGGGCCATCTCGGCGTCGACCTCCGCCACCCTCGGGAGCTGGCGCCAACCGATCACGCTCAGGTGCCCGCCGTTCGCCTCCCGAGCCTGCTGGTAGTCGTCGCATGCCAGCGCGCGGCGGGTGGGGGCCGAGGCGATCGCCCCCGAGCGGGGCCATCCCAGCAACGCCCTGGCCACGTGATCACATGCCCGTCCGCCGGCGACCGGCGAATCCATCAGGCCGATCGGCGCGAACAGCGCGATGACCTGGAACGAGGGCTTGTAGTCCAAGGCATCACGGAGCTGGGGGAAGACCTGGGGTGCCTCGGGTGCCAGGGTCACGCCCTGGAGCTTCCCGGTGGCTGCCAACCACCCTCCCGGACAGGGCACGACGCCCGCAAGCGTGCGGTATGGGAGATGCGCGCCGCGACGCGCGCCCGGCATCGTCATGTCAGGTGGAGGCGTTGACCCAGTTCAGGATGCTTTGCTGTTGGCCACACGCGGCCAAGGCGCTCGCACTACAGGTCGTGCCATCGATGAACTCGACTGTCGCAGTGACGATCGCCTTCGCGGACGTGCACGACGCAGCGGTTCCGCAGGTGGAGAAGTCGACGGTCCTCGTGCCGGGACCGTTCTGGGTGAGACCGCCCGGATGGGGCGAACAGGTGACCCAGAAGGTCGCGTTGTTCGGCCCGTCGGGGAGTGGGATCCCCGAGGCGGTGAAGGGCGGACAGTAGCCACCGTTGATCGTTGGGTCGGAATACCGCACCGTTTCGAGCGCGATGTTGGTGGCGGCATTGGCGGCGCTCACCTCTGATTGCAGAGCGAGGTAATTGCTCGAATTGAGGAGGCTGGTGCCGCCGAAGCTCAGGAGGGCCGCCACGGTCACGCCCGTGACGATGATGAAGACCAGGGCCAGGATGAGTGCGGCACCGGATTCGTCACCGGGGCTCGACCTCGTCGATTCGTTCATCCGAAGGCCTCTCAGAACTGCTGGACGTCGTTGGTGGAGAACGGGCTGTTGCTCACAGATTGTCCTGCTGTATCGGTGATCGCACCACTCATCGAGAACGATGCGACCGACCGGCTGACGGTACCCGCGTTGCCGGATCCGCCCTTCGTGCCCAGCGTGATCGTGATGCTGTCGGCTGCCACGTTGTAGGCGATCGTCGAGTTGGCGAAGGTCATCGACCCGAACCCGGTGACATAGCCTGACGACCCGAGGTCGATCGTGCCGAAATTGAAGCTCGGACAGCCAGACCAGCTCGACACCGACAGGACGTTGTCGCCAGACCCGGGGTGAGAGACGTTGATCGTTGCCGTGGCGCTGCTTTGGTTGTTGGCGTTGTTGGACCAGGCCGAACAGATCGTGTTGACGGCCAGGGGGTTGGTGAAGGTCACCGTGACGGTGTCCCCGGAGTCGATCCGGCCCGGAGTGCCACCCGTGTGGTTGGCCAGCGTCAGGCCGGTGATGAGGAGGGCGGATTTGTCCGTCGTCGACCCGCTGGCGGGGTTGTAGGCGGCACTCCCCTTGTAGGCGGCAGTGACGGTGTAAGTACCCGAGATCGGGCTGGAGATCGTGCAGGTCGCCGTGCCGCCTGACAGTGTCGAGTTGGAACACGTGGGCGCCGTCCCGGAAGGAGGCGTGATGGTCCACTGGACCGTACCCGTCGGTGTCGGGTCCCCGGTGGGTGCAGACACCGTGGCGGTGAAGACCACCGGCGACCCCGGCGTGAAGGGCGACGGGTTGGCCGATACCGTCACGGTCGGGGTCACGGGTCCGACGGTCACGTTCGAGGCAGGCGACGTCGCGGGTGCATAGTTGGAGTCTCCGAGATACGCCGCCAGAGCGTGATACGTCCCCGCGATCGCGCCACTGACGACGCACTTCGCCGTGGCCGTGTCAGGAGGCGACGATGTGACGCTGACCGGGGCCCCGGAGCACGGTGCAGAGCCGGAGGGCGGCGTGACGTTCCACGTGAGCTGGCCTGTCGGCTCGAACGACGCGGTTCCGGTGATGGTCGCCGTGAAGGTGACCGTCGCTCCGGGGACCGGCGAGGCCGGACTTGCGCTCACGGTCACCGTCGGCGTGTACCTCCCCACCGTGGCTGTATCCGGGTTGCTCGTCACGTCGGGGTAGTTCGGATCGGCCTGGTCGAAGTTGTACTCGGCTGTGGCCGTGTACGTGCCTGGCACGAGGTTCGTCCCCTGGACGACGCACGTCGCCGTGGACGTGTTTCCCGTGGGGGCTTTCGTCACGGCCACGTTCGGACACGACGGCGCGTTCGGCCCGGTGAGGGTCCACTTGACGTTGCCCGTCGGATTGGGTGTGGCGCTGCTCGGGGGGATCACGGTCGCCGTGAACGTGAGCGTCCCGTCGAGCACCGGGTTGGACGGGGCCGAAGTCACATCCACGAGCGTCGTGGCGTTGCCGGCGACGACGAAACTGAGGCTTCCCGACACGCCGAATCCGGAGGCGGATGCCGTCACGAGCTGGATCCCGCTCGCGTTGGGACACGATCCGGGAGAGGCGAATGTCTGGGCACCTCCGTCCCACTGCTGCACCTTGCTGATGCCCATGGAGTACCCGGTGACCGAGCTGTCGGTCACGGCAGATCCCACGGTGAACGGCGTGGGAGACATGACCGCGGTCGAGCCTTGGTGCACGATCACCGGGTAGCTCGAGCCGGAGGCGAGGCCGGCCGTCGGTACGGTGAACGACACTGCCAGGTCGCCGCTCGCCGGCACCTGGTTCGAGCTGGTCACGGTGGCGCTGTCGGGTCCGACCGTCACCGTGACGGGGTTGCTGCCTGCATAGGGCACGAAGCCGCTCAGGAAGAGGATCGCCGTGCTGCTCGTCGGCCCGACCGTGGGACTGGGCGCGCTCACGACCTGGTACGGGCTGTTGACGCCACTGGTGGCCGTCGGGCAGTTCAGGAAGATCGGCTGGTTCCCGATCTTGGCGGTGACGGTTCCCGTGGCGGTCGCGTCGACGTTCGCCTGGGGGCCACCCGCGGCCGAAGAAAGGAGGAAGGACGAACCCGGCGTCACTGTTCCCACATAACTGTTGGCTGGGATGCCCGTGCCACTGACTGGTTTGCCGAAATCGGAAGCGCCGATGGCCGAATCGGTGACAACCGGGCTCCCGTTCGTCGTTGCCGCCGTTGCGTCCGAACGTGGTTGTGGCTGCAATTGGACCTGATATTGGACGCTTTGCGAGAAGCTGTTGAGCAGGGTGTCTATTGCCGCCAGGCTCCGGTGCTCTGCTGATGCGGTGATCACCGTGATCAGCCCGCCGAAGAGAGCCGCCACCGTCAGGGAGAGGATCACGATGGCCATCAGGAGCTCGATGAGTGTGTCACCCTCCTCGCCGCGCGGCGACCGCAGCACCGCCCCGAACCCCGCCGTTCGCGCGTCCTCACGAGTCCCCCTGCCCGCACGACGCCCACAACGAGGGAGCCTGTGCTCAGGAGACATTGAGCGTGCACTGGTAATTGCCGGCCATGGTGAGGCTTTGCGCGACGATCGGGCCGGTATCCAGCGTATTGCCCAGGCCGATGACCAGGATCGTGCCGTTCGGCGCGTAGAGCTCACCGCCGAAGGTATTGACACTGGACCCGCCTGCGGAGATGAGCGTCAGCTGGTTCCGGTCCGATGTGTCCTGCCACAGGCTCACGTTCGCGTAGGTGCCCGATGTCTGGGGTGCGAGCTCGACCGTGTTGGTCCCGAACGTGTCCCCGAAGCTGGCCGAACCCCCGGCGACGTAGAACAGCACACCATCGGCTCCGAGCGGGTTCTGGCACGTGCCGAGCACCACGGTGCCGGAGCACAACGTGTCGTTGTCGCCGGACACGTTCAACCCGCCGTAGAACGTGAAGTCACCGCCGAGGAAATTCGCGGTGTCGTTGCCGCTGAACGTGAGACTGCAGTTGCTGCAGCCCTTGGTGCCGAATTGGAAGGGGCCGCCCCCTGTGAAGTCGACCGTCACGCCGCTCGGGACGGTCAGTCCGTTGGGATAGATGCCAGAAGGGCAGGTCTCGACGAGGAGGAGGGTGGTGCAGGAGACGTTCTTCGATGGCAGGGGGGGCGTGGTGGTCTTCCACGTGGCAGGCGGGTCGCCGACGTAGGTGGAGTTGACCGGGCTCGGCGTGACGGTGTCACCGCCGGCGAAGTACTCCGCGACGGCGTTTGAGCCACAGGGAGATCCGCAGTTGTAGACGTCGATCACGCCGCCCGATCCGGTGGACTCGACCTTGTTCCCCGAGGAGAACAGGAAGACGATGGCGGGCGTACCGTTGGAATCGAGGTTTATGGCTCCGGACACGGAGATCGTGTCACCGAAGGCCAGCGGGTTGAAGATGTCCGAGCCCGAGCCAAGAAGGAGCAGAGGACCAGCGGTGGGCTGGGAGACCGTGATCGTGGGCTGACTCAGCGGTGCGCCGACGAGCTGGTACTGGAGGCCTGTGCTGCCGGGTCCCTGCGTCACGCCGAGACTGATCGTCGAGAATTCGTACGTCGGCGTCCACGTGGTGGCCGCGCTGCAGTTCGGGTAGCTAGACGAACACGGCAGCGTCGGTTGCGTGCCCGTGGTGGCGATGTTGTGCGACATGATGGTCGACGAGGTCAGGGTCCCGCCCAGGCAGGTGAAGCGCAGCAATTCCGTCGACGGCGTGGGGTTCCCCGGGCTCGGCGCCGGGGCCCACGAGTCGTACGCGACAACGCCGGTGGACGTCGTGCCCAGCTGCATTCCGAGGATCGGTGACGGTGCGGGGCTGCGGTTGTCGGAGCAGTGCGTCGAGGTGAGCGTGGAGGAACTCGTCGTCACGGAGGTCGAGCTCTGGACGTCGCGATTGAAGTACGCCGTCGACGTGATCGAGTCGTTGGAGTCCGTCAGCCGCGATTGGAGCCCGGACTGGTCCTGGAAGCTCGTGATGACCGCCACCGAGACTCCGCCGATGACAAGCGGCATCATGGTGATGACGAGGATCAGTTCGACGAGGTTGAACCCGGATTCGTCCGGGTTCGAGCGGGCGCACACCTGACGGAGAAGGGATCGCGAAGACCAACCCCTCTTGCGCGCCGACTGCCGCCGGCCGGGCGACCCAGCCGCCACTGTCGATCCTCCTGTCACGTCTCCTGCAGTAATCCTACCGGGTCCCCACGCCGAACTTGGTCGCACCCCGAGGCGATCAGATGGACGCCACGCGGGCGTCGGTGGCCACGGCGTACCCCGTGGGAACCTCGCCCGGCACCCCCGGCCTGGCGACCTCCTTGGGAAAGAGGCTGACCTTGGTCGCCGTCTCGTAGGTGATCATCCCCTGGGTGACGAGCGACGACAGCGCCATCTCGATCGTCTGCATCCCCTCGGACTGGTGCGTCGTGACCACGTTCCGCAGCTGGCGGGTCTTGCCCTCGCGGATCAGATTCCGCACCGCGTGGTTGGCCACCAGGATCTCGTAGGCGGCCACGAGCCCGCCGTCCACGCGGGGCACGAGCCGCTGGTAGATGACCCCCTCGAGCGTCGATGCCAGCTGGACCTGGATCTGGTCGCGGCGGTCGGAGGGGAACACGTCGACGATGCGGTCGAGGGACTGGCCCGAGTCGTTCGTGTGCAGGGTGGCGAACACCAGGTGTCCCGTCTCCGCGATGGTCAGGGCCGTGGCGATGCTCTCGATGTCGCGCATCTCGCCGACCAGCAGGACGTCGGGGTCCTCGCGCAGGACGCTGCGCAAGGCCCGTTGGAACGACTCGGTGTCGGTTCCCACCTCCCGTTGCGACACGGCCGACATATGGTGCCCGTGCACGTACTCGATGGGGTCCTCGATCGTCACGATGTGACAGCGACGGTGCCGGTTGATGTAGTCGAGCATGGCGGCGAGGGTCGTGGACTTCCCCGACCCCGTCGGCCCCGTCACGATGACGAGCCCCATGGGCAGGTTGACGAGGTGCTCGACGACGGGCGGAATCCCGAGATCGGCGAACCCCGGGATCTCGTAGGGGATGACCCGCATGGCCAGCGCGCAGGCCTGGCGCTGGTGGAAGGCGTTGCAGCGCAGCCGCGCCCGGTCCTGCCAGCTGAAGGCGAAGTCGATCTCGCGCTCGGCCTCGTAGCGGGCGATCTCGTCCGGGCCGACGACCTCGTGGACGAGCGACCGGACGTCCTCGGCGCTGAGGGGCTGCCCGGCGGTCACCGGCCGCATCTCCCCGTCGACGCGGATGAGCGGCGGCGCGTCGGCGGTGAGCAGCAGGTCGGTGCCCCGCTCGTCCCACACCTCGTTGATCCAGGGGTCGATCCGCCGTGTCCGCTCGATGGTGTTGCTCACTGTGAACGCACTCCCTCACGAACCTTGTCGGAGCCGGCGACCCGGCTCGCCGCGTTGCGGGCCGCGACGTCCCGGCACGCGCTGGCCAGGTCCTCGTCCTGGCCGACGGTAGCCGCGGCCCATGGCCCGTAGGGGCGTTCCGGTGCGAGGCCGGCGACGACGAGGGGGACCCCTTCGCGCAACCCGCAGACGACACCGAACTCGGCCTGGACCGGCCCGGTGATGGCGCGGGCCCGGACCACCGCGACGACGTCGACGCCCACGTCGAGGGGGCAGGTGTGACCTTCGATCAGGGCGTTGCAGGGAAAGGCGGGGCTCCCCGAGTCGTGACAGGTGAGCACCGGGCAACCCGACTCGGTCAGGACCTGTGCCGACTGGTCGATCGCCCAGTCGTCGGTCCCGACCACCAACACGGTCGGGCCGGTCTTCGGTGCCGGTGTGACCGGGTCGGCCTGGCGACGCCGGCGGCGCGCGCCTCGTGTCCTGGTCCCGGGGCTGGCCACGTGGCCAGTGTGAACCAGTCAAACCACCGTCCACGCTACGCCCGATCAACGACGGCCCAACATGTCCCACCTGGGCTTTCGCCGGCCCCGGGTGCGGGCCGATGCCCTCTCGGACGGGTCGGTCGCCCGGCCACCTAGCCGGCCATCTTCATCAAATTGCGGTCAACTTTGCTACCCTTTGTGGCGGTGGTGATTGCGCCGGTGACGCACCGAGGGGTACGCGCGTGAACATGAGCATGGTCGCCGGTGGGCGGAGCGCCTCCGGATCGATGGGCCGCATCCTCGTCATCGACGACGAGGAGGACGTCCGGACGATGGTGGCCCGCCTGCTGGAGGGCGAGGGCTACCAGGTCGAGCAGGCGGCCAACAGCGACGAGGCCGCCGCGTGCCTGAACACCCGCACGCCGGACCTCGTGATCCTCGACGTCATGCTGAGCTCAGAGGACGGCTTCGACGTCCTCGCGTCTCTTCGGCGCACAAGCAACATCCCGGTCATCCTGGTCACCGGCCGCGGCCGCGAGACGGACCGGGTGCTGGGGCTCAAGCTGGGGGCGGACGACTACGTGGTCAAGCCCTTCTCGCCCGCCGAGCTGGCCGCCCGGGTGGGCACCGTGCTGCGGCGCACCGGACGGCGCCCGGACGACCAGGCGGGCCTCGAATTCGGCGAGCTGTGCATCGACATGAAGGCGCGCGAGGTCCGCCTCGGAGACGAGCTCGTCGAGACCACCCCCAAGGAATTCGACCTCCTGGCCTTCATGGCCAGCTCCCCGCGCCAGGTCTTCACCCGCGAGCAGCTGCTCGCCCAGGTCTGGTCGTCGTCGACCGCCTGGCAGGACGCGGGAACGGTCACGGAGCACGTCCGGCGGATCCGGCGCAAGATCGAGAAGGACCCGGACAACCCCCGCTGGGTGCGCACCGTGCGCGGCGTGGGGTACCGCTTCGAGCCCTGAGGGGAAGGCCACCGCATCGTCGGGCACGTCGATCGATCGGGCGGCCCGGCACGGCCTCACCCCGTGCGGTCCGCCTCCGGCGTGCCCACGGCACGGGCGCCGTTGCCGGTCGGCGCCCGGTCGAGGGCCAGGTGGACCCGGCGTGCGAGCTCCCGCAGCGTGTAGGGCTTGGAGAGCAGGTCGGCTTCCTCGCCGAGGGGGCGTTCCCCGAGCTTCTCCTGGTCGAGGTGACCCGACACGAAGAGCACGGGCAGCCCCGGATGCTCGGCCAGGAGCTCGGAGGCCAAGGTGGGGCCGTCGATGCCGGGCATGACGACGTCGGTGACGAGGAGGTCCAGCGGCCGGCCGAGCGACCTCGCCACCGCCAGCGCCTCCGTGCCGTCGGGGGCGGTCAGCACGATGTAGCCGAGGCGGGCGAGCTCGTCGGCGGCCAGGCGCCGGAGCTCCTCCTCGTCCTCCACCACGAGGAGCAGCGCGTCGCCCGCGGCATGGAAGTCGTCGTCGTCCTCGGGCACCGTCTCCACCTCCGCGTCCACCTTCGGCAGCCACACGGTGAACACCGTGCCCTCGCCGGGCTCGGTGTCGAGCGTGAGATGGCCGCCCGCCTGCGTCACGATGGCGTGCGCGGCGGCAAGACCGAGGCCGGTGCCGTGCGCCCGGCCCTTGGTGGTGAAGAACGGCTCGAAGCAGTGGGCGGCCGTGTGGGCGTCCATGCCCACGCCGTTGTCGAACACGGACAGCGCCACCATGGGCTGCCCCTCGGCCTCCTCCGGCCGCTCGACGCGCGTGCGCACCTCGATCCGCCCTGCGTCGGGGATGGCGTCGCGGGCGTTGATGACCAGGTTGAGCACCACCCGTTCGATCTCGGCCGGGTCGACGCGCACGGTGCCCCCGCCGTCGTCGGCGGCCACCACGAGGTGCACGCCGCCGGTGACCCGCTCCAGCATCGGCAGCATCGAGCGCACCACGTCGCCCAGCTCGACGACGACGGCACGGGCCACGCCCCGATGGCCGATGGCCAGCAGCTCGCCGGTGAGGGCCGCCGCCCGCTCGCCGGCGCGCTGGATGGCGGCCACCTCCTGGTGCGCCGGATCGCCGGCCGCCAGCTGGCGCTCGAGGATCTCGCTGGAGCCGAGGATCACCGTGAGCAGGTTGTTGAAGTCGTGCGCCACGCCCCCCGCCAGCCGGGCCATGGCAGCCAGGCGCTCCGCCTGGTTGAACTGCTCGAGCAGCCGGTTGCGCTCGGTCACGTCCGCGATGACGGCGAGGATCCCGTTCACCGTCCCCTGGTGGTCGCGTAGCGGCGCCGCCGACACCCACAGCTCCAGGGGCTCGTCGTCGGTCCCCACCGCGGCGACCTCGGCACCGACCGTCGCCTCGCCGTGGCGGGCCCGGGCCCACAGGGCGGGGAGCACGGTCGCCTCGCCGTCGTCTCGCTCGAGGACGGTGTGGCCCTGCGTGTCGCCGTCGCGCCAGCCGAACAGGTCGGCCGCGGCGCGGTTCCACGACAGGGCCCGCCCGTGAAGGTCGAGCTCGGTGATGGCGAGGGGCGAGGACTCGACGACGGCCCGCAGCCGTTGCTCGTTCCCCTGCACGGCCCGATAGAGCCGGGCGTTCTCCAACGACACCGAGCACATCTGGGCCAGGAGCTCGAGCGCGGACTCGTCCTCGGCGCTGAAGGCACGCGACGGCGTCCCGATGGCCACCAGGACCCGGCGGCGCCCGTCGGACCCGCCGAGGAGGGGGATGCCCACCCACGGCAGGGGGTGCTCGCCGGCCCCGTCGCCCGGCGCGGCGCCCACGACGGGGACCGGGTGCACCTCGTCGCCCTCCGAGCGCACGAGCCGCCGTTGTTCGGCCAGGAGGACGCCGGCGGCGACGGCCAGGCCGCTGACGTCGGGCTCGGGCTCATGGGGGGCGCTCGTCTCGATCTCGGCCCCCTCCTCGTGCGACACCAGCACCGCCGTGTAGCGGGCCTCCAGGACCTGGCGGGCGTGCTCCGTCACCGCACGCAGGACCTCACGGTCGTCGAGTGCCGCATTGACGGCAAAGGCGGCCTCCATGAGCCGGCGCAGCTGCTCCGCGTGGCGGGTGGCCGTGCGCTCGGCCTCCCGGCTCTCCCGCCACAGCAGGACGCGCTGGACGGCCACCGAGATCCGCTCGGCCAGGTCCTGGGCCGTCTCCAGGTCGGAACGGCGATAGCCGCGCCGGCCCGTGCCGGTGGTGAAGCTGATCGCCCCGAAGCCCAGTCCCCGCACCCGGATGGGGACGATCAGCATCGACTCGATCCCCGAGGCCGGCGCGGCGTCGGAGAAGTGGCCCGGGGCCGCGGGCTGCCCGGCGTGGGTCGGGCCCAGACGCGCCGCGTGCATGAAGACCTCGGGGCGGCCCGAGGTCATGACCTTGCGGACCAGGCGGTCGCCGTTGGGATGCCGATGGGGGATGGCGGCGCCGGGCACCGCCACCACGCGGGTGCCCTGCGACCCGGCGGCCACGCGGCGGAGCCTGCCCGTATCGTCGACCAGGTCGATGCAGAACCAGTCGGCGAACGACGGCACCACCACGCCGACGAGCTGCTCGAGCGCGTCGTCGAAGGACTCGAGGGCGGTCGACAGCACCTCGCCGGCGCGGGCCAGCAGCGCCAGGTGACGCCGGGCGTGCTCCGCCCCGAGCCGGCTGCGCCGCGCCGCCTCGTCGAGCCGGGCCCGCTCGATCGACGCCGCCGAGCGGTCGGCCACGACCTGCAGGAGCCGGACGTCGCGGTCGCGGAAGCGGTGGTGGGCGTGGGTGCCGACCTGGAGCACGCCCGTCACCGTGGCCCCCATGAGCAACGGCGCGGCCACCAGGGACGAGACGCGCTCGCGGATCTGTGGCGCGGCGCGGGGGTCTGTGCGCACGTCGTTGACGATCACCGCGCGCGCCCGGGCGGCGACGGTGCCGATGATGCCCTCGCCCACCGGCAGGTGCACCCGGGCCGCCACCAGGTCCTCGAGCCCGCGCGACGAGCGGACGACGAGCTCGCGGCCGTCGTCGGTCATGAGGTAGATGGCGGCGACGTCGCCCTTGACCACGACGAGCACCCGTTGGAGGAGCTCGTCGAGCAGGACGTCGAGCGGATGGAACGACAGCGCCGGGTCGGTGACCAGCTCCACGGAGCGCAGCGCCTCGTCGGCGTCGTGCAGGCCCTGACGGATGCGATGGCGCGCCACCCGGCCGATGCCGATGACCACGGCAACCATGACCCCCGTGACGATGGCGAAGAGCCATCCGATGGTGACCGTGGCGGTGGAGCGGTTGACGCTGTGCCCCGACATGTAGGCGATCACGAAGATCGAGGCGACCGCCCATCCGATCACCAGGCCGATCTCGGTGTAGAGGGGGTGCCCCTCCAGCTCGCGTTGGAGGAGCGGCTCCCAAGACGGGCCGGCGTCCCCCCCGGTGGCTGCCGGCGGCTGCGGTGCGGGGAACTCGCGGGTCCCGGGCACGAGCGCGGGCGCGGGCGCGTCGGGGCCCGCCGGGTCGTCGGACGGGACCTGCGGTGGGGCCTCGGCGGGCGCCTGTCCGCCTGAACTACGGGAGAACCGCAGTTTCACCAGGTGACGAGCCTACCCGACGACCGCGAATTCGGCGGACCTGTTGGTAACCTCGACTGCTCAACCCCGCGCGGGGCGGGGAGCACGGTCCACGGCGGTCCGGTGGCCGGCCCGTGTGACGACGGAGGGTCGTGATGGAGGGTACGGGGCCTGCGCACCGCCGTCGGCGGCGACGGTGGCCGTATCGCACCCTGCTGATCCTCGGCGTCGTCCTCGCCGTGGTGGCCGTCGGCTGGGAGGCCCGGGCCTGGCTCTGGACCAACCACTCCAAGCGCGTGGGCGCGGCCCTCATCCAGCGGGAGCGGGCCAAGCAGGCCCAGGCGGTCCAGGACCCGGCCCTGGCGGCCTGCATCACCACGGGGTCGACCACCACGACCACGGCGGCCAACGCCGCCGCCGGCCCCCAGGGGCTGCTCGACATCCCCGCCATCGGCCTCACGGCGCCGGTGGAGCAGGGGGTGGACGACGCTGCGCTCAACGTCGCCGTCGGGCACCTGCCCAATTCGGTGTGGCCCGGGAACCCCGGCAACGCCGTCCTCGAGGCCCACGACGTGAGCTACTTCGTCAACATCGACAACCTCAAGGTGGGCGACCTCGTCCGCTACTCCACGCCCTGCTACACGTACGTCTTCGCGGTGGCGTCGCACCAGGTCGTCCAGCAGGGCACCCCCGTCTACAACACCCCGGGCCCCTCGATCACCATGGTCACCTGCTGGCCGACCAACGCCCTGTGGTTCACCCCCCAGCGCTACCTGGTCACCGCCGCGGAGGTGCTGACCGTGGCCCGCACCGGCCCCGGCGGGATCGGGTCGGGTGCGGGCGCCTCCGACATCGTCGTGCCGCCCGAGGCGGTGCCCCCGACCGTCCCCGCCCCCGCGGCGCTGGCGGCCCAGGGGCTCACCCTGACCACCAACTCGATCCCGATGGGGCCGATGAGCATCTCGGGATCGCCCGCCCAGGACTGGGTCCAGGGCCCGGGACCGCTGGCCGTGGAGGGATCCGCCGTCGAGGGCTTCATCGCCGGCGTGAAATCCCTGGAGCAGAACCGGTCCGACTGGTGGGGGGCCATCGCGCCGGGCGTGACCATGCCCGCTCCCCTGGTCGGCGCGTCGGTCTCCGGCTACACGAGCTCGCTGGCCGTGGACATCACCACGACCGGCGACACCGCGGACAAGGTCGTGCTCACCACGTCGGTCGACATCGCCGGCGGCAGCGCGCCGGGCCACTACGCGGAATCGGTGACCGAGACGGTCACCGGCACGCAGATGGTCGTCACGGCCTGGACGCTGACGCCGTCGTGAGCCGGCGCCGTCCGAGCTGACCGGGGACCCCCTGCTCGGCCGGGCCCCGGACGCGCCGAAGGGGCCGAAGAGGGGAGGAGGGCCCGTCTTCGACCCCTTGGCGGCGCCAGTGATCGCGCCCGTAGGGGGCCGGGCGCGCCAGCAACGACCGCTACGACGGATGCAACGGATGCAGTGCCCACCAGCTGATGGCGAGCCCGATTCGCAGCCTTCGTAGCCGCTCGGGAACCGTCTTCATCGCCACTCCCCTCGCATCCGGTCGACCGGCACCTGCTGTCTCCACGGTACGGACGGGCGATGAACGCCGGGGGTCCGTTCGATGAACGGCTCGTGAAGTCGCCTCGTCGGGGGCCGGGCCCGGGGTGGGGCATGCTGGTGCATGGCCGAGCACTCCCCCACCCTCTCCCCGACCCTCTCCCGGACCGAGCGCTCCACGCTGCGGCGCAAGCGCGAGCGCGGCAGCTACGACCGGGCCCTGGCCGAGGCCGTCCTCGACGAGGCGCTCGTGTGCCACGTGGGCTTCGAGCTCGACGGGTGGCCCCACGTCCTGCCCATGGCCCACGCCAGGGTCGGCGACGACCTGTACCTGCACGGGGCGCGCGCCAACCGGATGCTCCGGCGCCTGGCGCAGGGCGCCCACGTGTGCGTGACCGCCACCCTGGTCGACGGCATCGTCCTGGCGCGCGCCGCGGCGCACCACTCGCTCAACTACCGCTGCGTCGTGCTCTACGGCAGCGCCGTCCCCGTCACCGACGACGACGAGACCGACAGGGCCAGCGCGGCGCTGCTCGAGCACATGGCCCCCGGACGCGCCGGCGACGCGCGCCGTCCCGACGCCCGCGACCGCCAGCGCACGGCTTTCGTCCGGTTGGCCATCGACGAGGGCTCGGTCAAGGTGCGGACCGGCCCGCCCGTCGACGACGGGGAGGACCTCGCCCTGCCGGTGTGGGCCGGCGTGGTCCCCCTTTCGATCACGGCCGGCGCGCCGTACCCGGACCCGGTGCTCGATCCCGCCATCCCGACACCTCCGTACGCCGCCGCCTACCCGACGAGGGGGGCCGCCCGCGGTTAGTGGCCGATGTGGTCGGCGGGGACGGTGCCGAGCTTGCCGGCCTGGTAGTCCTCGAAGGCCTGGGCGATCTCGGCGCGCGTGTTCATGACGAAGGGGCCGTAGGCGACCACCGGCTCGCGGATGGGGCGCCCGCCGAGCAGGAGGACGTCGAAGTCGGGAGAGCGTGACTCCTGCGTGGCGTCCGCGCGCAGCGCCAGCGCGTCGCCGGCGCCGAACACGGCCAGCTGCCCCATCTTCACCGGGTGGCCCTCGGCGCCCACGGTGCCCGAGCCGGCCAGCACGTAGGCCAGCGCGTTGTCGGAGGGGTCCCACGGCAGCACCACGCGCGCGCCGGGGGACACCGTCACGTGGACCATGGTGATCGGGGTGTAGGTGATGCCGGGCCCGTCGTGGCCGCCGAGGCTGCCGGCGATGACGCGCACCAGCGCGCCGCCGTCGGGCGAGGACAGCAGGGTGACGTGGCCGCCCGCGATGTCCTGGTAGCGCGGCGGCACCCACTTGTCCTTGGCCGGCAGGTTCACCCACAGCTGGATGCCGTGGAAGAGCCCGCCGCTGGCGATCATGGCCTCGGGGGGGCGCTCGATGTGCAGGATCCCCTTGCCCGCCGTCATCCACTGGGTGTCGCCGCCCGAGATCAGCCCGCCCCCGCCGTTGGAATCCTGGTGCTGGAAGGTGCCGTCGATCATGTAGGTGACCGTCTCGAAGCCGCGGTGGGGGTGCCAGGCCGTGCCCTTGGGCTCGCCCGGCCCGTACTCGACCTCCCCCATCTGGTCCATGTGGACGAAGGGGTCGAGCACGGCGGCGTCGACGCCGGCGAAGGCGCGGCGCACCGGGAACCCCTCCCCCTCCAGGGCGGAGGGGGCGCTGACCACGCCCAGCACCGGCCGCGGAGTGCCGGAGAGCGGGTCGGGCTCGTCGACCCGGGGCAGGGCGAGGATGTCGGGGACGGTGACGGCAGGCATGGTCGGTCCAACACCGGGGCCGGGTGCGCGATTCCCCCGCGCCTCAGGACCCGGTGGCCGGCGCGCCCAGGTCGACGGCCTCGCCGTGGTCGTGGCGGCGGCGGCGGTCGTGCTCGAGGACCCACACCGACTGGCGGCCGCGCACCGTCCAGGTGCCCCCGTCGTGGACGAGCGCGGTGTCCTCGTCGATGCCCACCAGCGTGGTGCCGGGCGGGCGCCACGCGCCGAACCACTCGACCGCCCCGGGGCGCCACCGCTCCATCTGGTCGAAATGGGGAATCACGACCAGGGACGCCACCAGACCGAGGCCGTCGCCGGTGCCACCCGGGTCGCGCCGGCGGCGGCCGCCGGGGGCGAGGTCGGGCGGTGCGCCCGCGCTCAGGGCCATGGCCCCCGCCGAGCACCCGGCCAGGGCCGATCCGGACTCCCAGGCGGCCACGATCGCCGCCCACACCGCGCTCCCCCGCAGCGTCGACGCCAGGTGGTGGGGGTCGCCCCCCGAGAGGTAGACGAGGCCGGCCCCCGCAACCAGGTCGGCCATGGCCGGGTCCCCGGCGTCCTCGCGCGTGCGCACCGGGACGAGGACGGGCTCGACGCCGAGCGAGACGAAGTGCTCGTGGCCCAGCTCCGCCCAGTAGGCGAAGCGGTCGTCACCCTCCGGCGCCGCCGCGGTGGGAAGGTAGGCGGCGCGCGGCGCGCGCCCCTGGAGCAGGACGGCGTCGACCGCCGCCATCTGGGGGAGGAACTCGCCGCTGCCGACGAGGGCGACGGGTCCCGGGGCACCGGCCATGCCTCAGCCTGGCACGTGCGGGACGCCGGCTCGGGGGCGATGGACCGGGTGGAGGGTGAACCGGGTGGGCCGGGGTGGGCCGGCCCGCTCAGCCGGCTTGGGTGGACTCGGGCATCGAACCGCTCCAGCGGACGGTGATGCCGGCCCCGCGCATGGTGCGGACGAACCAGAAGGCGGACACAGCGATGCCCGCCCCGTTGATGGCCATGGAGATGAGGGCCCGCTCGAGCACGAAGCCCTGGACCGAGGAGACGAAGAGGAAGTAGAGGACGGTCCCTGCGTTCACGAAGAGCACCAGCGCCCACAGGAGCGACAGGCGAAGGAAGAAGCGGCGCAGGAACGGCCGCTTGAACAGCTCGGGGTCGATGGGGCAGAAGTCGCGCGCCAGGCGCTCGATGAACGGGCGGCGCACGATGGCCGTGACGAGGAAGGCGAAGGCGACGAGGAACGTCGTCGCCGTCGGCTGCACGAAATAGAGGAATGCGCTGCCCGTGGCGTAGGAGACGACGGTACGGGCGGTGAGGAGCACCATGCTCAGGACGAGCGACGCGGGGATGCGCTCACGGCGCACCCACCGGCGCGCCGCCGCCAGGTACGACCACACCAGGGCGGCGATGAGCGCACCCTTGAAGCCGCCGGTCACGAGGACGAGGTAGAAGAGCACGCCCGGGCCGAT
>Ga0187780_10000963_pt1 | contig 21511 bp, 11 predicted proteins | sample 1015_Q2_SP10_20__FD_132429 | JGI IMG/M metagenome (GOLD analysis project Ga0187780, IMG submission 132429) | Tropical peat soil microbial communities from peatlands in Department of Meta, Colombia - 1015_Q2_SP10_20_MG | ecosystem: Environmental > Terrestrial > Soil > Wetlands > Peat | place... | reverse complement strand
GCCTGTGCGATGGCAGAAATTGCCGATCCGTTTTCCCCCGAGATCGCACTGCCGGGATGCAATACCAGATAGTCCGCTCCGAGAGCCAGCGCCCTGACGAGCTCTTGATGGAAGGCTTGCACGGAACGGGCCCTCAGCACCGGGTTCGGCGAGGCCAGGTTAATCAGATAGTTTGAATGGATGACGAGCGGTCCGAGAGACAGCTCTTTCCGCCGCGCGCGAAATCGCCCCGCATCCACCTGCGAGATTCTGGAGTTCCCGCGGTCCCACATCCGGGGACTGGAAGAGAAAATCTGCAGGGCGTTCGCGCCCAGACCTGCCGCAATATCCAGCGCCCGCGTAATCTCGCCCGCAATCGACGTGTGGATTCCGATACGGATGCCGCCCAGTTTCCAAGCCGGAATTTCGGGGGCGGGAGGCGGTTCGGGACGGTACTCGTCGGCGGCGTCGAAGGTCAACTCAGCTGGATGCTTTTCTTCGGCCATTCCCTCAGGTTGTCCGGGAGATCAGAAACTCATTCTAGCGGAATCGATAAAGAGGAGCAAACTTGACGAATTCGGGCGGGGCTGGGCTCACCCTGTCGCAGAAGCCCTGGCGATGCAAACGCGCGCGATGCTATCATTTACGGGAATCACGGCGCGGTCGCCAAGTGGTAAGGCAAAGGTCTGCAAAACCTTCATCGGCGGTTCGATCCCGCCCCGCGCCTCCAACTTCCCAAAGATCGTCGGCTGTGGTTCCGCCGATCTACGAGAACATCGTCGGTACGCTGGAAGAGGGAGCCGCAACGACACCGCCCGGGTTCATCATCAACTGCAGATCGAAGGCTTCCTTCCTCACGCGAAGATCGTAGTAGAAGATGGCTGTGGCAATTGTTAGGAACGGAGTGACCACCACCTCCGCAGCAGAGGTGCCCACCTGAGTCAAAGCCAGCCAGAGACGCGCCGTCGCAGGATCTTGCTGAGACAACCCAGCCATAAAGGTAAATGGAAACACCAACAGCATTTCGAACAGGATCAGCAAGACGAAGTAAAGCAGATAAATCACGAACGAACGGCCCGCGCTGCCCTTTGTGAGCGAAAAACTCCGCGACAAGGAGTCGCCGGGACCGAGATCCTCCAGCAATGCCGCCGGCACGCATGTAATCAGCCTGCACGCCACGTAGATCCCTGGGATGATGAGGAGAAGTGTTGCAGCAAATACGGCCAGACCATTTAGCAAAGTTACGCCGAACAGATTGGCGGCATGTCCGCGCATCCGGCTAAGTGACGCGCGAATCGACGTCTGACGGCCCAAATACAGCTCCGAGACCGCATACACCGTGCCGCCCTGCGCGAACAGGTATGCCACGAAGTATACGACCACGCCAACGATCGCCCCGATGATGCCGAGAGCCACCAAGCCGCCGGAGACGTTCGTCGCGAGTTGGCCCGGCGCCGCCGGTCTACTCAAGACCAGCGTCTGCACCAATCTCAGCGCCAGGATCAATAGCTGAGGCACGGCGGTGATGCCGGCGAACAGCACGAAATTCGAGCGATAGAGCCAGAAGGTTCGGTCCAGTATTTCGCCGAGCGACAATGGCCGCAGGTTCAGATCCGCCATGTGGACCTCCCGAGCGATGGTGAGCTTTGTTGGCCGTGCACTGTAACAAATGGTAAGCGACAATGCGAGCAGGATCTGCTGGAGGCCCTGCACCGGCCGCGGTTGTGCCTGTCCTTTCCCTGATCCATCCTACTGCGCTAAACTTTTGGCCTTGTTTTGGGCTTGAGGAGCCGTAGATGCTCGTCGTCATGCAATCTCACGCAACGGAGGAGCAAGTCCGCGCGGTCTGTGAGCGGATTGAGTCGCTCGGTCTGCGCGCTCATCCCATTCCCGGCGCGGCGCGCACCGCAATCGGCATCACCGGCAACAAGGGCGAGGTGGATACAGGCGCTCTGGAATCGATGCCCGGAGTCATCGAATGCATCCCGGTCAGCAAGCCGTACAAGCTCGTCAGCCGCGACGTCAAAGAAGAAAACACGGTCGTCCGCGTCCCAACGCCGCTGGGAGAAGTGACTTTCGGGGGAAACGCCGTGGCAATCGTGGCGGGCCCCTGCGCAGTTGAGGGGCGCGAACAATGCTTCGCGATCGCTCAGCGGATCAAGGCGGCGGGCGCGCGTCTGTTTCGCGGCGGCGCCTATAAGCCCCGCACCTCACCCTACAGCTTTCAGGGCCTCTGCGAGGACGGTCTGAAGATCCTGGCGGATGTGCGCGAGAAACACGGTCTGGGCATCGTTACCGAGGCCGTTGACAACGAATCGCTCGATCTCGTCGAGAAGTATGCGGACGTGATTCAGATCGGCGCGCGCAACATGCAGAATTTCTCGCTCCTCAAGCGCGCCGGGCACGCGCGAAAGCCCGTGCTATTGAAGCGCGGCATGTCCGCCACGCTCGACGAATTTCTGATGGCTGCCGAATACATTCTGTCGGAGGGAAACTATCAAGTGATCCTCTGCGAGCGCGGCGTGCGCACGTTCGCCGACCACACGCGCAACACACTCGACTTGAGCGTGATTCCCGCGGTCCAGCGCCTGAGCCATCTGCCGATCGTCGTTGATCCATCGCACGGCACGGGCCGCCGCAATAAGGTGTTGCCGCTTTCCCGCGCCGCGATTGCGGTCGGGGCTGACGGCATTCTGGTGGAAGTGCACAACGATCCCGCCCACGCTCTCTCGGACGGGCCGCAATCCATTCTGCCGGATGAGTTCGACCAACTCGTTCGCGAGGCCCGCGCGATCGCGGCGGTGCTCGGCCGCACACTGAATTGAAACTGCGCCTCGATTACCGCCTCCTCGTTCTGCTCGTAATTCTGGGCGCTCTCGCGATCCGCGAAGCAGCGCTCGAGCTTCGCCCGTCGTTTCTTCGCCCCGGCTTACATCTATTCGCGTACGTAGCCAACGCAGGCGACGGCACGCTGAGCGCCATCGATCTCGTCAGGCTTGCCCCGGCAGCCACGATCGCGGTTGGCCCTGAACCCAGCGGCGTGCGCGCCCACCCCTCGCGCAAGGAGATATGGGGCGTCAGCACGGGCGGCGGGTACGTGTGGGTGCTCGACGCAACAACGAACCAACTCGTCGCGCGGATTCCCGTTGGCGCCGCTCCCTACACCCTCGATTTTTCGCCGGACGGCGCGCGCGCTTATATCGCTGCGTCTGGCGCGAACTCTGTTGTGGCGATCGATTGCGCCACGCGGCAGGTGGTCGGCCGAGCTCGGGTGGGTCGCCATCCTTGGATCGCGCGAGTCTCGCCCGACGGCAAGACCGTAGTCGTCTCGAACCGTGACGACAGCACGATCTCGATTCTGGATGCGGCCTCACTCACCCTGCGCGCCGTGGTGGCAGTTGCGCCCGATCCAGAGCAGATCGTGATCCTGCCGGACAGCTCCAAGGCGTTCGTTATGTCGGGAACGCACAACGAGGTCTCGGCGGTGGATTTGGGACGAGCAGTCCTTTTGGCGAATCTAGCATTGGGTGGAAAACCGGACGCGCTGGTCCTGAAGCCCGACGGCGGCGAGCTGTATGTTCCCTCCTCCAGCGCACACGGGTTGTTGATCGTCAACACACAGACGAACGAGGTCGGCGACTTCTTGCTGTTGGGTATGTCCCCGACGGCTGCGACACTCGCGCCCGACTCGCAGACGCTGTACGTCTCCGACACCGCTGCGGGGCACGTCGTACCGGTCACGATCAATCAGCGGAGAGTCTCGTCGCCGATTTCGGCCGGCCAAGCGCCGGGTGCGTGCGAGCTTACCCCAGGCGGCGACATGCTGGTAGCTGTGGACACCGCATCGGATGAGATCGCCGTGATTCGCGCGCAGACCTCGAGCTTGATCACGCTGGTCCCAACGGGCCCGCACCCCCGCGACCTCGCCGTCAAGGTCTTCTAGGCGAAACGATGGTGACGGGCTATTGGATTGTGACGGTCAGAGGCATCGTTCGCGTCACGCTGGGTTGTCCTGTAACCGATACCGTAGCGGTGACGGTGATGGTGTAGGTTCCCGGTGGTGTGCCCGGAGCTGAGACTGTGGGGTCGGTATGTCCTCCGCCGCAACCCATAACCATCAGCAGAGCGAGCGCGAAGGCGCAGACTCCCATCAGCTTCCCGGGCGACCGCCCTGGATTCAACGCTCGTATTCCTGATACGCCGGCCAGCCACAAACCGTACATCGCCAGCAGCATTACCCACGTAGTTGCCGCCTGCCATGCTCCGCGCAAGAACGGCGGGTACGACTGGTGACGGCCGGCTCCTATCGCCGCAACGCCGGGCGCTGTCGATGTGACAACCAACTGAAATTGTCCCGGATTTCCGGGACTGATCTCAACGGTTGTCGGCGAAGTCGGCGGCGTTGTGCTTACCGAACAAGTGCCCAGGGGCGGTGCTCCCGTGCACGAGAGCGCGACCGACCCTGAGAAGCCAGCCGCCGAATCGACTTCGAGATTGAATGTCTCGGACTGCCCCGCCGAGATCGGTTGGCTGATTCCTTGTCCAGGAGCAGCGTTGAGGCAAAAATCCATCGCCGTGCCGGTGAGAGGGATGTTCTGAGGACTACCGGGTGCGTTGTCGTTCAGAACGAGGGTGGCGCTTCTCGCGCCATTGCCGGAACCACATGTGGACGCGGGCACTGGCTTGAACGCCACCTGAACGGAGCAGCTTGCGCCGGGGGGTGTAGTTGATCCAGTGCAGCCATCCGCCGTCACGATGAAATCAGCGGAATTCGTACCGGCTTTGGTTACGGACGATACTGTCAGCGGGCCGGCAAATGCGCCGCTGCTCGAGTTCGAAACGGCAATCGGTTCGCTCGCGCCCGCCGAGCCGGCCAACTGGCTCCCAAAACTCACGCTAGTCGGTAAAGAAACGGAGGCCTGGGTCGCAACCCCGGAGAGTGCGACCGTCGATGGACTCGCGCCGCCCACGGTTAATGTTGCCGAGCGCGGGCCGGGCGCCGAACCAACGCCGGGGCTGAACGAAATACTGATCTGGCAGTTCCCGCCTACGCCGAGGCTAGGTGCACACGGATTCGCCAGCACAAAATCCATCGCGTTCGCACCCGTAATCGTGACGGGGCCGATCCCGGCCGCGGACCCTCCTGAGTTCGAAACCGTCACGATTTGTGCGGCGCTCGCAGTGCCTTCGCTTTGCGATGCGAATGTCAGGCTGCTCGGGGACAGAGTAACGGATGGTGCGGCTGTTGCCGTGCCACTTAAGGACACCTGTTGGGGACTGCCGGCGGCGTTGTCGTTGAAATTGAGGCTCGCATTCTTCGATCCGGCGGTCTGCGGAGCGAACTGAACTGCCACGGTGCAACCGGCTCCGATCGCGAGCGATCCTCCGCTGGTCGAGCAGTTCGTGCCACTCGACGCGATCGCGAAATCCGCCGCGTTCGGACCGTTCAACGTCACGCTCGTCAGATTCAGCGCGGCGCTGCCGTTGTTCGTAAGTGTGACGCTTTGAGATCCCGTCGGTGATCCTACAGCTTCCGTTCCGAAACTGAGCGCCGACGGTCCAACACTGGCGATCGGCGCCGGCGCCACGCCGGAGCCGCTTAGTGCAACGGATTGTTGGGTGTTCGTGACGTCGCCAGAGTTATCGACGAAATCCAGTTCCGCATGAAACGACCCTTGGCTCACTGGCGCGAAGGCAATTTGTACTACGCAGCTTGCGCCCTGAGCTAGCGCAGCTCCGCTCTGGCAGCCGCTTGCGCCGTTGGCGCCGCCGCCCTCGAGCTGGAACTGAGCCAGATCCGTGCCGCTAATGTTGAAGCTCGCCAGGTTCAGATTCTCGTTACCTGTGTTCGTCAAAGTGACGGTCTGACTGGCGCTGGTCGTGTTCTGCGGCTGGCTCCCGAAGCTCACACTGGTTGGTGAAACTCCGGCAACAGGTCCGTTGCCGCCTGCCGCGGTCATTTCCAGCAGTTGGGGGCTGCCGGGCGCGTTGTCGGTGATGGCGACGGTGGCTACCTCGGTTCCGACAGTCGATGAGTTGAAGGCAACCTCGAAGGAACACTGAACAGTCGGTCCGGGAGCGATCGTCGGTCCGATGCAGGCGCTTTGACCGCTCAGCGAGAAATCGCCCGCGTTGGGACCAGTGACGGAAATGCTTGAGATTACGAGTCCCGCCTCTCCGTCATCCAAAACGCCCACAAACTGCGGCGCAGTTGACCCGGCGGGGAACACCAGACGGGGGAATGTAAACGCAACACTCGGTGCCGGCGTGGCAGCTTCCGAAATCTGCACGAAAAACGCATCGCTCGCAGGACTGGCAGACGTGCAACTCGAACAGCTCTGTTGAAAGCCATTGACGGGTCCAGCCGTCGTGACCACCGTCGGGAAGTCTCCCGAAGTGGTGGAACCGGCGACATAGGCGTGCCCCGCTCCGTCCGCGGCGACGGCAGCGGCGCTCGCACCGGCCGTGCCTCCGGCGGGCGAAGTGCCGCCGAGCGGCGTTGCGTAGACGAGCGAAGGGGTTCCTGCAGAGGTTGGGTCCAATTTCGCCACGAAAGCGTCGCCGGCTCCGTTGAACGGCTGAAGGTTGTCACGCCACGGAAAGTCAAAGGAAGTCGTGCTTCCCGCGACGTAGACCGCGTTTGGCGCGCTCACTGCGATGCCGCGGCCTGCGTCCACTTCCGAGCCGCCCAGATAGGTCGAATACGAGAGCGAAGTCATTCCGCTGATGGGATCCTGTGCGACCACGGATAGAAATGAATTCGACTGTGCGTTGAGATGAAGTGTAGGCTGGTACGCCGCCTTCGACCCGTTCGTCGGAAAATTCGGCGACTGCGTAGTGCCGGTCACATACGCGCTGGGCGTGCTTGCCGAATCGACGGCCACGGCGAGCGCTTCGTCAGCTCCTGAACCTCCCAGCAGCGTCGCGTAGACCAAATCCTGCGGACCGCTGCCTTGAGGTGACACCTTCATGAGAAACGCGTCCGTTGGGCCACCACCGAAGGTCGATTGAAACGCATTTTTGGTGGGGAGACCATTGGCTGAATTTCCTGTGAAGCCAGCTATGTAAGCGTTCCCCGATTGATCGACCGCGATACCGCCCACGCCGGGTGCACCGACGGAATTGGTTCCCAAATAGGAGCAGTATTTCAGCGTTGCCGCACCGCCGGGCTGAGACGGCGGCTGGAAGACCGCCACGAAGCCGTCGCTCGGCTCACCGTCCCATGAGGTTTGAAAGGCCCCTGTCGTAACGGGCAGGCCCGGCGAATTGCTGTCAACGGGGGTCGTGCTCACATCGGACGCTATGTACACATTGCCCGCGGGATCAAGCGCGATCCCGCCATTTCCGCTTTGGGACTCGGCGCCGCTTCCGCCGAACAGCGTCGAAAACACCAATGTTTTGCCGGTTGGGTCGATTTCGCTGACGACGACATCATTGCCGTATCCGCTCGTCAGGCCGTTCGTCGGCTGGCTCGTATCGGTCACCGGGAAATCCGTTGCCGTCGTTGTGCCGGTGATCGCAACATCGCCCGAGCTATCGACAGCGATCAGCCCGCCAGACTGCGTTCCGCTGCCGCCTAGGAACGTGAGGTATTTGAGCGACTCGGGACCGCTCACGGTAGGGTCAATCTTGGCTATGAAAAACTCGCTGGGGCCATCCGCGGGCCCGACTCGCTGGCCCGTTCCTTCAGGAAAGGTCGTGTCGGACGTTGTTGTGCCCCCGATATATATCTTGCCGCTTGAATCGAGCGCGATGCTTGTGGCCGCATCAGTGCCCGAACCGCCGAGGAACGTCGCGTAGGTGACCGAGAGGGAGGGATCAATTACGAGCGCAGCGTGGGAATCGTGCGGTCCGATGCGAAAGCCGACTGAACCATCATCCTCAAGAACGTAGGCCGCTTTCACTCTCCTCTTGATCGCCTGAGTTCGGGGCTTTCTGGCCGGCCTCCTCTTTCTTGGTTTTCCCTTTCCCGAAGGTCGATGATGCTTGCGGCGTCTTGCACGAGATTCGACTGATAGCTCCTGATAGACCGCGGGTCTCTTCATCGTGATTTCGTCACTGCCCACGCGCATCGTGAGATCACCAGCCCGGTTCAGGCGGATGTTTCGCGCGCCAGCAAACCTCAGACGCAGCCCCGACACGTTCGTCCCCGGCGCAAGCCGCAGGTCGTACTCGAGGCCCTGATCGTTGCCGTAAACAGCCACTTCTGCTCCGGCTGCCACGTTCCCTGTTTCCACGCGTGAGAAATGAGGGACGTTTGTCCGCCAGCGATGAGGATCATTTCCGAGCAAGTAGTTGCTCTCGCCGCGTAGCCGCTGTGCTCCGTGCCAGACCATGCCGGCCCGGTCGGCTCCGAGGTGTTGGGTCGGACCCGCCTCTTCAGCGTTCAGCCCTTGGAAGCGCATGCCAAGAGTGCCTCTGCTGGTAGTTCGAATGGCAATTTGATTGGGCGCCAGCAAAACTGTCAGCCCCTTGCCACGTCCCACGAACTGGATTCGAGAATCGGCCTGACCAACATTTGGCTCGAATGTCAACGGCAGCGATATGGGCGCTTCGTGACGCGTAGTTGGGTCCGGACGCGCGGGGATCGCACGGCTGTGCTCTGGACTTACGGCAAGCGTTCGCTGCGGAAGATGCTCGGAAGATAGCCGCTGGGAAGCGTGAGCCCGGCTGGAAGCCATGGCTCCATCTCGCGCGGGCGGTTGGTGTCGCGTCCAGTCTCGTCCCGCAGCAACGAAACTCGCGCCTCCAGCAAACACCAGAAGGGACACTACGAACCACTTCCTGCTCATTTAGGCCCTCTTCCGAAAACGAGAAATGTCTTTCGTTTTCAGGTTGGGCGGCTCAATTGGCGCCGAGCCAACTGCTATTAGTGGTGAAACTCAGAAATCCCCTAAAGGGACCCGACGACTATCCCGCTGCGCGCAGAGACTGTCTATCCGTATTGTTGCGGTCATCCAGTTGCGGCTTGCCGAAGGGCGAAGGGTTCGATGGAAACCTTACTCTGAGGGCCAGGCGAAGTTTTCTTCTCCGAGCGGGACTTCGAGCATGCCCTCCAGCGGCAGCACATCTACTGGCAAACCCGCCTGCCAGACGGCCACGCTCAGCAGTAAACCGTTTCGTTCATGCAAGTCAAACAATTCCTTGGAGATACCGATTTCCAGGATCTTGTCGTAGGCCGCCGAAACCAGCGTCTCCGGGTGAAGCGGACAGATCCCACCGTTCTCCACAACGGATTTGGCCAGCTTTCCATCTTGTATGCGCAGGGTGACGCGCGTCTCTCGCGAATCCCAGATTGTCACACGCAGCTGGAACTCCGGCATCTCGGCTATCGCTTCAGGGACCGGATCTACGCGGAGCCAGAAGCGCTCGGGAGCGAACCCATAATAAAATTCGCTCAGTACGCAGCGCCGGCCGTGCATCGCGCCGCCAGCACGGTCGGTTGCATAAAGTCCGGCGCCTAGCCACTCGAAATAGTTGCTCTCGCGACCATCGACTTGGACGTCCAGATACGCTGTTGGCAGCTCCCGGCGTCCCCGTTGCGGTGCGCGCTTGATCGGATGCGCCAGCGCCGCTGGCGGCGGCTCCCCCAGCGCGTTGTAGATTTCCGTCAGATGCTTCCTGTACAGCGCATCGAATTCGGCGTCGTTTGCGGACGCGTGCTCCGGGCCGTACCACCAGCACCAGTCGCTTCCCTCCGCTGCAAGCACCGCTTCGTAGACGCGCTCGCCCTGCATCATCCAGTCGCCCGGCTTGGCGGATTTCGTGAGAAGGCCTCGTTTCTTGGCGCGCTCAAAAGCTTCCCGTGCGTCACGAAGTAATTCCCATGCGCGCACATCCTCCGCGTGACCGATCCAGACGTCGAAGTTCGCATTGATCCATGACGCTGGGAAGATCCCCTGCAGGACGGGCGCATCCGTCGCGGCGGCCACCGCCTCGCTCACGGTCAGCGCGCGCACATCAGGGTCGCGTTGAATGCGGTCGTAGAAGTAGCGCAGAAAATCTCGGCCGTTTCCCGGGTAATACTCCCAGGCATTCTCACCATCGAGGATCAAACTCACCGTCGCAGTTCTGCCCGCGGGCTCCGCATCGCCAATCGAGCGGATACGTTTATGCAGGTCCTCCGCGGCCGATTCTGCGCTCATCCGGCTGTAAACGAATCCGACCAAGTCCGACAGGTAGTGGTCACGGAAAAATCCGTACATTTCTCCTTTCTCGCGCTTGAGTCGCCAGGGAGTGTAAAGATCGGCCCCGTTTTCGGGATAGCCGGAAGCGTCTCGCCAAAAACCGATGTTCTTCGTGCGCCCCAGCACGCCTTCATCAGTCGCGAACCATCGAAACCCGAGCTCGGCGGCGATCTCCAGCACTTCGTCGGACACGGAACCCTCTGAGGGCCACAATCCGGCGGGAGGCTTTCCGAACAGCCACTCGTGATACTGCCGCGCGCGTGCGAGCTGTTCCCGCGCGTCTTCGGGATAACGAAACGCCGGCTGCGGAACGGGGCTGTGTGGGTTCGCTACGCGCGCGATGTTCGTATCGCACAGGAGCGGCAAGATCGGGTGGTAGTAAGGTGTCGTCGAAATCTCGATCTGACCTCTGGCCGAGGCGAGGCGGTATTCCGGCAAAACTGCAGCCAGGAGCTCGTGCTGCTTCTCGAGCAGCACGGCCTTATCTTCCTCCGTGAAATCCTGCCCGCGATCGGACAGTACTTTCACGACGGGATCTTTCGTGAGGTACTCTTCGTCCATCCACGCCAATTGCGAAAGCACCTGCAGATCGCGCCAGTCGCGCGCGCTCCAGTGCGCGACGCAGGCCTCCGCACCTCCTGACCGCACCTGCGAGGCAAGGTCGCCAAAGCGGCGCCATCGCCTCAGAAAATTCTCGTTGACCTGGAACGCCCGTTCGATGGCTTCGCGCTTCGCGTCAGGTCCGAGTTTCTCTGCGGGAGTGAATGCGATGTCGAACCACGTTTCCTGAAAATTTCCGCTCGCATACTCCTGGATTTGCGCGGCGACCAGGGGAACCACATTGAATGTCGCGTGGACGCTGGGAAACTCCTCCAGGATTTTCACCATGCCCCAGTAATCCTTGAGCGCGTGCAGGCGGGTCCACGGCAGCAGGTAACGCCCAGTCGCGGGATCGCGGTATTGCGGCTGGTGCATATGCCACAGCATGACCAGGTTTACTCGGCTCAATCTCCCGCCCCCGGTGCTAGAATGTGCGCCGCGCACCCATGCGCCTGCTCGACCGTTACATCGCCCGCGAAGTGATCTCCCACGCCGCGCTGGGTCTTGCGGTTTTCACATTTGTCTTCTTCGTGCCTCAACTGGTCCGCCTGATGGAGTTGATCGTTCGTCATTCGGGTAGCATTTGGACCGTGGCTCTGCTGTTTCTCTGCACGCTTCCACCGGTGCTGGGATTCACGCTTCCCATGGCGGTTCTCGTCGGCGTACTGATCGGCCTTGGGCGTCTGTCCGCGGACAGCGAGATCGTAGCGCTGCACGCATCCGGGATCGGCCTGCGTCGCCTCCTTCTTCCGATCGGAGTCGTCGCACTGGCGGCGGCGATCGCGACCCTGCTCACGACGTTTTGGCTCAGCCCGGCCTCGCTCCGCACCGTGAGCCGCCTCGAGGCTCAGTTGCTCTCGTCGCAAGCTTCGTTTTCGGTTCAGCCGCGGGTCTTCGACGAGCGTTTCCCGCGCTTCGTATTATACGTGCAAGATGTGGAGGCCGCAGCGATCCACTGGCGAGGAGTCTTTCTGGCTTCGACAGGAGACACCGTCCGACCGGTCACTCCCTATTCTGGCGGTCGGTCTCAGCAATCCTCCATTACGACCGCCAAGGACGCGCTCATCCTGACCGGACCATCGAAGGGACAAATCGAACTCCATCTCGGTAGCGGCAGCACACACGAATACGATCCCCAGTATCCAGATCAATACAATGTGACGACGTTTGGCGAGACCGACATTCCGGTGGACGTCTCGGGCGTCGCCGTCTCCCAGCGAGGAGGCGCACTGCCCGTCGCTGAGCAGCCGGTCGGAGATCTCCTCGCCACCCACGGACCGAACTGGCGGGAAAGCCGCGTCGAGTTTCAGCGACGGATTGCCTTCCCCGCTGCGTGCCTGGTTTTTGCGCTGCTTGGCGTGCCCATCGGAGTCAGGCCTCGTCGTGGCGGCCGCGCAGCGGGGCTGATCCTCACGCTGATTCTGATTGGTGGCTACTACTTCCTCTTTGTTTCAGGGGACCATTTCGCCGCGCAGGGCCGAATCTCGCCGTGGGCGGGAGTCTGGGCCGCCAACATTGTCGGCCTGGCCATAGGGCTCTTTTTCCTCCGGCGCGTCGAGAACATTCGCAAGCCGAGCCGAATTCTCGAATGGGTCGAATCGTGGCGCGCAGGCCGGCGAATGGCTCCAAACGGATCGGCTGCCGCTGTCCCCAATGGCTCACGCCCGGCCACGGCGCGGTCTGCCAGTATCCGCCAAGCGCTGCGGATGGGCCGGACGATGGCGTTCCCCATGCTCTTCGACGTCTATCTGCTCAAACAATTTTTCTACTTCCTGCTTGTCCTGATCGCGGCCTTCGTCCTGATTTTCGATGCGTTCACGCTGTTCGATCTTCTTGGCGATATCGCGCGCAACCACATTCCCGTATTGACGGTGCTGAACTACTTCCGTTTTCTCGTGCCGCTGATGGTTTATCAGCTTGCGCCACTCGCGACGCTCGTCGCTACCCTCGTCACCCTGGCCGTGCTCGCGAAGAACAATGAGGTGGTGGCGCTGAAGGCCAGCGGTGTCAGCTTGTATCGTGTCGTACTCCCGCTGTTGATGGCCGGGTGCCTGGTCTCGGCCGGCATGTTCTTGCTCGATGATACGTTCCTGCCGTACGCGAACCAGCGGCAGGACGCGCTCCGAAACCAGATCAAAGGGCGTCCCGCGCAAACCTATATCCAACCCGCTCATCAGTGGATCTTTGGAGAAAACACCAAGATTTACAACTACGAGCTTTTCGATCCCGACCGCCAACTTTTCGGCGGCCTAAGCGTTTTCGAACTCGATCCAGCCACCTTCCAGATGCGCCGCCGCATTTTCGCGACGCGCGCTGTTTGGGATCCAACAGTGAGCGCATGGATTCTGACAGGCGGCTGGGTCCGCGACTTCGGCGCCGATGGTCAGGTCGTCCGCTACGAACCCTTCACAGCAACCTCACTTCCTGAACTTACGGAAGCCCCTGGTTACTTCCGTCGCGAAGTTCGCCAGTATTACCAGATGAATTGGCGTCAGCTTGGCCAGTACATCTCAAGCCTGCGCCAGGCCGGTTTCGATACGGCGCGGCTTTCGGTGCAGTGGCATCGAAAATTCGCGTTCCCGGTGATTGCCGCTGTGATCGTATTTTTGAGCGCCCCGTTTGCTTTCCTCGTGGGCACCCGAGGCGCGATCGGCGGCTTGGCACTGGCAGTTGGAATCGGAATCACCTATTGGGCCACTGCGGCGCTGTTTGAAGCTATGGGCTCAGTCGGCCAACTACCGCCCTTGATCGCTGGATGGGCCCCGGACGCGATCTTTGGCTTTCTCGGCGTCTATTTCTTCCTCAGGATCCCGACCTGATATTTTTCGCTGGGACGCCTGTTGAGCAATTGACCACCCGCTCTGCGGCCCGATTCGTTTCGCTCCCAGTATTCCCCTAGACTATTAGGAATTCCCTGTGTCAGGAGCAGAGGCCACAGATGCTGCTTGCCTTGGTTACGCTGACGGCGGCCGTCGATACTTCCACCAACACGGCCAAACTTGAGTTCTGGGCTGCCATCGGAGCCGTATTGGGCGTGGTTCTCTTTGTGCGCGGATTCCTGATGCTCCGATTCAAGCGCCAAATCATGAATACGCCCGCCTCCAAGATTCGCAGTGCTTCCATGGGGCTGGTCGAGATCAGCGGGATGGCCAAGGGACCTACGACCATTCCCGCCGGAATCACCGGCGAGGCCTGCTACTACTACCGCGCGACTGCATGGGAACTGCGGGAGTCCGGCCGGAACCGCGAGTGGAAACAGGTGGCGAACGAAAGCGTCTACGTACCATTCTTCGTCGAAGATCCCACGGGCCGCCTTCTAATCAATCCGCAGGGCGCAGATCTCGACATTCATTGCAATTTCAAAGATGAATTCGACACATCCTTTTTCAGAAGCAACCGCGAGATGCTCCCGGAAAACGTCGCAAGATTTCTTGTGCGCAATGGCATCAGCTTTTCGGAGAGTATTCGCCTTGAGGAGTACTGCATCAAGCCTGACTACCCGCTCTTTGTCTTCGGCACTCTCGGCAAGAACTCCGACTCAGCCACATGGGCGCCCGTGCCCCACGTTGCGTCGGGATCGTCGCTCAATTCGCGCCTGAGTCTCTTCGGGTCGTCGGGCGGCGGGATCTTCCGGTCATTCGGTGCGTCCTCTGGATTTGCCACGACGTTCTCCGCGGGTGCTGCCCCGTCAATCAGCGCACGCGCAATTCCGCAGAAGCCGGTAACGCCGAAACCCGCAGCGGTTTCTTCCTGGTCTTCGGTCTCGATGGACGACGCGTCGATCAACAGAGGAGCTGCGGGCTCTTCGCAGCCGCTCCAACCGAACCCGGCCAAGGTCTCTGCCCCGGTTGCCGTAGCGGATCCTGATCCCGCGCCGGGCAGCGCGCCGGCCAGTGATCCCGCCGGAAATAGTGAATTCGATCCGCATCCCTCCGTTTGCATCAGCAAGGGTCCGAACCACGACCCGTTCATGGTTTCGTGGCGGAGCCAGCGTGAAGTCGTGCAGTCGCTCGCGTGGAAATCCGCCTTGTGTATATGGGGCGGACCTGCACTGACGCTGGCCTGCCTCTATTTCTTGGCGCTTAGTTTTGGCTGGACGTAACGCTAGAAAGGGCTCCCAGGTCCCCGGCAAGGGGAGCCTGGGAGATCAGACCAAGGAGACGCTATGAGCTGGATTCCGTTGCTTCTCGTGCTGTTCGTGGTCGGTGGAGCGCTGGCCTATCTCGTCACGCTCTACAACGGCCTGGTCTCGGTCAAGAACAATGTTGACAAAGCGTGGGCCAATATCGACGTGCTGCTTAAGCAGCGGCACGACGAGCTGCCGAATCTCATCGAAGTCTGCAAAGGCTACATGAAGTATGAAGCCGAGACGCTGCAGCGCGTCACTGCGGCGCGGACGGCGTACGGCCAGGCCTCAACTCCCGATCAGAAGGTCCAGGCCAGTGCCGAGATGTCGGCAGCGCTGGGCAGGCTGATTGCTGTCGCCGAAAACTATCCGGATCTGAAAGCGAATGCGAACTTCGCGCATCTGCAGTCGCGCGTCACGGAGCTCGAAAGCGAAATCGCCGACCGCCGCGAGTTCTACAATGACTCGGTGAACACCTTCAACATCCGCATTCAGGAAATGCCCGACGCGATCCTGGCCGGCATGATGAATCTTCATCCGCGGCAGATGTTCCAGGTCGCTGAGGCCGACAAAGCTCCGGTCCAAGTTTCCTTCGCCGACGTTTCACACTAGAAGCGGCGGCTGATCCCATCCCGCTAGGAGGCGGCGCAGAAAGGCCGCACGTGCTTGACCAAAGCAGCCAAGAACTCATCGCGGTTTGTCGCGTAGGCGAAATGCCCGGCACCCTTGATGAGAATCATCTTCTTTTCCGGCGCATGGATTTTGTGAAAGTATCGGCTCGCTACGTCGACAGGTGCGATGTGATCTTGCTCCCCGTCGATAATGAAGAATGGCACCGGCATGTCGTAACCAAGCGCAGTTGAAAGGTCCTCAGAAACCTCGGCGGAATACAGCTGGCGGCCGGAGAAATCCTCGCCGTTCAGCCAATCCTGAACGTCCTGGCTCGAGAAGTTCGGGGCCGATCGTACTAGGTCCATTTGCTGCTGTATGTACTTCGTGTCCGAGTCTGGAAGATAGCGATTGAGCCATTTGTGCGCTGTGAAGAATTTGGGCCCTATCTCATAGGGAGGCGGGCCAATTCCTTCTAGCTCGCGGACGGCGTCCTTGTTTCCCTCGGCTTTCGCCCGTTTCAGCGTGTAACTGTACTGGGCCGCCATCCCTTGGGCCCAGCCGACCACCTGCCCAGTTCCCACGTAGGCACAAAAGAGATCCGGACGCTTCTTGATGACGTTCACGCCTAAGAACGCGCCCCAGGAATGGCCTAGCAGAATGACCCTCTGTTTGCCGAGCTGTCGTCGCGCATAATCCGCCACTTCGATTGCGTCCTGTACCATGCGATCCAGCGTCATGTCCGGCGTCGCCTTGCCATTACGTCCGAAAGTTTTTCCGGACCCTCGCTGGTCCCACTGCACAACAGTGAAATCCTTCTCCCAGCCCTTGTACAGCACTTCGAGTGGGGTCTGAGCTTCACCGGGTCCACCATGCAGGATAACGACCACTGGATTCGCCCTGTCATCGCCGTGAATGCTGATCCATTGTTGGATGCCGCCGATCGAAACGAATCTGTCTTCCGCGATACTTGAATCACTTTGCTTAGATTCTTGGTTGCCGATCCCAAGTTCGATTGGTTTACGCGTGCTGGCCGCTCCAATCCCAAGAACTGCCATCCCTGCCATCGCTAAGATCAAGGCGCGCTTCATGTTCGAGTTCTCGGCCTCCAGCATCTTGTACGCCCCGTTTACTCAGAAAGTTCCGCGTCACTACGCCCCGATGTTCTTGAGTGCTTCGCGCCTGCTGAGCCCGCTCAGCCTATCCTTGTTGCGCCGCACGTAGCGTTTCACCTCGGCCGGATCGGTCCGAGCGTACTGCCGCAGCGCCCAGCCGATCGCCTTCCGCAAAAAGAATTCCTCCGAATCGAGCGACGGCTCGATGCACGCGTAGAGAAGCTCGAGATCAGTGTCCTTTTTGAATCCCAACTGGCACAGAATCGAAGTGCGCCGCTTCCACATATCCTTTGAGACGCTCCACGCCAGCATCATCTTGCGCATCGGCACCGGATGGTCTCGCAGGATCAGCCCTACGCGCCTTGACGCGACCTCATCGACGTAATCCCACCACGCACCGCTCACGATTATCTCTTCGTACAGCGGCATCACGGCCGGAGTTTGAAACGGTGTCGCGCGCTTGTCGCCGCTGAGCGCAATGGCCGCATAGCGTTCCTCGCGGTACTTCGCCCCGCGCCACAGCTCGAGCACGTGCGATCGCCAAACTTTTTCATTGGGGAGGTCAACGCTAGCGAAGAGCGCTTTGCAGGTTTTCCGCAGCACAGGCGCCGGCACGCCGTGATACGGCATCGCCGATTTCATGTACGCCCGCATCGCCGGCGCCCGGCGCGGATCAGCTATTCGCTGCAGTTCGCTCCGGACGCGCAGCAACAAACGAGAAGTTTTCAAGGGATCGAGCGACCGCTTACTTTCGCGCCGCCTTTTTTGCGGCGTGTTTCTGCTTCTCTTCGATCACGGCCTGCGCCGCTGCCAGCCGCGAAATCGGGACGCGGAACGGCGACGCGCTCACATAGTTCATTCCTACTTGATGGCAGAATTTGACGCTCTCCGCATCTCCGCCGTGCTCGCCGCAGATTCCGATCTTCAAGTTCGGGCGCGTGGCCCGCCCGCGCTCGATCGCCCACTTGATCAGCATCCCGACTCCGGCGGTGTCGAGGGTCTGGAACGGATCGTCTTTGAAAATGGCCGCCTTGCTCTGGTCCACGTAAACGGGCAGGAAGCGTCCCGCATCGTCTCGCGAGAGTCCCATCGTCGTCTGCGTCAAATCGTTTGTGCCGAACGAAAAAAACTCCGCCACCTCGGCAATCTCTGCCGCCATCAGCGCTGCGCGCGGCAACTCGATCATCGTCCCGACCAAATAATGAAGCTTCACTTTAGCTTCCGCGATAATCGCGTCCGCCACTCGCCGCGTGATGGTCTCGAGAATCTTGAGCTCCTTCTTCTCGAGCGTCAGCGGATGCATGATTTCAGGTAATACTTTAACGCCGCGCTTCTGGCAATCGATCGCCGCCTCGATGATTGCCCGCACCTGCATTTCGGGGATCTCCGGGTACGTGATCGAAAGCCGGCAACCGCGATGCCCGAGCATCGGGTTCGCTTCTTTCAGTTGCTCCACGCGTCTCTCGACTGCCTCAACCGAAATCCCGATTCTCTTTGCTAATTCCGCTTGCTTGGCATGATCGTGCGGGACAAATTCGTGCAGCGGCGGATCGATCAGCCGAATCGTTACAGGCAATCCATCCATGGCCTCGAAAATCCCGGTGAAGTCGCGCCGTTGGAAAGGCAACAATTTGCCGAGGGCGCGCTTTCGCGCTTCCGGGGTATCCGCCAGAATCATTTCCTGAATGGCTTCCTGGCGCTCGATGCTCTTCTCCGGCTGCTCGAAGTCCTTGAAGAACATGTGCTCGGTGCGGCAAAGGCCGATCCCTTCGGCACCCATCTCCCGCGCCACGCGGGCATCCCTTGGCGTATCGGCATTGGTTCTCACACCGAGCTTCCGTATTTTGTCCGCCCACTTAAGGAGCGTCTCGTATGCCTTGGGCGGTTGGGGTCGCACCAGGTCGATCTGCCCCGTATAGACAGATCCGTCGCCGCCGTCGAGTGTGATCCACTCGCCCTCTCTCACGGCGCGCCCATTGACGCTCAGCTTCTTCGCTTCGGCCTCGATGTCGATGCTTTCTGCCCCAACGATGCAGCATTTGCCCCACCCCCGCGCGACCACCGCCGCGTGGCTCGTCTTGCCGCCTGTCGCGGTCAAGATTCCCTGCGCGACATACATCCCGCCGACGTCCTCGGGGCTGGTCTCGCGACGCACCAAAATCACCTTCTCACCGCGCGACGCCCATTCCTCCGCGTCGTGCGCCGTGAACACAACCTTTCCTACCGCTGCGCCCGGCACTGCGTTGATTCCCTCCGCAAGCTTGCGGTGCAAAAGCTCAGTCCGCTCGAGTTTTGGATCAAGCACCGGATAAAATAGTCGCTCGATGTCCTCCGCCTTGACTCGTTCAAGTGCTTCTTCAACTTTGATCAGCTTCTCGTTCACCATATCCACCGCAATGCGGAAGGTGGCCGCCGGCGACCGCTTGCCCGTGCGCGTCTGCAGCATGTAGAGCTTGCCTGCCTCGACGGTAAACTCCATGTCCTGCATGTCGCGGTAATGCCGCTCGAGTTTTTCGCGAACCTTTTCGAGCTGCTGATACACCTTTGGCATTTTGCCCTTGAGTTCGCTCAGGTGCATCGGCGTGCGGATTCCCGCCACCACGTCCTCGCCTTGTGCGTTCAGCAGAAAGTCGCCGAAGAACGTCTTCTCGCCAGTCGATGGGTCGCGCGTGAAGCAAACCCCGGTGCCCGAGTCCTCTCCCGTGTTGCCGAAGACCATCTGCACCACGTTCACCGCCGTCCCCAGCAATCCCGTGATCTTTTCGACGCGACGATAGGTCACCGCCTTGTCGCCCATCCAGGACTCAAACACCGCGCCGATCGCTCCCCACAACTGCTCGACCGGGTCCTCAGGGAAATCCTTGCCGGTCTTCTGCTTGAAATGGGCCTTGTATTCGCCGACGAGCTGGCGCCAGCCGTCCGCACTGACCTGCGTATCGTCTTTGACGCCAAGCCGTGACTTCATACCGCGCAGGCGCGCCTCCAGCTCTTCCTTCGAGAGCCCAATCACAACGGTCGAGTACATCTGCACAAATCTTCGATACGCGTCCCACGCAAAGCGATCGTTGCTGGTCGCCTTGGCGAGCCCTTCAACCGACTTTTCATTCAGACCGAGGTTGAGAATCGTCTCCATCATCCCCGGCATCGAGCGCGCGGATCCGGATCGCACGCTGACGAGCAGCGGATCCGTGGCGTTGCCCAGTTTCTTCTTGGTGAGCTTTTCGAGGCGCGCGAGATGTTTGGCCACTTCCGCGCGCAATTCCTTGGGATACTTGCGCCCGTGCTTGAAGTAGTAGTCGCACGCTTCCGTTGTGATCGTGAATCCCGCCGGTACCGGAAGGCCAATCCGAGTCATCTCGGCAAGGCCCGCTCCCTTGCCGCCGAGCAAATCCTTCCGATCGCCGTTACCGTCCGCTTTCCCCGCCCCGAAGAAGTAGACGTATTTCATTGGACCCTCAGTTCTCACATGAAATGTCTGTGACGATTGTTGTTTGTCGGCCCGCCGATAATTCGAGTAATCCTTGATCGATCGCTATTTCACTTCCTCTGCGCCCAACTCTGAAAAATCGGCGATGGTGGAAAACTCCTTTAGCAGTCCGGCGAGCAATGCGATGCGATTGCGGCGAATCTGCTCGTCTTCAACCATCACTAGAACTTTATCGAAGAAGAAATCCACGGCGGGCCGCAACTCCGAAATCTTTTCCAGAGCCTTTTTGTACTTCCTCTCCTTCTTGAGCCGTCCCGCTTCGTCGCCGATCTCCTTCGCGATCGTATGAAGTTGCAGCTCGCCTGCTTCTTTCAAAAGGCTTGGAAGAACCGTCTCCTGGGTCTTGTCGCCCTTGCCTGCAGACTTCTCCAAGATATTGCGAATGCGCTTGAAGCTCGCCGCCAGCGGCGCAAAATCCTTCGTATGCCGGATGGCCTTCACCGCAGCCACGCGCTCGACGGCATCGCCCAGATCATCGGCTCCCGCCGCAAACGCCGCGTTGATCTCGTCATAGGCGAACCCGCGCCGCTCTTTCAGAATGTAGCGAGCGCGCTCGAGCAGGAACTCGAGCACCTGCCGCTGAATCATCTCGGTCGCTTCGATGCGCGGCGCATGTTCCCTGAGCGATCTTGCCGCTGCAGAAATCGCTGCGGAAAGCGAGAGAGGCAGTTTCTTCTCCAGAATGATCTTTACGATTCCCAGCGCTGCCCGCCGCAAAGCGAAAGGATCACTTGAACCCGTCGGAATCGCCCCCACCGCAAAACACGCCACCAATGAATCGAGCTTGTCCGCCAGCGCCACAGCCGACCCGATCAGATTTCGGGGCAATGGATCATCAAGCCCTAGCGGCTTGTATTGGTCGTAGACCGCCCACGCAATCTCTTCCGGCTCCCCCTGCGCGAGCGCATAGAGCCCGCCCACTACGCCCTGCAGTTCCGTGAACTCGCGAACCATGTCCGTCACCAGGTCGCACTTCGCCAGCTCCGCCGCGCGATCTGCGCCTGCAACGTCCGCCTGCGCGATGCCTCCGGCGACCCACTGTTCGGAAAGCCACCGCGCCAGCCATCGGACGCGTTCGACCTTGTCGCCGTAGCTCCCGAGCCGTCGCTCGTAGGTCACCGCCGCGAGCTTCGGCAGATACTCCGCGAGCCGGATCCGCTGATCGTTCTTCCAAAAGAACTGCGCGTCCGCAAACCGCGCGCGTAGCACGCGCTCGTGCCCCGCTCGGACCAGGCCCTTGGGGTCTCGCGGCAAGTTGATTACCGCCAGAAAATGAGGAGCGAGCTCTCCCGCGCGATTCTCCGCCGCAAAATACTTTTGATGTCCGCGCATTACCGTGATCAGGATTTCCTCGGGCAGGGCCAGGAACGACGAATCGAAATCCCCCAGAATCACCGTCGGATATTCG
>Ga0187780_10000962_pt1 | contig 21512 bp, 22 predicted proteins | sample 1015_Q2_SP10_20__FD_132429 | JGI IMG/M metagenome (GOLD analysis project Ga0187780, IMG submission 132429) | Tropical peat soil microbial communities from peatlands in Department of Meta, Colombia - 1015_Q2_SP10_20_MG | ecosystem: Environmental > Terrestrial > Soil > Wetlands > Peat | place... | reverse complement strand
CGTGCGTCGCCGCCGCGCAGGAAGCGGTCTATGAAGTCAATGCCGAGGGCTCGCACGTCGATTTCTCGACGCGCTATCTGGGGTTCTGGTCGATCACCGGGCGGTTCTCAGGCGTCGCCGGCCAGCTGCGCCTCGATCCCGAGAACTGGGATTCCGCCCACCTTGACGTTCGCGTGGCGACCAACACGCTTAAGACCCAGGACCCGGTCTGGGAACGGCGACTCACCAGCGAAGAGTGCCTGGACGTCAGACGGTTTCCGGTGCTCTCATTTCACAGCACCTCCGTCCGGCGCACCGGGGCGCAAACTGCCGATGTGGTGGGGATGCTGAGCCTGCACGGCGTCACGCGCGAAGTGGTGCTGACCGGGCAGGTACGGCCGATCGATCAACAGTCACACGGGCGATTCACCAAGATTGTGATCGACGCGATCACGCACGTCCGGCGCTCTGATTTCGGCATGACCGCCTTCCGGCCGCTGGTCAGCGACCACACGGAGGTACGCATCGAACTGACCGCCGTCTCGCGCCCCGCCACCCCGTAACCGGCGTGAATTCACTCGCTGGCGATAGTCTGTATCGCCGGGTCGCCAAGGTGACACGCTTCCGGATAGGCATGAATTCCAGGAATCTGTCCGGCGCGCAGCGTGTTCTGGATCTCCTCCCAGTACTGAACCGTCAACAGATCGCCGTGCACTGAGCGAAATGCACGACGCAGCGTCCGGTCGTCGACGCGCAGTCCGGATTCGATCTCTTCCGGCAGGAATACGACTCCGTCTTCAAAGAACCACGCGGGCACATCCTCTTCGCCTTCGCAGCGATCCAGGTTGGTGCGCACCTTCACGTCGGTAAGTGCTTCCACGGCGTCGTAGTCATAGAGATACACCTTGAGGTAGCGGTTGACACCGTAGTTGCGGGCATCGAAATCGCGGTTGAACACGTTCGCCGCGGCGTTGTTCTTGATGCAGTAGCCGAGATTGATCATTGCGCGGCGCGCGCGTGCCTCGGGTGCCGACTCGAGAAAGAGATTGAGCGGTGTCAGATGACGCTGGGCGACCAGATATCGGAAAACAATCGCGTCATCCTGAAGCCGTGCGGTGTTGCTCGCGGCGTTGAGCAGTTCGTCCACCAGTGACGGGCGGAACCATGAGCGATCAAGCTTCAAGTTGTAGTACAGCATGTTGTCGAGCATGCTGCCGGTACGGTTGATCTCGTGGACGCGCTTGTACTTATCCAGTACGGCGTCCACGCCCTGAAACGATGGCCACTTGTAGCCGCTGGTCGGCCGATCGCGGATCACCTTGAAGACGTAGTCGGAACCCGGCGCCATGAATGCCACGGCCACCGTTCCCGGGAAGCCGGGCGCGGTGTCGAGCAGCGAGCCGCTGTCCGCGAGATGCTGGCGCACCTCGTTCATGACGGCGACCTTGCTGACGTGATGAAAGCCGATGGTCGAGTACTGCACGCCGAGTGGCCGCCGCGGCATGATGGTGTGCAGGAACGCCGACAGCTGGTGATAGAAAACGTTGGTGACCTGAAACGTTGCCAGCGTCGAACTGAACAGGTTGTGCACGTGTGGCACGGCGCTGAGAACTGCTTCCGCGAACACTCCGTCGGGACCGTTGAGCAGCGCAATCACAAACGGGCGGTACTGCCCGTCCCCGACCACCAGCCGTCCGACCAGGTACGCGGCGCGGTTTCGGAAGAAGCCCGCGCGGATCATCTGAATCGCACGCAGATCGGCGCCGGACTCGGCGGCGAGCGTGTCGTTCAGTCGGTTGGCGACCTTGAATGCATCGCCTTCCAGATCGCGGAACGGCACGCTCAAATCGGCCACCTGGAGCACGCCCTGCAGCACTGTAGCCGGCACGGGCCACTGGCAGCGGAACGTCTCATACACGAGTGCCGGATTGACGGCGCCGGGTCCCGCGCGGCCAAAGGTGTACTCCACCGGCCGCCATTCGCCGCGGTACACGCGGCGGCGAGCGGAGTGCAGGTAGGCGAGCGCGAGGTCGGCCTCGTAAATGCCACGAACCAAGGGCAGGTAGGCAGCTTCGACGTCATCCCAGAGCACTTCGTGCTGGGCCAGCGCAGGAAAGACGCTGCGCAGGTCTTCGGCCAGAGCGTAGACGGTGGCGTTATACAGACCGAGACGGCGCCTGGCGTGCGCTACCGCGGCAGGATGGTCGCGACGCTCGAACGCCTGCTTGGACAGACGCGTCAGCTGCTGCCAGTCGGCATAGAAGCGCTCGAACACGTCGCGTATCCAGACGGCTGCCAGCGGAATCCGCTCGTCCTCCGTGCCCGCCACCGCGATCAGGTGCGGGTAGTCGATCGGCGCGGGTTGGGTGCTCACACCGCGGGCTCCGGCAGGCCAGCCAACCCGACATCTGCTGCGTGGAACGCGGCCATCAGAATTCGAGCTCGAGCGCGAGAGCCAGCCAGTCGAGCAGCGGGCGCATCGGGCGGTAGCGACGCATGAGGAGGACGACGAGATCCGACCGCATCAGATCGCGGTCCGCGAGCTCCGAATGCGTGACGATGTCCTTGCGTCGCAGGTCCTCAATTAATTCGTGAGTCGGGCTGTAACCGCGTGGCGGCCGTGTCAGAGCATCCCCGCCTAGGCTGAAATGCCGTTTGAAGCTTTTGGCGCGCGTGGCCTTCTTCCAGCTGACCGGGTTGTCAATCATGAAATCGCGCAGCCGCTTGAGCGTGTCCGGTTGCGGGTGCCAGATGCCGCCGCCCAGAAAGCAGGATCCGGGCTCCAGGTGCAGGTACAGCACGGGCGCATCGAGTCGCCCGAGGCTTGCAGTGCCTCCGTCGCCGCGGGCCACCGCCTTGGTCGCGGCGTGGTAGAAACTCATGCCGACGTGCGTCTTATACGGCGTCTTGTCGCCCGAGAATCGGGTATCGCGGTAGATGCGAAACAGCGACCCGCCCACCGGCCTGGCGCTGGCGATGATCTGCGGGCTGATCGATCTCAGCGGCTCGCCGAGGTCGGTGATCAGGCGCAGAGCGGGCGCACGCACGTGCTCCTCGTATTGCTCCTTGTGAGCCGCGAACCAGTCGCGATTGTTGTTCCTGGCCAGCGAGCGCAGGAAACGGAACGTCACGGGCGAGAAGTAAGGCTCAGCTCTTGCCATGGGTGCTCCGGAACGGCGCTGCGTGCAACCGGCAGCCGAAGGACAGACTCGTCCAATCGCGGCGGCGGCGCTCCTTCGATGCTTCGCCAGGCCCCATCACGCGGCGCGTTCCGATCAGGCCGTGCGCCGGGACGCGCGCGACAGCAGAGAACCCGGTGTTACGGGCGGCGGCCAACGAGAGACAGGAACTCCGCCCGGCTCTTCGCGTCGGCGATCAGGGTCCCACGCATCGCCGACGTAAGCGTGGCGGCTCCCGGCTGACGAATGCCACGCGATTCCATGCACATGTGCCGGCACTCGAGCATCACGGCGACCCCATGCGGCCGCAGCGCTTCGTGGAGCGTGTCTGCGATCTGCGTGGTCAGTCGCTCCTGAACCTGCAGTCGGCGCGACAGTGCGCCGACCAGTCGATTGAGCTTGGACAGGCCGACGATCCGCTCACGCGGCAGGTAGCCGACGTGCGCGACACCGAAGAACGGCGCCAGGTGATGTTCGCACAGTGAATAGACCGGTATGTCCCGCACGATCACCAGTTCGTCGTAGTTCGCTGCGCCATCATCGAAGCTCTTCAGGATCTCGCCCGGTACCTCGTGGTAACCCGACGTCCATTCACGCCACGCGCGCACGAACCGATCCGGCGTCTCGCGAAGGCCGGGGCGCGCCGGGTCCTCTCCCGCACCGCGGATCAACGTGCGCACGGCCTCGAGCAGAGCCTTGTCGTCAGTCTTGTCCATTCGCGAACTCTCCGGATTCCAAAAACTAGGCGGTCAATCGCTTGGCAGTGATGACCTGATTTGAGCGCGGCTCGGATTGCGTTCCTCGCGAAGCCCGCGCCCAGCGGGGCCACTTCCCTGCGCTTCAGCTCGGGCCGGTTATGCCGCGGGTGGCGCCTGCTGCGGCCACTGCGGTACGCGCGCGTCAATGCACGCCCAAACGGGTGCGACCGACGTCCAGATGGTCATGGCGGGCGAGGAAATGCTTGGATCGTCGAGGGAGCCGTTGCGCACGAAGACCAGATGCGCACGCGCTTCCGCTGAGCTGAACATCGGCGTGCCGCACACAACGCAGAACTGCCGGTGCATGACGTTGCCACTGTCGGCAATGCTGCGATAGTCCCGCAGCTCACCGGTGACGGACAGCGCCGAAGTCGGGAAACAGGTGTTAACCGTGCCGCTGCCGCCGCCGAGGTACTGGCAGAGGCGACACCAGCAGGCGCGGGTCACGATCGGTTCCGCGTCGATCTGGTATCGAACCGCCTTGCAAAGGCACCCGCCGGTAATGGCCATATCCGCTCCGCGCCCTGCGCGCCATGCGCAGCAAGTATAGCGGGCGGAGTCGGTTCAGTTGCGTCGAGCCGCGATTGAGAGCTCCGCCGCGAGCTGCGCTAACGAAGCATCAGTGCTCGCAAGCGGCTGGACCGGCTCGGATGCGAGCTGCTGGGATGCGTTCGCGACCGGCGCCGCGTTCCATGCCGGATCATCCGCGGGCGCGCCGTCCCGGACCGAGCAGAACGCCAGGCCACCCGCTGTCGCCAGTGCTGCCAATACCGCCGTCAGCCTGCCTTCGATGAGGAACATAGGACCACCGGTGGGGCGAAATGTTGGGCAGACGGTAGCGCGGACCGGCGTTCGGTGATACCGTTTATTCGTGACCACACCGATCGGAATATCCGAATAATCTTCTTGTGGACCGTCTCCAGGCCATGCGCGTGTTCGCCCGCGTTGCGCGGCTGCGATCGTTCGCGCGCGCGGCGCACGACCTGAACCTGTCGCGCGCTTCCGTGAGCGAGTCGGTCGCGGCCCTCGAGCGCCATCTTGGTGCCCGGCTCCTGATGCGCACGACGCGACGGGTGTCGTGCACGGAGGAAGGCAGCGAATACCTGCAGCGCTGCGAACGGATCCTGGCCGAGGTGGAATCCGCTGAATCACAAGCCCGCGGCGGCCGCAGCCGGCCGCAGGGCAAGCTCAGGGTCGACGTCCCGATTGCGTTCGGTCAGCACCTGCTGCTGCCGGCGCTCCCCGACTTCACGGCCCGGTACCCGGACGTCGAACTTGAATTGCGCTTCAACGACCGCATCGTCGATCTCGTTGCCGATCGCGTCGACGTAGCGGTGCGGGTCGGCGTGATCCAGCACTCCAACTTCGTCGTGCGTCGCATCGCAACAACGCGGCGGTACATCGTCGGCTCCCGCGCCTACTTGAACGCGCACGGGGTCCCGCAGCGCCCGGAGGATCTGCGCCGCCACAAGCTGCTCGGCGTATTGAGCGGCGCCACCGGGCGCGTGATGGAATGGCGCTTCCGAGGTGCCAGCGTCCGTAATCTGAAATACGCAGTGGTATTCAGCCAGGCGGAGGCGCAGCTCGAGGCGGCCATCGCCGGCGTAGGACTCGCGCAGACACTGGATCTGCTCGCCAACGTCAACATAGCGCGCGGCCGCGTGACCACCGTACTCAACGATTACGCAGGCGATGGACCGCCAATATCGGTGGTACATACCGAGGCGGCGCACCGTTCAGCGAAAGTCCGGGTATTCGCGGACTACGCTGCCGCGCTCCTGGAGCGCTGGCGCGCCGCGCACCCGGTTCCGCAGCCGACCTCATCGTGACTCGGCCAGCGATCGTCGGCGGTCCGGCCGAATGTGCCGCGGCGGATCCCGCGCGGTAAAATCGACGCGGAGGCCCGCCATGTCGTCCCTCACCGTACGATTTCGCATCGACTTCGGCCGCAACGAGGCAGTCGGACCCGGCAAGGTCACCCTGCTCGAGCACATCGACGAGTGCGGTTCGCTGTCCCAGGCTGCACGGGAACTCGGCATGAGCTACCGGCGCGCGTGGCAGTTGCTCGAGAGCCTGAATCTCACCTTTCGGTTGCCGGTGGCCACGACCAGCGTCGGCGGCCGCGGCGGCGGCGGGGCGGCTCTGACGGCGTTCGGACGCGATCTCATCAAAAGCTATCGGGCGTTCGACGCTGACGTGCAGGCGCGCGCCAACCGGCACTTCAAGTCCTTTGCCCGTCAGGCCGGACGGGACCGGGCGAGGCGTCGGGCCGCACCCATCGTGCGACTCAGCGAACGCTGAACTGGCCGCGCAGCGGCGCGAACCACGTCTGCAATCGGCGCGGGTCCGTCACGGCGGCGGGGTGAATCCGTATTTGCGAAACACCGCCTGGCCCGCGGGCCCGCGCACGTAATCCAGAAGTCCGCGGGCCGCCGGTGTGGCGTTGCGAGTCAATGCCGCGGGGTAGCGGATCGGCGGGTGCGTCGACTCCGGGAACACATCCACCACGCGCACGCTGCTGTCATTGAGCGCGTCCGTGTCATAAACCACGCCGAGCGGCGCTTCGCCGCGCGCGACAAATCTGAGTGCCGCGCGGACGTTGTCGGCCTGCACCACACTTCCGGCGACCTGCTGCCAGACGCCTAGCCTCTCGAGCGCCGCCTTTGCGTATCTTCCGGCGGGTACGGCTGCCGGGTCGCCGATCGCGAGGCGACCACCGGCCAACCGGTCATGCAACGGAAAGCCCGGTGCGATCTTGAGAGTGACGGAGCTATTGGCCGGGGCAATCAACACCAGCCGCGCCCGCGCGACGTCGGCGCGCGAACGGGCGTCAATCAACTGGCGCTTTGCCAGATAATCCATCCAGTCCTCGTCCGCGGACAGGAACAGCTGCGCGGGTGCGCCATTCTCGATTTGCCGCGCGAGCACGGAACTGGCGGCGAACGAGAGCGCGATGGGCGCGCTGATCGTCTTCTGGTACGAACCCCCCAATTCAGTCATTACCGCGGTCAACGATGAGGCGGCGAAGACGATGACCGGGGCCGGGCTATCCGCCGGCGCGGCAGGACCGCACACGATCAGCAGGGCGAGTGCGCTGGCAAGCCGCGGGAACAGTCTCATGACGGGACCTGTCTTCGTAATGTTGTACTGACTATAGCGCTGCACGGTGCACGAGAGGACCTCTGCGGGCCGGCCCGCAGTAGCGGGTACGACCTGGGTCGCATGGTGTCAGGCCGTGGCGCGAGTACGCGGGAAGCCGCCGGCCTTCACCACCATGCCTGGCACCGGGCGGCCGAGCTCGGTTTGCAGCCAGCGGCTGGTGTCGATGAGCGCCTCCAGCGATACGCCGGTGTCGATGCCCATGCGACTTAACATGTAGATCAGATCCTCGGTCGGGATGTTGCCGGTCGCGGCCGGGGCGAACGGGCAGCCCCCGATTCCGCCAATGCTGGCGTCGAGCACCTCGGCACCCGCCGCGACCGCGGCATAGGCATTGGCGATGCCGGTATTGCGGGTGTTGTGGAAATGGCAGCGCACTGCGGGTCCGGGTATTTCCGCGCGCGCGCGCGCAACCAGGTCGCTCACCTGTGAAGGAACCGCAACGCCAATGGTGTCGGCGAAGGCGATCTCGCGCGGCCGCCCGACCGCGAGGCGCTTCGCCAGGTCGATGACCCGCTGCGCAGCGATCTCGCCTTCGAACGGACAGCCGAACGAGGTCGAGATGGTGATCTGGGCTCGCAGCTTTGCCGCATGTGCCGCCCCGGCTATCTCGAGCCAGGCCGCCACGGATTCCTCGGTGGTCGCGCCCTGGTTGCGCTCGTTGAAGGTATTGCTGGCCGCGACCACCATGCCGATTTCGCCGCAGCCCGCGGCGCGTGCCCGCTCGAAGCCCCGGCGATTGAGCACCAGGCCCACGTACACCACGTCGTCTCGCTTGGGCAGCGCTGCCAGCACCGCCTCGGCGTCCGCCATCTGCGGGACTTTCCTGGGATTGACGAAGCTCGCCACTTCGATGCGGCGCAGACCGGCGGCGACAGCGCGGTTGATGAATTCGACTTTGGCGGCAGTCGACAGCGATGCCGCCTCATTCTGCAGGCCATCGCGCGGGCCAACCTCAACGATCTCGATGCGCTTTGCCACGACCCACTCCAGTGCTCCGATTCTATACGCGATGCGCCACCAGCGCAGACGCCCACCTGGCGCGCGGCGGTGCTGCAGCTGCTGTGCATCGCAGCGGCCGGCAAGTTCCGATGGAACTCAGACAGCCGTGTAAAATCGTGAGCGGAATACAGCCGCGCCGGCCGTGTCCCGCGGCCGGCGCTCGATCACGCGAGGCTCACATGGCGCAATTCAATCAGCCGCTCGGCGGCAACCAGATGCCGCGATTCGCGGGTCCCGCGACCATGATGCGTTTGCCGCAGGCTGCATCTGCGGCCGGGCTCCAGGCGTGTTTTGTCGGCGTGCCGTTCGACATCGGCACGTCCCTGCGGCCCGGCGCCCGGTTCGGGCCGCGGGATATCCGACAGAACTCCGTGCTCATCCGGCCGTACCAGATGGCGACCCGCGCGCGGCCTTTTGATTCTCTGCAGATTGCGGACATCGGTGACGTCGCCATCAACACCTTCAATCTCGAAAAATCGATCGCCATCATTGAGCGCGCGTACGGCGAAATTCTCGGGCACCGCTGCGTGCCGCTGACCATGGGCGGCGATCATACGATCGTGCTGCCGATTCTGCGCGCCATGCGGCGCCGCTACGGTCCGGTGGGACTCGTGCACATCGATGCGCACGCCGACGTCAATGACGAGATGTTCGGCGAGCGGATCGCCCACGGCACACCGTTCCGGCGCGCGGTGGAGGAGGGGCTGCTCGACTGCCGGCGCGTGGTGCAGATCGGATTGCGCGCCACCGGGTACGGGCCGGGAGATTTCGACTGGCCGCGCGAACAGGGGTTTCGCGTGGTCCAGGCCGAGGAATGCTGGCACCGGACGCTCGAGCCGCTGATGACCGAGGTGCGCGGGCAGCTGGGTCGTGGCCCTGTGTATCTTAGTTTCGACATCGACGGACTGGATCCGGCGTTTGCGCCCGGCACGGGCACCCCGGAAATCGGCGGCCTGACGGTGATTCAGGGCATGGAAATCATCCGTGGCTGTCTCGGCTTGGAGCTCGTCGGTTGCGACCTGGTCGAGGTGTCCCCGCCGTATGACCCGTTCGGCACGACGTCGCTGCTGGCGGCGAACCTGTTGTACGAGATGCTGTGCGTGCTGCCCGGGGTCGAGCGTGGCTAGCGGGAAGGGCGGTAGCGACTAAGCGCAAAAGCGCGGCGCCACGTGAGGCACGCGCGAGCGGGGGAGACCATCATGCTCAGGATCCGGCAGCCGCGTGCGTTGCACGTTCTGGTGACGCTCGCTGTTCTCCTGTGTGCTGCCGCAAGTACGGCGCAAAGCGACCGCGCGCTCCGGCGCTACCTGCAGATCGCGGTCGCTCCCGGCGGGGCCTATGTGGCATCGGTGGAAGGCGATGCCCCACTCTCCGGCTCGGAACCGCAGGTTCAGGACCTGGTCATCCGTCGCACGGATAATGGCGTGCAGGTCGTGATCGCTTTGCCCTGCGGTCGGGTGCCCCAGTGCTGGCCCGGCTCGCCGGCATGGACGCCGGACGGCAAACAGCTGACCTTCACGGTTCGCGCCCCGGGCAGCCACGCACGTTCAATCTATACCGTCACGCTGGACGGTACGCATCTGACCAAGGTGTTGAGCTTCGACGGAACGGTGATCGAGCTGCGCTACGGCCCGGGCGGTCGCCTCGCGATGCTTGCCACCGAGCACGCGGCCAAAGAAGTGGGCGCCACTCAGGCCGGTGTGTCACTCGTCGGCGAGGTGGGTGCGGTGACGCCCGAGCAGCGCATCGCGACGGTCGACGCCGGCCAGCTCACCTGGCAATCACCGCCCGATCTTTATGTCTACGACTTTGATTGGCGCCCTGACGGCAACGGCTTCGTCGGAACGGCCGCGCCCGGCGACGGCGACAACCAGTGGTGGGTCGCCAAACTCTACGCGTTCGCCGGTGCCGGGAATCCGCGCCTGGTGTACGCGCCCGTGGACGCGCAGCAACAGCTGGCCGAGCCGCGCCTGTCACCCGATGGCAAGACCATCGCCGTCATCGCGGGAATCATGAGCGATTTTGGTTCGACGGGCGGCGACGTCTATCTCGTGCCGTTTGCCGGCGGTCCCGCGCTCAATGCGACCGCCGGCATGGCGGCCTCGGCGCGCGGAATCGCCTGGAACTGCGACGGCCAGCTGCTGATCAACCTGCTCGCGCGGGATCAGACGCAGATTGCCTCGCTCTCGCTGCGTGCGGTGGACCGAAAGCTGCATGTGCTGTGGAGCGGCCAGGAAAGTCTGGACGGGAAGCAGGCAGGGCTTTCTTTCGGCTGTCCCGCGGGCGTGACCGCCACCGTCCACGAAAGCTTCACCAGGCCCCCGGAGATCGCCGTCGGCTCCATCGGCGGCTGGCATGACCTCACGCACGTCAATGCCGGAATCACCATGCCCGTTGAGCCCAGGAGCATGACCTGGAGCTCCGACGCATTCACCGTGCAAGGCTGGCTGCTCTGGCCGCAGCACCACGCGGATAAGGTTCCGCTCATCACGATCGTCCACGGCGGGCCGGCGGCCGCCGTTACGCCTTCGTTCTCGGGCCCGAGCTGGATACGCGCACTGCTGGAACACGGTTACGCGCTGTTCCGTCCCAATCCGCGCGGGAGCTTTGGCCAGGGCGAGGCGTTCGCGGCCGCCAACGTGCGCGACCTGGGCTATGGCGACCTGCGCGACATCATGTCCGGGATCGACGCCGTGGCACGCGCGGCGCCGATCGACACCCACCGTCTCGGCATTACCGGCGCAAGCTACGGCGGATTCATGACCATGTTGGCGGTGACCCAGACCGACCGGTTCCGGGCCGCGATCGCCGGTGCGGGCATCAGCGACTGGATTTCATACTACGGTCAGAACGGCATCGACCAGTGGATGATCCCGTACTTTGGCGCCACGGCGTACGACGATCCGTACATTTACGCGCGCTCATCGCCCATCAGCTATATCAGGAACGCACACACGCCGACGCTGGTTTACGTCGGTGAGTACGACATCGAGTGCCCGCCAGCCCAGACCCAGGAGTTCTGGCACGCGCTGCGCACGCAAGGGGTCCCGACCACCATGGTCGTATATCCCGGCGAAGGCCACGGCCTGCGCGACGCAGCGCACGTCGCTGACCTGGAGCACCGGGTGCTGGCCTGGTTTGATCAGTATTTGCGTTGATCGCCGCCGACTGATGCGGTGGGCCGGATGCCGCTGAGTGCTAGCGGGCGGCGGTAACCCAGCGATCGCGGAATTCCCGCAGTTCGGCCACGCTCATATCGGAGACCATGGCGGCATGGAAATCGCCGACCTCCGCCGTCTCGACGTGGAAACCGTCGATCGCGGCTTCCGCGCCGCGCAGGTCCCGATTCGAGCTTCTCGGCCAGACGAAGACATCGATCACGTGGTGACCGCGCTGGTAGACCAGTGCGGCGACACGCATGTGATTGACGAAATCTACGCGCCCGCCCATCAGGTCAACATCGCCCCCCGCGAGCTCGGGTACCGGCGGCGAGAACGGCAGCTGCGTGGCGAACCAGGGACGCACGGTATGGTGATCTGATGAACGGACGTCGATGTCGCGTGTACTGAGTACCGCGCGGACGTGAGCCGCGACTAAGTCCGTCGCGACTTCCGGCACGCGCGCCTGCATCTGCCCCACCAGGTAGCCGGAGAGAGTCAGCACCAGCGCCGCGGCCGCCGCAGCCGGCCACACGAACGTGCGCGTTGGCGGTTCCCGCCGCACGCCCAGGCGGAGCGAGAGGCGCCGCTCCATACCGGGCGGCGGTAGGTAGCGCAGTGACGGTTCCCGACAGCGGGCGGACAGGACGCGCCGTTCTGCGAGCCAGCGCTGGCAGTCACTGCACGTGGTGACGTGCTCCGTGACGGCCACGGACGTCGCAACGTCCAGTTCGTCGTCGATATACGCATCGAGCAGCGGCAGAACCTGGTCATGTGTCATGACGAGACACTCGGATTGGCGCGCACCGCGGCGGCCAGCAGGTCGCGGGCACGCGATATGCGGGACATCACGGTGCCGATGGGCACCTCGATGATTTCGGCGATCGCGCGGTACGAAAGTCCCTCGAGCTCGCGCAGGACCAGCACTTCCCTGAAGTCCGCGGGCAAGCCAGCAATGGCGGCCCGGATCACGCGCGCGCTCGACTCCGATTGCGCCGCAGATTCCGGATCGTGCGCCGGATCCTGCGCCACCAGACGGTTGACCGTCTCCGGCTCCATCGGCACCGGCCGTGCGCCCTTGTGCGCCGCGAACCAATCATGGGCGCAGTTGCGCACAATGCGCAGCAGCCAGGCGCGTGGATCAGTGCCGACGAAGCTGTCGAAGTGGCGCAGCGCGCGCACGTACGCGTCCTGCACCACATCCTCTGCGTCGGGGCCGCTGCCGACCAGCCAGCGCGCCGCGTTGTAGGCGGTCGGCAGGAGAGGCAGGACCAGCTCCCCGAATCGTTTATTGCGCTCGCGATCGCGGGCAGAGATCAAGCGAAGTCCCGAGCGAACGTCGGAGGGTGCTATCAGACTGGCCGGTGACCAACATACCACGTTGAACGCGCTTTCCTTGCCGAGGGCAACACCGGCCCACGCCGGCGCTGACCGGTCACTTGGGCCGATACGCCTGGCACCAGCCCGCGGCAGAAACCTCGCCATCGATGATGCGACAGACGCCCGTACCGGCCTTCGCTCCACCGACGAAGTAGGTGCACAGCTCACAGCGAAGGCTGGCATTCGGATAGTCCTGGTAGTGGAAAGCCTGCCGGGTCGCTTCGTCGGCAACCGCCGCCCGACTCTGCAGTGCGGCGACAACAGGCAGCATCAGCGCGCCCAGGCCCGCCATGCACAGCCGGCGCCGTCCCGGGTACTCGGGCTCCGACCCGACCTCTACCGACGAACCGCTCATGAGCTCGCTCCGGCTGGAATTATCGGCCGCTCGACGAGCTGGTAGTCAGGAGGCGAGTGATGTGCGGCAACACTGCGGTAGCCGAGTCCCGCGTACGGCGCGCTCGCGAGCCAGTGCACCGGTTCGCGCTTCGGCATGGATCCCGGTGCCGGTAACGGGAAGATCAACGATTTGGCGGCGTGATGGGCGATGGTCCCGGTGAGGTGATGGTGTTCCTGATGGATGTGCCCGTAAAACACGGTGACATGCTTGTGTCCCGTGCACGCGTCCAGCACCTGCGCCCCATCGCGCGTCGCCCAGTCCCAGCTGGGGAACAGGTCGAACAGTGGCCGGTGCGTGAAGATCACGATCTGCGCATCCCGCCTCTGAGTCGCGAGATCCGCCTTGAGCCACGCGATTTGTGCTGCACCCACGCTCGCCGTTGGGTCGGACACGTTGTCCAGCACGATGAAGTGCACGCCCTTGTGATCAAAGGTGTAATGGGTCTCGCCGAACAGCTCCCGGAATGCCTCGCCGTTGTCGAGCGCCGCATCGTGCTCGCCCGGCATGAACCGCAGGTCCCGCACGCGCAGCCGGTCGACGATCTCGCGGAACTGCGTCATGCGCGCGCGACGCAGCGCCGCATCCGGAGTCGTATGCGTGAGGTCGCCGGTGAACACGATAAAGTCCGGCTGCACCGCCAGCTGATTGACTGCAGCGACGGCCTTGGCCAGGGTCCCGGAGGCATCCGGGTTCACGGCCGGATCGCTGAATCCCCAGTGACTGTCCGACATCTGCACGAAGTAGAAATCGGACTTCTGGGAACCCGCCCGTGACAACCCGCTGACGAACACTGCGCCGGCGAGGCCCGTGAGGCGCAAAAAGTCGCGACGATCAAATTCCACTTCCGGTTCTCCTGTGGCGAAGCAAAGAGCGCGCTCATTACAGGAGACGGAGACTCGAACCGGCGGGCGGTTATTCCCGCAGATAAACTTAATGTTGGTTTCGGGAATAAACGCACACCGGCCGCTGCCGGCGGGAGCAGGGCAATGCGGGACCGCGGCGAGGTCTAGCGGGCGGCTGCTTCGTAGCTGGCACAGGCGAGCTCGGCGGCGGCCAGGTCTTCGATGGCCGTGCCGACGCTCTTGAAGAGCGTGATGTCATCGTTGCCGCGCCGCCCGTGCACGGCGCCGCGCACCAGCTCGCTCAGGTCACCGCGCACATCGCCCGGGCTCATCGCTCCGGATGTGAACGCACGGACCAGTTCGCCTGCTTCGCAGAATGCGCCTTCGCGTGCGTCCACGTAGACCTGTGCGCGCTCCACCGCCTCATCGTCGGCCTCGCGCATCGCAGGGGTAAACGATCCGACCAGGTCGAGGTGCTGACCCGCGCGCAGCCACGCTCCGGCCACCATCGGCTCGCTGGCCGTCGTGGCGCAGCTGATGATGTCCGCCCACCGCACCGATGACTCGAGATCACCGCTCACCTCGATCGCGAATGGCCGGTCGGCGAGTGCCGCGGCGACCGCGGCCGCGCGCTCCGGCCGGCGGCCCCAGATGCGAACCGTGCGAATCGGCCGCACCAGCGCGTGCGTCTCGATCAGGTGCGCGGCAAGCGCGCCCGTGCCCACCATCAGCATCCGGCTGGATTCCGGCACGGCCAGGAAGCTGGCGGCAAGCGCGGAAGCTGCCGCCGTGCGCCGCCGGGTCAGTTCCGTGCCGTCCAGCACCGCGCGAGGAATTCCGGTCTGAGCATCGAACAGAACGTAGCTCGCGTGCACGGCGGGCAGATTGCGTCGGGAATTCTCGGTCATGACCGTGACGAGTTTGACGCCGAGCGCGCGATCGGCGCGCCACGCGGGCATCACCAGCAGCGAGCGGGCCCCTTCGCGTCCGGTGAGCGAGTAGTGCTCGCGGGGCGGAACGGTCGTATCCGCGTCGCGGAAGGCCCGTGCCAGCGCGTCGATGAGCGCGCGGCGATCGAGATGCTGCGCGACCAAATCGGCTGATAACTGCAGCACCGGTCCTCCCAGCGACGGCCTGCGGCCTTTAACTCGCGGCAGTTTTCGCGGGCGCCAGTTGCGCCTGCGTCCCGGGCGTGTCGACCGGGAAGCCGGCGAGCTGCCACTCGTCGATGCCGCCGTGCAGCGGCCGGACTCGTTTCATGCCGCGCCGCATGAGATCGCGGGCCACGACCGCGGCCGAGGCCTCGTTCGGGCAGGAGCAGTAGACGACCACTTCGCCCGAGCGCTCGAGCAGGATCGGAATGACGTGGTCGAGCTCCGAGCCGAACGCGCCGATGGCTCCGGGGATCACGCCTTCGTTGCGTTGTGTCTGATTGCGAACGTCGAGAATCACGGGCGCGGCGCCGGAATCGATGAGCTCCTTGAGCTGAGCGACCGAGAGCCGCTCCATGCGCAGCTGGCGCATGAAGCGGACTCGGCGCCACCAGCGGTAGCCGACGTAGGCGGCCAGCGCCGCGAGCAGCAGCACGATGCCCCAGCGGCCAAGACTCGCCAGCACCTTGAGAATGCCGCCGACCGCGTCGCGGAACAGCCAGCCGAGGAAAACAGCGCTGCCCGCCCACAGTAGTGCACCAAGCCCGTCCCATAGCAAGAACACAGCCACCGGCGTGTGCGCGATGCCAGCAAGTGGCGGTGCCATGATCGAATACGCCGGCACGAATCTCGCGATCAGGAGCGAGCGGGGACCCCACTTGGTGAAGGTCGACTCGGTACGCCGGACACAGGAATCAGGAGAAATGGAGATCCGGCACAGCGTCTTGAGCACGCGCCGGCCCACGACCGTCCCGATCCAGAACCATCCGGCATCCGCGAGCAGCGCGGCCAGTGCTGCGATCAACGTCACCTCAATCGGGAAGGCGATGCTGCCGCCGACCGCACCGGCCGCGATCAGGACCGGAATCGCAGGCACGGGCATCCCCGCCTGCTGCGCCAGGATGTACAAGAACAGGAGCGGCAGGCCGTACTGCGTCAGTGCCGCCAGCTCGATCATCCTGGAGCCTCCAGCGCCATCGGCCACGCGCATCAGCGCGCTGTCGCTACAGGATACGCCAGCGGTCAAGCCGTCCGGCGCGGTCGCTGCAGTGGACTGACCGGCTTGCACAGCCAGGGGCGGACTCGGCGCGGAGGACCCTCCGGCGCCGTGCCGGCGCCGTCCGTGCGCTATCATTTGCTGGTTCGGCCCGTGTTGGCGGGAGATTGAAATGCTGGAGCTGCGCCCCAACTGCGAGTGCTGCAATCGCGATCTGGCACCCGATAGCGCGGATGCGTGGATCTGCTCGTTCGAGTGCACGTTCTGCGAGCATTGTGCCCACACGCGCCTGCACGGGACCTGTCCCAACTGCGGCGGTGAGCTGGTGCGCCGGCCGAGCCGCCCGCCGGACGCTCTGGTCCGTCACCCCGCGAGCGCACGCCGCGTCTACAAACCGGAAGGTTGTCCGAGCTGACGCGCCGGATCGCTCGACCCGTGCAAGATCACATGTCCGCGACACGCGCACGCTGGCAGGCTGCGCTCGCGCTCTCGGTGAGCGCGGCGGCCACCCCGTGCGGCGCGGCCAGCAGCGACATCCTGATGATCCATGGCCACATCTATACGGCCACGCACCAGGACCCGTGGGCTGAGGCGATCGCGATCACCGGCACCCGCATCGACGCGGTGGGCCCCGACCAGGCGGTCATGAGCCACCGCGGCAAGAACACGCGGGTGATCGATCTTAAGGGCCATACCGTAATTCCGGGGATCGTCGATTCCCACGTCCATACGTTGTACGGCTCGTATGCGCTACATGGATTCAACCTGTCGACACCGGCGTCGAGCATCACGCCCGACAAGCCTGAGGCGCTGGTGGCGGCGGTCAAAGCCTACGCTGCAGCACATCCGGCCGATGCGGTGCTGTTCGGCCGTGCCGACTTCAGCACCGTACCGCCGACGACGCCGACCCACGAGCTTCTCGATCGCGCGGTCGCCGACCGGCCGATCGTCGTACACAACACCTCGGAGCACGCGGTGTGGCTCAATCGTGCGGCGATCACCCTCGCCGGGCTGACCGACGAGCCGGTCGCGGATGCCGACGAGGAACGCGGCGTCATCCGTGATGCCAGCGGCCATCCGAGCGGCGTGCTGCTCGAGGCCGCCATGGCGATTGCCGCACGCACGCTCAATGCGCGGGTCCCGGTCGAAGAGCAGCTCGCCATGCTGCGCGCGGGCACCACGTACCTGAATCGCTACGGCATCACGAGCGTCGTCAACGCCACCGGGGATCTTGCCGAGATCAGGATGTATGCGACGCTGCGCGATCGTGGCCAGCTGACGGTGCGCACGCGCACTGCGTTTGGCGCGGTCGCCGTGCGCCAGCGCCTGACACCGCAGCTGCTCGCGGACCTCGAGCAGGCACGCAATCTGTACCACGACGCCTGGGTGTCAGCGAACCTGGTCAAGTTCTTTGCCGACGGCAGTACCGGGCTCGTTCCGCCACTGGTGTACACGCCGCGGGAATATCAGTCGCTGGTCATGGAACTCGACCAGCGCGGGTTTCAGATCATGACTCACGCGATCCGCAGCGATTCCGTGCACATGGTGCTCGACACCTATGAACGCCTCGAGCAAGCGCACGGAATCCGCGACCGTCGGCTGCGCATCGAGCACGCCGATGGCCTCAATGACGTGGATGTGCCGCGATTCGCCGCCTTGTCGGTGGTCGCGGACATGCAGCCCAATTTCTGCTGCGGCGAGGAGGGCACCACGATCGACCCCACTTCTCCGTCTCCGCCAGATCGCTGGAAGACCCTGAGCAATGCCGGGACCACGCTGGCGTTCAGCAGCGACTGGCCCTGTACCTGGCCACCCGACCCGTTCGTCGGTATCCAGCAGGCGGCCACCCGGCAGAGCTGGCGGTCCGCGGACACTGCGGGCGTCGCCGGTCAGCCCCTGGACGGCGGCGGACAGGGGGGAGCGACACTCACCGGCGGCTTCGATACGCCGTCCGAGCGCGTTTCCATCGAACAGGCAGTCAACGCCTACACGCGCGGGGGTGCGTACGCCGCCTTCGCCGACGCGCAGGTCGGAACTCTGGAACCCGGCAAGGAGGCGGATCTCGTGGTCGTGTCCCAGGACCTGTTCCGCGTCGCACCCGAGACCGTCGGCCAGACCCGGGCGCTGATGACGATGGTTGGTGGCCGCGTCGTCTACGGCACGCCGCCGTAATCCGCCATCAGACCTGCTCGAATCCGCTCAGCACGTTCACTGCGTTGACGCCGATTTCCTCGACCGCATAGCCACCTTCAAGCAGGAATACCGTGGGCAGCCGAACGGCGCCGATCAGGCCCCCGTAGGTCGTGAAGTCCTCTGATGCCAGACGGAAGAAACTGATCGGGTCGCGCTCAAAGGTATCGACGCCCAGGGATACAACCAGTGCGTCCGGTCCGTAGGCACGGATGCGCGCGAGCGCGACCGCGAGCGCATCGCGCCACACGGAGAAGTCCGCACCGCGCGGCAACGGCAGGTTGACGTTGAATCCTTCGCCCGGACCGGTGCCGGTCTCGTCGACATAGCCCAGGAAATACGGGAATGCCTCGCGCGGATCGCCGTGGATGGACGCGTACAGGACGTCAGCGCGCTCGTAGAAGATGTCCTGCGTGCCGTTGCCGTGGTGGAAATCGACGTCGAGGATCGCGACGCGCGCGGCGCCGTTGTCCCGCAGCCACTGGGCGCTGATGGCGGCGTTGTTGAGAAAACAGTAGCCGCCGTAGAGATCCTTGGCCGCGTGATGCCCGGGCGGACGACACAGTCCGAACGCCGCGCGCTCGCCGCTCGCAACCCGGCGGGTCGCGGTCAGGGCCACGTTCGCCGCGGCCCGCGCTGCGCGCCAGGTTCCGGCGCTGATGGAGGTCTCGGCCGCGAACGCGTAATAGCCAAGCTTGCCGTCGATGTGCGCGGGCGCAATTTCCGTCATGCGCCGCGCCGGCCAGCAGGAAGCAATCGCCTCGCCGCGATAGCCGGCGGCGGTCCATTCCTCCCACGCGTTCTCCAGGAAGCTCACGAATGGCGGCGCGTGAACCCGTAGCACGGGCTCGATGCTGAATTCATCCGGCGGCAATACCGCTCCCAGCTTGACGGTCTTCACGCGGTCCAGCACGAAGCGCACGCGCTGCGCGCACTCAAACGGCGCGACCAGTTCACCGCCATAGAGCTCGGTCTTGGCGTTCCTGAGCGCGTAGTCCTCGGAATGGATCGTGATCATGGGTCACCTGTGAGCGGTCGGCGGGATCGAGACAAGACGCTGCGCGCTCATGCGGGCGCGCAGCGAGCGGTTATTTGAGGCACAAATCCGCTACTGAACATAATGTGCATTATGCGAATAAGTGACTGATTATAAAAGAGATTGTAAGCACGGGCTGGACTGCCCTCGGGACTGCCGCACCTTCGGGTCTCTGCGCGCCAGAACGAATTTCAAAGCGTGTGCCACTCCGAGCGAAGGCACGGGAGTTAAGAGTAACGCGCCGCGCACGCTCCACGATCGCTGTTCGCTTCGCGTCCACTCGCATAACACGCTGATCGTTGGTCAATATGCGCGCGAGAATCGGCGTTCTGCACAGAGTTATCCCCCGTTGCTGTGGATAACTCGATCAGACTGGAGCAAGTCCAACTGAGTGCTGCCGACTCGCGCGCGATCGATAGCCGTTCGGTCTTGCCATAGACCCAATGAATCGTTTTCCGTGCGCGATCCCCGTCGTAGCCTGAGCTCGCCTCCGGTTCCGTCCGCGGCACGCAAGCGCCACGCCGGCTTCGGAGTGGGCTTAGGATGATTCCTCGTTTGGGCCCGCCTCACCGCGGGCCCGGTCTTTTCTGCCGCTGGCGTTCGCGTCCGCCGCTAGAGCTCGAGCCGGCCTTCCATGATCGGCACGCACCGACCGCGTACGTGCACGGCGGCGACGGCACCGCCGCGCTTAACGGTGCGCGTCTCGAGCAGGCTGGGTCGACCGAAATCGACGCCCTGAGAGAATCGCAGCTTCGCTTCCGCATCCGCGCCGGGTGCGAGATGCGCGAGAAATGCCGCCATCGCCGCGGTCGCACTGCCGGTAGCCGGGTCCTCGATGACTCCATCGAGCGGAGCGAACATGCGCGCTTCCAGGTCGGCGTGGGAATCGCTGCCGGTGACGTCGCGCGTATAAAGATAGATGCCATCCGCGCCATCGCGCGGCAGCGTGTCTGCGTGCGCCGCCAGGTTCGGACGTGCCCTCCTCAGCGCCTCGCGGGTTTTGATTTCAACGACGACGAACGGCAGTCCCACGGAAACGACGATCGGTGCATGCCCGTCGATCCTGATATCGGAGGCATCGAGGCTGAGGCACGCCGCAGCATGCTGCGTCGGGAACTCCGACCGCACGCTGAGCGCCTCCGGCGCGGTCAGCTCTGCACCAACCACCTGGCCGCGCTCGCGCACCAGCTCCAGCGGCACCACACCCGCCTGTTCTTCGAACTGGAAGCGCGCCACGGAGTCCGTGCCCGATCGCGCGCGCGCCAGCACGAACGCCGTGCCGACGTTCGGGTGGCCGGCGAACGGGAGCTCGCTGCGCGGCGTGAATATCCGGACGTGGGCCGTGTGGGACGAATCGCGCGGCGGCAGCACGAAGGTAGTCTCGGCGTAGTTGAACTCCCTGGCGATCGCCTGCATCTGGGCCGTCGTCAGTCCCTCCGCATCCAGCACTACGGCGAGCGGATTGCCGGCAAAAGGCCGATCCGCGAATACATCGACCGTCACGTAACGGCGCTGCATGGCAGGCTCCACCACCGGGACTGGCTACGGGGCTGGTGAGCGTACGGCCGAAGAATGGGCGCGTCGAGAGGTGCCCTCCCCTGCTCGCTCGCCGGGCTTCCCAGCCGCACGTCCCCGGCTCCTGCCGCGCGCGATCGGCGCTGGATTACAGGCTTTGTGGGCTGAGAGGTGTCCAGCGGCCGATGCGGCGCAGCTGGCGCATGTCGGCGGTTTCGGCGGTGTAGTCCATGGGCTCGGCCTGTGGCAGAGACGTGAGCGCCGGCCGCAGGGCGCGGGTGTTCAGGATGCCGAACGAGCCCTTCTGCGTGTCCATGCGCGCGCCGACATAGACGCCACAGTCCCGGCAGATCAGGTATTCCGCGGTGCGCCCGCCGAAGCGGTAGCGCTGCACGCGCGCCGGATGCTCGCTCCTGAAGGTCAGCGTGCCGCTTGGGTCCGACGTCGCCTCGCTGCCGTGGGCACGACAGAACGAGCACTGGCAGGCCCGCACCGACCAGCTGGCGGGGTCGAGCGCCGTCCGGTAGCGCGCGGTCAGCACACCGCAGTGGCAGCGGGCGACGTACTCGATGGCTTCCGATGTCATCGCCCTCCCCTGTTCGCGCCTCGCCGGCCTCCGCGCGCGCCGCAAACCCGCTCCGATCATGAGGTGCGCGCACCGGATGCCGCAACCTGCGCGGCACGGCTTCAGGAATCGAACCGCGCCCCGCCATCGCTCTCGACAGGCCCGCGAACCGCAGGGATGATTGGCGGCTGTTTTGGGTCGCCG
>Ga0187780_10000961_pt1 | contig 21522 bp, 16 predicted proteins | sample 1015_Q2_SP10_20__FD_132429 | JGI IMG/M metagenome (GOLD analysis project Ga0187780, IMG submission 132429) | Tropical peat soil microbial communities from peatlands in Department of Meta, Colombia - 1015_Q2_SP10_20_MG | ecosystem: Environmental > Terrestrial > Soil > Wetlands > Peat | place... | reverse complement strand
GCGACGCCGGCCAGCAGGGGAGCGCCGGCATCACCGGCAGCGCCGCGGGCCCCGGCGAGGAAGGCACCCTCGAGGGGGCCCCGGACACCCAGTCGGGCTGGTACGAGCGGCTGCGCGGCTGGGGCCTGCCGGTCAGCGACCTGTACCAGGTCGTCCCGGACATGGCCGGGGTCCGTGAGTACATCGCCCGCTACGCCGAGCACCGGCACGACCCCCCGTACGAGATCGACGGCGTGGTGGTGAAGGTGGACCAGATCGCGCTGCAGCGCCAGCTCGGCTCGACCAGCCGGGCGCCCCGGTGGGCCATCGCCTACAAGTACCCGCCGGAGGAAGTCACCACCAGGCTCCTCGACATCAGGGTGAACGTCGGGCGCACCGGCCGCGTCACCCCGTACGCCGTGATGGAGCCGGTCAAGGTCAGCGGGTCGACGGTGGACCGGGCCACCTTGCACAACGCCGACGAGATCAAGCGCAAGGGCGTCCTGATCGGCGACATGGTGATCTTGCGCAAGGCGGGCGACGTGATCCCCGAGGTGCTCGGGCCGGTGGCCGACCTGCGCACGGGGGCCGAACGCGAATTCGAGTTCCCCACCTCGTGCCCGGCCTGCGGCACCGCGCTGACCCGCGACGAAGGGGAGGTGGACTGGCGCTGCCCGAACGCGAGGTCCTGTCCGGCGCAGCTGCGCGAGCGCCTGTTCCACATGGCCGGACGCGGCGCCTTCGACATCGAGGTGCTCGGCTACGAGACGGTGAGCGCGCTGCTCGACTGCGGCCTGGTCGCCGACGAGGGGGACGTGTTCGCGCTCACCGCCGAGCGGCTGGAAACCTGCCCGTTCTTCGTCGTCAAGCAGGGCACGCTGAGCGCCAACGCCACCAGGCTGCTCGACAACCTGGCCGAGGCCCGGACCAGGCCGCTGTGGCGGATCCTCGTCGCGCTGTCCATCCGGCATGTCGGACCGACGGCGGCGCGGGCGCTGGCGGCCGAGTTCGGCTCGCTGGACGCGATCGAGGCGGCGAGCGCGGACGCGCTGGCCGCCGTCGACGGCGTGGGGCCCACGATCGCGACGTCATTGCGTGACTGGTTCAGCGTGGACTGGCACCGCGCGATCATCTCGAAGTGGCGGGCCGCCGGGGTGCAGCTCGAAGACGAGGGCTTCGACCCCGCCCGCGCGGCGGCGCGCCTGCTGGCGGGCGTGTCCGTGGTGATCACCGGCACGCTGGACTCCTTCAGCCGGGACGAGGCCGGCGAGGCCGTCCGCCAGGTCGGCGGCAAGGTGACGTCCTCGGTGTCCAAGAAGACCGACTTCGTGGTGGCGGGCGAGAACGCCGGCTCCAAGTACGACAAGGCGGTCGAGCTCGGCGTGCCGATCCTCGACGAGCCCGCCTTCCGCCTCCTCCTCGACCAGGGCCCTGACGCCGTCCGCCAGCATCAGTAGTCGCACCAGCGCATTTCATGCAAATTAATCGCTTACCTATGCCACATATTGTCATTTTTCTGGGAGGATTCGGGCTTGCGGGAGAAAAAGGTGCACTGGGATGCACCGGATCCTCCCCGAGGCGCGGATCCTCCCACATCTTTGGCTATGACGGCACCACAGCACGCTTGCATACCATGATGCGCATAGGCACCACGGAGCGTATTCGGCCAGGCCGCGGTGCGTCTGGCTGGTGCGGCGAGCTCGGCGGCCGCTGTACCGGAACGGCATCGTGACGTGCGCCACGACCTCCCGTACCCGCCAGCCCGCGCAGAGCGTCGGCTCGTCTCACCTGCTCGCCTCCAGCTCGCCCAGCGCGGCGGCGAGCTCGCCGCGCTGGGCGGCGATCATGTCCCTGATGTTGTCCATCGCTGTCACGTCTCCTTCTCCGTGGGCCTACGTGGACGCGACGAGCGAGTCTGGCTCAGATAGACGTTTCGATAAATGGCCGTTTCACGGCTGGCCGCCCGTTTCGGCCAGGCGCCGGCTGAGGTAGCGCCGCTCGGTATCGGTGCTGGCCAGCTCCAGCGCTTCCCGGTACGCGGCTGCCGCCTCGCGTCCGCGGCCCAGACGGCGGAGCAGGTCAGCCCTGGTCGCGGGCAGCAGATGGTAGCCGGCGAGCTTCCCGGACGCCTCCAGGGCTTCCACCAGCGGCAGGCCGGCCGCCGGCCCGTTGGCCATGCCCACCGCCACCGCGTGGTTCAGCTCCACCACGGGAGTCGGCAGGAACCGCCCGAGCTGCTCGTACAGGGCCGCGATCTGCGCCCAGTCGGTGACCTCCGCGGTTGCCGCGGTCGCGTGGCACGCGGCGATGGCGGCCTGCACCTGATACGGGCCGGGCCGTCCGCGCCGCAGCGCGCCTTCGAGCAGCGAGACGCCCTCGTTGATCTCGGCCCTATCCCACTTGGCACGGTCCTGGTCTTCCAGCGTCACCAGGTCGCCGCGGGAGTCGAGCCGGGCCTCCCGGCGCGCGTCGTGCAGCAGCATCAGCGCCAGCAGGCCCGCCGCCTCGGGTTCATCCGGCATCAGCCGGGCCAGCACCCGGGCCAGCCGGATCGCCTCGGCGCTGAGGTTCTGCCGGACCAGATCGGCGCCCGCCGTCGCCGAGTAGCCCTCGTTGAACAGCAGGTACAGCACCCCGAGCACGCCCGGCGTGCGTTCCGGCAGCAGGTGCGCCGGAGGCACCCGGTAGGGGATCCCGGCGTTCTGGATCTTCTGCTTGGCCCGGACCAGGCGCTTGGCCATCGTCGGCTCGCCGGCCAGGAACGCCCGGGCGATCTCAGCCGTGGTCAGCCCGGCCAGCGTCCGCAGCGTGAGCGCGACCCGGGCCTCAAGCGAGAGGGCCGGGTGGCAGCAGGTGAACATCAGCCGCAGCCGGTCATCGGGCACGCCGCTCTCGTCTGCCCCGCTGTCGCCTGCCCCCGGCGGCTCTGGCTCGTATGACATGGCGGCCACCTCCCGGAGTTTGGCGGCTCCGACCGCTCTCCTGCGCAGCACGTCGATGGCGCGGTGACGGGCCGCCGTGGTCAGCCAGGCGCCCGGCCGGCCCGGTATGCCGTCGCGCGGCCAGCGCTGCAGGGCCATGGTGAAGGCGTCCTGCGCGCACTCCTCGGCGAGATCCCAGTCGCCGGTAGTCCGGATCAAGGTCGCGACCACCCGGCCCCACTCGTCCCGGAACGCCGCATCGACCGCGTCCCTGACCCCTCTGGCGTCGGCGGTCACGGCTGCCAGAGCTGGCGGACCTCGATCGTCCCGTAGCCCGCGGCGGGGTGCTTCGCGGCCGCCTCGACCGCCTCGTTCAGGTCCGCGCACTCGATGATGGCGAGGCCGGCGATCTGCTTCTTGGTCTCGGCGAACGGCCCGTCGGACAGCAGCAGCTGGCGGCGCCGCACCCGGACCGTCTTGGCCTCGGCCGCTGGCCCGAGCCCGCCGGTCATCCGCAGCACGCCGCGTTCTTCCATCTCTTCGGTCCAGCCGCCACACCCTTCGTCCGCGTGCGCCGCCGCGGACTCGTCACCGCAGATCAGCAGCAGGTACTTCACCGATCCTCCTTCCCGCACCGCACCGACGAACGGCAATGCCGCCAAAGGACTACGGTAACGGCTTAATTGCTGACAGCCTGCCTCCGCACCGCTCTGCCTTTCCCCCGGGCCCGACTGCCTTTCCCCCCGCCCACCCTAAGATGGCGTGCATGTCCATCACCCGTGACGAGGTCGCGCACCTGGCGCGACTGGCCAGGATCGCGCTCAGCGACGCGGAACTAGACCATCTGGCGCCGCAGCTCGGTCAGATCATCGCGGCGGTCGCGCAGGTCCAGGAGGTCGCCGCCGAGGGCATCCCGCCGACCTCGCACGCGACCGGCCTGACCAACGTGTACCGTGACGACGTGCCGATCCCGTGCCTGGGGCCAGATGCCGCCCTCGACCAGGCGCCCGCGGTGGAGGAGCAGCGGTTCAAGGTGCCGCGGATCCTGGGGGAGGGGTGAAGGCATGACCACCGAACTCACCCGCATGACCGCCGCGGAACTGTCGGCCGCGCTGGCGTCCCGGGACGTCTCGGCGACGGAGGTCACCCGGGCGCACCTGGACCGGATCGCCGCCGTCGACGACCGGGTGCATGCCTTCCTGCACGTCGCGGCCGACAGCGCGCTGGCCCAGGCGGGGGACATCGACGCCAGGCGCCAGGCGGGCGAGCGGCCCGGCCCGCTGGCCGGCGTGCCGGTCGCGGTCAAGGACGTGTTCACCACGGTCGGCATGCCGACGACCTGCGGCTCGCGCATCCTGGAAGGCTGGCATCCCCCGTACGACGCGACGATCACGCGGCGGCTGAGGCAGGCCGGCGCCGTCATCCTCGGCAAGACCAACATGGACGAGTTCGCCATGGGCTCGTCGACGGAGAACTCGGCGTTCGGCCCCAGCCACAACCCGTGGGACCTGGACCGGGTCCCGGGCGGCTCGTCCGGCGGCTCCGCCGCGGCGGTGGCCGCGTTCGAGGCACCGCTGGCGATCGGCACCGACACCGGCGGCTCCATCCGCCAGCCCGCGGCGGTCTGCGGGATCGTCGGCACCAAGCCGACCTACGGCGGCTCCTCCCGGTACGGGGTAGTCGCGTTCGCCTCCTCGCTGGATACGCCGGGGCCGTTCGGCCGGACCGTGCTCGATGCCGCGCTGCTGCACGAGGCGATCTCCGGGCACGACCCGTGCGATTCCACCTCGATCGACGCGCCGGTGCCGCCGGTGGTGGCGGCGGCGCGGCAGGCGGACGTGGCCGGGATGCGGATCGGCGTGGTCACCGAGCTGAGCGGCGAGGGGTACCAGCCCGGCGTGCTGTCCAGGTTCGCCGAGGCCGTCGAGCTGCTCGAGTCGCTCGGCGCCAAGGTGACCGAGGTGTCCTGCCCGCACTTCAAGTACGCCCTGCCGGCCTACTACCTGATCGCGCCCAGCGAGTGCTCGTCCAACCTGGCCCGCTTCGACGCCATGCGTTACGGCCTGCGGGTCGGCGACGACGGGACCAGGGACGCCGAGGAGGTGATGGCGCTGACCCGCGAGCGGGGCTTCGGCGCCGAGGTGAAGCGGCGCATCATCTTGGGCACGTACGCGCTGTCCAGCGGCTACTACGACGCCTACTACGGCAAGGCCCAGCAGGTGCGCACGCTGATCATCAGGGACTTCGACGCCGCCTTCGGCCAGGTCGACGTGCTGGTATCGCCCACGACGCCGACCACCGCGTTCCCCATCGGGGAGCGGGTCGACGACCCGATGGCGATGTACCTGGCCGACCTGTGCACGATCCCGTCCGACCTGGCAGGCAACGCGGCGATCTCGGTGCCGTGCGCGCTGGCCCCCGAGGACGGGCTGCCGGTCGGGCTGCACGTCATGGCGCCCGCGCTCGCCGACGACCGGATGTACCGGGTGGCCGCCGCCGCGGAGGCGGCCTTCACCGCCCGCTGGGGGCAGCCGTTGATAGCCCAGGCGAAGGGACTCGGATCATGACGGTGATCGACACGCTGGTCCCGTTCGACGAGGCGATGCTGCGTTACGAGCCGGTGATCGGCCTGGAGACCCACGTGGAGCTGGGCACCAGGACCAAGATGTTCTGCGGCTGCACGACCATCTTCGGAGCCGCCCCGAACACTCAGGTGTGCCCGGTCTGCCTGGGCCTGCCGGGGTCACTGCCGGTCGTGAACCGGATGGCGATCGAGTACACGATCAGGATCGGCCTGGCCCTGAACTGCTCGATCGCGCCGTGGTGCCGGTTCGCGCGGAAGAACTACTTCTACCCGGACATGCCGAAGAACTTCCAGATCTCCCAGTACGACGAGCCGCTGTGCACGAACGGATGGCTGGACGTCGCGGTGGACGACCAGCGCGTCCGGGTGGGCATCGAGCGGGTGCACCTGGAAGAGGACACCGGCAAGTCGCTGCACGTGGGCGGGGCCACCGGGCGGATTCACGGCGCCGAGTACTCGCTCGTGGACTACAACCGGGCCGGCATCCCGCTGGTGGAGATCGTGACCAAGCCGATCGAGGGGACCGGGGCGGCGGCACCCGACGTCGCCCGCGCCTACGTGACCGAGCTCCGGGACCTGGTCCGTGCCCTGGGTGTTTCCGACGTGCGGATGGAAGAGGGCTCGCTGCGCAGCGACGTCAACGTCTCGCTGGCGCCGCGGGGCTCCGGCCGCTGGGGGAAGCGGACGGAGACCAAGAACGTCAACTCGCTGCGCTCGGTGGAGCGCGCGGTCCGGTTCGAGATCGAGCGGCAGGCCGCGGTGCTCGACGCCGGCGGACGGGTCATCCAGGAGACCCGGCACTTCCACGAGGACTCCGGCACCACCACCTCCGGCCGGTCCAAGGAAGAGGCGCAGGACTACCGGTACTTCCCCGAGCCCGACCTGGTGCCGGTCGCCCCGCCGGCCGAATGGGTGGAGCAGATCCGGGCCACCCTGCCCGAGGCGCCGGCCGCGCGGCGGGCGCGGCTGCAGGCCGAATGGGGCCTGTCCGACCTGGACATGGCGGCCCTGCGCAACGCGGGCGCGCTGGACCTGGTGGCGGAGACGGTCGCGGCCGGCGCGTCGCCGTCCGACGCGCGCAAGTGGTGGCTGGGTGAGCTGTCCCGGCACGCGCACGACAGAGGGACCGACCTCGCTGGCCTGGCCATCACGCCCGCCGACGTGGCCCGGGTGGCCGAGCTGGTCGCCTCGGGCACCCTGAACGACCGCCTCGCGCGGGAGGTGATCGACGGCGTGCTGGACGGCGAGGGCACCCCCGATGAAGTGGTCGCGGCCCGCGGGCTGGCCGTGGTCAGCGATGCAGGTGCCCTCGCGGCCGCCGTCGACGAGGCCATCGCCGCCCACCCCGACGTGGCCGCCAGGGTCCGAGACGGGAAGGTCGCCGCGGTCGGGCCCCTGGTCGGCGCGGTCATGAGGGCCACCGGCGGCAAGGCCGACGCCGCCCGCGTCCGCGACCTGATCCTGGAGCGCCTCAGCTAGCAGGCAGTGAAGGGAGATCGAGAGGTGGGTGGGGAGGCGCGAGCCGCAGCCTCGCGATCGCGCGGCTCCGCGAGGGGCCGCGGGGCCCTCCGGCCGCGCGATACTACGGCGAGGTACCGTAACGGGGCGCGAAGCGCGGCGGGCGGTTCCGGGAGGTCGTCCCCCGGGCTAACACGGCAGGGCGGAGCGGCGCCAGGCGCCGGGGCCGGGATGGAGCGGCCTGCGCAGCAGGCGGGACCGGTCGGACCAGGCGCCGAGAGCCGGACGGCCCGGCCGGCGTGGCGCGCCTGCGCCCGAGCGTGCCATCAGGACCGCGATCAGGGCCGCGATCTCTTCCGGGGTCGCGTCACCGCGTACCACGCGCAGGGCCGGCTCCCTGGCGGGGCGGTCATCGTCGGCGGGGCGCGTCACCACTGTCCGTTCGGTAGAAAAATGGAGATTCTCTAGCCGCGGGATTTACCCGTGCCGATGCCGAATTCCCGGTGCACGCGCTCCCAGAACGCGTCCCGCAGCCACTCCCGGGCCTCCTGGTAGGGGCGCAGTGACAGGCCCAGTTCCTTCTCCGCGTCGACCAGCAGTTCCTTGTCGATGACGGGCGGCAGGATCGGCCCGGGGAGCAGGTCGCGGATGTTGTCCCGGCCGCGGGTGAGGATCCACTTCTGCGCGACGTGCTCGCCTGCCTCTTCGACCCGCGTCCGGTCGGGGCCGAGGCGGGGCATCGGGCCGGTGGTGCTGGCCGACCAGCCCCCGGGCGGCATGACCGCGTGCGCGCCGGTGCCGGACCTAGCCATCGGCTGGGTCGCCGGAATCCCCTGGGACCGGGCGTGCCGCTCACCGAACAGCTGGGCCGGCGAAGGTACTGTCGGCGGCCCGCCGAGCGTCCCCAGGCCACCCAGGGCCGCGTCCGACCGGGCCTGCTCGACGGCGGCCGGGACCTTGGTGAAGTAGGGCCGCAGGAACGCGGCGTCCAGGACGTCTACCGTGTCCGATTCCCACACCAGCCGCTCGGCCTGGTTGGTGCCGTACGGCGGCTCGATGCCCCACAGGTGCACGCGCACCCCGAAGGCCTGGGCCGCCTCGACCGCGGGCACCATGTCCTCGTCGCCGGCGATGAGCACCGCGTCGGTGATCGCCCGGTGCCGGGCCAGCGCCTCCATGTCGGCCCTGATCTGCGCGTCCACGCCCTTCTGCTGGCCGCGGGCGTTCAGGTTGCCCAGCCGCAGCTTGACCCAGGGCATCTGGGCGATGACCCGCTGGTCGATGGTGGGCACGCGGTCACGCGCCGCGTCGTACCAGTAGATCCGGAGCAGCTCGCCGCGGATCACCTCGTCGGCGTGCTTGGTGATCACCTGGATCAGCGGGACCGCGTCCACCCGGAAGTCCCGCCGCGAGCTTGATGCGAACAGCAGTTCGCCTGCGGCGGCGTAGATGTAGCCGACATCCACCATGACCGCGTAGCGGGCCAGGATGGGGAGCGGAGCGGCGTATTCGGTCATCATCTTCGACTGTAGGCCAGATATGGCTGTGCGCGTGCCACATGTGTCACTTTCGTCGACGCACCGGATCGTGCTGGATGCGTTCAGTAACCAAGCATTTCTAAAGAGGTATGTTGCCGTGTTTCTTCGGCGGCAGGGTCTGCCGCTTGGTACGGAGCGCGCGCAGCGCGCGGGTGACCGCCGGCCGGGTTTCGGCCGGCCGGATGACGGCGTCGACATAGCCGCGCTCGGCCGCGATGTACGGGTTGGCCAGGGTGTCCTCGTACTCGGCGATCCGCTCGGCGCGGAGCGCGTCCGGGTCGGCAGCGGCGGCCAGCTCACGGCGGTACAGGATGTTCACCGCGCCCTGCGCGCCCATGACCGCGATCTGCGCGGTCGGCCAGGCCAGGTTGACGTCGCCGCCCAGGTGCTTGGAGCCCATCACGTCATAGGCGCCGCCGTAGGCCTTCCTGGTGATCACCGTGACCTTGGGGACCGTGGCTTCCGCGTAGGCGTAGATGAGCTTGGCGCCGCGCCGGATGATGCCCCGCCATTCCTGGCTGACGCCGGGCAGGAAGCCCGGCACGTCGACGAAGGTCAGGATCGGGATGCTGAACGCGTCGCAGGTGCGGACGAACCGGGCCGCCTTTTCCGACGCGTCGATGTCGAGGCAGCCGGCGAAGTGCATCGGCTGGTTGGCTACCACGCCGACCGATGAGCCTTCCACGCGGCCGAAGCCGACCACGATGTTCGGCGCGAAACCGGCGTGTATCTCGAGGAACTCGCCGTGATCGAGCACGCGGGTGATCACTTCGTGCATGTCGTAGGGCTGGTTGGGGGAGTCGGGAATGACCGTGTCGAGTTCGGCGTCGGTCTCGTTGATCTCGGTGTCGTCCGGGCCGGGAGCCTGCTGGGCCGGGGGGTCCTCGAGGTTGTTGGAGGGCAGGTAGGACAGCAGGTCGCGGGCGAAGTCGATGCAGTCCTGCTCGTCTTTGGCCTGGTAGTGGGCCACGCCTGACTTGACGCCGTGGGCGTGCGCGCCGCCGAGATCCTCGAAGGTGACGTCCTCGCCCGTCACGGTCTTGATCACGTCGGGGCCGGTGATGAACATGTGCGAGGTGCCCTCGACCATCAAGGTGAAGTCGGTGATCGCGGGCGAGTAGACCGCCCCGCCCGCGCACGGGCCCATGATCAGCGATATCTGCGGGATGACGCCCGAGGCCAAGACGTTGCGGTAGAAGATCTCCGCGAACAGGCCGAGCGCTACCACTCCTTCCTGGATGCGGGCGCCGCCGCCGTCATTGATCCCGATGATCGGGCAGCCCGTCTTCAGCGCGTGGTCCATGATCTTGACGATCTTCTCGCCGTAGACCTCGCCGAGCGACCCGCCGAACACGGTGAAGTCCTGGCTGAACACGCAGACCGGCCGGCCGTCTACGGTGCCGTACCCGGTGACCACGCCGTCGCCGTACGGGCGGGTGGCGGCGAGACCGAAATCGGTGGCGCGGTGCCTGGCCAGCTCGTCGAACTCGGTGAACGAGCCGGGATCGACCAGGAGGTCGATCCGCTCCCGCGCGGTCAGCTTACCCCGTTCATGCTGCTTGGCCACCGCCTGCGCGGACCCGGCGTGCACCGCCTCGTACCGCCGCCGTTCGAGGTCGGCTATCTTGCCCGCCGTCGTGTGCGGCGCCAGTTCGGGCCCGGGTTCGGGCCCGGGCGCGGGTCCGGCTTCGGGTTCGGCAGCTTGATTCGTCATGCGCCTCAGGCTAATGGGCCCGGCGGGCCGATGACATCACGACGGCCGTCCCGGCCGGACGGCCCTACCCGGCCCGGTCCGGCGGGGTACGCCCGCCCAGGCTCACGAGACCGTCGCCCGGGCCCGGGGTCAACGGCCCGCCGCAGCCGCCACGGCCAGCGGAGATCCCCGGTAACGTTACGGCTGACAGCTCTGTCCAGCCTGCAGGCAAGCTCCTACACTCAGGTTGCGAGTTGTCCGCCCCAGTCACGATCGTCCATGTCTTGTTGGTTGCGTCGACGTGCCGAAGCAAGGCGTCAACCACATGAGGAGGGCGCGTGAACCTTGACTTGATCGTGACGCACCTCGTGGCGGCTATTGCCGTGATCCTCGCGCTGTCTTATGTCTTCGGCCAGCTCTCCAGGCGGCTGGGCCAGCCCGAGGTTATCGGCCAGCTCTTTATCGGTATCGCATTGGGACCAAGCCTGCTGGGGCGTCTTTCTGGCCGTCTGGAGCATACGCTTTTCCCTGCCTCGATCATGGCTTACCTGTACGTAACCGCGCAGGTGGCGCTGGTGCTGTTCCTGTTTGCCGTGGGCTATGACCTTAACGTGCGGCTGCTCAAGCTGCTGCGCGGAACCGTGTCGGCCGTCTCGGTGAGTACCTTCGTGGTTCCGATGCTGCTCGGCGCGGCATCCGCGTACGCGTTCAGCGATTGGTACCGCGCGGCCGGCGAATCGCGGGTGGGAACTGGCGCGTTCACGCTCTTCATGGGCGTGGCGGTGTCGATAACCGCGGTCCCGGTCCTGGCCAGCATCATCCGCGAGCGAGGTATCGCGGCGACAACGGCCGGGGTCACCGCGATGAGCTCGGCCGCGCTGGTCGACCTGCTGGGCTGGCTGACCCTGGCCGGGGTGCTCGTCATGGCGAGCGCGTCGTCAGCGACGCACCGGCCATGGCCCGTGACCGTCCTCCTGCTGGTCGTCTACGTCCTGGCGATGGGGTTCCCGGTGCGGCGCGCGCTGCGGTACTGGCTGGATCGGCCGAGCGCGGTGCTGGCCAACAAGGTGCCGGTGGCGGTGGCCGTCGCGATGGGCTCGGCCTGGGCCACGGCCGCGCTGGGACTGCACGTGATATTCGGCGCGTTCTTCGCCGGCGTCATCATGCCCCGGCAGGCCAACGGCCAGCCGGACGCCGACCTGCTGCGGCCCATACAAGATATCGGCCGGCTGCTCCTGCCTATCTTCTTCGTCGTGTCCGGCCTGTCGGCTGACGTCAGCCTGCTGCGAGCGCCGGACTTCGCGTTGTTCGGTGTGATATGCGCGATCGCGGTCATCGGGAAGATCGGGGCCGGCTTCCTCGCTGCCCGGTTCACCAAGAAGAGCACGCGCGACTCGGCGGTAATCGGTGTATTGCTCAATACCCGGGGTCTGACTGAGCTGATCGCACTGAACGTCGGCTTGCAGGCGGGGATCATTCACCAGCGCCTCTATACGATCTTGGTTTTGATGGCGCTGCTGACCACGGCGGCGACCGGTCCGCTATTGTCCCTTATCCGCTGGCGGTGGCCGGCTGCGCCGCCACCGCCTGTTCCGGCGCCGGATGAGGCGGTCCTTGACGGGTAGGACCGCGCGGCGGGCCTGTGTCCCCCGCCCTCGGCCGAGCGCAGCTGCTGAGTAAAATTCGTAAGTTGCCGCTTTCCGGGCCGCTTTCCCGGGCCGCTGGGCGGGCAGTGCCGCTCGGCCGTGAGGCGCACCCGCGGGACCGTGCGAACCGGACCGGAGGATTATGCTCTGACCGTGAACAAGGACAAGAACACGGCCGCCGCCTCGCTGGCAGAGCACCTGCGGCGCGATGTTCGGCTGCTCGGCGATATCCTCGGGGAGGTCATCCGCGACTCGGCCGGCCCGGAGCTGCTGGCCGATGTGGAGCGGCTGCGGCGCGCGGTGATCGATGCCCGCCGGGGCCAGCGTGACCGGTACCCGGCCGCCGACGCGGGGGCTGATCGCGCGGGCGATGCCATCGTGGCGCTCGTGGCGTCCTGGAGCCTGGATCGGGCGGAGCAGGTGGCCCGCGCGTTCACCGTCTACTTTCACCTGGCCAACCTGGCCGAAGAGCATCAGCGCATCCGCATCCTGCGAGAGCGCGATGCCGGGCACGAACCGGTGCGGGAATCGCTCGCCGCCACCGTGGCCGAGGTCAGCCGGGACGCCGGACGCGAGCACCTCATCGAGATGCTGACGTCGCTGCGCGTGCACCTGGTGCTGACCGCGCATCCCACCGAGGCACGGCGGCGGGCCGTGGTCGCCGTGCTGCGCCAGATCAGCGAGCAGCTCAGCGTGCTCGACGACCGGCGCGCCGGGGCCGCGGAGCACGCCGAGGCCCGGCGCGAGCTGCGGGAGAAGACCGACCTGCTGTGGCGGACGTCCCAGCTCCGGGTGAAGGCGATGGACCCGATCGACGAGGTCCAGACGGTCATGACGGCCTTCGACGAGACGCTGTTCCGGGTGGTGCCGGTCGTCTACCGGGAACTTGACCGGGCGCTGGCCGGGGCTGACACCGGCCAGCGGGCATCGCCGGTGCCGGCCTACCTGCGCTTCGGCAGCTGGGTGGGCGCGGACCGGGACGGCAACCCGTTCGTGACCGCGCAGGTCACCCGCGAGGCCGCCGCCATCCAGGCCGATCACGTCCTGCGCGCGCTGGAGAACGCGACCGCCAGGATCGGCCGGGGGCTGACCCTGCACGAGGCGACGACGCCGCCGGCGGCCGGGCTGCGGCGGGCCCTGGGAGCTGCCTCGGCCGCCCACCCGGAGCTGCTGGCCGAGATCGCGGCCCGGTCACCGCAGGAACCGTACCGGACCTACCTGCTGTACGCGGCGCAGCGGCTGGGCGCCACCCGGGTCCGGCACGCCGACCTGGCGTACCGGGGGCCGGCCGAGTATCTCGCCGACCTGCGCCTCGTCCAGGAGTCGCTGGCCGCGGCGGGAGCCGCCAAGCAGGCGTTCGGTGAGCTGCAGCACCTCATCTGGCAGGCCGAGACGTTCGGGTTCCACCTGGCCGACCTGGAGGTCAGGCAGCACAGCGAGGTGCACGCCCGGGCGCTGCGCGAATTGCGGGCCGCCGGGGCGCCCGGCATCGAGGACGGCGGGCGCTGGTCGGCGGAAACCCGGGAAGTCCTGGCCACGTTCCGCGCGGTGGCCTGGATCCAGGACCGGTTCGGCCCGGACGCGTGCCGGCGTTACGTGGTCAGCTTCACCAGGTCAGCCGATGATGTCGCCGCGGTCTACGAGCTCGCCGGCTACGCCGTGGAAGGCGGCCCGGTGCCGGCGCTCGACGTGGTGCCGCTGTTCGAGACCGAGGCGGACCTGGCGAACGCGACGAGCGTCATGACCGGGATGCTCGCGCTGCCGCCGGTCGCGGGGCGGCTCGCCGCCAACGGCAGGAAACTGGAGGCCATGCTCGGATACTCCGACTCGGCCAAGGAACTCGGGCCGACCAGCGCGACCTTGCGGCTGTTCGATACCCAGGCGAGGCTGGCCGAATGGGCTGCGGCCCGCGGCGTACGGCTGACGTTGTTCCACGGCCGCGGCGGCGCGCTCGGCCGGGGTGGCGGGCCGGCCGGGCGCGCCGTGCTCGCGCAGGCGCCGGGTTCGGTCAGCGGGTCCTTCAAGGTCACCGAGCAGGGCGAGGTGATCTTCGCCAGGTACGGCCAGCAGGCGATCGCGAAGCGGCACCTGGAGCAGGTCAGCGGGGCGGTGCTGCTCGCGTCGACCGCGCGGGTCGCCGCGCGGACCTCGGCCGCCGCGGCCGCTTACCGGGGCATCGCCGACCGGATCGACGCCGCCGCGCGGCGCGCCTTCCGGGAGCTGATCGAGGCGGACGGGTTCGCCGAGTGGTTCGCGCGCGTCAGCCCGCTCGCGGAGATCGGCAGCTTGCGGATCGGCTCGAGGCCGGCCAAGCGCGGCTGGAGCCCATCGGCCCCCTTTACCGCCTCGCGCTCAATGGGCCCGGCAGTCCCAGCGGCCCCGCGGGTTGCCCAGGCCGGGGAGACCTCTCAGGCCTCGGAGGGCGGAGCGGTTAAGACGGCCACCAGCGACCTGGACGACCTGCGGGCCATCCCCTGGGTGTTCGCCTGGTCGCAGACCAGGATGAACCTGCCCGGCTGGTTCGGCCTGGGCAGCGGACTCGCCGCCATCGCGGGCCCTGACGGCCTGGCCGGCGCCGATGGCACCACGGGCTCTGACCGCCTCGCGGGCTCTGACCGCCTCGCGGGCTCTGACGGCGTCGCGGTCGGCGACGGTCTCACGGTGCTGCGGCGCGCGTACCGGGAGTGGCCGCTATTCGCCGTCCTGCTCGACAACGCGGAGATGAGCCTGACCAAGACCGACCGGCTGATCGCGGCCCGCTACCTCGCCCTCGGCGGCAGGGACGACCTGACCGCGCGTGTGCTCGCCGAGTATGACCTGACCCGGCGGCTCGTGCTCGCCGTCACCGGCCATGACCGGCTGCTGGCCGAAAGGCCGATGCTGTCCCTGGCCATAACCCTGCGTGATCCCTACGTGGACGCGCTTTCCTACCTGCAGCTGCGCGCCCTTGCCGCCCTCCGCGGACCCGAGCCGGCCGGCGAGCGGGAGCGCCTGGAACGGCTGCTGCTGCTCACGGTCAACGGGGTGGCGGCCGGGCTGCAAAATACCGGATGACCGCGACCGCGCGGCCCGGATACGCTTCGCAAGTGAACAGGGATGGGGAGGTGGGCGGGCAGATGCAGTGGCGCACGCACCGGCTCGAGCTGGACGATCAGACGTTGCGGGAGTGGGAGGGCACGGTGCTCGCGGCCGACGCCGAGGGTATCGTCCTGGACCGCTCGGCGTTCTATCCCGGCGGCGGCGGCCAGCCGCCCGACCACGGGGTCCTGCTCTGGGGCGGCGTGCAGACGCGGATCGTGGGCGCGCGCAAAGGCGACGACCTGTACCTGATCCCGGCCGAGGGCGACCCGCTGCCCCCCGCGGGCACCGCCGTCCGCGGCGCCGTGGAGGACGAGCGGCGGACCGCGCTGATGCGCACGCATTCCGGCCTGCACGTGCTGTGCGGCGTCGTGTTCCGTGACTTCGGGGCGCTGGTCACCGGCGGCAACATGGAGCCGCTGACCGCGCGGATGGACTTCAACCTGCCGCAACTGCCCGAGGGTTTCCGGGACGCGGTCGAGGCGGCGTGCAACGCGGAGATCCGCGCCGACCGGCGCATCGACGTGCGGGTGCTGCCGCGAGACGAGGCCTTCGCCCTGCCCGACATCATCCGGACGGCCACCAACCTGGTGCCGCCGGAGGTCAAGGAGGTCCGGATCATCGACATCATGGGTCTGGACCAGCAGGCGGACGGCGGTACTCACGTCGCCTCCACCAGCCAGGTGGGCCGGATCGAGGTGGTCAAGATCGAGAGCAAGGGCAAGGGCTTCCGCCGCCTGCGCATCCGCGTCAGCGACTAACCGGCCTGCGCTTCATCTCCCGAAGACCTCGGCCGCTCGGCGGGCACCGGCGTGGCCGGCCGCTCGGCGGGCACCGCCACCCTGGCCACCGCGGCCGCCGCCCCGGGCGCTGGCTTGCTGATGAACACCAGCCCCAGCGCCAGGCAGGCGAACGGCACCGCCGAGAGCGCGTACCGGTAGTCCAGTTCGTGCGCCGCGATCGGCACCACCAGGTTGACGACCGCGACTCCCCAGGCCAGGCCGGCGTAGACCCCCCAGCCGCGCCACCGCCTGATCAGCAGGACGAGCCCGGCCAGCAGCACCAGGCAGAAGACCCACCCGGGGAACCAGACCGGCAGCTGGTAGACGAACATGAAGAACGCCCACGGCTGGACCACGTGCGTGTTGGACGTGGTGTGCGCGTACTTGTGCTCATCGCTCTTCATGTACGGGGCGAGCGTGGCGACGTGCGGGGCGACGGTGAAGTGATCCGACAGGTAGGCCTGCGAGCGGTCGGTCGCGAAGAAGGTCAGGAACACCCCCTCGCCGACCGCCTTGATGTAGTCGAGCGGCTGCGCCTCGATGGCCCGCTCCGCGAACTGCATCGCCAGGTCGTTGTTGTACGCGTTGATCCCGGGGTGGGCGTCGGTGCGGTACCACGCGCCCGGGGCCCACAGGTAAGCGGCCGGGCTGCGCTGGTTGAGCAGGGCCGTTATGGACCAGGGCGGGGTCGGTGAGGTCGGGTGGCCGGGCTGCGCGTCCGGGCACAGCGCGCGCAGGTCGGCCGGGGGTTTGATGACCGCGCAGTTGGCGAACGTCATGGTCCGCGACCACAGGAACAACCCGGTGCTGTTCGTGAGGTTGAACTGGCCGTACTCCGAGAAGAAGATGAGCGCGTAAAACAGCACCGGGACCGCGAACGCCGTGAGGCACGCGGTGAACACCCGCCAGCCGACCCGCTGGATCAGCAAGAAGGCGAGGATGACCACGATGACCGGGGCGCCGTTGCCGCGGATGATCGAGGCCCAGGCGACGAGCACGCCGACGACCACGGCCTGCCAGACCGCCGGCCTGGGCCGGACGATGAGGATGGCGACCGCGATCATCAGCACGAACGTGAACAGGGTGTCGGGCAGGATCGAGGATTCCAGCCAGATCTGCCGCGAGTCGAACAGCGTGGGCACGGCGGCGAGCGTCGCCCCCCAGGCCGGCAGGCCGCGGGTGCGCAGCACCCCGTAGATGATCGCGCCCAGCCCGATCCCAATGAGGTGCTGCAGCGTCGTGACCAGGAGCAGGCTGTGGAACGGCTCGAGCGCCCGCAGCAGCAACGGGTACCCCTCCGGCCTGAGCTGCGTCAGGGGGAAGAGGCGGACGCCTTCCGCCATGTAGTCGAACGAGTCCTGGATCAGCAGCGCGGGCTTGAACCCGAGGGCGGCGATGACCCGCGGGATGACCGAAACGCAGGCCACGATGGTGAACAGCCGGTGGTTCCGCCACAACGCGGCCGGAGTCAGGGCCGAGGCGACCGTCCTGGCCCGCGCCGCCAGCGGGCCGGGGTCCCAGGAGATCTCCGGCGGCCACAGCTGCCAGTTCGGGTGCCGTTCCGGCGCGCCGCCGTCATCTGCGCTGCGGCGCTGGCCCGTCCCGGGACTCTGCTGCGGCCGCTGGTCCGCGTTATCCAGATTTGCGCCGGGGTCCTCGCCGACCCTGCGTGTACCGACCGCTTGCCCGGGCTCAAACGGCCCTTCCTCGCTGGTCGGTTCTGGATGACGCTCACCGGTCAACGATTTCCCTCCTCCCGGCACCTGAACAATAGTGGGTAACCATGCGAACCGAGAACCAGCCGCCTGGTCAGGCGGCCCGCACTGACCCCAGGCCCTTGGCCGCGGCGGCGCTGCAGGCCGCCGTCGTCCGGCCGGGCGGCCTGTGGCGCGCCATCGAGGTGACGGGCGTGACCGGCTCGACCAACGCCGACCTGCTGGCCCGGGCGGCGGACGGCGCTCCGGAAGGCCTGGTGCTCGCCGCGGAGCAGCAGAGCGCGGGCCGCGGCCGGCGGGGCCGCGCCTGGGTGGCGCCGCCGCGGAAGGCCCTGACCTTCTCCCTGCTCGTCCGGCCCGGGACCGTGCCGCGGGCTCGCCACGGCTGGCTCCCGCTGCTCGCCGGGGTGGCCGTGGCCTCCGCGGTGCGCGCCGCGGCCGCGCTGGACGTGCGGCTGAAGTGGCCGAACGACGTGCTGGCGGACGGGGCGAAGCTGGGCGGGATCCTCGCCGAGGCGGCCGGCGACGCCGTGGTCGTCGGCATCGGCCTCAACGTGTCCACCGAACCCGCGGAACTGCCGCCGCCAGGGCCCGGGGCACTGGCCGCGACATCGCTCCGGGCCGCGGGCTCGGCCTGCCTGGACCGGGAACTGCTGCTGGCCGAGATCCTGGGCACGTTCGAGCGCTGGTACCAGGCCTGGCGCGGGGCCGCCGGTGATCCAGAACGCAGCGGGCTGCGTGAGGCGTACACGCGGCTGAGCGACACGATCGGCCGCCGCGTCCGGGTGGAACTGCCCGGCGGTCAGCTGCTGTCCGGCGGAGCCGTGGGCATCGACTCCGACGGCAGGCTGGTCGTGCGCACGTCACCCGGGTCCGAGGTCGCCGTGGCGGCCGGGGACGTCGTCCACCTGCGCTGACCCGAAGGACCCGACCGGCCCGCGGCCTCCGGCCGGGCCGCGGGATCAGGCCGGGGCGAGAACGCGAGCGCCGCCGCGAGGCACGCGGCGGGCATCGCGGGCACGAGGTAACGCAGGTCGAAGTCCGCGACCAACGGCGGCACGAGCACGATCGTCACCGCGAACGCCCACGGCAGCGCCGCCGCCGAACCGCGCCGCCGGACGATCATCGCCACCAGGCCGCCGAGCAGGATGACCCCGAGCAGGGTCCCGCGCAGGCACGCGTAACGCTGGTAGGTCACCAGCCACGAGGCGAACGGCTGGACCACCCGCGTGGCCGCCGGGTGCCCGCCCGCGTAGGCGGCCTGATCCCCGGCCACCGTCCCGCCGCCGGGAGTGCGCATGCTGGCCGGCACCCACGCCGTCGCCGCGTCGGCGAACTGGTACCTGTCCACGGTGCCCGGGTCCGGATGGACCGGCCGGTCCCAGTAGAAGCTCAAGCCGAAGTCATGCCCGACCGCGGTGACGTACCCGCCTGGCTGCGCGGCGATCGCCCGCAGCGCGAAGTTCAGCGCGAGCGCGTTGGTCCGCGCCGAGAACCGCCCGCCCGGCATCCGCGGCAGCGGCGAGTTCCCGTCCCAGATGTACAGCGAGGCGGCCTGCCGGGATCCGCCCGGCGGGCACAGCCCCTGCTCGTCGGCGGGCGGCCTGATCAGCGCGCAGTCCGCGAACGACATCGTCCGCGACCACAGGTACACGCCGTCGCTCTGGGTCAGGCTGAACTGGTGCTCGTGCAGATCAAACCACGCGGCGTACGCCGCCACCGGGATGATCCCGGCCAGCAGCGCGGCGGCCACCGTCAGCCAGCTCGTCCTGCGGATCACGAGCGCGACCAGTAGCACCGCGAGCAGCGCCAGCCCCACCGGCCACAGGAGAGCCGACACGCCGAGCAGGAAGGCGGCCGCGACCGCGTCGGCCGGGCGCCGCTCGCCGGGTGACCGCAGCATCAGGTACAGGGCGATAAAAACCAGTAGCCCGAACGGAATGTCTGGTACGGCATCGGACTCGAGCTGGAGCTCATAGGCGTCGAAGAGCACCGGGGTGGCGGCCAGCACGGCTACCCAGGGCGGCAGCCCGTACCGGAGGACCAGGACGTACAGGAGCACGCCGATGGCGATCCCCATGGCGTGCTGGACGGCGGCCACCACGGTCAGGCTGTGCAGCGGCCGCAGCGCGAACAGCATGAACCCGTAACCGCCGACCCGGCTCGGGTCCGGGATCAGCCGCAGCGCCGTGGCCAGGTACGACGCGGAGTCGCCACCGAACCACATGATCGGGCGGAAGGCCAGCAAGGCGAGCACCCGCACGGCAATCGCCCCGGCCAGGGCGATGCCGAACAGCCAGTGCCGTCGTGCGGCCGTCATCAGGCGGACCCGATCCACCAGCCGAATTGTGCCACGCCGCGGGCTGTTTCCGCTGCGCCCCAGGTCGGCGGGCTTGCTCGCACGGCCTACTCGGTCAGCTGTGCCACTATGTGCCTTATGGCCCGTGAGTATTCGCTGAGCGATGACGAGGAGCGTGTGCTGCTGGTGCATCCGCACTGGAAGATCCTGATCCGTCCGGTGCTGATCGCGGTCATCGTGGTGGCGGCCGCGCTGGTCGCGGAGGTGATGATCCCGTCCGGTTCGGCGGCCCCCGCGGCACGGCTGGTGGTGGCCGCGGTCGCGCTGCTGGCCCTGATGCTGTGGCTGACTGTGCCGGTGCTGCGCTGGCGGACCACGACCTACGAGCTCACCACCAAGCGGCTGCGGTTGCGGGCCGGCATCCTGACCCGGCACGGCCGCGACATCCCGCTGGTGCGGATCAACGACGTGTCGTTCGAGCAGGGACCGCTCGACCGGCTGCTCGGCTGCGGCCGGCTGGTGGTCGAGTCGGCGGGCGAGCACGGCCAGATCGTGCTGACCGAGATCCCGCATGTGCAATACGTGCACGCTACGTTGTTCCGGCTCGTCGAGGACGAGCAGCGGCGGCTGGAACGCGAGGAGAGAAACCAACCCTGACTGCCTTGAGCCGCTAGCCTGCACGCCATGAACGACAGCGGTGTTCCCCCGGGGGGACGACCCCCCCAGACCCCCCCGGTCCGGGTGCTGCGGCACGAGGACGGCGTGGCTGAGATCATGCTCGACCGGCCGGCGGTGATGAACGCGATCAGCTCCGAGCTGGCGCGTGCGCTGGTTGGCGCGTGCGCCGAGATCGCGGCCGCGCCGCAGGTCCGCGCGGTGGTCCTCAGCGCCGCCGGGCCGCGCGCGTTCTGCGTCGGGGCGGACCTGAAGGAGCGCGCCGGGATGTCCGACGCGGACCTGCTGCGCCAGCGCCACCTGTTCCGCGACGCGTTCGGCGCCGTACTCGCCCTGCCGCAGCCGGCCGTCGCCGCGGTGCACGGTTTCGCCCTCGGCGGCGGCTCCGAGCTGGCTCTGTCCTGCGACCTGATCGTGGCCGACCCGACGGCGGTGTTCGGGCTGCCTGAGGTGACGGTCGGGCTCGTGCCCGGCGGCGGTGGCACCCAGCTGGCGTTGCGGCGGCTCGGTCCGGGCCGGGCCGCGGACCTGGTGCTGACCGGCCGCAGGGTGGGCATCGACGAGGCGGAGCGGCTCGGGCTGGTCGACCGGCGGGTGCCGGCCGGCCAGGACGGCCCGGCGGCCCGTGAGCTCGCGCGGCAGATCGCCGCCAACTCGCCGGTGGCGGTCCGGGCCGCCAAGCGGGCGCTGCGGCACGGCTGGGGCGTCTCGCTGGAAGCCGGGCTCGACATCGAGGACGCCGCCTGGCGGACGGCTGCGCTGTCGGCCGACCGGCGGGAGGGAATCGCCGCCTTCGCCGAGAAGCGCCCGCCGGTCTGGCCGGGCGAGTAGGCGCTCCGGCCGCCCGGCGCAGGCGGCACCCGCATCTCGCCTCAGCCGCTCGCTGCCTGTGCCACCTGCACGGTCGCCGACTGGCCGAGCACCCGGCCGCTCGCGTCATGCGCGGTCACGGCGAAGTGGGGACCCGCGGTGTTCACCGTGATCGCCGTCTCGAAGCCGCCGCGTTCCTGCGAGCCGACCTGCGTCAGCCCCGATGCCGCCGTTGCGGTCCAAGATCATGACTCCGGGCTCGCCGGGCCCTTTGAGCGGGTAGCCCGCCGCGGCCAGGAAGATGTAGGGCGGATCCTCCGCGCGCGGCGCCGGCCGACGGCGAT
>Ga0187780_10000960_pt1 | contig 21536 bp, 16 predicted proteins | sample 1015_Q2_SP10_20__FD_132429 | JGI IMG/M metagenome (GOLD analysis project Ga0187780, IMG submission 132429) | Tropical peat soil microbial communities from peatlands in Department of Meta, Colombia - 1015_Q2_SP10_20_MG | ecosystem: Environmental > Terrestrial > Soil > Wetlands > Peat | place... | reverse complement strand
GGATGCTCTCGGGGACCTCGAGGACCAGTGAACCGGAATCCAGGCCGCTGTCCCTGATCGCGGCGGCGATGTCATCGACCATCGTCGCGTGCTGCAGGTAGCGGCCGGAGATGTTGACGGAGATGCGCAGCCCGTCGCCGAGATGAATGCTGCGCTTGAGCTTGGCGGTGTCGGAGCAGGCACGCCGCAGGATCCATTGCGTCATGGGCACGATGTGCCCGGTTTCCTCGGCGATCGGGATGAACTCGTCCGGCATGACGATGCCGCGGGTCGGGTGCTGCCAGCGCATCAGCGCTTCGATGCCGATCAGGTGCGTGCTGCGCAGATCGACAATCGGTTGGTAGTGGACCAGCAGCTCGTTGCGCTCGAGCGCCGCTGCCAGCTCGTGCTCGATCTGCAGCCGGCGCCGGGCGGCCTTGAGCATTTCAGTCTCGAAGATGACCGCCTGGTTCTTGCCGAGCGCCTTGGCGCGGTACATGGCGGCGTCGGCATTTCGCAGCAGTCGCTCGGCGGTGGCCTGGGAATTCGACAGGCAGATGCCGATGCTGGCCGAGACCCTGAGCTCGCGGCCGTCGATATCGACCGGCGCGATCAGCGACTTGAGCACGTGGTTGGCGACTGCGAGCGCGGCTTCCGGTGCCGGCGTATCGTCGATCAGTACCGCGAACTCGTCGCCGCCCAAGCGCGCGACCGTGTCCGAGGCGCGCGTGCCCTGCACGATCCGCTGCGCGCAGGTGCGCAGCAACCGATCGCCGGCGCCATGTCCGAGGCTGTCGTTGATGGTCTTGAAGTTGTCGAGATCGATGAACAGCACCGCGGGCCGCAATCCGTCCCTGATCCGTCCCACCGCGTGGTGCACGCGATCGGCAAAGAGCGAGCGGTTCGCGAGCAGGGTCAGCGGGTCGTAGAAGGCCAGCGAGCGCAGCTGTTCCTCGAGCCGCTTGTTCTCGGTCACGTCGCGAATAGTGAGCGTCACGCCTTCAATGGCCGGGCTCTGGCGCTGGTCGCTGCCGGTGACCTGCAGCGTGCGCCGCTCCGCGGAGGGCGTCGTGACTTCGACCTCCATGTGCGCCGGCTCATTGGCGCCGCTGGTGACGTCGGCGAGAAACGCCTCCACCCGCGACTGATTGGCCTCGCCCAGAAGCGTCGCCGCCGGCTGGGTACGCAGCGCCTCGGCATCGCGAGCCAGCACCCGCTCCGCCGCCGGGCTCACGTACGCGAGGCGTCCCGAGGTGTCGATGACCGCAATGACGTCCGATGATCGGCGCACGAGCTCGGTGAGACGAGCCTCGGCGTGGCGGGCCGCGAGCTCCCGGTTCAGTACTGAAATCTCATGCCGCGTCAGCAGCTGACGCGCGACCACCAGCGTCGCACCGATCAGCACGAACGCGACCAGAAGCGGCTGGCGCGTGGCGCCCAGACCGAACTGCTGGCTGACCAAGAGCATGATCGCGAGCAGTACCGCGAGCACCGGCAGGAAGCTGTAGGCGTTGCCCTCGGCAGGGCGCTCGCGGTTGGCGGGAACCTCGCGCCTGTGCTCGTAGACCACCGCGACCGCGAGCAATGCGTAGTCAATGCAATAGCCCACGTCGACCAGGCCGCCGGCGACATACTCGCCTTTTACTGCTTGCGACACCCACACCAGGTCGGTGATGAAAACCGCAACGATCGAGGCGATGACCCACATGGTCGAGCGCTCGGAGCGCCAGTCCATGATCTGGGTGAAGAGAAGCGCCGCGGCGATACCCACCATGGCGTCACCGATGCCATATCCCACGGTGGCGAGCGACGCACCGGTCGCGGCACTGGGGGCTGCGGTGAGTGGCTCGAAGATGCTGAGCCAGAGCGTCGCACCCAGCGCCAGAGCGAGCGCGGCGGCGTCGAGCCACACGCGCGGACGCCTGAGTGAGCCGCCGCAATCGGCAAAGAGCACCAGGCATCCGCCGACGGCGAGCGGGTAATACAGCATGTAAACGCTGTCAGCCCAGTTGCCGTAGATCGTGCCCCCGGTGGTGGCGACCAGCGCCCAGCCGATCGAGGCGAGGCAGTCGCTGGCGACACCCAGCGTGAACAACCACCAGGCGATGCGGCGCTGCAGGCTGACCGCCGGATTGCGCAGCAGTGTCGCCAGGAAACCAATCAGGAGCAGCTGGGGCGGGATCTCGCTCCAGGCAGAGACCAGGGCCAGCGCCGGCTGGTCTCCCAGGCCGAAGCCCAGCCACGCCGCGATGGCGGCGGCGTAGATCCACAACGCCGCGACGACCAGCCAGTAGCGAACGGACGTGGGTCGGGACATTCGGTGCCTGCGGGCGGTAACGGCGGGATCCGTGCGGCTGGCAAACGCGCTGTTCGCCGACGACCTCGCCTGCCTCATGTATCTGGCCAGCGACGCGGTGACCCTAGCCCCCGGCTTTATTGGCGACTGTGACGGACACGCCAGTTACCAATAACTCGTGGAAATCCCGATGCCCCCGGGGTCCGTCGCCGTGCCCGCTGTGACCGCATTCACAGTCCCTAACGAGGGGTCCCCCGGCGCGCCGCGATGCCTCGTCATGCAAATGTCACGCGGGGTTTCTAGTCTGCGGCGGCCTTGCGGGGGGTTCCCGGGGTTGGGGGATAACAATGCTGGCCAACCTCGGTGTCGACACGCCGACCGCAATACTGGTTGTGGCGGCCGTCGGACTCGCGCTCAGCTTCGAATTCGTCAACGGCTTCCACGACACCGCCAATGCCGTGGCGACCGTCATCTACACCCACACGCTGCCGCCGACCGTGGCGGTCATCTGGTCCGGCACGTGGAATCTGATCGGCGTGCTGTTGTCGTCCGGGACCGTGGCGTTCGGCATCGTCGCCCTTCTGCCGGTCGAGCTCGTGATCAACGTGGGCTCGGGACCGGGATTTGCGATGGTCTTCTCCCTGCTCGTGTCCGCGATCGTGTGGAACGTCGGTACCTGGTATCTGGGGTTGCCGGCCTCGAGCTCGCACACCCTGATCGGATCGATCGTCGGTGTGGGGCTCATGAATTCCCTGTTGAGCCCCGGCAGCTCCTTCGGCGATGGCGTCAACTGGCACAAGGTGGTCGACACCGTCCAGGCGCTCGTGTTCTCACCGATCATCGGCTTCGTGGCAGCGGCGCTGCTCCTGCTGCTCGCGCGGCGGCTGATCAAAAATCAGGCGCTCTTCAAGTCGCCCGAGGGCAAGGCGCCGCCGCCCTGGCCCGTCCGGCTGCTCCTCATTCTGACCTGCACCGGTGTCAGCTATGCCCACGGATCGAACGATGGCCAGAAGGGCATGGGCCTGATCGTGCTGATTCTCGTGGGACTGTTGCCGGCGACGTTCGCGTTTGACATCGGCACCAAGGCCGAAACACTTCAGAAAATCGAGGCTACCGCCGCGCACCTGGATCAGGAGCTGGCACAGGCGGGCGTCGTACCGCTGGCGGCGCCGCCCGACCAGACGCAACGGGTGCTGACGACCTATCTGAAAAGTGGCAAGCCGTCCCCCGAAGTGATTTCCTCGCTGGCGACGGTTAACCAGCAGCTGAGCACGCGGCTCAACGGGGTCTCGAACTTAAGCTCGGTGCCGGGGCCGGAGCGCCGCGCGCTGCGCTTGAGCGCTTATCTGGTAGCCGAATCGCTGCCGAAACTGATTAAGGGCAGACAGCTGCCCGCGTCGGTCAATACCCAGGAGCTGGGCGACTATCAAAAAGCGCTCAAGTCCGTCACGAACTACATCCCGGTGTGGGTCAAGGTGGCAGTCGCCCTGGCGCTCGGCTTGGGAACCATGATCGGCTGGAAGCGCATCGTGGTGACGGTGGGCGAAAAGATCGGCAAGGCGCACCTCACCTATGCCCAGGGGGCATCGGCGGAGCTGGTCGCGTTCGCGACCATCAAGGCCGCGGACACTCTGGGTCTGCCGGTGAGCACGACCCACATCCTGTCGTCAGGCATTGCCGGAACCATGGTCGCAAGTGGATCCGGCATACAGCGCGAAACCGTACGCAACATCTTGCTGGCCTGGATCCTGACCCTGCCGGTGTGCGTGTTCCTGGGCGCGGCGCTCTTCGGCGCGAGCCTCTTGTTCCTGTTCAAGGTACTGGGCGTCCACTGACGGCCCGCTACCCGAAGGTATGCGCTAGCGGTACACCGGGAACCGCTGGCAGAGCGCGGTGACCTCGCCGCGCACGCGTTCCACGACCTTCGCATCCGCGGTGACGCCGCTGCCGTCTGGTCCCGCCTGGTGCACCCGGCTCGCCAGGCTGTCCAGCACATCGGCAATCAGGTTGCCGAGCAATACCGCCTCCTGCTCTCCCATGCCCCGGGTGGTCATCGCTGGAGTGCCAATCCGAAGGCCGCTGGTCACCATTGGCGGACGCGGGTCTCCCGGCACGCCGTTTTTGTTGACCGTCATGTGTGCTGCACCGAGTGCCGCGTCCGCGTCCTTGCCGGTGACCTTGCGCTTGATCAGGCTCACCAGGAACAGGTGGTTGTCGGTGCCACCCGATACGATGTCGTAGCCGCGCTTGGTCAGGGTTCCCGCCATGGCGCGCGAGTTATCCAGCACCTGCTTTTGGTATTTGGCGAAATCGGGTTCGAGCGCCTCCTTGAGCGCCAATGCCTTGGCCGCGATGACATGCATGAGCGGGCCACCCTGGGTTCCCGGGAATACCATCGAGGACAGCTTCTTGGTGATCTCGTCGTTGGCGCGCGCCAGGATCAGACCACCGCGCGGCCCGCGCAGCGTCTTGTGAGTGGTGGTGGTGACCACATCGGCATGGCGGATCGGGCTGGGATAGAGATTGCAGGCGATCAGACCGGCGACGTGCGCCATGTCGACGAAGAAGTACGCGCCCACTGAATCCGCGATCGCGCGAAAGCGGGCCCAGTCGATCACGCGCGAGTAGGCCGAGAAACCCGCCACGATCATACGCGGGCGATGCTCCCGGGCCAGCGCCTCGACCTGGTGGTAGTCGATCAGGCCATGCTCGGGTGTCACACCGTACTGGACGGCATTGAACAGCTTGCCGGACATGCTGACCTTGGCGCCGTGGGTCAGGTGTCCGCCGTGGTTCAGGCTCATGCCGAGCAGCGTGTCGCCGGGATTGAGCAGCGCCAGGTACACGGCCGCGTTCGCCTGCGAGCCCGAATGCGGCTGCACGTTTGCATAGTCAGCGCCGAACAGGCGCTTGGCGCGCTCGATGGCGAGCGACTCGGCGATGTCGACGTATTCGCAGCCGCCGTAGTAGCGCTTGCCCGGATAACCCTCTGCGTACTTGTTGGTGAGCACCGAGCCCTGCGCTTCCAGGACGCGCGGGCTCGTGTAGTTCTCGGAGGCGATCAGCTCGACATGATCCTCCTGCCGCTGCCGCTCGCCGGCAATCGCTGCGCCAAGTTCCGGGTCGAACGCCGAGAGCGCGCTGATCGTGCGCCCGCCGAATCGCTGGCCCGCGGCGGTGCCGCTGCCTGCCTCACGCTCTCTCATGGTCGCTCCTTAGCACTCCGGCACGTTGACGGCGAGGCCGCCCTGCGAGGTCTCTTTGTAAATCGCTGACATGTCGTGACCGGTCTGGCGCATGGTTGCGATGACCTGGTCGAGCGACACCTTGTGCGTTCCATCGCCGCGCATCGCGAGGCGCGCGGCGTTGATGGCCTTGACCGAGCCCATGGCATTGCGCTCGATGCAGGGAATCTGCACCAGCCCTGCGATCGGGTCGCACGTCAGCCCCAGGTTGTGCTCCATACCGATCTCGGCGGCATTCTCGATCTGCTCGTTGCTGCCGTTGAGCGCCGCGACCAGGCCCGCGGCTGCCATTGAGCAGGCGACGCCGACCTCGCCCTGGCAACCCATCTCGGCACCGGAGATCGACGCGTTGCGCTTATAGAGCATGCCCATGGCTGCGGCCGTCAAGAGGAAGCGCTGGACACCCTCGTCGCTCGATCCGGGCTCAAAGCGGCGGTAATAGTGCAGCACTGCCGGCACGATGCCCGCTGCGCCGTTGGTCGGTGCGGTGACGACGCGACCGCCGGCCGCGTTTTCCTCGTTGACTGCGAGCGCGTAGGCGTTGACCCAGTCCATGACCTCGAGCGGCCCGGCGGCTCCCGCCTGTATCAGTTGGCGGTAAAGCTTTGGCGCGCGCCGCCCGAGTTTTAATACGCCGGGCAGCGTGCCCTCGGCGTTAAATCCGTGCTCCACGCACGACTGCATCACGGACCAGATCCGTCCGAGGGCGGCACGGGTCTCCGAATCAGGACGATAGGCGCGCTCGTTGGCGGCGATCAGCTCGTGGACCTTGAATCCGTGCTCGCGGCACTGCTCGAGCAGACTCGCGCCCGAGTCGAATGGGTATGGCACGCGCACCGCGGCCGCACCGGCATCGTCGCGACCGAGTTCCGCGGCCGTGACCACGAAGCCACCACCGATCGAAAAGAGTTCCTCGCTGAACAGCTCGCTGTCGTCCGCGGCGAGCGCTGTGCAGCGCATGCCGTTGGGATGTCCCGGCAGCGTCTGGTCGCGGTGCCACAGGAGATCGAGCGGCTCGTCGAAGTCGATCTCGCGACGCCCGAGAAGCCTGATCCGGCCACTGGTGCGGATGCGGGCGAGCGTCGGCTCGACCTGGGCGGGATCCATGGTGTCCGGGCGCAATCCCTCGAGTCCCAGCAGGACCGCTCGGTCAGTGCAGTGTCCGTGGCCGGTGAGGGCGAGCGAACCGTAGAGCTGCACGCCGACGGTCTGGGTGCGGTCGAGTAGCCCGCGCGCGGCCAGCGTCTCGACGAAACGCCGCGCCGCATTCATCGGTCCCATGGTGTGCGAACTGGACGGACCGATGCCGATCTTGAAGATGTCGAGGACGCTGAGCTCCATGGATGCCGCCGTGATTCAGGCGCCGAGTTCGGAGGCGACCGCGTCCATCAGGTTGACGACGTAGTCGGTGAGGGAGCGCCAGACTTCGACCCGAAACGCGCCCGGCGCCGTGCGCCAGAGCAGGATGTCGGCCTTGCTGTATACGGTGCGCGTGCACATGCCGACCGGAAACGCGCGCGCATCCACATCGAGTGGACAGTATGCGGACAGGATCGTTTCGACGTAGCTGCCGCGAACTTCAAGAGCGACCTGGCGGTGGCTCACCTCGACCAGCGAGTGAGGCAGCGACGCAAGCGCCTGTTCAAGCGCCGTGCGCAAAGGATCCGCCTCCGACGCCGGCGCGATCAGGAGCTGCTCGTCCGGCCCGAGCCAGAGCGCCGCGCGCTGGCCCTGGACCACCGCGCGGCAGGCCGCGGACGACGGACTCACGCCGAAGGCCGTGGCCGATGCTGCCATCACGTCCGGACCGCCGCGCAGGGTGAATCTCGCGGCCGGCTCGAGCACGCGCAGCCACTGCCGTTCGGCAACAACCGGTCCGCGTCGTTGCGCGCTTTCAGCCATGCACGCGGGCTCCGTCAGGGTCATGAAATACCGGCGCTACGACCTTCACCGGGATGGCACCACCCGGCATCGGCACATAGAGCGTCTGGCCGAGACGGCCGCGGCCGCCTTTGACGAGACCGAGCGCGATGCCGCGGCCCAGCGTCGGGCTCATGTAGCTTGACGTGACATGTCCGATGGGACGCACGGGTGGCGAATGGCGGGAGTTATCCGTGATCTGTGCGCCCTCCTCGAGCACCGTCGAGCCCGGTTCGCTCAACAAGCCCACCAGCTGCCTGCGGTCCTTGGCCAGCATGGCCGGCCGGACCAGGGAGCGCTTGCCGACGAAGTCCTCCTTGTTCTTGCCGATCGCCCACGACAATCCCACGTCGTCGGGCGTCACCGTCCCGTCGGTATCCTGGCCGACGATGATGTAGCCCTTCTCGGCGCGCAGCACATGCATGGATTCCGTGCCGTAGGCGGTGATGCCGTGCGCCTGGCCCGCGGCCCAGATCTTCTCCCACACCGATTGCCCGTAGTCGGCGGGCACGTTGATCTCGTAGCCCATCTCGCCGCTGAAACTGACGCGGAACAGGAGCATGGGGATTCCGCAGATGCGCCCGCGCGCGACGCTCATGTGGGGTATCGATTTGCCGGCTAACTCAACGCCGTCGACGAGCCCGCTCAGCACGTCGCGGCTGCGCGGGCCCTGCACCGCGATGACCGCCCACTGTTCCGTGGTGGAGGTGATCCAGACTTTAAGATCAGTCCACTCCGTCTGCAGGTAGTCCTCCATCATGGCGAAGACGCGGGCTGCACCTCCGGTGGTGGTGGTGACGTGGAATCGGTCGTTAGCCACGCGCGCGATGACTCCGTCGTCGTACACGTAGCCGTCGTCGCGCAGCAGGATCCCGTAGCGGGTGCGCCCGACCGCCAGGCTGTTCCAGGCGTTGATGTACAGCCGGTTCAGGAATTCGACGGCGTCTGGGCCCACCACCTCGATCTTGCCGAGCGTGGAGGCGTCAAAAAGTCCGCACGATTCGCGCACCGCGCGGCACTCGCGCAGCACAGCCGCGTGCATGTCCTCGCCGGGTTTCGGGAAATACCGGGCGCGCTTCCACATGCCGACGTCTTCGAATACGGCGCCATGGGCGACCGCCCAGGCATGGGTCGAGGTAGTGCGCACCGGATCGAACAGGTCGCCGCGCGAATGGCCGGCGAGCGTGCCAAAGGTCACTGGCGTATAGGGCATCCGGAATGTCGTCAGTCCAATCTCCGGAATCGTCTTCGCGGCGCCGGCCGCAAGCACACCCAGCGCGTTCAGGTTCGAGGTCTTGCCCTGGTCGGTCGCCATGCCGGTCGTGGTATAGCGCTTGACGTGCTCCACCGACACGAACCCTTCGCGTGAGGCGAGCGCGAGATCGCGGGTGGTCACGTCGTTCTGAAAATCGACGAAAGCTTTTGGGGGCGTAACGCCAGCCGGCTGCAGCGGCGCGCCGATGTAGCCGCCTTGACCTTAGCTCCACGCGGTCACGTGGTACTGACGCGGCGTACCTTCATGTCCCGCGGCCTGCGCCGCCTGCGCGCCCGCGCGCGCACCATCCGGAAGAATTTCCGACAGCTCGGACAGGCCGCGGCATGCGCCGGCGGAGCGTTCGTGCTCCGCGGAGCGCCCCGGCACAAACACCCGGTGCTCCGCATCCCACGCGAGTTTGCCGCGCGACTGCGAGAAGAGATGCACGGAGGGCGTGTAGCCCCCCGACATCAGGAGCGCGTCGCAGGCGACGGTGGCCGACGGTCGCACGGTATCGGTAGAGATTCCGAGTTCGACGGCGCTGATTCTCAGGCGTCCGCGTGTCCCGAGCACGGTCGAGGAGAGATGCACGGGCAGGCCCGCCTGACGGGCGGCATCCGGCCATGGCCCGGAAACCTGGGCGCGCACATCGGCAATCGCGGCAATCTCGACGCCGGCTTGCGAGAGCTCGATGGCGGTCTCGTAGGCCGAGTCTCCCGCGGTTGCGATCACGACGCGCGTGCCGGGCAGGACGCCATAGCGGTTGAGATAAGTGCGGGCAGCACCCGCGAGCAGGATGCCCGGCCGGTCGTTGCCCGGAAAGACCAGCGGCCGCTCGATCGCGCCCGTACACAGCACGACCTCGCGCGCACGGACCTGCCACAGCCGCTCGCGCGGCAGGTGCGCGGGCGGCGAATCCAGATGATCGGTAATCCGCTCGCACAGCCCGATCAGGTTGTGCGGGAAGTATCCGAACGCCGTCGTTCGGGTCAGCACCGTGACATCGGCGCGACCCGCCAGCGAGGTAACCGCCTGCGATACCCAGGATGTGGCGGGACGGCCGTCGACCGCTGCCGAGCGTTCGGCGAGCAACGCTCCACCCAGTTCCGCCTGCTCGTCGCAGAGTATGACGCGCGCACCAGCGTCGGCCGCTGCTAGCGCGGCAGCGAGGCCCGCGGCGCCGCCACCCACGACCAGCACGTCGCAGTGCGCGTAGCGGTGCGAGTAGCGGTCCGGGTCGGGCTGGGTGGGCGCGACACCCAGGCCCGCCGAACGCCGGATCGCCGGCTCGTAGAGCGCGAACCATGCGCGGCGCGGCCACATGAACGTTTTGTAGTAGAAGCCCGCCGGGATGAACGGCGCGATCAGGCCACTGATTCCGCCCCAGTCGAAGGCGAGAGATGGCCAGCGATTCTGGCTGACCGCGTCCAGCCCCTCGTACAGCTCAACCTGCGTGGCGCGGACGTTGGGCGTGTATCGGGCCGAGTCACGGCGAATGCCCACCAGGGCGTTCGGCTCCTCGCAGCCAGCTGCGAGGATGCCGCGCGGGCGGTGATACTTGAACGACCGCCCGACCAGATGAATCCCGTTCGCGAGCAAGGCCGAGGCGAGCGTATCGCCGGCGAAGCCTTGGTAGCTTCGCCCGTCGAAGCGGAAGTTGATCGGCCGACTCCGGTCGATGCGCCCGCCCTGCGCCGTGCGGAATCGGTTCATCGCGATGACCCTGAGGTGTCCGGCCGTGGCGTCCCGGTCTTGTAGATGGCGATGAAGTGATCGGTGGTCGTATCGCGCAGCGCGTTGAAGAACCGACCGCAGCCGCGCGCGTGGCGCCAGCGCTCCGCGTGAACGCCGCGCGTGTTGACGCGCGTGTACAGATAATCGGCCCACTCCTGGTCGTTGACCGAGCCGGGCGTGCGCGGGCGCGCCACGTGCGCCTGGCCGCCGTAGGCGAACTCGATTTCCGGGCGCGGACCGCAGTACGGGCAGTCGATGAGCAGCATGGGACTAGTGTGAGACCGCCGCTGCGGCGGCCTCGTCGATCAGATTGCCGTCACGGAAGCGTTCGATCGTGAATGCGCGGTTGAGCGGGTGCGGCTCGTCGTGGGCGATAGTCCAGGCAAACACGTGTGCCGAGCCCGGCGTCGCCTTGAATCCGCCGGTGCCCCAGCCGCAGTTCACGTAGAGCCCCGGCACTTCGGTCTTCGCGATCATCGGCGAGCGGTCGGGTGTGACGTCGACGATGCCGCCCCAGTTGCGCAGCATCTTCAGGCGCCGGAAATGCGGGAACAGCTCGCAGATCGCGTCGATGGTGTGCGTGTTGATGTGCAGCGCACCGCGCTGCGTGTATGAGGTATAGGCGTCGGTTCCGGCACCGATCACCATCTCGCCCTTGTCGGACTGGCTGATGTAGGCGTGGATGGTGTTCGACATCACCACGCACGGAAACGCCGGCTTGACCGGCTCCGACACCAGGGCCTGCAGCGGAAAGCTCTCGAGCGGCAGCCTGATCCCGACCATCGCCATGACGACGCTGGTGTGCCCGGCCGCCGCCACGCCGACGCGGCGCGCGCCGATCACGCCGCGGGTGGTCTCGAGCGCGGCAACCGCACCGCGCGCATCGCGCCTGATGCCGGTGACCTCGCAGTTCTCGATGATGTCGACGCCCAGGGCGTCGGCGGCGCGCGCGTAGCCCCAGGCAACTGCATCGTGGCGCGCGGTACCGCCACGGCGTTGCAGCCCGGCGCCCATGACCGGGTAGCGAATGTTGCGCTCGATGTTGAGCGGCGGGCAGAACGCCTTCGCCTCCTCGGGCGTGAGCCAGGCGTTGTCGACTCCGTTGCAGCGGTTGGCGTGCACGTGGCGCTTGATGACCTGCATGTCGTGGACGGTGTGCGCCAGCATCAGCACGCCGCGGGGCGAGAACATCACGTTGTAGTTCAGCACCTGCGACAGATCACCCCAAAGAGTGAGTGCATGGTCGTAAAGCGCCGCGCTTTCATCGAACAGATAGTTGGAACGGATGATGGTCGTGTTGCGGCCGGTGTTGCCGCCGCCGATCCAGCCCTTCTCGAGCACGGCGACGCTGGTCAGCCCGTGTTCCTTGGCGAGGTAATAGGCAGCACCCAGGCCGTGGCCGCCACCGCCGACGATTACGGCGTCATAGCTCGCCTTGGGCTCCGGATGGCGCCACTGCGGCGTCCAGCCCCGCTGCTCGGACAGGCCGCGGCGCAGAAGTGACCAGGCGGAAAAGGAGCTGCGGGTCATCGGCATCTCGCTGCAATTCGCGCGCGCGGCGCCCTAGGCGTCGCGCGGTGGGCTCGTCTAAGCCTTGAGGGCCAGATTCTCCGGGTCGTACGGTGACTCGACGATGACCGTCGCACGCCTGCGCTCGCCCAGAATCTCGATGCCGATCTCGGTACCGACCGCCGCAAACTCGGGCTTCACGTAGCCGATGGCGAGGCTCTTCTTGAGGCAGTGGCCGTAATAGCCGGCGGTGGCGCGGCCGATCATCCGGCCCTTGCCGTCGAACAGCGGCTCGTTGCCGAGCGGATCGGCATCGGTCACGCCGTGCACCTCGACGGTGACGAATCGGTTGGGGATGCCGGCCGCGACCTGGCGGGCGAGCGCCTCCCGGCCCACGAACAGCCCCTTGTTCATGCGCACGAAACGGTCGAGGCCGGCCTCGTAGGGCGTGTAGTCGGTCGTCAGATCGCTGCCCCACATGCGGTAGGACTTCTCCATGCGCAGAGATTCCATCGCCCGCATGCCGACCATGCCGATGCCGAATTCGGCGCCGGCGGAAAACAGCGCGTCGAACAGGCCGTGCGCGTACTCGACGGGAAAATGCAGCTCCCACCCGAGCGCGCCGACAAAATTCACGCGTAGCGCGTAGACATCGGAGGCGAGACCCACCTCGATGATCTGGCCGGTGAGCCACGGGAAGCTGGCATTGTCGAGCGCGGTGTCGGTGAGCTTGGCCAATACCGCGCGGGAACTCGGGCCGGCGAGCACGAAGCAACCGCGGCTGCCGGTAATGTTGGTGAGACCGACCGAGCCATCTTCGGGCAGCGCGCGCTGCAGGAAGTCGCTGTCGTAGCGCTCCGCGGCACCGGCGCTGACCACGTAGAACCGGTCCGCTCCGAGCTTCGTGATCGTGAATTCGGAGCGGATGCCACCGCGCACCGTCAGCGCATGGCTGAGGGCCATGCGTCCGACCTTGGCCGGCACCTTGTTAGCGACCAGCCCGTCCAACCAGGCCTCGGCGCCGGATCCGGTGACCAGGTGTTTCGTGAACGGCGTGAGGTCGATGATGCCGACGCGCTCGCGCATCAGCCGGCATTCGTTTCCGACGTGTTCAAAATAGTTGGTGCGCCTGAAGCTCCAATGGTCACGGCGCTCAACCCCCTTGGGGGCAAACCAGTTGGCGCGCTCCCAGCCGTAGCGCTGGCCCCAGACCGCTCCCATCCGGTCGAGCTTGTCGTACACCGGACTCGTCTTTGCAGGCCGTGCGCCGGGCCGTTCCTCATCCGGATAGTGAACGGTGAAGACGTTGCGGTAGGTCTCCTCGTTCTTTTCCACGACGTAGCGCTTGGTGGTGTAGCCGCCGAACCGGCGCGGATCCGTCGCCAGCATGTCAATGCCTGGCTCGCCCTCGACGATCCATTCCGCCAGCTGCCAGCCGGAGCCGCCGGCGGCGGTGATGCCGAAGCTGTGCCCTTCGTTGAGCCAGAGATTTCGTACGCCCCAGGCCGGGCCGACCAGAGGGCTGCCATCGGGCGTGTAGGAAATCGGTCCGTTGACGATGTCCTTGATTCCGCAGTGCTCCAGACACGGCACGCGGCGGATCGCCGCCTCGACGTGCGGCAGCAGACGGTCCAGGTCGCCTTCAAACAGGCTCTTCCCGAACCACTCGGGGACGCCGTCCGCGAAGCGTGCCGGCGCTCCGGCCTCGTACGGCCCGAGAATCCAGCCCATGCGCTCTTCGCGCAGGTAATAGGACTTGTCGGATTCCCGCAGCACCGCGAGCTCCCGTCCTCCCTTGGTTCGATAGGCTTTGAGCTCGGCGGATTCGTCGTAGACGATGTACTGGTGCTCGACCGGAATCGCGGGCACGTTGAGTCCGAACATCCGTCCGGTCTGGCGCGCATAGTTGCCGGTCGCGCACACCACGTGCTCGGCGGTGATATCGCCCTTGGTGGTGGTCAAGCGCCACTCGCCGGACCGGGCGCGCTCGGCCGCAGTTACTTCGGTCTGCTCATAGATCTCGGCACCGCCCTGGCGCGCCCCGCGCCGCAGCGCCATGGTCAGGTCCGCCGGCGCGATGTGGCCGTCGTCCGGGTGATAGAGCGCGCCGACGATGGCCGGCGTCTCGCCGCGCCCGCCCAGCTCGATCAGCGGCCACAGGTCGCGCACTTCCTGCGGTGTGATGACGCGAAACGGCACGCCGATGGTGTTCGCCGTGCCGCAGTACTTGTAGTACTCGTCCATCCGGTCGCGGCTGGTCGCCAGGCGCAGATTGCCGGTGACGTGAAAGCCGACCTCCTGCCCGGTCTCCTGCGGCAGGCGCTTATACAGATCGACGGAATACTTGTGCAGCTGGCCGACCGTGTAGCTCATGTTGAACAGCGGCAGCAGGCCGGCCGCGTGCCACGTCGAGCCGGCGGTGAGCTCGGAGCGCTCGAGGAGCACCACGTCCGACCAGCCTTTCTTGACGAGGTGGTAAAGCGTGCTTACGCCCACGGCGCCGCCGCCAATGACCACGACGCGAGCGTGCGATTTCATGACATGGACTCCCTGGAATGCGCGGCGAATCCGGGCCGGCGCCGGCGCGGCGGCGTACGCGACAGCTGAGCTGTGAGCCAGTGTAGCCAGCGCCTGCCGGGACACCGCTCCAATTGCGACTGACTCGGGCGCAAATGCGCCAGTCGCCGGCGAGCTCGAGCTCTGGGCGTCGTTCGACCTGTCACATCAAGCAGCTGGATCGCGAGCGGGGCGTAAGAGAGCCAAATGGAGCACCCATAATCTGTCGAAAAGCGACTAATTTCTGTCGGTTTCTGGCATGCCGTGCCAATTTCGCCGTATACTTCCGCAGTCAGCGCTCCACGGCCGGACCGCTGGCGAGGATTCCACGTGGACTCCGTCGGCACCATCCGCAAGACCCGCTACGTCTTCCTGACGTTGCCGAACTATTCGCTGATCGCGGTCGCGAATGCCTTCGAGCCGCTGCGCATGGCGAACAGCCTGTCCGGGCAGCACGCCTACGATTGGGCAATCGCGAGCCTGGATGGCGAACCGGTCAAGTCGAGCAACGGGCTGACGCTCTCGCCGACCGTTGCGCTCGACCAGCTTGGACGTGCCGACATCGTCTTCGTCTGCGGTGGTATCCAGATCCGCGAGGCGGTCTCACCGGCGCTGCTGGCGGAGTTGCGCCGGCTGGCGGAACGGCGTACGCCGCTTGGCAGCCTGTGCACCGGCGGATATGCACTGGCCCGCGCCGGGCTTCTCGATCACTACCGCGCGACCATCCACTGGGAAAACCTGTCGGCGCTGCGCGAGGAATTTCCGAGGGTCCGCATCAGCGACCAGTTGTTCACCATCGACCGCGACCGCTTCACGTGCTCGGGTGGCATCGCGCCCATGGATCTGATGCTGAATCTGATCCGCACCAAGCTCGGGCCGCGAATTTCCCAGCTGGTGTCCGAGCAGTTCATCGTCGAGCGCATCCGCAGCGACCAGGACCGCCAATATGTGCCGCTGCGCGCGCAGGTCGGGGCCTCCCACCGCAGCCTCATCAAAGTCGCGCAGCTCATGGAACAGAACATTGAGACGCCGCTGTCGCTCGATGAAATCGCGGGCTCGACCGGCCTGTCGCGGCGCCAGATCGAGCGACTGTTCAAGAGACACCTGAACTGCGTGCCCAAGCGCTATTACCTCGAGATGCGGTTGCGCCGCGCGCGCGAACTTTTGCTGCAGACGGCCATGCCGATCATGGACATCACGACCGCCTGCGGATTTCAGTCGCCGCCGCACTTTTCGAAGTGCTACCGGCACCAGTTCGGGCATCCGCCAAGCCTGGAGCGCCAGCGTGCCCTGGGCGGGCAGGTCGGCTGATCGCCGGTCCCCCCGGGGCGCGCTATCGAGGAAGGTCATAAGCCCATGCCCGGGCGCGTTCGGGCGCATCGTGGACCCTGTCGCGATCGTGCCAAGATGTCGTCTATGGACACGTGTCCGTCGCTAAGCAGCCAGTCGTGGCAGGCGCGGCCACTTACCATGACCCGGCCCCAGATCACGCCCTAAGGCGCGGGCCGGGCTCGGAAAATATCGACGGGAGTGCGAGGCATGGCAGAGCAGGCGGAAGGCGAATTCGATCTGCGCAGTCTCAACGACGAGGAGCTCGTCGAGCAGGTCCACGACGACCTGTACAACGGTCTGCGCGAAGAGGTCGTGGAAGCGACGCATATCTTCCTTGAACGCAAGTGGAATCCGGAGAGGGTGCTGAACGACGCGCTGGTCGAGGGCATGCGCATCGTGGGCATCGACTTCCGCGACGGCATCCTATTCGTTCCGGAGGTGCTGCTCGCCGCGAACGCCATGAAGGGCGGCATGGAAGTGCTGCGTCCCTTGCTGGCCGAGACCGGCGCCGAGCCGATCGGCAAGGTGGTGATCGGCACCGTCAAGGGCGACATCCACGACATCGGCAAGAACCTGGTGTCGATGATGCTGGAAGGTGCCGGATTCGAAGTCATCGATCTCGGCATCAACAATGCGGTCGAGAAATACCTGGACGCTCTCGAGAAACACAAGCCGGACATTCTCGGCATGTCGGCGCTGCTCACGACCACGATGCCGTACATGAAGGTCGTGATCGACACGCTCAAGCAGAAGGGGCTGCGCAACGACTTCATCGTGCTGGTCGGTGGCGCGCCGCTCAACGAGGAATTCGGGAAGGCGATTGGCGCAGATGCCTACTGCCGCGACGCAGCGATCGCTGTAGAGACCGCCAAGAGTCTGATCGCCGCGCGCCGCAGCGCCGCCCACGCCGCGGCCGCGGGCTGACCGCGGGCCGTCCATGGATGGCGGGCGCGGAACGCTCGTGATCGCTTGCGGCGCGCTCGCCCGCGAAATCGTCGCGCTCAAGCGCGCCAATGGCTGGCAGGCGCTTGACGCCGTTTATCTGCCTCCTGAGCTGCACAACCGTCCGGAGAAGATTCCCGGCGCGGTCGCGGAGAAGATCCGCGAGTACCGCGACCGGTATGAACGAATTTTCATCGCCTACGCCGACTGCGGCACCGGCGGTCGGCTGGACGCGGTGCTGGAGGAAGCAGGCGTCGAACGGATTCCCGGGGCGCACTGCTACGAGTTCTTCGCCTCACCGGCAGTGTTCTCGGCGCTCGCCGCGGCCGAGCCCGGCACTTTCTATCTCACCGACTTCCTGCTGCGTCACTTCGACCGATTGGTCACGCGCGAACTCGGGCTGGATCGTCATCCGGAGCTCAGGGACACCTATTTCAAGAATTACCGGCGCCTGGTCTATCTGGCACAGACCCATTCGCCGGAGGCGGAGCGCGAGGCGGGTGCGATCGCCGAGCGCATGGGACTGACGCTCGAAATCCACTACACCGGCTACGGCGGACTCGAACAGAGCCTGGAGCAAGTGGTGGCGGCATCCGAGGTGCGCGTGTGGCAGCGCTGATCACTATCAGCTGGCGCGACATCCCCTCACAGGTAGTCGCCAAGCGCGGCCGCGAGACCGCCAAAGTGCAATTGTCCGATCGCTTCCAGCAGGCGGTTGACCGCGCGGCGATGCGTGCCGGCAAGGGCAGCTCCGATCTTTACATCGCCGAGTGGCGGCGCACGCAGCGCAGCTGCGGCGAGGATCTGCAGGCTGAGGCTGCGGCGGCTGCGGCGGCGCTGGAAGCGCGCTACTCCGACGCCGACCTCGAGCGCCTGGTACGGGCCAAGGGTGTGGATGAGACCCTCGCCGAGGCTCCGCGACCGACCGGACCGCAGGTGCAATAGATGTACGCCGTGCGGCGGTGGTCCGTGCGTCATGCGCGCGGCCTGAATACGTTCTACCGCGGATTCGAGGCGGTGCTCGTGCGCATGCACGGACTTTGGAATGCCATCGGGTATAAGCGCGCCGAGCGGCCCGTAGCGTTGGTTGAGCGGATGGTCAAAGGGTTCCTGTTCGACTGCCAGATGTGCGGCCAGTGCGTACTTTCGGCGACCGGAATGTCCTGTCCGATGAATTGCCCGAAGAATTTGCGCAACGGCCCCTGCGGCGGTGTGCGCGACAACGGCCATTGCGAGGTCCGGCCGGAGATGATGTGCGTATGGGTGGAGGCGTTCAGCGGCGCGAAGCGCATCCCCGGCGGTCTCGCCGCGTTGCGCCAGGTGCAGCGGCCGGTCGACCGGCGGCTCGAGGGCCGCTCGTCCTGGCTCAAGGTGGCGCGCGAGAAAGCGGAGTTGCGGCCGTGATTTTCGAGGACGAACCGGTACCGGGCTATCCGTTGCCGATCCTGCCGGGCCACACCTCGCCTGGACGTTTCGAGCGCGTGCTCCGCGCCGGTGCGTTCGCGGTCACCACAGAGCTCGCGCCTCCCGATTCTGCCGATCCCGACGAGGTGTATCGCCGCGCCCGGGTTTTCGACGGCTACGTCGATGCTATCAACGCCACCGACGGCAGTGGTGCCAATTGCCACATGTCGAGCCTCGCGGTGTGCGCGCTGCTCACGCGCATCGGTTACGCCCCGGTCATGCAGATCTCGTGCCGCGACAAGAACCGGATCGCCATCCAGGGCGACATCCTGGGCGGTGCAGCGATGGGCGTGTGCAACATGCTGTGCCTGACCGGGGACGGCGTTCAGGCCGGCGACCACCCGCAGGCCAAGCCGGTGTTCGACCTCGATGCGCTCTCGCTCCTGAACATTGCCCGCAACCTTCGCGACGGCCACCACTTCGAAAGCGGCCGCAAGATCACCTTTGCTCCCCGGGTTTTTCTTGGCGCCGCCGAGAATCCCACCGTGCCGCCGCACGAGTTCCGGGCGCAGCGGCTCGCCAAGAAGGTTGAAGCGGGCGCGCAGTTCATCCAGACGCAATATTGCTACGACATGGAGCAGCTCAAGATATTCATGCGCCATGTCGAGGAGCTGGGCCTGCTGGACAAGGTGTTCATCCTGGTCGGCGTCGGACCGCTGAAGTCGGCCAAGGCTGCGGACTGGATGCGCACCCATGTCCCCGGCATGCACATTCCCGACGCCATCGTCGCCCGCCTCGCCGGAGCACAGGACCAGGCACGCGAGGGCCGCAATCTGTGCGTGGAACTGATTCAGCAGGCTCACGAGATCAAGGGAATCCACGGCGTTCACGTCATGGCGTACCGGCAGGAAGAATCAGTCGCCGAGACCATCGACCGCTCCGGAGTGCTCAAGGGCCGGGAGCCCTGGCGCCCGGAGCGCGATCAGAAAACGACCAGCAATAGGACCGACTCATGACCGACACCGTCATCAGCTCAGCGACCAAGGAAGTCGTCATCGGCTTCGATCGCCCGTTCGTGATCATCGGCGAACGAATCAATCCCACCGGCCGCAAGATTCTGGCCGCCGAAATGGCGGCCGGCGACTTCACGCGCGTCGAGGCCGACGCGCGCGCTCAGGTCGAGGCCGGTGCCCACATGCTGGACGTCAACGCCGGAATTCCACTGGCCGACGAACCGGCGATCCTCGCCAAGGCCGTGCAGCTGGTGCAGTCGATCACCGACCTGCCGCTGTCCATCGACTCCTCGATCGTGGCGGCGCTCGAGGCCGGGCTCGCCGTGTACAAGGGCAAGCCGCTGGTGAATTCCGTGACCGGGGAAGAAGAACGCCTGGAGGCGGTGCTGCCGCTGATCAAGAAGTACGGCGCGGCCGTGGTCGCCATTTCCAACGACGAGACCGGGATCTCCGAGGATCCCGACGTGCGGTTCGGAATCGCCAAGAAGATCGTCGAACGCGCCGCCGACTACGGTATTCCGGCGTCCGACGTAGTGGTCGATCCGCTGGTCATGCCGATTGGCGCCATCAATCAGGCAGGAGTGCAGGTCATGAGGCTGTGCCGCCGCCTGCAGAGCGAACTCAAGGTCAATACCACCTGCGGCGCCTCCAACGTCAGTTTCGGGCTGCCTTCGCGTGATGGCATCAACAGTGCCTTTCTCACCATGGCGATCGCATCGGGCCTCACATCGGCGATCACCAACCCGCTGCACGTCGATGTCATGCGAGCGGTGCTCGGCGCTGACGTCATGATGGGGCACGACCCCGACTGCGCGCGCTGGATCCGCCGCTTCCGTGAGGCGCCGCCGGCGGGATCGAGTCCGAACGCGACCGAGGCACCGCGCGGACGTCGCGAAGGCGGGCTGCGCCGCCGGCAGGGAGCCGCGTAACTTGTCAGTGCCCGAGCGCAGCAGCGCACCCAGAACCGGCAAGGACGCCCTGGTCGTCTTCACGCCATCGGGCAAGCGCGGCCGCTTTCCGCTGGGCACTCCGCTGCTGCAGGCGGCGCGCTCGCTGGGCGTCGACATCGATTCGGTGTGTGGCGGGCGCGCGCTGTGCGGCCGCTGCCAGGTGCTCTTGTCCGAAGGCGAGTTTGCCAAGCACGGCGTGCGCTCGCTACCCGCGCACCTCTCACCCCTAAGCGAGTCCGAGCAGGCGTTCTCTCGCCGCCAGCCGCTGCTCCCCGGGCGGCGCCTGTCCTGCCAGACGAAGCTCCTCGGTGACGTGGTCATCGACGTACCGCAGACGAGCCAGGTGCACCGGCAGGTGGTGCGCAAGGCGGCTGACAGCCGCGAGATCAAGCTCTATCCGGTGGTTCGCCTGCATTACGTGGAGGTGCAGGAACCGGACATGCACAACCCGTCCGGCGACCTGCGCCGGCTGACCGACGCACTCGAGTTCGAATGGCGACTGACCGATCTGCAGTGCGACGTGCACGTGCTGCAGAACCTGCAGCAGGCGCTGCGCAAGGGCGCCTGGAAGGTGACAGTCGCCGTGCACGCGGCGAAGCAGATCATCGCGGTATGGCCCGGCTTTCACGAGCGCGCGTTCGGACTCGCGGTCGACATCGGCTCGACGACCATCGCCGCGCACCTGTGCGATCTGCTCACCGGCGAGGTCGTCGCCGCGAGTGGCGTCATGAATCCGCAGATCCGCTTCGGCGAGGATCTGATGAGCCGCGTGTCCTACGCCATGATGAACCCGGGCGGTGCCGCCCTCATGACGCAGGCAGTGCGCGAGGCGGTGAGTTCTCTCGCCGCCGAGGTCGCGCGCACCGCGAAGGTCGCGACCGACGACATCCTCGAGGCGACCTTCGTCGGCAACCCGATCATGCACCACCTTCTGCTCGGGATTGATCCGGTGGAACTGGGTGGCGCGCCGTTTGCACTCGCGACCGACCAGGCGATCACGCTCTGGGCATCGGAAATCGGCCTCAAGATCCACCCGACCGGGCGCATCTACGTGCTGCCCTGTATCGCCGGCCACGTCGGTGCCGATGCGGCCGGCGTCATCCTCGCCGAGCGACCGGATCTGTCCCAGGAGATCACGCTGCTGGTCGACGTCGGCACCAACGCGGAAATCGTGCTCGGCAACCGGGATCTCCTGGTCGCCTGCTCGAGCCCGACCGGGCCCGCTTTCGAAGGTGCCCAGATCAGCTGTGGCCAGCGCGCCGCACCCGGCGCGATCGAACGCGTGCGCATCGATCGAAATACGCTCACGGCCCGCTTCAAGGTCATCGGTTCCGACCTGTGGTCGGACGAGGCCGGGTTCGCTGAATCGATTACGAGCACCGGCGTCACCGGAATCTGCGG
>Ga0187780_10000959_pt1 | contig 21540 bp, 21 predicted proteins | sample 1015_Q2_SP10_20__FD_132429 | JGI IMG/M metagenome (GOLD analysis project Ga0187780, IMG submission 132429) | Tropical peat soil microbial communities from peatlands in Department of Meta, Colombia - 1015_Q2_SP10_20_MG | ecosystem: Environmental > Terrestrial > Soil > Wetlands > Peat | place... | reverse complement strand
TCGGGGAGGTTGATTATCTTGCCCTTGAAAGTGCTGTTGATGGTGATCGTCATCTCAATTTCGACGTTCTTTGCCTTCGCCGAGGCGTAGGTGAACGACCCGCCGAAGTCTTTGAGCCTGACTGACGGGATGGACACCCGGCTTATCTCGATGCTGTCGATGGTGGCCGGACCGCCCGAGCTGGAACAGATTTCCGAATCGGGAATTAGGATATCAGGAGCCAAACAGAAAGAATTCCTGCCCGCAGCGCTCATTTAAGGCTTGCTTCAACGAAGTTGGTAGTGGGTTTTCGAATAGGGAAAGAAATCCCGACCGTAGAGGAAAGGGAGATATATCTCGCCATGCTCGCCGTCCCCATCGCGTTGAAGATTGCGGTCGTAGGTATGGGCGTCTCTGGTTCCTATTTGATGAACCAGCTCAGCCGGAACCACGACGTCACGGGCTTTGACAGATACCCGCGCGACAGGTTTGAATGCGTCTGCGCCTGGGGGACATCCAAGAACTTCATCAGGGGATTCGGCAAAGACTGCGATGTCGACTTCAACGACTACATTCTCCACGAAGGTCACAGCCTAGTGACCAGGGTCGGGGGTGTGGAGGTCGAGAGTCGTCTGAACGGACTCGTCAGCTTCGACAAGCACGGATTCTTCGAAGCGATGAGGCAACCCTATGAAAGAAGGATACGGTACGGCACCTGGATTAGGAGTGAGGCAGACCTGAAGGACTACGACATGGTGATTGACGCCACCGGTCTTAGGGTCCTGCTCCCAAAGATAGCGACCCACGAGCTGCGAGTGCCCTGCGTGCAGTACAGGATGGAGTACGAAGAGGCCCCCTTCGACGATTTCTACATCGAGGTGCTGGAAGGGATGGGCGGATACCTGTGGTACTTTCCGCTAAGAGACGGGGTTGCGCACGTTGGAGCTGGTGACTTCAACCACCGCCACATGGAGGCGATCGACTCCTTTTGCGAGAGGTACGGAGGGAAGAGACAGAAGGTTGTGGGAAGGCCAATCAGGCTCTGTCCTCCGAGGTATTGCCAACCGTTTCACTCCGGCAGGGTGGTCGGCGTGGGTGAGAGTATCGGCACGGTCTTCCCGCTGCTGGGCGAGGGCATAATCCAGACCCTAGAGTGCTCAGAGCTCCTCGTGGACAACCTGAACGATCTTGACGCTTATCGCAGAAAGGTGCTTAGGAAGTACGCTTTCTATGACACTGCCTACAAGTTCCTGCTTCCCCTCTTCCGGAGGAAGATAGGGCTGCTTGAACAGGTGAACCTCACGCAGGCCGTGATGACCCACATGTGGGAGAACCAGGCCCGATACGGAGTGAACCTTCAACCAACTCGAATTGCCGTGGACCCCAGTGCATTCATAGAGCAGGCGTTGTCGCTTGCGCAGATGATTAGGTTTTAGTTCCTTCGCGAATCCTCGCCTGCATCCATGGTATTTGAGGCCCAGACCGGCTCTTCCGAGCGCCGGACCTCCGTTCCACGGCATTGCCACCTGGCTCTGCCCGAGTCGCATGCCTGCGGATTTACTCAAAGGGCCAAGAATCTTCAGTCCGCAAGTCTAATGTCCGTATGGGCCTGATGCGGAAGAGGAGCGGTCGGAGGACATCGACATTGGTTCCCGGGTCTGTCCAGGTGCCGTCGTCAAGGTCGCCGCTCACAGCATCCCGCATCGGAAGGCCCCTGCCATGAGTGAGAACGTGAACGATGAGCCCGTCCAATTCAAGACTGTGAGCTGCAAGGTCTCTGGTAAGGACATCCTCAAGGGGATTACTCTGAGCGTCAAACGGGGGGAGATTATGGGGATTCTCGGGAGGAACGGAGCGGGAAAGACGACGCTGCTCTCTCTCGTCTCCGGGCTGAGGACCCACGCGTCTGGGGAGGTGACGGTCCTAGGAGAGCGAATGCCTCCTCGCAGAACCGAATTCCGAAGGAGGATGGGCTTTGTCCTTCAGGAGGACGCTCTTTACCAGGAGCTGACCGTTGCAGAAAACCTCTCGTTCTCGGCCAGTCTTTACGGAGTGACAAATCCGCAGGAACGGATTCGCACAGTTCTTGAAGTCCTAGGCCTTTTTGACAGACGCGACCAAGTCGTAGCCACCCTCTCGGGGGGCCTCAAGAGGCGAACCGCCATCGCCCGCGCCTTCCTTCACGACCCGGAGCTGTTCATCGTCGACGAACCGACGCTCGGGGTGGATGCCGACGCACGCCACGCCGTCTGGGCCTACCTTCGCCTCCTGAGATCGAAGCAGAGGACGGTCATCATTGCCACGAACTACCTCGACGAAGCTCTCGCCCTGTGCGACAGGGTCGCCGTCCTCGAAGGCGGAAGGTTGTTGGCGGTCGAGGAGCCCAGCGAACTAGTCAAACGCGCGGGGATTTGTATTGACATCGAGTGCGACGAGGAGACCGCCAACAGGATCGCCTCCAGCGTCACGAGCATGAAACAGGTGGCCCGCGTCGAACTGACACTGAGCGGCATATCGCTGTTCCTGGTGAAGGGGGCCGACCCCGAAGAGGTCGTTCCCGGCTTCGGCAGGTACGGGAACATTCAGGGGTTCCGCCTTCGTGCGCCAGACCTTCTGGAGGTGTTCAAGTCGTTCGGTGACACCACCTGAGACCCGAGCTGAAGGCCCTGTTCGGCGGGGTGAATGCGGAATTGAACAGGCTACGCAGGTCTCCGTTGCTGGTCGTGCTGGTCCTCGTCCAGGCGGTGACCTTTCTCCTGCTCGTCACGCTATTCGGCCTGACAGGCGCCAATGCCCCCACGATAGTCGTGAATCACGACCAGGGTCCCTTCTCCCAGGCTTTCGTAAGCAGTCTCGCGAATGACCACCACTCCTTTTCCTTGACCTTCATGGGGAACGAGACCGTCGCAAGAGAATTAGTATCACGAGGGGACTACGTGGCGGCAATCGTAATCCCTCAAGGGTTCTCGCAGAGCATCCAGCAGGGCAGGACTGTCCCCATCACCGTCTACGTGGACAACATCAACACCGACATGACGTCCGACATCCAACGCGCCGTACCTTCCGCAATCTTGAGCTTCGGCGAGCGACTCGATGTCGAGGGATTGAACGTGGGCGTGAGCGAAACCGACCTGTACGCTCATGACACGAGCTTCATCGACTACATGATAGCGAGCGCGCTCGTCCTGAACACCCTAATCATCGCCGGCACCCTGAGCGCCTTCTCCGTTGCCGAGGAGTTTGAGTCAAGGACTGCCAGGGTTCTGGCGGTTTCTCCCGTTCATCCACTGGTCCCGCTCATGGGGCGGGTCCTGGCCACCACGCTGGTCTCAGTGGGGGCCTTGGCGGTCGCTGTCTTCCTTAGTCTCGTCGGATACGGCATCTACCCCGTCTACCCTCTTGAGATGGTGTTGACGCTGCTCCTCTGCGTGCTCATCTTCGGCTGCATCGGCGCAGCCCTGGGCGCGGTCATGAAGAGAACGCTACCCGTAGCCATGTTCATACTTGGCATCGCCCTTCCGCTGTTCCTCTTCAGCGGCTCATATGAGCCGGAGCGATTCGACGGCAACCTGATCTGGGGCGCGGCACACCTTTCGCCGGAATACTACGCGGTGGGCCTGATGGAGCACGCTGTCTTCGGCCTCAAGGTCACGCCGGAGCCGCTGGCCGTGCTTGCGTTCGCCCTGGTAGGATTCGGAACCGGTGCCCTGGCTCTGGCGGGATTCTACTCCAGAAGGGGATTCCATTGAGGCGCGGCGCAATAGTCGCCGTCGCGATGCACGACCTGGCGAGGTGGAGGAGAATGCCGATCACGGCGGCGGCCGCTGTGGTTCCGCCCATCGTCATGATGCTGATTCTCTCGACGCTGAGCCTCGCCGTCACGCAGCAGCCAGTAGCACTGGTCGTCCAGGGGAGTGGCCCGGCCTCAGCCCGGATGGCGCAGATCATCGAGAACGACACCGATGCCTACTATCTTACGGTGACCAACGCCACGGCCGCGAACGCGATGCTCCTGGACCAAGAAGTCGCCGCCGTCATTACCATTCCCCCGGCATTCGATGCGGGTGTGGCGAACGGAACCGGGAAGGTCCTGATCACCATCAACAACGTCGACTTCGACTTCTCCGACGACCTTCGAAGGAGCATAGACCGGTCGGTGGTGCAGTTCGACGCGCCGAGCCTCATATCGGAAGGCCCGGTGAACGCGTCAACGCCAAACGTGTACCACGTGACGCTGCAGGAGGAGTATCTAAGGCAGACCAGCGTCGACTGGTTCCACTACCAGCTGGTTCCTATCCTTGTTCTTCTGACCCTGAACGTGGGTCTCGTCGGAACCGCGATTTTGTGCGCCCTCGACGGGTTAAGCGGAACCGCGCGCATGCTGATCCTGTCGCCGCAAAGGTCTTGGGTTCTGGTGTCCGGTCGCATTCTGGGAGGGGTCTTCGTCTGTCTACTGGTGTTGGTCCCAGCAGTCCTGCTGTCGGTTATCACCGGTTTCATCAGCCCGCCTCCTGACCAGATTCCCGCCCTCATCGGGATATTCTTGGGGACGGCCCTGTGCGCGGCGGGCACCGGAGCCGTGATTGGCACACTCGTAAGAAGCACAAGGTACGTTGCCCTCCTTTCTTCGGTGGTCGCGACCTACCTCTTCTTCCTAGGAGGGGGGTTCACCGCAATCGAGTTCGTTCCCAAGTGGCTGCAGCTGCTGAGCGCGTTCACCCCTACCAGGTACTCGATAGACGCCCTGCGACAGGCGCTCTTCTATCCTAATCCTGCGGGAATCCCCCTTTCACTCCTGATTCTAGCGCTCTATGCATCCGCCTGCGTCGGGGTGGGCGCGTTCTTCATGAGGCGTTCCTGGCTACGCAGGTGACCTTCTGTCCGAGGAATCGTCCGATTACGGAACCGCATGGCATTTCAGGCTCTGGGTGCCGTGAGCCCGTGAAGGCGCCCCGACAGCGGGTCTACTGTCCCTCCAGCAGCCGACTCCGCAAAACGACTAAATCATCCCCATGAAGTGCGCACGCTCAGAATTGACCGGGAGGAAGTGGCCGCTCGTTGCCGCAATTCTGCTGATGACCCTCGCTCTTTTCCCCCTGCTGAATGTGGGGCGAGCGTCTGGAGAGACCCCGGTTGTCCCTCGGGGAGTCGCCTACTACGTTCCGATCACCGTGACCAACGCACAGAACTCACCGACTCCCGCCCCTTTCCAGCAGATGATTCGGGTCAGCAGTTTGACCTTCGCGTCCTACGAAGCGGCCAACCTGCAGAACGTAGAATTCTTCGACTCAGGCGGGGACATTATCCCGAGCTGGTTGGAATCAGGGAATAGCAACACGGCGTTAGACACCGTATACTGGCTGAATCTTGGCACAGGCATCTCCGCTGATTCGAGCGTCGTCGTCTACATGGGGTTCTCGCCTGCCTCGACGAACGATATGAATTCCGTCCTCACCGGTGAAGCGCCCCAGCTCAGCTCCTCCTACGGCCAGTACGATGATGGTGCCGCCGTCTTTCCGATTCTGTACCAGAACTTCGCGGCGACGAACTGTCCTCTGCAATGGGCATGTTCAGGGGTCGTGCTTGGCAGCGGAGCCTCCTTGCCTTATCCCTCGTACGTTGTCACCAAATCCGATGGTTATGGCGACAACACAAGTCAGATTCTCGACTTCTACGGCAGCTTTCCTGCCGCAACGACGGAAAACGATTCTGGATTCGGGTTCGTATCAGGAGCTTCGACCAGCTCGGTGGCATGGTGGGAGATCGACAAGGCACTCCACGAGAACGGAGATGCATTTGGCCTTGATGGATTCTCGCAGTCCTACGCGTACACCAACCTCACTGCCAGTGGCGCGCATGTGTACTCCATTTATTGGCCTACTTCGGGGTCCGTCTACTATTCCTTCGATTATGGGAATCAGGTGTCGATATCGGCGAGCAGTACCTGCTCCCGGGCAGAGTGCAGGCTTCCAATCGGCGGAGCCTCCCCGAGACCCCAGACCACCATCGGTCCGTTCAATTGGGTCAGGCTCAGGTCATATCCGCCGGGGGGCATGATGCCGTCAGCGGCATTTGGCGACGTGACCCCATCAGACTCTGTTTCCGTTTTCTGCATGCCATCGGCCGTGGTTGTTGGCTCAGTCACGGCTTGCACTGCAACGGTCGAGGGGATCGGCTCCCCGACGGGATCCGTTTCATGGGGTACCAGCGGGAACGGCACTTTCTCGGTGGCTTCCTGCAGCCTGAGTTCCGGCTCGTGCGACACTTCGTACACGCCCTTAGACGTGGTTTCTTCAGGTTCCGCCCCGACCATCACAGGGACCTATGGTGGCGATTCGGGCAATCCGTCAAACAGCGGTACGTTTGCTCTGTTGGTCTTGAAGGCAAACACTACCGCCACAGTGTCCTGCTCTCCGTCGGAGGTCAGAGCCAACACTGCTACCGCATGCACGGCGTCCATTGTGGGATTTTTGCCCTCCGGCGTGGTCACCTGGACAAGCGGTGAGGGGGGAGACTTCTCTCCTTCACCTTCTTGCGCTCTATCCTCAGGTCATTGCACGGTCACATATACCGCATCCACACAAGCTTCTCAGGTTGCCATCATCGCGGCGTACGCCGGTGACTCAAACAATGAGGGAAGTCAGGGCGTCTTTACCCTACTGCCTGCACAGCCGCCTTCTGCTTTACAGTCCACCCTCTCGACAAATGCCTCCCCAGCTCCTACGTCCCCCTCCACTTCGCCAAGCAGTGGGGGAGTCCCAGAGTTCCCATTCCAATCAGTCATGGCGCCAGCCTTGGTCTCCCTCGTTGTGTTGGCCTATGCAATGATCCGACGCGGTTCGAAACAAAGGGATTCCAGGCCGGGAGCTTCATAGCCTCACGGTTGGCTGGCCGATGCTCCTTTTGGAAGCCCTCCCTTGCCTCTGAAGGAGGTAAGGATGCGCCGGGGGAATTGGGCGAGCCCGCGCTATCGCTGTCTGCAGTGCCGTGGACGCAGCGGCCGATTCCAGACAGGGGAGAACGAGAATACTTCAAGTGTTGAAAAAAGGAGGGGAGAGCCCACCTCTACAAGGGTGGGCTTCCTATGGTTATTCGGTAGTAGCCGGATGAGCTTTCGCTCAGCCGCGCATTGAGGCACGACCACCCGCCGAACAGACACCATCCCGGTGCCATCCATTGAGCTTCGTGCCAGATGGACGTCAGTGGAGTGGAAGAGCTGGCAGGTCGGGCGAAGTCCGCTGCCGGTTCACTGTTGAATGTGTATGCCCCGGACGATCCTGCCTCGTTCAAGTTGGTCCACCAGTTCAGGTACCCGTTGCTGACTACGCTCTGGTCATAGACGGGCGCGTCACTGATCGAGTACGAATAGGAATACCCCGCAGTGATGCCTGCGCCGTCGCTCCCTGCGTTGAATCCAACGTCAACTCCGGCCGTGCTCGTTCCAGTGGTCGTCCCTGGCCCGTAACAGAAGACTTGAATGCCGCTTGGCCAGTTGATATATTCTTGGAGGTCTGCACCGTACCAGTTCGTGCCTCCGCTTGTGCACGCACCCTTCAGGTGGCCTGGGACTTCATTGGTCTGAAGGTACCAGTTTGAGAAGTGGTAACTACTGCTGCCGGAATTCGTCACGTAGTATAGCGCGTCGTTCAACACGGTGAGTATTCCGAGCCCACCGTTTGTTGAGCAGAGGTTCCATGGGGCATAGATGCTGCCGGCGAACGACTGACTCAGTCCGGTCGCGGGGCAAGGATCGCCTTTGGCGAGTAGCTTCTGAGGCGTATAATCATCCGCACTGACCTTTTGAGAGCAGGATGTGTCGTTGGCCCCAGCCACGGTCACCGCACTTGCTTGGGCCTGAGTGAGCTGTGGCACTGATTCAGGCATCTGGTTCAAAGCCCACTGAAGAGAATCAGATGCGAACCACGTCGCGTCTTTGGTCAGATTGCCTGTGTCTGAAGCCCATACAGCCTGGGCCGAGGGCGAATGGGTCGCAGCATCAGGAGGGAATACCTTCAGCCCATATCCCATTATGCTCGGACTTACGGAGGAACCGTTTATGCTGAAGCTCACTGGAATCACGCCAAGGCCACTGACGACTCCAGACGCCATCTGCGAATTCTGCGATTCGCTCGGAGCGACTTCGACGACGGGGATTCCACGGGCCAAGACAGCCGACAACGGGTTCGCCACCGAGGCTCGAGCTGAAGCGCCTTGCGAATCGTACCAGGCCTTGTCGACGTAGAGAACCCCTGACCCTACAGCCTTGAACTGAGCTGGGTTGTCAGACTGAGTGAAAGCCGCTGCGGAGCCCTTGATCGCTTTCTGAATCGAATCGGTACGGCCCGAATGGCCAAGGTAGAATGCTTGAATGTTGACGTGTTGGACTGCCTGTGCCGAAGAGTCTGCGGCGGTCACCTGAATCTGGAGGCAAGGAATGTAGATCATTGAAAGGACTACAGCCAATGGAAGTAGAACAGCGATTGTCGATTTCCATGACTTCCTCAATTCGTCTTCGTCTTGAGTATAACAGCTGATAATTTAAGCGCTCTTTAGGATAATGCTGATTCCTTAGCGCGCACGTGATAATAGTCGGTCGGCAGGCTGCGAGCTCTTCCTTGCGCCGCCGTCGAGAAGGATAGGGCGATTGGCAGAAGGACTGCCATGGCCCCGGCCGACGAGCGAGAATCAGGAAGTTGCGGAGGCATTCCCCAGCAGCCGGGCGCTACCTCCGACTTGGACGGTGACGAGTCCTTGAAAGCCCGCCGCCGGTGTTCGAATCAGCAGTCTCAGGCTGATGCTCGTTCCGTTTGCCAGCACGTAGGGAAGGGGTGGAGAATAAGACACCAGCTGGAATCCGGGCGTAGTTATGCTGACGGAGTCCAGGGTGCATTGCACATTCGTGACTACGTCTGTAAGGGTGATGTTCTCCCTGATCAGGGCGCCTGGGTCAACAGTGAAGCTGCCGGGTACGACTTGGTTGACAGGCGGGAAACAGCCGCCTGGATTGGACCCGGGTGTGTAGTCGGTCACCAAATTGAAACCCTGGACGTCGACTTTCGATCCTGGCGGGGAGACGGGCAGGCTGTCTGTCACGAAGAGCAGTATGAGAATGACCGCGACCACAGTCCCTATGACGATCGTCGCTCTAACTCGCATCGCCTACCAGCTCGTGATCAAACCACTGGGACGCACCTTGGTACTTGTCCGTCCACTGTCGAACTGGCTTCGTGTTTCCATCGTTTCCCGAATCCCGGGCGCAGATATTTAGCCTTCCCAGTGGCACGCGTTCGACCACAAGCTATCCTGGCGACGACCTCTGCAGTTGCTAGAATCCTTATCAAAGGTCGGAACATCTGTTCCGCGACCGGGAATGGTCTCTGCGTTCGCCTTCCCGAACCACGTCATGAATCCGTCCATTCGGTTAATACTCCGGTCTCCGCTCCGTTTCCTGCTGGACGGCAACCTGATCGCGATGACCTACACGGGTCGCAGGTCGGGCCGCAGGTTCTCCGTTGTAGCGATGTATGCAGAGTTCGGCAAAGAACTGATTGTGGTTGTTGCACAGCCGGAGAAGAAGAAATGGTGGCGCAACTTCCGCGCGGGGGCCTCCGCGGATGTCCTCTACAAGGGCCGACGATTCGCCTGTTCCGCCCAGGTTCCTGAAAGAGACCCAGCAGGGATTGTCCCACGGCTGGAAGCATACTGCTCTAGGCACTCTTCTTCGGTCCGCCTCTTCAAGCTGAGGCGAGAAGAGGATGGGAAGTTCAACAGCGAGGACATGGCCAAGGCGGCTGAGGACGTGGTCATGGTCGTCTTCGAATTGCCTCCTCCGGCTCGATAGCCTCGGCGCGAGGCGCTCGCCTTACCGCTTCGAATCTGAGCATGAGGAACATCTTATTAACTCGAACGGGGGGCTGGGTCCAAGACTTGCTCTGTCCTAACTGCGGTACTCAACTTCCTGATGATGCGGCATTCTGCTTCAAGTGCGGAAGCCGGACCGGCCCGGCTCAGGGGGGCGGACAGAGCGAAAGCACCCCCGTCCAGCCTCAGGCGAAGGAAGAGCGGGTGATAGCTTCGTCAGGGGCCACCTCGCTGAAGTGTCCCAGCTGTGGTGCCCCAATTTCGCCCAAGTTTGGCGAAATGGTGATCACCTGCGAGTACTGCGGGAGCGGGGTGAGCCTCGGCAGCCAAGGGTGGGCCAGCCTGCAGAAGCAGACCACGCTCCCCCTGAAGGTGGCCAGCGTGGACCAGGTCAACGCGATTATCGTCCCCCAGATGGACAAGGGGCTCCTCCACAGGCACCTCCATGAAGACTCCGTGCAGGAGGAGATGAGCCTCTCCTACGTCCCCTACTGGCTAGTCAGCGTCTCCGCGCGAACTACCGTCGTGTCGGTGAACGTAGCGGCTCAGGTCGGGCAGACGGCGACCACGGCCGCCCTGATGGGAGTCATCCTCGGAGGGATGGGCGGGGGATACGGAGGCGGCGGGCGCGGAGGGAGGCGACGCTACCTCGGAGACTGGGGGCTCGCGAATCTGCAGTGGCCAAGCGGGAGGCTGCTGGCCCGACACTTCATGGCCTTCGGGATGGGCATGGGGTACGGCGGCGGCACAAGGAAGACGGAACAGATGGACGCCAACTACAACTTCCCGGTGATTGCGCTAAAGGCCCTCATGGAATACCAACCGAAGAACTATGAATTCGGCCTTGAAGGGAGGACCCTCTTCGACATCACAAAGACCCCTAAGGGAATCAAGGTTCTGAACGGGGACGTCGGCGAAGATACCGCGAAGTCGCAGGCGAAGACGCTAGTCGACCAGCTGCAGTCTGAGAAGGCGCACGCGAAGTACCACATGATCCAATCGATAAACACCCAGTCGGAGGTGGGGGACGTAGAGCTACTCCACGTGCCGATATGGTTCGCGAAGTTCGACCACAAGGGAAAGAAGATCGTTTTGATCATCGACGCGAACTCTGGCAAGATCATAAACAGCCTCGGGCTGAACTGACCTTGGAACGCCGGGCGCTCTGCTAGGGGGGGCACTGAGTTGAAGGCGAGCAGGATCATAATCGTACTTGTCGTGGTTGTCGTGGTGGCGGTGATCGGGGTAATAGCCTACGAGCTGATTTCCGGTCCCGGATCCACATGCACATCCGTGTGGAACTGCGCTGCGGGGTATCCGACCCAAGTGGGCGGGACTTACGGTATCGCAGGACAGCAGTGCGTCGGAAACGCCACCTACATCGACTGTATCGGGGGTCAGGACGCAAACAGCGGTCCGCGCAACGACGTATACACGGCGACGTTCTCATCTTCGGACAACATTACGAGCTGGGTCGCCAGCGCCAATCACTACCCCCAGGACATCAACGGCCAATCCTGCGCGGACCACTCGGGCTACATCTACTGTGTCGGGGGTTCGTATGACGACGCCGGAGACGACGTGGCGTCGAGTTACTACGCCACGCTGAGCGCCAATGGAGCTATAGGCCAGTGGATGCCGACAACCCCATTTCCAATTCCCGTCGACACCCAGTCCTGCGTCGCGTCGTCGTCGTTCATCTACTGCATTGGAGGCGCCAACGAGACCGACGGAACAAACGCCGATGCGGTCCCAAGCAATTCAGTCTGGTTCGCGCCGATATCCTCTGCCGGCATCGGCAATTGGAGCCAGACGACCATGTATCCCGCGAACGATTACTTTCCGAGCTGCTTCGCGTACGGCGGTTATGTGTATTGCATCGGGGGCGCGGACAGCGACGGCAACTCCCTGACGACGAGCTACTTCTCTCCTCTCACCGCAAGCGGAGTCGGACCCTGGACGCAGACGGTCGCGTACCCAGTCGCGGCTACTGGCCAGGCGTGCGCGATATCGGCCGGCGTGATCTACTGCGTCGGAGGGGAGACGGCCGGGGGGTCAAGCCCCTCGTACACGAATGCGGCCTACTACGCGCAGGCGTCTTCTGGAGGAATAGGAGCGTGGAAGCAATCCCCCAGCTACCCGAACAGCGTCGGGACGACCTGCGCAATCTCGTCGAACTATCTGTACTGTGTTGGAGGATTCGATGGTAGCTCCGTCGGCGAGAACAACGTCGTGAACTTCGCGTCTCTGACGTCGCTCGCGGGGTAGGGCCAGCCCTTCGAGGAAATCCCCTGAGGTCACCGAACGGACCCGCGAGGATTCGTCTGGCGACTTAATCGAGACCATGAGCCAGCCCGGGTGGGATACACACCTCAGCAGTTCTCGGTGGGCAGCCGCCTGTGGTCAGCCGCTGCGGAGTTTGGGAATCCATTCCCTGCCCCTGAAGGCCGGAGTGCCATCCCTCGGGGGGATGTCGAATGGCCGTCAATCTTATCCAGAGCGAAACCCCCTCCCATAGGGGTATGGTGAGACTCGAGGTCCCGCTCGTCGGCGAATCCGGCAGGATAATCGGCTGGGGGGACCGGTGGCAGACCCACCGCGTAAGGACCAGTGCTGACGGCATCGTCCTGGGAGAGAAACACGTTGGAATCACCATTGCGCTGCTCGACGGGAGGGGTCGCATCCTGGTCGCTCACCGCAGGCACAAGATTTTCGACCAAGTCTGGACCCTTTCCGGAGACACCCACCCGTATCGATACGGGTTGGGAGATGCGGAGAACCTCTCTCAGGCGGCGAAGAGATGCGCCAAGGATGACCTCGGCGTCGTGACAGAAGGATGGGTGACGAAAATCACGGTCTCGTATGCTTCGAGAGACCCGCGAGATCCGAGATACTGCGAAAACGAGCTGCTACGCGTCATGGTCACGAGGTACGACGGACCTCTCCGAGTGAACGAAAGGAACGCCTATGCCGCCGAATGGGTCGAATCCAGTGAAATCGACGAGGAGTCGAAGGCAGATCTGAAGAAGGAACCGATCGAACGGAAGTACGCCCCGTGGGTGCACGCCATCTTTACGCTGCCCCAAGGCACAGCCAAACGGGCGCTAGTCTGACGAAGAGACACAAGAACGAACGCAGTGGCCCTCGGCCCTGTGATTCCATAAACCTTGCAATCAGGATTCAAAATCGGTTGGGTATGAGAACGGGCGACCGCACGCTACTCTCCTCATCCCTCCCGCTCGCGTTCCCTTAGCTGAAGGTTTCGAAAGAGACCCGTTTGAGACTTGGGGCCGAGGGCAACGGCGTAGGACTCTCCGTAACCAATCAGGGCCACCAGAACAGGGACCTTCGGCACCCCAGCGTGGCTCGAGAGAGCCTTCTCAGTGTTTGAAAACGCTTCCGCCTGAAATGGGCCGGAGGTCCGTGTGAAACGCCTCAGACCAGCGGCGAGTGGCCCATTCTTGAAGGTATTTCCGGCCCGCATTAAGTTCTGAAGCCCCGAGGCCCTGATTCAGTCTGGACGGGGCGGGATAAGCCGGAATCCTCTGTAAGCGAGCAGTATCCCGTAGGCGATCAGAGCACCCCCGAGCCCGGCCATCAGAGTGCCGACTGGACCCACAGGCTGTAACACGATGAACGCGTAACCCGCAAGCATGAAGCCGACAACAGCGAGTACCAGCCCGACGCTCACCCTGACTGGGTTCAATTGAGGGACTTCCAGCCTCCAGCCCTACGAGTAGGTCCCCGAGAACGCGACGAGGATCCCGCTCGAGAGGGTAAAGGTACCCAGCGCCGGGTCGCCGGGGCCGGTCGCTGCGGAAGCGCCCGTGCAGGTCGCTGCCACGGTGGTCCCTGCCGGGATCGCAAGCGGCAGGCCTGTCAAGGCCGACTCTGCTCCTCCGAGAGAGCACCCGACCACCAAGGCCGGCGCGTTGCCGGCGTTCTCAAGCTGGACCGTGCACGTCGATGCGGCCGCCGTGCCGTGGGTGCATACGACCGTGGTCACCGTCACGTTGGATGCCGCCGAAAGCGTGCCGTACAGCCCGAAGATGAAGCCCACGACTGCCACCCAGGCCACGATGCCCACGACCGTCCAGACCACGCCGAAGATCAGGATGTTGGTGGCGGTTCTGCGGTTCCTATCCTTAAGCACGAGATAGCCGACGAGCCCGCCGATCCATCCCAGGAAGAATGGGAGCAGCCACCAGGCCGCGCTGACGTGTTCTCTTGGTTCTGGCGTAGGCTGAGGTTGCCTGAGAGGGTGCCCGCAGTTCGGGCAGGCATAGGCTTCGGGAGAGACCTCTTTGCCACAATTCGGGCAGAAGGCCATCTATCACGAGCTTGCCAGCACGTTATTTAACGCTGAGCAGCGCTCCGAGCTGCCGTCCACGGCCGCCAGCCTCGGGAAAGCTTCCATGCCGCCGAAGAGCGAATCCGGCGGTGGAGACCGCCCGGGTATTCATCCACGAAGGCGGCCCAGTCTGTTCCACCTGGCGCCGATCCGACGCCACGCGGCAACCCGCCCTCCTACACTGTCGTCTTCCAGCTTAAATCCGCAAGGGAATCGGAAGAGTGGTTGAGCATGTGGAGGCGAGGAGGATGGTAGACAGGGCGTACAAGGCGGATCTCCCACGTATGAGGAGGGCCCTTGAGGATCTGAGGGAGGAGTTATCCAGTCTCGGCCCGTCGAGGACGGATTGGACCAGGCTGAGGATCGAGCCCCTGCTGAAGCACCTGGATTCACTGGAACAGCTGCTGCACTCGGAGGAGTTCTCAGGGGAGTCCTCACGCCTGAGAATGGGGGTGGCGATGTTTCATTCGGACCTCATGTATCTCAGAGAGAACCTCAGGGCCCTTGAGAAGGTGCTCCAGGCCGAGAAGAAACACAGGAAGTAATCTCGTCGGGACTGTGGTCTAGAGCCCGATTCTGTTGAGAAGACCGATGAACTTGCTCTCGGTCTTCAAGAAGTCAAATACCGGGTCGACCTTGACGTAGACCAGGAAACTTCTCTCCTCGAAGGCCCTCTCGAGCCAGTCAAGAGTCTTGTCCGCGTCTCGGAGGCCCGCGTATATCGCTGCCCTTCCGTAAGAGGGAACGTACTCCTCCTTCGCGAGTTCATCCAAGTCCTTGAGCACCCCTTCGGCCCTGTCCCTCATCCCGGCGCTCGCGTAGACGTAGCCTAGGTCATCGAGAATGAACACGCTCCTTCCGGAAAGTTCGATGGCCTTCTCGATCTCGACGATGGCTTGGCTGTACATCCCCTTCCGGACATAGACCTCGGCAAGCCCCTTGTGGGCTATGGGGAAGTTGGGGTCCACCTGCAGCGACCTCTTGTACTGCTCGATTGATTCATCGTATCTCCGGGCGAGGAAGAGGTCCCTCGCGGCGTCCGACAGGATGATCATCGAAAGCGGGTCTAGCTCAACGGCCCTCTCTATGTCGGCCAGCGACTCGGCCACCCTCCCGTGCGCTATGTGGTGCGTGGCGCGCCACATGTGGGCCATCGCATAGCTCGGATTCAGCTCTAGGGCCCTGTCTAGCTCCAGCCTCGCCTTCCTCCAGTCAAGGTAGTACTGCATCAGCGTCTCCCCCAGAGAAGCGTGTGCCTCTGCGAGACCCGCGTCGAGCGACAGGGCCTTCTCTGCCAGTTCCTTGGCCATAGGATAGGCGATGGCGGGTCGCCTGTAGCCGTAGTATCCGAGGATGCTGTAGCAGTCGGCAAGGCCGACGAACGCGAGCGCGTAACGCGGGTCCCTTGCCGTCGCTTCCTCGAAGTACTTTATCGCCCTGTTGACGCCGCTTTCAGCCCTGGTGTTCCAGTGATACCTTCCCTTCAGGTAGAGGGTGTGCGCCTCGGGGCTCCGGGTGTTGATGCTTTGGGTCTCCGTTCCCTCGCCCGCGCCGAGCTTCACCTCTAGCGCCCTGGCGACCTCGTGCGCAATCTCGGTCTGCACCGCGAAGACGTCGTAAAGGTCTCTGTCATAGCTGTCCCCCCACAGCTGCTCGTCGGTCTTCGTGTCGACGAGCTGTATGGAGATTCTGACCCTCTCGTTCGACTTCCTCACGCTTCCCTCGACCAGATAACCCACGTTCAGCTCAGCGCGAATCTGTCCGACCGAGACCTTCTCGCCCTTGAACCGCATGGCCGACGTTCTCGCAACGACCCTAAGACCGCCTATCTTCGACAGCATCGAAATCAGTTCGTCCGTCATTCCATCCGCGAAGTACTCGTCCGTCCGGTCAGGACTCAGGTTGGCGAGGGGCAGAACCGCGATCCTCCTGCTCTCAGGCTGCGCCCCCGAGCGCGGCACGGTGTCCTCCCATGGCATGACCATCCTGAAGATCTCCATGGGCGCGACGACGTTCTTCAGGGTCCTGGCTCCAAGGCTCGCGAAGGGGAGTTCGAACTTGTTCTGAACATGGTCGTAGACTTGGCGTGTGAGACAGACGCCGCCGTCCTCAGCCAGCTGCTCAATTCTTGACGCGACGTTCACGGCGTCTCCTGAGATGTCACCCTGGGATTCCACTATGTCCCCCAGATGGACACCCACGCGCAGGTGCACCTTGCGGTCGTCGGGCAATGAATAGTTGAACTCCCTGGCGGCCCTTTGGATGTCGTAGGCGCACCGGACTGCGTCGAGGGCGTTCGCGAATACGACGAGAAAAGCGTCCCCAATGGTCTTGACCTCTCTTCCGTCGTGCCTTGCGAGAATCGGCCTGACCAGCTTCCTCTGTTCCTCCACAAGCGCCAGTGAAAGCTCCTCGTTCCTCTGTCCCAGGGCCGTGTAGCCCACCATATCCGTGAACATGATGGCCGCTAGTCTGCGTGTGCCCTGCGACGAATTCGTGGAGACCACCACAACCTTGTGATGGTCATAAACTCATTGGAATGGAATCCGGCCGATGGCAGGGGGATGACGGCAATCCGCCGTCCGACTCAGCCAAGCCTTGGCCGACGCTCGTGAAGCCTGATTGATGCCCTATTCATCGGATTGAGCTCATTTCTGAGCCATTCAAGTCCGGGCCCGACGAGAGCCGCTGCGAATTGTAGGCCAATCCTGACCCTGGAGCCTTTGCCGGCCTCCGTGATGCGAGTCTCCCTCCGCAGAGCGAGAGTGTTCACCCCTAGTCGGCGGGCCTGACGTTCCTGAAGACAACGTAGAAGCCGGATATCCCAAGGACGTAGAAAGCCGTCGCGAGGTAAAACGGCAGGAGGAGATTGCCCGATGCCATCACGACCCCGCCCGCGATCGTCGTCAGGCTGTTGGGGAGCCTCCAGATCAGCGAGTTGACGGCGCTGGCCAAGGATCTTTGCCGCGCCGGTATGATTCCCATCAGGAAAGAATCGGAAAGGGGGGAAGCCATGTTCATCAACGCCGCCCGTGCGACGTACAGCCCCCCCGCGATCGCGGGGGTCGGCGCCAACGCCGTTGCCAGCATGAAGACGGTGGAGCTCCCCTCGGCCACCACTATGGCCGTCACGGTGCCCAGCTTCTTCGCCAGGACCGGGCTGGCGATGGCCGCGAGCGCTATCGTCATGTTTGAGACCGCCAGAAGCGGCCCGCTGTATGTGTCCGGAACTGCGAAGCGGAGGTAGAACCACGTTGCGATAAGCGGGATGACGAACCCCGCCCCGAGCCCGATCAAGCTGTTCAACCCGGAGAACTTCCAGAGAGCCAAGAGGGACCCTTTCTCTCCGGAGTCGGCCGTCCTTTCGGGTTCAGCGTAGCCTCTCAGGAGCAGGCCGATGCCGATCGGTGAGCCGAAGGAGAGCCCCGCGACGACAAGCGTCGAGTACTGATGGACACGCATGGAGTCGAGATGGAGCACCGACCCTAGCAAGGGGAAGGCGAACGGGAGTGCGTATCCCAGCCCGAAAGCGAAGATGGATACTATGAAGGAGAGGGAGAAGGCGGCGTTGCGGTTCTGAGGCGTGGTCATGTCGGCGATGATCGCGTTCCAGGTCGAGAGAAACGCGCCCTCCACCAGCCCGGCGATCAGGCTGGCAGCCAGGAGCGCGTCAAGCTGCCTCGTGAGCGCATAGACCACGAGCGTGAAAGGAAAGAACAACAGGCCGAGGAACAGGATAGGCTTCTTGCCCTTCCTGTCCGCGTAGAGGCCGAGCGGAATCGAAGCGGCGACTACGGCAATCCCGTTGACCCCCAGGATCAGACCGACTGAGCCCGAGTCGAAGCCTATCTCGGGAAGGTAGGCTGAGACTAGCACCTGAAAGTAGCCGTAACCCACCGCGGTGAAGAAGACTAGGATGACGAACCATTTTACCCTCGAGGGGACTGAGGAGAGGAGTCCCGCGCTCGTGACAGGAGCCTCCTCCTTTCCCTGCATGCGGGCTCGCCTCTCGCCGACTCACCTGGCAGCCTGGCCTTCTCGGAGGAGCACTGCCCGGACAAGGCCCGCCGCCCCGACCCCGACGACAGCGAGCGGAATCAGAGCGTCCCACGACTGCACGGCCAGATACGCGACGGGGAGGACACAGAGAAGGACAGCGACCACCGTCGCCGCCCAGTATCTCCTCCCGATTGCCAAACTCGCGGACCACGGCAGGCCGATGGCCACGAGCAGGCCCGGCCACCAAAGGTCGAGCGCCCAGACTGCTCCGAATCCAATCAGGAACAGGGCTTCAGAGATCCTTTCGCGCGTCAGTTCGGCTATTCCGCTTTCCAAGCACTTGTCACCCGCCTATATTGACTATTAGTCACTATATAGACCTTTAGTCACTTAACCAGCCGTTGGTTAGCTTAAATATGGGCAAGTGCCCTCTGTCCCAGATGCCGAGGGTCCTCCCAGAGTACAGGTCGATCGCGAGGTCAAGGATACTGGAAACCGCACGGGCACTGTTCAGGGAAAACGGATTCAGGCAGACGACGATGGACGGGATAGCCCGGAAGCTTGGGATAAGCAAAGCTGCGCTCTACACGTACTTCAAGGACAAGGAGGAGCTGTTCAAGGCCGCGTACGAGTCCTCTCCGAGGGAGCTCGAGAGGATGATCGAGTGGGTCATGTCCAAGGGAGAAACCAGGAAGGCGTTCGAGGCGTTCTTTGACGAGGTCATGCCCGGGTCGGAAAAGAGCGTGGCGCTGGACTTCGAGGTCATATCGGAGGCGACAAGGAACCCGGAGCTCCGCGGGGTGCTCAAGAAGCAGTTCGACGAGTACCTGCAGGCCGTCCAGCGCTGCGTCGAGGCGACGAGCGCCGAGAAGAGGCCGGACCCGAGGAACCTGGCCGGGTCCATCACGGCTCTATGGTACGGGTTGGAAACGATGATGGCCCTGGGATACCCCATCGAAGAGGTCAGGGGCCTCTGGAACGGGGCCATGGAGAAGCTGCTGGGCCCCTAGCGGGCCCCGAGGGCCAGGCCGAGGCGTCGGTCAATAAATACCGGCATCGATTCGGGGATCCGACCGATGCGCAGGCCGTTTCGATCTGGAGGGGGAGCGAGGCTCCTCTCTGAGATGCTCGGGACGTACCTCCTCGTTCTCCTCGGCCCAGGCTCCCTGGTCGTCGCGTCCTTGATGGGCCTCCCGTCGTTCGAAGCGCTCGTCCTGGTTGGCGTCGTCTTCGGCGGCACGGTCGCTTTGGTGATTCTGATCTTCGGCCGCATTTCTGGCGCACACATAAACCCGGCCATAACGGTGGGGTCCACCCTGAGCGGTGACTTCGAACCCGCGCTTCTTCTACCGTACGTGTCTCTCCAGATCGTCGGAGGTCTGTTGGCAGCGCTCAGCCTGCGTCTCGTCCTGGGGTCACTCGGGCCCGTAGCAAGCCTCGGCTCCACCAAGCTCGCCCCGGGGGTCACCCCAGTCGAAGGCGCGGCACTGGAACTCGGCGGGACCTTCGTCCTCACTATTGCGGCCCTCGTGGCATCTTCGTACGTGCAGACCTCGTTCAAGAAGTCGCTTCTGGTCGGGGGGACCCTCCTGCTGCTCATCCTGCTGATAGGGCCCTTGACGGGGGCGTCGTTCAACCCCGCAAGGAGTCTCGGACCTTCTTTGCTCTCGGGCTACCTTCAGAACCAGTCCGTATATTACGTCGGCCCGTTAATCGGCGCCGCGTGCGCGGGCCTGACTTTCAGGGGGGCCAGGAAGTCCCTCGGCAGGAAAGGGTGACTTGATCCTCTTCGTGTGCGTTGAGAATGCCGGACGGAGCCAGATGGCTGAGGCCTTCGCCATGAAGCACGGCCTGGAAGCCTCCAGCGCCGGGACCGTCCCCGCGTCAAAGGTCAATCCCGTCGTGGTCGAAGCCATGAAAGAGAAGGGGTTGGACCTCTCGAGCAACACGCCCAAGATGCTCACCACAGACATGATAAACCGTGCAAGTCTGGTGGTGACGATGGGGTGCTCAGTCGAGGAGGTCTGCCCCAGGCCGATGCTCGCGAAGATGCAGAAGAAGCTGGTCGACTGGAGACTCGACGACCCCAAGGGGAAGCCGCTGGGGGACGTCCGCCGAATCAGAGACGAGATTGAACGAAGGGTTATCGCTATCGCCCAGGGAAGTCATTCCGACAGGGACCCGGACTCTCCCCGAGAAGAGGCCTAAGCCTTCGTTGCGCTGACGAACGCGCTGAAAACTGCCGGTGTCAGCTCCCCCGGCCGGCGCAACTGCTTGACATAGACGTCCCTGAAACCTGCGCTCCTGAGCGCGGACGAGTATTCCTTCTCAGTGATGGCTCCTGTCACGCAGCTGCACCACGCGGCTGAATCCTTCTTCTCTTCCCTGGTGAACGGCCTGATGGCCACCTCGTCGGCGATGGCGAGTCTCCCCCCGCTCCTAAGCACCCGGAACATTTCGCGAAAGACCTTCGCCTTGTCGGGGCTGAGGCAGATTACGCAGTTGCTAATAATCACGTCCACGCTTCCCTTATCAATCGGAATGCTCTCTATCTCCCCCAGCCTGAATTCGACGTTGTTCAGGTTCGCTTTCTTCGCGTTTTCCCGCGCCTTCTGGACCATCTCCGGGGTCATGTCCAGGCCGATGACCTTCCCGCCGCGACCGACCCTCTTGCTTGCGAGGAAGACATCGATTCCTCCCCCTGACCCGAGGTCAAGAACGGTCTCTCCTGCCACGAGTTCGGCAATTGCGTGGGGATTTCCGCAGCCGAGACCGAGGTTTGCCTCTCCAAGGCCCACCTTTAACTCTTCTTCGCTATACCCAAGCCTTCTTCCTGTCTCCAAGAGGCTCACCACGTTAGTCTCTGGAGCGCAGCAACTTGCAGACGAAAGGCAAGATAACCTACCTGTTGCTACCGCAGAGTAGCTCTTCAACACAAGCTGCTTAATCTTTACTCTTTCTCGATTCATCTTCCTATAGCAATTATACTAAACTTCTCACAGATGTGCGGAGGACGCTCACTGCATCTCAGTCTCGCGGTCGTTTAGTTCTGAGAATCTGACATAGTGACCACTTCCATCACTTGTCAGGAAGAACATTATGATACCTAAGAGGTATCGTATCAGAGCGCCGTCAATCCCCCAACATAGGACGGTCTATCTACATTCAATACGTCTATTGGGTTTTATTAATCAAGTATGCTTAGGAGTGCTATGGCGGGAGCCAGATTCTTTTTCTCTTCATCCTTGACTATTTTGTAGAAATCGCACGTTCCACATGTATCCCGCTGCTGAGCAAACGTGCAACTAATTTTCCCTGTGCGTAGAGTGCCAGCCACTGCCCAGCATGCC
>Ga0187780_10000958_pt1 | contig 21542 bp, 19 predicted proteins | sample 1015_Q2_SP10_20__FD_132429 | JGI IMG/M metagenome (GOLD analysis project Ga0187780, IMG submission 132429) | Tropical peat soil microbial communities from peatlands in Department of Meta, Colombia - 1015_Q2_SP10_20_MG | ecosystem: Environmental > Terrestrial > Soil > Wetlands > Peat | place... | reverse complement strand
GTGCCCGAAGGTGCCCGAAGGTGCCCGAAGGTGCCCCCGGAGGCGGCTGCGGCGGTCCGTCCGTTTCCCTCCCTTCAGCCGCCGGGGGCGGGACCTTCGACCCTGGGTGCAGGGGGTTTGTGCGTCGGACACTGAGAGAGGAGCGAAGGAGGGCGAGCGATGATCGTGGTTGAGGTACTCCTGGCGACCAACCTGGCGGTGCTGGCCCTGCTCGTCCTGACCGACCGGTCGCGCCAGCGGCGCATGCGAACGGTCGACGTGCTGAGCCCCCGGCGTCCCACGCAGGCGTCGGCGGGATCCAGCCGGCCCACCATCGGGCGCACCCCGGCGTGCGGCGGGGGCGTGGTGATCCCCATCGACCGGGCCGTCCGTCGGGCGCGTGAAGCGGCGATGGCACGGCACCCGGCCGGCATGCACACGGCACGGCCGCACTCGACGACCCGTCACTGAGCGGCGAACGGCCATCCGAGCACCGCCCGCCGAGCATCGGCGCACGCCGAACCTACCGACTCCGGGCTGACCCCGACCGACTGGCGTCGAGCCCGACCGTTCTCGTTCACGCCGAGGCCCGGGTCCCCGCCCGAGCCCGGGACGACCGCCCGTCAGCGGCGGGCGCTCGCCTTGGATGTTGCGCCGGGGTGCGGGGCGTGCTCGACCGACGCATCGGGGCCCGGGAACATGAGCCCCTCATGGCCGTCGTCGTCCCAGCGCACCAGGTAGGGAGGTCCGCCGTCGGCGCCGTGGACCTCGAGGATCTTGCCTCGCCGGTCGGCGTCGCCGAGGTGGTGACCCCGGACGACGATCATGTCTCCGACGTTCGCTCTCATGGTCGAACCTCCGACTCGTCCACGAGAAAACGGTGCGCCACCAGCTTGCACCGGTCCAGGGCCGAAGGTCCCCGCAGGCGTCATGCGCCGATGCGCAGCACGGCGGCGCCGACGAACGCGTCCCGGGCCAGGTCCGACAGGGCGAGCGGCGCGTCGGCGAAGTCGTAGGGCTGGACGGTCGCCCGGACCCCGAGGCGCCCGGCCAGGCGGAGGAACTCCTCACCGTCGCGACGGGTGTTGGCGGTCACCGAGCGCAAGGTGCGTTCGCGAAAGAGGTGGTCCTGGTAGTCGAGTGCGGGGATGTCGCTCAGGTGGATGCCGGCCACGGCGAGCACGCCGCCGGCGTCGAGCGCGGCCAGCGCCGGCAGGACCAGGTCGCCCACGGGCGCGAAGAGGATGGCGCCGTCGAGGGGCACCGGCGGCGGGCGCTCTGCTTCGCCCACCCACACGGCACCGAGCTCGCCGGCCAGGGCACGGGCCTCGGCGGAGCGCGTGCAGACGTAGACCTCGGCCCCCTGGGCGACCGCCAGCTGCGCCGTCAGGTGGGCCGAGCCCCCGAACCCGTAGATGCCGAGCCGTCCGCCCGCCGGCAGGGCCGTGCGCCGCAGGGCCCGATAGCCGATGATCCCCGCACACAGCAGCGGCGCGACGTGCTCGTCGTCGACCTCCGGTGCCAGCCGGTAGGCGAACGCCTCGTCGACGAGGACGGCCTCTGCGTACCCGCCGTCGCGGTCCCAGCCGGTGAACTGCGCGTGCTCGCACAGGTTCTCGTCGCCTCGTCGGCAGAACCGGCACACCCCGCAGGTGCGCGCCAGCCACGCGGCGCCGACCCGCTCGCCGATCTCGAAACGGGTCGCGCCGGGGCCGAGCGCCTCGACCCGGCCCACGATCTCGTGGCCGGGCACCACGGCGGGCCGCCGGACCGGCAGGTCGCCCTCCGCCACGTGGAGGTCGGTCCGGCACACCCCGCAGACCGACACGGCGACGCGGACCTGACCGGGACCGGGCACCGGGGGCTCTCGGTCGACGAGGTGCAACGGCCCGGTACCGATCGGTCCCGGCGAGTCGACCACCCAGGCGCGCACCTAGCCATCGTCGCGCGCCCGCCGGCGCGCGCGGGCTTCCCTACTCGCCGAAGCCGGCCGCGGCACCACCGCCCAAGGTGTGGGCGACCGAGGTGGCCGGCACGAGCAGGATCGGGATCGCCGTCCTGGCCAGCAGGTCGGCGACCACCGCGGCACGCCCCCCGCGCGTCTGCTGGGACCAGACGACGACGACCATGTCGAAGCCGTCGCTCGCCGCCATGTCGGTCAGATGGGCGGCGACCTGACCGGTGCGGACCTCGAGGCCCTCGCCCAGCGCGCCCTGGTAGCGGTCCCGGAGCTCGCTGCGCAGCGCCTCCATCCTCTGCGGTGCGTCGTCGCCGAGCGCGGCCACGGTGCCGTGCTCGACGACGTGGACCGTGGTGGCCACCGTGTCGGGCTCCCGCAGCTCGGCCAGGGCCGCGGAAGCGGCCAGGGCGGTGACGCCGGTGCCGTCGAGGGGAACGAGCACCCGGCGCGGGCCGTCCCAGTGGGCGAGCGACGGCGGCACGAGCAGCATCGACCTCGTCACCCGGCGGGCGACGGCGAAGGCGGTCCCGCTCGGGCGCTTGGGGCTGGGCCGCTCCAGCGGCGATCCCGTGCCGAAGACCGCCATGGCGGTCCTGGGTGACTCCACCAGACCCGTGAGGATGTCGACCGGTCGCCCGGTCAGCTCGTCGGTCTCGCCCCGTTCGACGCGCGCCGTCGCCGCCTGGCGCGCGGCGCCGCGCGGGCCCGGACCCGTGGTCACGTGGACGAAGCGCACCGGCAGGCGGAAGTGCTCCGCCACGACGGCGGCGACGCGCTGCACCGCCGGCGTCCCGAGGCCGCGGTCGAGCGCGGCGAGGACGAAATGGCCCTCAGCCCGCACGTGACGGCCCCGCCGCGACGCGTGCGCCCATGGATCCAGTGCACCGTCCGGCGCGCCACCTCGGCCAGGGCCGAAGGTCACGCCGGATGCGCCGTCACGACCCAACTTCGCCGGTGCATCCCGTTGCCGGGCGCACGGGATAGGTTCTCGGTCGTGGCGCTGCGGGCTGCCGTCTGGGATCTCGGGAGCAGCTCGTTCCACCTCTTGGTGTGCGAGGTCGGCCCGTCGGGGACCCTCGTGCCGGTGATGCGACGGCGCGCACTGCTGAACCTCGGTGTCGCCGTGGGGGCGAGCGGCTCGATCCCCGTCGAGCGTGTGAACGCCGCGGTTGCCGCCACCAAGCGGTTGCGCAAGGCACTGGACGCGCACCGGCCCGACGTCACCGTCGCCTTGGCGACCGCGGCGCTGCGCGACGCGGCCAACGGCCGCGCCGTCGTGGCGCGCCTCGAACGGGTGCTGGGCGAGAGAGTGCGCCTCCTCGACGGCGCAGAGGAAGGGCGGCTGTGCTTCGTGGGCCAGCGCGCCGGCGTGTGGACCGGGGACCGGTTCAGCTTCGGCATCGACCTCGGTGGGGGCAGCCTGGAGGTCGCGGTCGGCGACGCCCACCGGGTGACCATGGCGACCAGCGTGGCCGTGGGCGCGGCCCGGCTGCGTGGCGAGCTGGACACGGGTGACCCCTTGACCGCCAGGGAGGTGGCGGCGATCCGCGCCCGCACGGCCGAGACGCTGATGCCTGTGCGCGCCGAGCTGCGGGCCTATCGGGGCGTGACGGCTCGCACCGTGGTCAGCGGGGGGACGGCAAGAGCCCTGGCCCGGCTGGCCACGGCGCGGGCGCGACGGTCGTCGGCGCCCGAGCAGGGCGAGGTGAACCAGGTCGAGCTACCCGTGGGGCAGGTGGAGGAGCTGGCGTCGCGGCTGGCCGGTCTGGACCTGGCCCAGCGGCGCGCCCTGCCGGGGGTGAGCGCCCGGCGTGCCCCGGTCCTCTCGATCGGCGCGCTCATCCTGGCCTCCGCCGCGCACGTCCTGGAGGTCGAGCGCTTCGTCGTCAGCGAGTGGGGCCTGCGAGAGGGGGCGATCATCGACGAGCTGACCGCCAAGGGCCACGGCTCGGCCTGGGCGGCCGTGGCGCCGACGGGGCGCTGAGTCCGGAAGGGTCGCTCAGGCCTTCTTGCCCAGGATCCGGTTCATCTTCGTGCCGCAGATGGGGCAGGTGCCCTGGGCTGCCCGCCGGCCGTTGGCCAGCTCGACCTCTTGGCCTTCGAACTGGCGCTTCTCCCGGCACTTCACGCAGTAGCCCTCGTACGACGCCACGTCGGCCCTCCTCCGTCAGCCGTGCCCCGCCAATGGGGTCGGCTCGAAGCTAGCCCCGGGTACCCGGGCAGGTGTGGATGGCCACGGTCAGTCGCCGGGCGGGCCCGAGGGGGCGCCCCGGCGGGCCAGCGCGCCCGCCATGTCCCCGGCCGGCAGGGGCGGGCCCAGGAGGAAGCCCTGGGCCATCGTGCAGCCGAGGTCCACGAGCCGCCGTCGCTGGTGGACCGTCTCGACCCCCTCGGCCACCACCTCGACGCCGAGGGCGGCCCCGGCAGCCACCACGGCCGCCACCACCCGATCGTGCTCGTCGTCCGCACCCAGGGGACCGACGAGGGCCGGGTCGATCTTGAGAGTGGACACGGGCAGGCGGGCCAGCTCGACCAACCCGGAGCGACCCCGTCCGTAGTCGTCCACCGCGAAGCGGACCCCGAGGTGCCGGAGGCGGCCGATGGCGTCGCCGGCATCGAGCGCGCGGGAGAGCGCGGATTCGGTCAGCTCGAGCTCGAGCGCCCCCGGGGCGAGGTCGGCCAGCGCCAGGGCTTCGACCACCGCGCGGAGGAAGTTCTCGTCGGCCAGGTCGGTCGCCATGACGTTGAGGCTGAGGCGGGACAGGGCGAAGCCCTCCTGGCGCCAGTGCCTGACCTGGCGGCCCGCTTCCAGCACCGCCCAGGCGTCGACTCGCCCGCCGAGGCCGGCGCGCTCGGCCGCCGAGACGACGGTGACGCCTTCGAGCGTGCCGCGCACCGGGTGGCGCCAGCGGGTCAAGGCCTCGATGCCCACGACCTCGTTGGTCCGGAGGTCGACTCGGGGCTGGTAGACGAGGAAGAGCTCGCCGCCCTGGAGCGCGCCGGGGAGCTCGGCTGCGAGCTGGTCGGCGACGTCGGCCGGGCGATGCGGCAGGTGGGCTTCGTCGATCCGCAGCGAACCCGACCCCGCCCCGGCTGCGTCGCGGGCGGCGTGGCGGGCGCGGGCCAGCAGCTCGTCGAAGGTGTCGTCGGGCCCGCCGGCGACCGCGCCGCCGACCGAGGCGCTCAGCAGCAGCGCCCGTTCGCCTACCAGGTAGGGCGGCGCCAGGGCGTCGACGATCCGCCGGGCCGACGGCACCGGCCCGTCGGGCCCCGCCGCCCCCGGCAGCAGCACGGCGAAGGCGCCGTCCTCGAGCCGGGCCACCGTGTCCTGGCGACGGATGGTCTCGACGATCCGGCGGGCGGCCTGTGCCACCAAGGCCTCGGGGACCCCGGGCGCCGACGCGGCGCCGGGCCGGCCGACCTCGACCACGAGGAGACAGGCGGGCTCCCCGCTGCGTCGGCTGCGGCGAAGCTCCTGGCCGACCCGGTCGGCGAGGAGCCGCTGGTTGGGGAGGCCGCTGACCTCGTCCTGCCAGCGCAGCTCGCCCACCATGGCCCGCAGGCGTGCCCGCTCCAGGGCGGCCACCGCGTGCGCGGCCAGGCCGGTGAGCCGCTCGTGGAGGACGCCGTCGCCCCGCACGAGGCCCGGCGGCCGGGTGGCGTAGCCGGCGGTGGCGACGCCGAGGAACTCGTCGGCCGCGAACAGCGGCACCAGCGCGACGGCGGCCATGGGCGGCTCGCCGGCCAGCGCGCGCAGGGCGGGATCGGTGGTCTCGGGGTCCACGACCGTGATGGACCGGGCGGCCCGGACGCGCTCGAAGCCGGGCGAGGCGGCGGTGTGGACCACGCTCGACGGTCCCGGACCCGGGGCCGGCGCAGGAGTCGCCGAGGGGGTCGGCGAGGGTGCCGGTGCGGATGGCGCCACCGGTGGCGGCGACATCGCCTCCAGGGTCAGCGTCTCGCGCCCGGGGTCCCAGACCATCACCGTGGCACGGTCGCATCCCGCGACCTCGGCCACCGCCGGCGCCAGGGCCCGGACCACCTCGGCGAGCGACGTCCGGCCCGCGACGGCGAGGGAGAAGGCCGAAAAGGCGTCGGCCACCGCGTCGACACGCCGGGCGTCCTCGGCTGCGTTGGCGACGTCCAGGGCTCGTGCCGCGTAGTCGGCGTACAGCTCCAGTGTCCGACGGCAGGACTCCGGGGAGGGCACGGCACCGGCGTAGAGGGCGGCGAGCCGGCCATAGGGACGCCGCCCGGCGACCGCGGTGGTGATGCGGTCGGGCTCGTCCCCGCTCGTCGCCCCCGCCAGCAGCTCGTTCGCCAGGGCCTTCGCCTCGGCGGTGGTGAAGCCGTGGTGGTGCAGGCGGACGGGTGCGTCGGGCGAGCGGTGCACCACCAGCAGATAGCGGGCCGCCCCGGCGGCGTCCGCGGCCCTGGCCGCGATGCGACCGAGGGCGCGGTCGAGATGGTCGGGGGCGAGGAGGTCGGGGGCCAGGAGGTCCGCGGCGCTGGCCCGGACGTCCTCGAGCCGGTCGGTGAGGTCGGCCACCCGATCCCGCAGCTCGTGCACCTGCTCCTGATCGGCCGGGCCGGCCCCGGCGCCCCTCGGCACCCGCCCCGCCGGCGGCACCCCCGTCGCCGGCGGCACCCCCGTCACCGGCGGCACCCGCCCCGCCGGCGGCACCCGCCCCGCCGGCGGCATCCGCCCCGCCGGCGGCACCCCTGTCACCGGCGATGCACCGCCCGCCCCCGGCGCCCAGGCGACGCGGTAGAGACAGAAGCGCCCGCCCTTGGCCTGGCACTCCGGCTCCGTCACCGCGCCCGGCGCCAGGCCGAAGACGGTCGGCACCTCGCCAAGCACACCCTTGGTGAAGTCGCACAGCTGCGGGTAGCGGAGCACGCCGGGGTGGGTCAGCACCCGCACGAAGCCGTGGGCGTCGCCGATCTCGAGCGACTCGGTGGTCGACACGTGGGAGCAGGCGTCGAGGGCGGCCACCACGTTGGCGAGCAGCGCGCCCGGCGTGCCGAGCGAGCGCAGACGTTCGCCCACGCTGGTCCCGTCGTGCTGGTGGAGCATGGTCGCGCCCACGTGGGCCGCGACGCGGTCGTCACCGAGCACCTCGGCCGCCGCCTCGAACAGGGCCAGGGCCTCGTCGTGGGTGCTCCACGACGCCGGGTCGGCCAGCGTCTCGGGCGAGCGGCGATCGTGCGCTCGTTGCAGCACGCGCTCGACGCCCTCGTCCCCGGCGCGGTCGCGCACGTGCCGGAGCACGACGGCGGTCAGCGCCCCCGAGATGTCCTGGCCGGCGTCCGCGCCGACCGGCGCGCCCGGCGACGTGTCCGTGGTCATCGTCCGCGCCCCTCCGTCCCCGCCTGGTGCGGGCCCACCCGGCGCAGGCCATGCTAACGGCGCACCCGGCGACGGAAACCGTCGGGGCGAGCGGAGGAGTGATGACGACAGGAGCCGACGAACCGATCGTGGACGTGCTCGCCGAGGAATGGGCCGCGATCGCCGAGTTCGGTGCCACGCTGACCGACGAGGAGTGGTCGCGTCCGACCGAGTGCCCGGGCTGGCAGGTGCGGGACCTGGTGTCCCACATGATCGGCACCGAGCGTTCCCTGCTGGGCGACGAGCCGCCTCCCGCCCTCGAAGAGGACCCGCCCCACGTGCACAACGCCATTGGCGCGTCGAACGAGGCGTGGGTGCGGGCGCGCCGTCACGTCGCCGGCCCCGCCGTGCTGGCCGAGTTCGTCGAGGTCACGGGCCGGCGACTCGACGAGCTGCGGGCGTTCCCGTCGACGCGCTTCGAGGAGTTCGCCCCGAGCCCGGTCGGGCAGGTGCCCTATCGGGAGTTCATGTCGGTACGGGTCATGGACTGCTAGGTCCACGAGCAGGACGCCCGTGTCGCCACCGGGCACCCGGGCCACGTCGAGGGTGCGCCGGGCACGGTCGCGCTGGCGCGGATCGTGTCGGCGATGCCCTTCGTCGTGGGCAAGCGGGCCGCGGCCCCGGACGGCGCGTCCGTCCGCTTCGACGTCACCGGCCCGCTCGGCCGGCGCATCGACGTGCTCGTCACCGGCGGCCGGGCGGCCGCGGTCGAGGACGCCGGCGGCCAACCCAGCGCGACGCTCGTCCTGGGCAGCGAGGCGTTCTGGCGACTCGGGTGCGGGCGGCTCTCGGGGGCCGCCGCCCGCGAGGCCGGGCTCGTCGAGGTGGCGGGGGACGTGGCGCTCGGTGCGCGTGTCCTGGACTCGATGGCCTTCATGATCTGAGGGCACGACCTGAGGGCACGACGTGAGGGCACGATCTGAGGGCACGATGTGAGGGCCACGGCACCGACCGAGCGCCGCGGCGCACGGGATCCGAGGTAGCGCCCCGGGGCCGGTAGAGTGGGTTCTCCTATGCGAGCCACCGCTGAGCCCCTCGAGGGCAACCGCGTCCGCTTGTCGGTCGAGGTGGACGAAGGCGAGGTCGACGAGGCGCTGGACGCGACGATCCGCCGCCTCGCGCGCCAGGTGCGCGTCCCCGGTTTCCGCCCGGGCCGGGTGCCGCGCCCGGTGCTCGAGGCGCGCCTCGGCGGTGCGGTGGCGCTGCGCCAGCAGGCGCTGAGCGACGCGCTGCCCGACCTGTACGCGCGGGCGGTGCAGGACACCGACGTCGACCCGATCGCCGCGCCCGAGATCGACATCACCTCGGGCGAGGACGGCGGCCCGATCACCTTCGACGCCCTCGTCGAGGTGCGCCCGATCGTGGCCATCCCCGGGTACCAGGGCCTCGTGGTCACGATCCCGTCGTTGACGGTGACCGACGAGGAGGTCGACCGCCAGGTCGACCGCATCCGCGAGCAGTCCGGCGAGCTTGAGGTGGTGGGGCGCGCCGCGCGCGACGGCGACTACGTCACCATCGACGTCCACGGCACGCGTCCCGACATGGAGGACCTCGACGTCGACGACTACCTGCACGAAGTCGGCGCCGGCTCCGACATCGAGGGCCTCGACGACCAGCTGCGGGGATCGAAGGCGGGGGACATCCTGCAATTCGGCGCCGAGATCCCCATGCCCTCCGGCCAGCGGTCCCCGGCCACCTTCCGGGTGCTCGTCAAGGAGGTCAAGGAGAAGAGGCTGCCCGAGGCCTCCGACGAGTGGGCGGCCGAGGCCTCGGAATTCGACACCGTCGCCGCGCTGCGCGACGACCTGCGCGCCCGCCTGGCCCAGGTGAAGCTCGTCCAGGCGCAGCTGGCGCGGCGTGATCGCACGGTCGAGGCCCTGGTGGGCCTGGTCGATGACGAGCCGCCGGAGTCGCTGGTGGACGCCGAGGTGCGCGAGCGGCTCCACGACCTCGGGCACCGTCTCGAAGAACGCGGCATCGGCTTCGAGCAGTTCCTCGCTGCCTCGGGCCGGACGGAGACCGAGCTGCTCGAGGAGATCCGGGCCGAGGCCACCCACGCGGTGCGCGTCGACCTGGCGCTGCGGGCGCTCGCCGACGCGGAGTCGATCGAGCTGACCGACGAGGAGCTCGATCGGGGGTTGGCCGACATGGCCGAGCAGGCGGGCACCACCGTGGACGACCTCCGGACGCGCCTCGAGCGAGCGGGCCGGCTCTCCGCGGTGCGAGGCGAGCGGCGCAAGGCCAAGGCGCTCACCTGGTTGATGGACGAGGTCGAGCTGGTGGACGAGGACGGGAACCCGCTGTCGCGCGACGCGCTCACCATGCCGGCGGTGGGCGGCGAGGACACCACAGGCGATGCCGGCGGTGAGGGCGAGGGCGCGGCGGGCGCCGGCAGCGGCGACGTCGGAGGCGAAACGGCACGGGCCGCGGCAGAAGAGTGACGAGCGTGGAGGCTGACTCGTGAGCACACAAGGAAACGCACAGGGGTACCTGGTCCCCAACGTGGTGGAGCAGACCAGCCGTGGCGAACGGGCCTACGACCTCTATTCGCGCCTGCTCAAGGAGCGCATCATCATCCTGGGCACGCCGATCGACGACACCATCGCCAACCTCGTGTGCGCGCAGCTGCTGTTCCTGGAGGGCGAGGACCTCGACAAGGACATCCACCTCTACATCAACTCGCCCGGCGGGGACATCACGGCGCTGTTCGCCATCTACGACACGATCAAGTTCATCAAGCCGGAGGTGTCGACCTTCTGCTTCGGCCAGGCCGCCTCGGCGGCCGCCGTGCTGCTGGGGGCCGGCGCCAGGGGCAAGCGCTTCGCCCTGCCCCATGCCCGGATCCTGTTGCACCAGCCCTGGGGCGGGGTCGCCGGGCAGGCCAGCGACATCGAGCTTCAGGCGAAGGAGATCCTGCGTATGCGGGATCTCCTGAACTCCATGCTGGCCTCGGACACCGGCCAGGAGGTGGAGAAGATCGCCGTGGACACCGACCGCGACTTCGTCATGACGGCCGACGAGGCGGTGGCATACGGCCTGATCGACGAGGTCATCACCAGCCGGGACGCCGTGGGCGCCACGGAAGCCGTCGGCGCCGCGTAGGCTTGGTCGAAAGAACGGGGGAGGGCTTCGTGGCGAAGTTCGGGGACGGCGGCGACCTGGTGAAGTGCAGCTTCTGCGGCAAGTCGCAGAAGCAGGTGAAGAAGCTCATCGCGGGCCCTGGCGTCTACATCTGCGACGAGTGCATCGACCTCTGCAACGACATCATCGCTGAGGAGCTGGCCGAGTCCACGGAGCTGTCGTTCGAGGACCTGCCCAAGCCTCGGGAGATCTTCGAGTTCCTGAACGACTATGTCATCGGCCAGGAGCACGCCAAGAAGATCCTCTCCGTCGCGGTCTACAACCACTACAAGCGCGTCCAGGCCGGCCCCGCGCAGGCCTCGGACGTCGAGCTGGCGAAGTCGAACATCCTCCTGCTCGGGCCGACCGGGTGCGGCAAGACGCTGCTCGCCCAGACGCTGGCGCGGATGCTGAACGTGCCCTTCGCCATCGCGGATGCGACGGCGCTGACCGAGGCGGGCTACGTGGGCGAGGACGTCGAGAACATCCTCCTCAAGCTCATCCAGGCTGCGGACTACGACGTCAAGCGGGCGGAGACGGGCATCATCTACATCGACGAGATCGACAAGATCGCGCGCAAGAGCGAGAACCCGTCGATCACACGGGACGTGTCCGGCGAAGGTGTGCAGCAGGCGCTGCTCAAGATCCTCGAGGGCACCACGGCCTCGGTGCCGCCGCAGGGCGGGCGCAAGCACCCGCACCAGGAATTCATCCAGATCGACACCACCAACATCCTGTTCATCTGCGGCGGCGCCTTCGCAGGCCTCGACAAGATCATCGAGAGCCGGATCGGCCGCAAGGGCATCGGGTTCCGCGCCGAGGTCCGCCACGGCAAGGACGTGCGCGACGAGGTGATGCGCGACGTGCTGCCCGAGGACCTCATGAAGTTCGGGCTGATCCCCGAGTTCATCGGCCGTCTCCCCGTCGTCGGCACGGTCTCCAGCCTCGACAAGGAGGCGCTGATCCGGATCCTCGTCGAGCCGAAGAACGCGCTGGTGAAGCAGTACCGCCGTGTCTTCGAGCTCGACGGCGTGGAGCTCGACCTCCAGGACGACGCCCTCGAGGCGGTCTCCGAGCAGGCGTTGCTGCGCGGCACCGGGGCACGGGGCCTGCGGGCGATCCTCGAGGAGGTCCTCCTCGACGTCATGTACGACCTGCCGAGCCGCACGGACGTCGGCCGGTGCGTCATCGACCGTGCCGTGGTGCTCGACCGGGTCAACCCGACGCTCGTGCCACAGGGGGAGCCCACCAAGTCGGTGCGCACCCGACGCGCCGCCTCCTAGCGCCCGCCGCGCCCGGCGTGCCTCACCCCACACCGCCCGTCGGTTCGTCGCGCGACGAGCTCGTCGCGTGGCTCGACGACCACACGGACTACGAGCGCGCCATGCCGACGCGCGCGCTCGCTCCCACCCTGCACCGGATCGAGGAGCTCTGCCGCGTCCTCGGCGACCCGGAACGGGCGTACCCCGTGATCCACGTCACCGGCACCAACGGCAAGGGGTCGACGGCGCGCATCCTGACCGACCTCCTCCGGGCCACGGGGCTCAGCGTGGGCACCTACACCAGTCCCAACCTGGCGCGGGTCAACGAGCGCATCGGGCGTGACGGGGAGCCGATCGACGACGACGAGCTCGCCGAGCTGCTCGACGCGCTCGCCCTCATCGAGCCCATGCTGGGCGAGCCGCCGACGCGCTTCGAGCTGCTCACCGCCGCCGCCTTCCGCTGGTTCGCCGACAGCGCCGTCGACGTCGCCGTGGTCGAGGTGGGCCTCGGGGGCCGCTGGGACGCCACCAACGTGGTGCAGCCGGCAGTGGCCGTGGTGACCAACGTGAGCTACGACCACGTGGAGGTCCTCGGGCCCACCCTGGCCGACATTGCCCGGGAGAAGGCAGGGGTGGTCAAGCCCCACACCACCCTGGTGCTGGGCGAGACCGATCCCGAGCTCGCCCAGGTCTTCCTGGCCGCGGCCGACGCGGTGGGCGACGTCGAGACGCACGTGGCCGGCGTGTCCTTCGGCGTGCGCGCCAACCGCATGGCCGTGGGCGGCCGCCTCCTCGACCTGTTCACGCCCGGCGCTTCCTACCAGGACCTGTTCCTGCCGTTGCACGGCGCCCATCAGGGGGCCAACGCGGCCTGCGCGCTCGCCGCGGCCGAGTCGTTCTTCGGGACGCCGCTCGACGACGCGGTGGTCGAGGACGGCTTCGCCGCCGTGCGCGTGCCGGGCCGGCTGGAGGTCGTGGGCCGTGCGCCGCTGGTCGTCCTCGACGGCGCGCACAACGTCGCCGGGGCACGCGCGCTCGCCGACGCGCTGCACGAGGAGTTCCCGGTGAGCGGCGGCGTGGTCGCCGTGCTGGGCATGCTCCACGGACGCGATCCCAGCGCCATCGTCGGCGCCCTGGCGGGGGGAGGGGTGCGGACGGTCGTCGCCTGCACCGCGCCCTCGCCCCGCGCGCTGGACGCCGCCGACATCGCCGAGGCGGCCCGTGCCCAGGGACTCGACGCGCTGGCCACGGACTCGGTGGACGACGCCGTCACGCTCGCGGCGGCCCGCACGCCCGACGACGGCCTGCTCCTCGTCACCGGATCCCTCTACGTCGTCGCCGACGCCCGTGCCCGCTTCGTGTCGTCGCCCTCGCGCCGGCGCGAGTAGGGTCCAGCGCTCGTGAACAGAACCCTGGTCATCGCCAAGCCGGACGCGGTGGAGCGGGGCCTCGCTGGGGAGATCCTGGCCCGGCTCGAGCGCAAGGGCCTCCGGCTCGTCGCCGCGGAGCTCCGCACCATCGACGAGGCGACGGCGGCCCACCACTACGAGGAGCACGCCGGCAAGCCCTTCTACGGTGACCTCGTGACGTTCATCACCCGCTCGCCTTCCCTGGTGGTCGTCGTGGAGGGCCCGGAGGACACCTGGCGCATCGTGCGCGCCCTCATGGGCCCCACCAACCCGGCGGAGGCGCCACCGGGGACGATCCGCGGGGACTTCGGGACGGTCCTGACCGAGAACCTCATCCACGGGAGCGACTCCGGCGCCTCCGCGGCGCGCGAGATCGGGATCTTCTTCCCCCGCCTCGACTGATCGGGCACCCTGCGCGTCGGGGCGAGCGCACCCCGTGCGCGTGGCCCGCAGGACGGCGCGCCGGCGGGGGCCGCCTTGTGTCTGCGCGCCGCGGTCCCGTAGCCTGGTAGCGTCCCCTCCCCGACGGGGCGGCCAGTTTTCCCTGGTCGGCCCGCTTTCCGACCACAAGGTGGATCGAAGCGCATGTCGGACAACCGGTTCTTCCTCCTCGGCCGCGACATGGCCGTGGACCTCGGCACGGCCAACACCCTGGTGTACGTGCGCGGCCGGGGCATCATCCTCAACGAGCCCTCGGTCGTGGCCGTCAACGTCAAGGACGGCCGCCCCCTCGCCGTGGGCGCCGAGGCCAAGCGCATGATCGGGCGCACCCCGAGCCACATCCAGGCCATCCGGCCGCTCAAGGACGGCGTGATCGCCGACTTCGAGATCTGCGAGAAGATGCTCCGGTACTTCATCCAGCGGGTCCACCAGCGCCGTTTCGCCAAGCCCCGGATGGTGATCTGCGTGCCCTCGGGCATCACCGGCGTGGAACAGCGCGCCGTCATGGAGGCTGCCGAGTACGCGGGGGCCCGCAAGGCCTACATCATCGAGGAGCCGATGGCGGCCGCCATCGGTGCCGGCCTCCCCGTCCACGAGCCGACCGGCAACATGGTCGTCGACATCGGTGGCGGGACGACGGAGGTCGCCGTGATCTCGCTCGGCGGCATCGTCACCAGCCAATCGGTGCGCATCGGCGGCGACGAGCTCGACGAGGCCATCATCTCCTACATCAAGAAGGAGTACAGCCTCGCCCTCGGCGAGCGGACCGCCGAAGAGATCAAGATCGCCCTCGGCTCGGCCTTCCCGCTGGAGGAGGAGCTGCACGCCGAGATCCGCGGCCGCGACCTGGTGACGGGCCTGCCCAAGACGGTGGTCGTGTCGACCGAGGAGATCCGCAAGGCCATCGACGAGCCCGTCTCCGCCATCATCGACGCAGTCAAGGTCACGTTGGACAAGACCCCGCCCGAACTGGCCGCCGACATCATGGAGCAAGGCATCGTGCTGACGGGCGGCGGTGCGCTCCTGCACGGCCTCGACGCCCGCCTGCAGGAGGAGACGGGCATGCCGATCGTCGTGGCCCGGGACGCGCTCAATTGCGTCGCCATCGGCAGCGGGCAGTGCCTCGAGGAGTTCGAAGCGCTCAAGCAGGTCCTCATCACCTCCTCGCCCGGGTGATGGCCGCCCGCGCCCGGCGCGGCACCCCGCCCCCCGTCCTCATCCCGGGCTCGCCCGCGTCCGCTGTCGCCGCCCGCGGCCGGCGCTGAGCCGGCGCGGTCGTGGCCAGGACGCGGCGCGCCCGGCGCCAACGCGCCACCCGGGTCACCCTGGTGCTGCTGGTGCTGGCGTCGATCAGCATCATCACGCTCGACTACCGAGGGCATGCCAACGGGCTCATCTCGGGGCTCCGGCACGTCGCCCACGACGCCTTCTCGCCCCTCCAGCAGGGGGTGGACGCGGTCATCCACCCCATTGGCAGCTTCCTCGCCGGTGCCGTCAACGCCTCGAGCCTCCAGCAGCAGAACGCCCGTCTGCGCAACGAGATCGGGAAGCTGCAGCGTCAGGTGCTCGCCCAGCAGGACACCGCCACCCGGCTGCGCGATCTCGAGGAGCTCACGCATCTGCCCTTCGCCGGCGGGGTCCCCACCGTGACGGGACAGGTGATCGGCCTGAACACCTCCGACTTCGCCTCGACGGTCACGCTCGACGTCGGCCGCTCGCGGGGCGTCGCGGTGGGGATGCCGGTGGTCGGGGGCGCGGGGCTCGTGGGCCAGGTCATCGACAGCTGGTCCGACGGCTCCACGGTCCGCCTCGTCACCGACGTCCGAGCCGCCACGGGGGTGCGCTACGGGCCGCAGGGTGCGCTGGCCCTCGCCCAGGGCGCGGGCTCGGACCAACCGCTCGACGTGCTCTACATCGCACCGGGCACCCAGCTGCACAAGGGCGAGGCCCTGACGACGAGCGGCCTGCAGCAGGCCCAGTACCCGCCGGGCATCCCGGTGGCCACCGTCAGCAGCTTCTCGTCCTCGTCGTCCTCCACCCAGGAGTCCGTCACCGCGGCACCCGTCGTGGACCTCGACGAGCTCCAGTACGTGGACGTCCTCGTCTGGCTGCCCGCGGCGTGAGGGAGACGGCATGAACAGCGCGGACGTGGCCCGCACCACGATCGTCATCGCCCTCGTCGTCGTCGTGCAGCACACGCTCCTCGACGGCGTGCGCATCGCCGGTGCCCACCCCGAGGCGATGATCCTGCTCCCCGTCATGGCCGGGTACGTGGCCGGGCCCGAACGCGGCGCCACGGTGGGGTTCGCGGCGGGGCTCGTGGCCGACCTCTTCCTCCCGACCACCTTCGGCCTCTCGGCGCTGGTCGGGTGCCTGCTCGGCTACGGCACCGGCCTGGCCACCGCCGGCCTGGTCCGCAGCTCGTGGTGGCTCCCGCCGGTGGTGGCCGCCGCCGCGACCTCCGCCGGGCTCACGGCGTACGCGATCCTGGGCACCGTGCTCGGCGACCCGCGGCTGCTCACCGCCTATCTCCCCGCGGCGCTGGTCGTCGCCGTCCCCGCCGCGGCGCTCCTGGCCATCCCGGTCCTCCGGCTGGTCGCCTGGGCCGTCCCGCCGATGACCCACGCGGGGGGAGCCGACGTCGGGAGCGGCACGCGCTGATGGCGCGACGCAAGCGCCTGGCCCGGCGGCTCCAGACCGCGGACACCCCGCGTCTGCGCCTGCCCCCGTCGGTGGACGGCGCGCTCGCCTCGGCCACCGCGTGGTTCCGCCACCCGCTGCGCGGCGGTCGGGTCAACCCCAAGCCCCGGGCGGCGCGTGCCACGCGCGAACACGTGCCGCGCCAGCCCCGGATGCGTCCGCGTCGCAGCGTCGCGGACCGGGTCCTGCCCTCGGGCGAGCCTGCGGCGGCCAGGCCCGTCATCCGTCTGCGGGTCGTCGGCCTGGTCGTCATGGCGCTGTTCTCCCTGATGCTGGTGCGCCTCTGGTACCTGCAGGTGCTCGACACGTCCGCGTACTCGCGCACGGTTGCGGCCAACCAGATCCGGCCCGTGGAGCTGCCTGCGCCGCGCGGTCTCATCCTGGACCGGGCGGGCAACATCATGGTGGGCAACCAGGTGACCCAGGACATCACCCTGTCGCGGGTCGCCGCCCAGCAGCACCCGGCGGTGATCGACGCGCTGAGCACGTTGCTCGGCATCCCGACGGCGGACATCGAGGCGACGCTGGCGAACCCGCAGTTCAGCCTGTACAAGCCGGTGCCGGTCCTGCAGAACGCCCCCCTCGCGGACGTGCTCTTCATCGGCGAGCACGCGTCGGAGTTCCCGGGCGTGTCGACCGTGGCCGAGACCACCCGCACCTACCCACTGGGCCCGACGGCGGTGCAGACCCTGGGGTACGTGGGGCAGATCTCGCAGCTCAAGCCCGGCTACCAGCTCGGCGACCAGATCGGCAAGTCCGGGCTCGAGGCCCAGTACGAGTCGGAGCTCCGTGGCCGGCCCGGGGTCGACCGTGTGGAGGTCGACGCGCACGGCCAGGTCGTCGGCTCGCTGGGCACGACGCCCCCGACCGCGGGTGGCGACCTGGTGACCAACATCGACGCGGGCCTGGAGCAGACGCTGCAGCAGGCGCTCGACCAGCAGATCGCCGCGTTGCACGGCACCATCGACCCCTCCACCGGGCGGGTCGTGAGCACCAGCGGCGGCGCGGCGGTGGCCCTCGACCCGCAGACCGGCGCGGTATTGGCCATGGTGTCGTCCCCGACCTACGACCCCACGTGGTGGGAGCCGTTCATGTCGTCGGTGCACTACGCGGCGCTGAGCGCGCCGTCGGCCAACAAGCCCCTCCTCAACCGGGCCATCCAGGGTCTCTACACCCCGGGGTCCACGTTCAAGCTGGCCACGGCCACCGCCGCGCTCGGGACCGGCCTCATCGCGCCGGGCACGTACTACGACGACACCGGCTCGTACGTCATCCCCGGCTGCAAGCCAGGCGCACCCGGGTGTGTCACCTACCACGACAACGACGGCGAGGCCGCGGGGTACGTCAACGTGACGGGCGCGCTCACGGTGTCGAGCGACGTCTTCTTCTACAACCTGGGCGCGCAGTTCTGGGACGCCCGGTCGCACTACGGCGACACCCCCATCCAGGACGCGGCCAACCAGCTCGGCTACGGCGTGCCCACGGGCATCGACCTGCCGGGCGAGTCCATCAGCGCCCGCGTCGACTCGCCCGAGGTCGTCGCACGCGAGCACGCCCAGGACCCCAAGGCGTATCCCAACGGCGAGTGGTACACGGGGAACAACCTGGAGATGGCCTTCGGGCAGGGGGGCACCGTCATCACCCCGCTGGAGCAGGCGGTGGCCTACGCCACCTTCGCCAACGGCGGGACGCGCTACGCGCCGCAGATCGCCGCCGGTGTGGTGGACGCCGGGGGCAAGGTGCTCGAGCAGTACAAGCCACGCGTGGTGGACCACGTCGCCTACGCGCCCGACGCGTACCAGGCGATGCTGGCCGGCTTCGAGGGCGTCGTGCAGAGCCCGCACGGCACCGGCTACGGTGCCTTCGCCGGCTTTCCTCTCTCCACGTTCCCCCTGGCGGGCAAGACGGGCACCGCCAGTGGCGCCAACGGCAGCGTGCCGACGTCGTGGTTCGTCGGCTGGGGACCCATCCCCGACCCGCACTACCTGATCGCCGTGGTCGTCGAGGCCGGTGGGTTCGGTGCCACCGCCGCGGCACCGGTCGTGCGCAAGGGCTTCGACTACATCGTCGCCCACCCCCTGTCGGCCGTGCAGATGGTCCCCCCGGCCACGCCCAACGGGACCACCCCGGGCTCGGGGACGACCCCGGCCGCCTCGGGTCAGACGGGGTCGCCGGGGGCCACGACCGGTGGGCCCGGCGCCTCCACCACCACGGCGCCCCCGGGGGTCCCGCCGACGACCGCACCGGCGGCGACGACGACCCGGGCCGCCCCCCGGCGTGCCGTCGCCAGGACCAGGCGACGAGTCGCCGCCCCGCCGCCAAGGCGCCCACGGTCCGTGGTCGGCCTGGCTCGCTCCCGGGCCGCGTGGGCCCGGTTCTAGAATCGGCCCGCACATGACCGCGCTGTGGCCACGGATCGAGTCCCTGTTGGCCCAGGTCACGAAACCGGCCCGCTACATCGGCGGCGAGCTTGGAGCCCGCCGGCCCGTCTGGGGGCCCGGTCGCGTGGCCTGGCTGCTCGCCTATCCCGACACGTACGAGATCGGCCTGCCCAACCAGGGCCTGCAGATCCTCTACGAGATCCTCAACGAGCGACCCGACGCCCTCGCCGAGCGGACGTACGCGCCGTGGACCGACATGGAGGCGGCCATGCGGGCGGCGGGGGTGCCCCTCTTCTCGCTAGAGAGCACCCGCCCCGCCTCCGACTTCGACGTGCTGGCGTTCAACCTGTCGGCCGAGCTGACCTACACGAACGTCCTCAACATGATCGACCTGGCCGGGACGCCCGTGCGCGCCGCGGACCGCCGGCGCCACGACCCGGTCGTCGTGGCGGGCGGACACTGCGCGTTCAACCCCGAGCCGATGGCCGACTTCGTGGACGCCTTCGTGATGGGCGACGGCGAGGAGGTGGTGGGGGAGATCAACGAGGTCGTGGCCGCCTGGCGCGCCGGCGACGCCCCACGCGCCGCGCTCGTCGCGGCCCTGGCGCAGCTGCCCGGCGTCTACGCGCCCGCCTGCTACGAGGTGGTGGTCGACCCCGACGGCCGCGGCCGGGTCCGGCCCGCGGTGGCCGGCGCCCCCGAGCGGGTCGAGAAGCGGGCCGTGGCCGACCTGGCCGCCTGGCCCTATCCCAAGCAGCAGCTGGTCCCGCTCGTCGAGGTCGTCCACGACCGCCTCAACGTCGAGGTCTTCCGGGGGTGCACCCGCGGGTGCCGCTTCTGCCAGGCGGGGATGATCACCCGGCCGGTGCGGGAGCGCCCCGCCGCGCAGGTGGAGCAGATGGTGCGCGACGGCTTGGCCCGCACGGGCTACGACGAGGTCGCCCTGACGTCGCTGTCGAGCGCGGACTTCTCGGGCATCGAGCAGACGGTGGCCGCCGTCATCAACGACCCCGAGTGCTCGGGCCAGGTGTCGGTGAGCCTGCCCAGCCTGCGGGTGGACGCCTTCACCGTCGGTCTCGCCGCGGAGATCCAGAAGGTCCGCCGCACCGGCCTGACCTTCGCACCCGAGGGCGGGACGTGGCGCATGCGCCAGGTGATCAACAAGCTCATCCGTGAGGAGGATCTCTACGCCGCGGTCGACGCCGCCTTCGGACAGGGTTGGCGCCGCGTGAAGCTGTACTTCCTCATCGGCCTGCCCACCGAGACCGACGAGGACGTCCTCGGGATCGCGCGCCTCGCGAGCACGTGCGTGGAGATCGGCCGCCGCCACCACCGCAACGTGACGGTGACGGCGTCGGTGGGCGGCTTCGTGCCCAAGGCGCACACACCGTTCCAGTGGTTCGGCCAGGTGCCCGTGGCCGAGCTGCGGCGCCGGGTCGTGCTCTTGAAGGACGCCGTGCGGCCCGTGCGAGGGCTGACCCTTCGCTGGCACGACCCCGAGGCGACGGTCGCCGAGGGCATCGTGAGCCGGGGGGACCGACGTGTCGGCGCCGTGATCGAGCACGTCTGGCGCCACGGCGGGACCTTCCAGGAGTGGTCGGAGCACTTCGACTTCACGCGCTGGACCGACGCGCTGGCGGCCGCCGGGCTCACCCTGGACGAGGTCTGCTACCGCGAGCGCGCCGAGGACGACCCGTTGGCCTGGGACCACATCTCGGCCGGGCTGCACCGGGACTTCCTCTGGCAGGACTGGCAGGACGCGCTGGCTGCCGCGGGCGTCGAGGACTGCCGGTGGACGCCGTGCTACGACTGCGGTGCGTGCACGGGGCTCGGCGTCGAGCACGTCGTGGCCTCGGTGGCGCCGCCCGCAGGCGGAAGCCAGGGCACGGGCCAGGACCTCTCGACCGGTGGCGTGGTGCCGGTGCGGTTCCTGGCCGGCACGGGGGTGCGGGGCTCGTGAGGACGCGTCTGCGGTTCACGAAGCTCGGACGGATCCGCTGGACCGGCCACCGCGACGTGGCGCGTGTCTTCGAGCGGGCGCTGCGCCGAGCCGGGCTGCCCGTCGCCTACAGCGCCGGCTTCTCCCCGCACCCCCTCATCAGCTTCGGGCTGGCACTGCCCACGGGCTGCGAGTCCGTCGCCGAGTACCTCGACGTGACGTTCGGCGAGCCCGTGGACCCCGAGGCCGTGACCGAGCGCCTCTCATGCGGTCTACCCGAGGGGATCCGGGTCGTCGCCGCCGCGGTGGTGGTGCCCGGCACGCCCTCGCTCCAGGAGGACGTCACGTCGTGCACCTGGGAGATCGAGGTGCCCGGCGCGGGGACCGAGGCGCTGGCCGAGGCGGCTGACCGCGTGCTGGCGGCCGACAGCCTCTTCGTGCAGCGGATGCGCAAGGGCAGGCTGGACACCGACGACGTCCGGCCGGCCATCCGCGCCGTACACGCCCGAAACGGAGACGACGCCGCGGGGTCCGTGCTCGAGTGCGAGCTCGCCACCCGGCCCCGTGGCGTCCGCCCGACCGACCTGGCCCATGCCCTGGGGCTCGCCCTGGGCCGGGCCCGCAGAACCAGTCAGTGGATCGAGCGCGACGGCTCCCGGTGGGAGCCCCTCGCCGCAGCGGCGGCCATCGCCGCCCGTGTGACCGAGGGCGCCGCATGAGCATTGTGAGAAGGGATCGTCCCCATGTCCGACCTGCACTCCGGGCAGCCGCCCGTCGAGCCGACACCCCCCGCCCCGACGGGCGACCCGGGACCCGTGTCCGCCGTGTCCCCCCCGTCCCGGGACGGCGCGCCTGACAGGCAACCGGCGGGCCGACCAACCGGCGGGGACCCGGACCGGCCGCTGACGGGCCAGACCGACGGGGACCCTGTCCCCGGCGCCGAAGGCGCGTCTGTCCCCGGC
>Ga0187780_10000956_pt1 | contig 21543 bp, 16 predicted proteins | sample 1015_Q2_SP10_20__FD_132429 | JGI IMG/M metagenome (GOLD analysis project Ga0187780, IMG submission 132429) | Tropical peat soil microbial communities from peatlands in Department of Meta, Colombia - 1015_Q2_SP10_20_MG | ecosystem: Environmental > Terrestrial > Soil > Wetlands > Peat | place... | reverse complement strand
GCAATTCGATGGAGGCGCACAGCGCTGTGTCAAGCGCCCCGTCCAGGTAATTCGTCAGTTCCGTAATAATGGATTTGCAGTTCACAGCTAATCTCCCCGCCGAAAATATCGGTTGAGGCTTTCTCGCAAGCGCAGCCGGGCGCGCAGCAGGCGCGATTTGACGGCCGGCACACTCAGTCCCAGGGCTTCCGCGGTTTCCTCCGTGGACAATTCTTCGATGTCGCGCAACTGAAAGACGATTCGGAACGGAGGTTCCAGTTCTCCCACCACGCGCGAAAGAATTTCCCCCAATTCAGCTTGCGCATAGCGCTGCTCGGGCGAGGGGCCCCAGTCCACGACCTCGCGCGGCACCAGGGCCTCGCCGGTTTCGATTTCCTCGTCGAGCGAAACGATTCCCGGGCGGCGCTTGCGGAGTTTCATCAGCGCCTGGTTGACCGCGATACGCACCAGCCAGGTGTAAAAGCGCGAGGCGCCCGCAAAGTCGCCCAGGTGCTCGAAAGCCTTCAGAAACGCCTCCTGCATGGCGTCTTCCGCGTCTTCTCGGTTTTGGGTGATGTTCTGCGTGAGCCGGAAGATCTTGCGCTCGTAGCGGTTGACGAGCGTCTCGAAGGCCCGCAGGTCGCCGGCTTGCGCGGCCGACACCAGCGCGGGCTCGTCGTCCTTGACGATCTGCGAGGGAACAGCGCGGGCCTGCGCCGAATTGACCTTGCCGCTAGCCATGGGAGGTACGTCCCATAGAAAGCCTAGCACAGCTTTCCGGCCTTGGCAGGCAGGAATGTATTATCATAGGCCGCGCGCCAGAATGCGTGGCGTGGTTCAGGCGTCCGCGCTGACTGTGCCGGGGGCCAACAGCACGCACCATGCGTACCCTCCCTGACTATTTGCGCAAAGGAATGAAAATGATCCTGGTCGGCGCCCACCCGGGCGACCGCTCGGTGCGTGCGGGGCACTATTACGCCGGTCGCACGAACCCGTTCTGGCCGGTCTTGTACGAATCAGGCGTGATTCCCGAACCTCTCACCTGCCGGGAGGACCGGCGAATGGTCGAGTTCGGCATCGGCATGACCGACCTGGTCAAGCGGCCCGCGCGCGGGCTCGAAGAGATCACCCGCGAGGAATTGGCTGAGGGCCGGGTTCTCTTGGCCGAAAAACTGAAGGATCTGCGGCCCCGAATCGTGGCCTTTAACGGCAAAGAAGTCTATGAAAGATTCGCGGGGCGTCCCTGCAAGCTCGGTTTGCAAAAGGAAAAGCTGTACGGAGCGCAGGTGTTCGTCCTGCCGTCGAACACGGGCCAGGACGGGGAAACCAGCCTGGCGGTGAAGACCCGCTATTTCAAGAAACTGGCGGCGCTACTGCACGCCCTCAAGGATTCCTGATGAGCTCGCCCCAGCAGGCCGGCGCTCCGCTCGTGCTGGAGGAGCGCGCTGGCGCGGTACTCACGCTGCGGCTGAACCGTCGGGAAAAGCTGAACGCTCTCAATCCCGAGCTGTGCCGTGCGCTCGCGCGTGCCTTGCTTCTCGCCAGCGACGACAAGTTTGTGCGGGCCGTGGTTATTACCGGGGCGGGACGCGGCTTCTGCGCTGGCGCGGACGTCCAGTACCTCCGCGACGCGCGCCTGAGCCGTTCGGTGTCTGACCTGGAGGCGCTGCTGGAGGCGGGCAAGGAAACCTGCCTGGCCATTGCGTCCATGCCCAAGCTGGTGATCGCCGCAATCAACGGACCCGCGGCAGGAGCCGGGATGAGCTTGGCGCTGGCCTGCGATCTGCGCGTTGCCTCCGAGCAGGCTACCTTCAAGCAGGCCTTCGCGCAGCTCGGATTGTACCCGGACTTCGGCACCACATTTTTTCTGCCTCGCCTAGTGGGGCTATCGCGCGCCTCGGAGTTGTTCTACACGTCCGAGCAGCTTTCCGCCGCGGAGGCCTACCAGATGGGCATTGTCAACCGCGTTTACCCGCACGCTGAGTTCGAGGAAGAAGCCCAGAAACTTGCCGAGGGAATCGCCGCCGGTCCGCCGCTGGCTTACCGTGACGTGAAGCGCACTATGATTGGTGAGGCGCGCCGCGAACTGGAGCGCGTCATTGACGAGGAGAATCGGATGCAGACTCACTGCTTCCTTTCTGAGGATTGCGCGGAAGGTCTCGCGGCGTTCTTCGAAAAGCGGACCCCTCATTTTCGAGGACACTGAAGATTCCCGGGCCTCAACCATGCCACAGCCCCCTGCCCTGGGAAGCGTCTGGGGCGCGAAAATTCCAGTTGCCACGCGGGGCCTTCCTGCCTGAAAGTTAATCCTATTCTTTCGGACTATTGGAGATGATTACGCCCATGCTGCGGATCAGAACGGAAGGCCGCGCTAGTTGGATTACGCTCGATCGTCCGCCCCTGAACGTCCTCAATACGGCACTGCTGGGCGAGTTATCGTCTGCGGTGGCAGGCCTGGCCCCGCGCTCGGAGTTTTTGATCTTCGAGGGCGCGGGGCCGAAGGGTTTCTCGGCAGGCGCGGAGGTCGGCGACCACCTTCCCGACCAGGTGGCCGGGATGCTCGGCGCTTTTCACGGAGTTTTCCGCAGCTTGTGGCGCGCCGACTGCATCACGATCGCCGCCGTCCATGGTGTGTGCTTGGGAGGCGGCTGCGAGCTGGCCACGTTCTGCGATTTTGTCGTGGCCGGCGAGTCGGCCAAATTCGGCCAGCCGGAAATCAAGCTGGCCTGTTTTCCGCCCGTGGCGCTGGCGGTGTTTTCGCAATTCATGGGGCCGCGCGCGGCGCTTGACTTGATTCTCACCGGCCGGACGATCCGGGCAGCGGAGGCGCGCGAGCTGGGACTGGTCAGCCGGGTGGTTCCAGATGCGGACGTACAGAAAGCGGCGCAGGAGTTGGTCGCGGAACTCTCTGCGCTGAGCCCTGCCGCCGTACGCATGGCCCGCCGGGAATTGTGGCGCGCCACGGGCTTCGACTTTGAAAAGACCCTGGACGCTGTGGAGCGGGCGTATCTGGACCGCCTGGTGAAGCTGCCCGACTACGCGGAAGGCATACGCGCATTCATGGAAAAGCGACCGCCTCAGTGGAGTGGTCATTGAGCGGGACATCGCATCGAGAAGGGAGCAAGACATGAGCGCAGCAAAAGCAAAAGGAAAATCCGCGGGTTTGGCACGCAAGTCGCGCAAGGCTGTCCAATTCCTGCATAAGGCCACGTGTATCACCTGCCGCAAGGCGCGAGCCCTCCTGGAAAAGCATGGCGTGAGTCTTCATCTGCGCGACCTCACCAAAGAGCGCTTGAGCGCCGCGGAATTGGAAAAGCTGATCGGCAGCCGCGATTACATGGAGTTTCTCAATCCCCGGAACGAACTTTACCGGAAGCGCAAGATGAAAGAACGCCCGCCGTCGCGCCGGAAGGCCATCGAGATGATGGCGCGGGAGCCCAATTTGATCCGGCGGCCCGTGGTTGTAGCGGGCGGGCGCGTGGTCGTCGGTTTTGACGAAAAGGGCATGGCAAGGTTGTAGCTTCCGGAAGCTTTCAGAGTGGCGCCCGTGCCGGACGCTATCGGAGAAACGACTTCGCACCCTTCCGCTGCTGAGGAAGATTGACCCGTATCAGGACCATTGGAATTGTCGGCGCAGGTGCCCTGGGGCAGGGTATTGCCTATCTGGCCGCCGCGGCGGGATACCGCACGGTACTGGAAGATGTTTTCCGCGACCGGTTTTCCGACGGCTGGGCCTCCATCGCCGAGGCGTTGGAACGCGCGGTCAAACGAGGCGATCTCACCGTGGCACAACGGACCCACGCGGTGGAGAATCTCGTGGCGGCCCATGCCATCGAAGACGTTTGCCGGCAGGCCGACCTGCTGATCGAGACGGTGGCCGATGAGTTGGAAGCGAAGCTCGAAATCTTCACGGTGTTCGACCGCTTCGCCAGGCCAGGAGCAATTCTGGCCAGCACCACCACGTCGCTCTCCATCGCTGACCTGGCGGCCATCACGTTCTGCGCGGAACACTGCGTGGGCTTGCGGTTTGCGCTGCCCGTCGCCGAAGTAAGCGGGCTGGAGATTGTCCGCGCGCCTGCCACGTCGGATACGACTGTGGCCGCCTGCGCTGAGGTGGGGCGCCGCATGGGCAGGGAAGTCGTGATTGTGCTCGACCGCAGCGATTCCGCAGCGGGTGCGGGGAGGTAACTTCCGACATGAAGAACACCGATCGAATCGAAATCGTCCAAGGCGATCTCACCGAGATGGACGTGGACGCCATCGTGAACGCCGCTAACAACGATTTGCAGCTCGGCGGCGGCGTGGCCGGGGCCATCCGGCGCAAGGGCGGCCCGCAGATCCAGCAGGAGTGCGACAAAATCGGCGCGATTCCCGTCGGCGGCGCGGCCATCACCTCGGGAGGGAAGCTGAAAGCCCGGCACGTGATTCACGCGGCCAGCATGCAGCTCGGCGGGCAAACCTCGGCGCACGCCCTGCGCAGCTCCACAGCCCACGCGTTGCGCATCGCCGCGCAGCACCGCCTGAAGACAATCGCCTTTCCTGCGGTCGGCACCGGAATCGCGGGGTTCCCGTTGCACGAGTGCGCCGAAATCATGCTTGAAGAAACGCAGCGCCACGTAGCCGGGCCGTCGTCCCTTGAAAAAGTGTATTTCGTCCTGTTTGATAACGAGGCGCTGAAAGTCTTTCAGGAAGTGTTCCGCGGGCTGGCGGCTAAAGGCAAGCGTTCAGCTTCGGTCTGACTGCCGGCGGCGAGACACAGGGCCGGGGCGTGAACAGGGTGGCCGCCCCCGCTAGTTGCTTTCGGTGCGCTTCTTGAGCACGGGCTTGTTCTGGTCGCCTTCGGAGGGAGCGGCGGCTGGAGTAGGCGTACCGCTCGCAGGCGCTGCGGCGGTTGCGCCCGTATCGCCGCTGTAAGGTTTCTGCATATACCTCCGAGCTTCCGCTTGCGCGCCGGCCGTATCATCGTTGCTGTGCTGCGCTAGCGAGTATTCATTCACAGCGCGCTCGCGCTGACCGAGAATGTCGTAAATCTTTCCCATGTAGATATGGCTCCAGACCTCCGTCCATTTGGGGTCGAGATCGCCGCCCAGCGCGGCGCGAAACTCGTTGGCGGCGGCCTGGAAATTCTTCTGGTAGAACATGGCCTCGGCCATACGGAAGTGCGCGAGCGAATTGGTCGGCTGAACCTCGAGGGCGCGCCGGTATTCCTCGATGGCCTCGTAGTATTTTCCGATCGCGGCCAGGCTCTCGCCGCGCGCCACCGTGGCCCGCACGCGCAGTGCGGGACTGGACTTTAGCAGGTTGTGATTGGGGTCCACGGTGATGCCATTGGGCTTGGGACGCCCGAACGTGTCAATCTTGAAATCAGAACTGGCGCCCACCACCAGAATCTTTTTGAATTCCGGATTGCCTTCCGTATCCACCTTCATTTCCACGGGCATGCGGAAGGTGTCGAGCTGTTGTTTGATCTTGCCCACCACCTGAAAACCCTTGGGGGTGCGATAGACGATGTAGTCCATGGAGAATTCCGGAACGCCGGTGGAATTCAGCCATTGCGCGAAGAAGGAAAGCAGGTTGACCGGCGGCTCGCCCGGCTTGGGCGGAGGCAGTTTGGTGGCCGCCAGCTTTTCGAAATCGTCCATACTGGCGGTCTTTCCTGAATGTTGCTTGTAGAACTCGCGCAGCAGGGCAGTGAAGGCGTCGTCGCCCAGTTCGGCGCGCAGCATGTGAAACACCATGGCGCCCTTGTCGAACACCACCGAGCGGTAGGAATCGGAGTATTCCGCCAGATGGTCGGCCTGCGCAATGGGCGTGGTGCTTTCATACATCAGCGCGCCGATGGAGAAATCCTCGAGCGCGCGGTTCAAGCCCGCGATACCATCGGACTGCTCCGCGTACATAGCTTCGGCGTAACGCGGGAGCCCGCCGGTAATCCAGACGTCCGCGGCGCTCGCCGGGAGCACTTGGTCTCCCCACCACTGGCCAGCGGCAAGCTGCGCCAGCAGGCGGTCATTCGCTTTGGTGGTCCACTGCCGCGCGCTGATGAGCAGCAGTCCCGGAGCCGAGAAGCCGGCCAGCGAGCCGTCCGGCATCTGCGCGATGGTGACGCTGGGCTGCGCAGGAAGCGGTCCGAACGCGTCGGAAAAGTAGCTCAGAATGCGTGCCAGTGAACTTCCGTACGCGCTGGCCGTGGCCGCCTGTGTGGGCGGCGTGTAAACCACAAATTGGTAGCCCTCTGCGGCCACCGGAGACACTTGGAGATTTCCGGCCACAAACGATCCCACGGGAGCGGGGCGGTCGCAATGAAATACATACGATGTCTGGGCTGCCCCCTTTCCTATAGCCGGCAGCGCCGTAGGTGGATCAGCCTTTCCCGTACCAGCTACGACGAGCCCGCTCGGCACAATCACCCGAAATGTGCCCGTATAGCGGTTCGAAGGATAGTTGGTGAGTGGAAACCATCGCGCCGGCAATAAAAGATACGCCGACGTTTTGTCCACCGAGGCGAAGCGGACTCCCTTTGACGGGCTATCCTCCTCGCTCGAGACCGGCCCGCTGTACTCAAAATTGAGCGTGACTTTCTGTCCCCGTGTCGCAGTCGCGGTCAGCCCCACGCTCAGGAGCAGCGGCGTATTGGCGTCGCGCTCGAAGGCAAGCGACTGCCCGTCGGCGCTCTTGACGGAAGTCACGCGCAAGTCCGGGTGCAGTTCGACCAAAACTGTTTTCGCCACTTGTTCAGCGGCGAAGTCCACCTTGGCCAAGCCCGAAATGGTCTGGTCGTCGGGGTTGAGCATCACCTGGACATCGTAATGCGTGGCGCGGAAGGGATACGTGCGCGGGGCCTGGGCCTTCGCGGGCATGGCCGCGATGAGCAGTAGCATGAGCGGCAGAAGCAAGCGCTTGACGATGAGCAAAAGAAAACCCTCTCTCGAAACGCGCAACCGGTTTCGGATTATGTAAGATACCAGAGAATGGCCCCCAGTTGCCCGAAGCACATTCCCCGATCGCTGTGAAATGGGCGAGCCTAAAAGTCCTTGATGGTTCCAGGTGGCTAGAGCATGCGCGCAAAAATGTCCGCGGCGCGCTCGATCGCCCCTCCTGGTCCGAGTTTCGAGCGCACCTCCGCCAGCCCGGCCGTCATTTGATCGCGCGCCGTCGGTGAGGAAAGCAGCAGGCAAACCTCGCGAGCGACGGCCGCGGGGGTGAAATCGTCCTGAATCAATTCCGGGGCCACGCGCCGCCCGGCAATTAGATTCACCATGCTGAAAAAAGGCGTGTGCACCATTCGGCGGAGCAGGAAGGCCGTCACGGGCGCCACCCGGTAAATCACGACCAGAGGCGTTCCCAGCAGCGCTGCTTCCACTGTCGCTGTGCCGCTGGCGACAATCGCGCAGTCCGCCGCAGCGAGCGCGTCGTAGGCGCCTCCTTCCACGCGCTTCACTTCAATCCCGGAGGCAGCCTCGCTGTGCGGTTGCACTCCTTGCGCGAGGCCCGGAGCGGCGACATGCACGAACTGCACCCGGCCCGCCGATTTCACCTCCCTGGCGATGAGCTGGCAGGCTTCCAGCATCGGCAGGTAGTGGCGCTGAATTTCGCTCGAGCGGCTTCCGGGCAGAAGCGCGACGATGGGCTGCGCCGGATCGAGCCCGTGCCGCGCTGCAAATTCCCCGCGCGTCACCGTGGGGCGGACGACATCTACCAGCGGATGCCCCACGTACTCCACCGGCACGCCTGCGTCGCGATAGATTTTCTCTTCAAAGGGAAAAATAACCACCATCTGTCGCACCAGCCGCTTGATGACTCGCACACGGCCGGCGCGCCAGGCCCACACCTGCGGCCCGATGAAGTACCCCACCGGGATGCCGTACTTTTTCAGCCGCCGCGCCACGCCCAGGTGCGTGCCGGGCGAGTCCACCAGGATCGCCAGCGCCGCGCGCCGGCGAACGGCTTCGCGGGTCAGGCGCCTTTGCACACCGATGACTGCCGGAATCTTGTGCAGTGCCTCCACAATGCCCACGACAGCGACCTCGTGAGAGTGCGCCACGAGTTCAACGCCCGCATCCGCCATGTGCGGCCCGCCCATTCCAAAGAAATGTGCGCCCGTGCGGGCGCCCAGCGCCTTCGTCAGCCGCGCGGCGTAGAGGTCACTCGAGGCTTCTCCGGCAGAAATGAGGATTTCAGGCGTCATGCGAGCGGCGCCCGGCGGGCCGCCGAATGGCACGATAGCACGAAGCAGGCGCCGGGGGGCGCCTGGGGAGGCGCGTCAATCATCGGCCGACATGGGTTGTGAAGGCTGCGACACTCCGGTTGAGCCTGCCTCCGGGAGGGACAGTGCCAGTTCCTGCTCTTTATATTGGAGCTGGTAGAGCCGATAGTAGATGCCCCGGAGCGCGAGCAACTCCTGGTGCGAGCCCTGCTCGCGCAGCCGTCCCTTGTGGAGGACCAGGATGCGGTGCGCGTGCTGAATGGTGCTCAGCCGGTGGGCGATGACCATGGCCGTGCGGCCCTCGAGCAGCCGGTCGAGCGCCTCGCGAATCAGGAGTTCCGTCTTGGTATCCACGCTCGAGGTCGCTTCGTCCAGGATCAGGAACCTGGGATTGTGTGCCAGGGCGCGCGCAAAACTCACCAGTTGCCGCTGGCCCACCGACAGTGTTCCGCCTCGTTCAGTGACCGGCGCGTCCAGCCCCAGCAGTTGCGTGTCGAGATAGGGGCCCAGACCAACCTCCCGCAGGGCGCGCTCGGCCGAGGCTCGTGCGAGCCGTTCCGTGCCCAAGCGAACGTTGGAATCGAGCGTACCGGTAAACAGAAAGGGGTCCTGCAGAACGATGCCGAACATGCTGCGCAAAGCGTGCAAGTCCATCTCGCGAATGTCCACGCCGTCGAGCAGTATCTGGCCGCGCTGGATGTCGTAGAAGCGCAGCAACAGCTGAATGACGGTCGTCTTGCCTGCGCCTGTGTGGCCCACGATAGCCAGCGTCTGGCCCGGCTCGGCACGGAAGGAGACGTCGCGCAGTACCCAGTCCTCATCTCGGGGTGAGTCTCCTCCGTGGTAGGCAAACCAGACGTTTCGAAACTCGATTTCGCCGCGCGGCGCGGCCAGTTGGCGCGGTTGAGCGGCGGAAACAATAGTCACCGGCTCATCCAGCAGCCTGAAAATGCGCTCGGAGGCGGCCATGGCGGTCTGCAGGATGTTGAATTTCTCGCTCAAATCCTGAATCGGCCGGAAAAAGCGCTGCGCGTACATCATGAAGGTGATGAGCACGCCGACGGAGAGCGCGCCGAGGATGGTGCGGTTACCGCCAAACCAGAACAGAAGCACGATGCCGCCGACGCTCAGGAACTCGACCGCGGGATAGAAGAAAGCGAAAGCGTCAATCGCGTCCTTGTAGGCTTCCATGTGGATGCGATTCAGCTCCGCAAATTGTTTCTGCGCCTTGCGCTCGCGGTTGAAAAGCTGCACCACCGCCATGCCGCTGATATGTTCCTGGAGAAAGGCATTGATGCGCGCGATGGCCGTGCGGATGCGGCGGTTTGCGTCGCGAACCTTGTTGCGGAAGACGTAGGTAGTCAGCACCATCAGCGGGAGCGGCGCCAGCGTGGCCAGCATCAGCCCGCGATTCACGTGGAACATGTAGCCGGCCATGGCGAACAGCAGGACGAAATCGTTCAGCATGGCCACGACGCCGGAGGCAAAGAGGTCGTTGAGGGCGTCCACGTCGGTGGTCACCCGAGTAACGAGCCGGCCCACCGGGCTGCGGTCAAAGAAACTCATGGGCAGACGCTGGAGATGCTCGAAAATCTCTTTGCGCAGGTCGTACATGGTTTCCTGGCCGATCCACTGCATGATGCGCACCTGCGCGTATTGCAGCCCGAAGCTGGCGGCCAGCGAACCCAGGACCGCCACCACAATCCAGGCCAGGCCGATGAGCGCGGCGCGGTGAGTGATGGTGCGTGCCAGGCCGGGCAAGAGATAGCGGTCAATGGCTACACCGGTCAGACGCGGGCCGACCATCTCCATGCCCGTGATGCCGAGCGTCATCAGCAGCGCGACCGCGACCTGCACGCGATACGGGCGGAGATAGCCCATCAGCCGCTGCGTGAGCCGCGTGTCGTAGAGCTTGCCGAGCTTTTCTTCCTCGCGAAAGTCGCTCATTCGCGCGCCAGTTCTTCCTCGAGCAACTGCTTCTGATGGAGATCGGCGTAGTAGCCGCCGAGAGCCAGCAGTTCTTCATGGGTGCCGCGCTCGACAATGCGACCTTCCCGCAGCACAACAATCTGGTCCGCTCCCTTGACAGTCGAGATGCGGTGAGCCACCAGCACGGTGGTGCGCTGGCGCATGATGTCGCGCAGGCGCCGCAGGATGCGCTCTTCCGTGTCTGTATCCACGGCGGAGAGCGCGTCGTCGAGGATGAGAATCCTCGGCTGGCGCAAAACGGCGCGCGCCAGCGCCGTACGCTGTTTCTGCCCGCCGGAAAGCGTGATGCCGCGCTCCCCGACCATGGTCTCGTAGCGGTGGGGGAAACCCTGAATTTCTCCCGAAATCGCGGCGATCTCCGCGGCTTCGATGACGCGCTCGTCGTCGGAATCCTCGACGCCGAAGGCCACGTTCTCGCGGATGGTCTCGCTGAAGAGAAAGGTGTCCTGCGGGACGTATCCGATCGAGCGCCGCAACAGTTCGAGCGGGTATTCGTGGATGGGGCGGCCGTCAATCAGAACAGTTCCCGGCGGCGCTTCCCACAGCCGGGCAATCAAGCTCGCCAGCGTGGATTTGCCGCATCCTGTTGGTCCGACAATGGCGAGCGTAGTCCCGGCGGGTATGCGCAGGTTGATGTCGCGCAAGACCGGCGGGCCTTCCGATCCGTTTGGTCCGGTGGGGTAAGCGAAGTTCAGATGCCTGAATTCGACCTCGCCGCGAATCGCAGGCGCGCCCGCCGCGGCGGCCAGGCCTGCCAGTGGCGATACGGCTTCTCGGGGCGCGGGGCGTCGACCGTCTCCTTCAGCCCCGATGCCCGCGGTGGACGGGGCCGTGGTGTCGCGGATGTTCGGCTCGGCATCGAGGATGAATCGCAGACGGCCCATGGACGCAGCTCCGCGTTGGAAAATGTTCGTCACCCAACCGACCGCAATCATGGGAAAGATCAACTGCATCAGAAAGAGGTTGAAAGAGGTGAATGTGCCCAGCGAGATCCGTCCGTCGAGCACACGAGCGCCGCCGAGTCCCAGCAGAATGACCACGGCGACTCCGATCAGCGCCGTCACCGCGGGAAAGAAAATACTCATGGTGCCGATAAGGCGTATGTTCTTCTGAACGTAGTCGCGGTTGGCCTTGTCGAACGCGGCCGTCTCCGGCTCCTCCTGGACGTAGGCGCGGATCACGCGAATGCCGGTGAGATTTTCCTGTGCCCGCGTGGAAAGGACCCCGAGTGCGGCTTGAATGCGCTCGGACAGCTTGTGAATGATCTGGCCGAAATAGCGCACGGAGATTGCGACCAGAGGAACGGGCAATAGGACCCATAGCGTGAGCGCCGGCGAAAGCTGGGTCATGAAGAAGATGGCGATGGCCATCGTAGCGATCGTGGTGGCCGTGTACATGATTCCGGGGCCGAGCACCATGCGCACGTTGTTCAGATCGTTGGTGGCCCGCGACATCAAGTCGCCGGTGCGATTCCGCGTGTAGAATTCCGGATCAAGCCTGAGCAGGCGCGACAGCAGGTCGTTGCGCAGGTCGTACTCGATTTCCCGCGAGACGCCGATGAGAATCCAGCGCGTCCAGAAGGAGAGGATCCCCTTGACCAGCATGGCGGACATCACGATCAGGCAAAAAAGGCCCAGTGTATGGCGGTCGCGCGGCGCATAGAGGCTGAGCAAGGGATGCAGGAGGGCGCGCGGCGTGCCGGAGAGCGTCGAGAGCGGACGCTCGGAGCCCTGCAGGCAATCGGTGAGAAGGCCGATGGTCAACTGCGGGAGGGCGCCCACGACGGCCATCAAGGCATCCGTGAGCAAGCCCAGCGCGGTCATGCCCTTGTAACGCGCGACATAAGGGAGCAGCGACTTCAGGTGGTCCCAGCCCGAGGGCTTGCGCTCGGACCGTACCGCGGTGCTGGCGATGGGTTGTGCGACGGCGCTCATGGGTCAGTTTTTAGACGCAAGCGACGTTCTGGCGAGTACGCTAGCGCACAGCCAGAATCTCCTCGAGACGCGCTTCGAAATTCTCCTCGCCTTCGGACCACAGGCGCAACCGTTCCACGAAAGCCAGTTTTTCCACCCGCCGCACCCATTCGAAAAGCTTGTGGATGTTCTCCCGCGTCTTTTCTTGATATTTCTCCAGATTCTCGGGCCACGCCATGGCCTCCAAAAACCGCGCCTCTTCGGGGCTTTCCGCTAGAGCCGAGCGCGTCCCTCGAATACCCAGCAAGCCCGCGTGGCCTGTAAAGAGGTGTTCGAGTCCCAGGCTGGCTTCGAGATGGCCGTTCTCCTGCCAGAAGCCTTCGTCGTAGTCCTCGCCATGGCAGTAAATCTCAAGCGGCTGCGGCTCAACCTTCCACGCTCCGGTATTCCCATCGTACACGGCCAGATCCCAGTGACCGAGGGCCTCGTAGGCACAATCGGTGTGCTGGTAATCCCGAACGATCTCGCTGATGCCGTCTGCACCGAGCGGGACGGAGCGCATGTCCTGCTCCAGCAAGGGCGCTTGCGAGGCGTCCACGGCGCGAATTACCAGCGATTCGAAGCCCGGCCGCGCGGGCGATAACGGCGCCGTCGCCAGAAAAGCAGCGAAACAGTCGAGCATCCGTTCTTCGGAGAAATCCCGGCACCAAACGCTGAGGTACGCCTGATTCGACATGAAGGGGCATTATACCGGGGGCGCGCCGCGAGGGAAAAGCCGCAGATTCGCCTGCGGAACCGGGGATGACGCCGGCCCACAGCCCTGCCTTGCTATTTCTTCTTGGAGAGCGAATCGCCCTCTTCCGGGCCCAAGTTCTGAGAGAGGTCGAACAGACGCTCCTTCACAATGTTGCCCATCCCAGCCAGGACTTCGCCAATCGTCTCGCGCAGGCGTTTCTCGGCAGATAGGGACAGGGTATCCAGGATGGCCTGGGAGTGTTGTCCCAGGGTAGTCGCCGAGGTCAGCAGCCACGAACTGGAAGCGCTTTCCATGCGCGACCGGAACTGCGCAATCAATTGTTCGCTGGCCTGGTTCAACTGCTCCATCCACTCCTGTCGGCGCGTGTCCCCGCTCTTCTCCCAGCCTTCCATCAGAGGCGCCAGCCGCGCCTGCAAGTAGGTCCGGGCCTGGTCGGCGCTCTGCGTGATGGTTTCATTGAGCCTGTTCTGGAACTCCGTGAGCGAACTTTCGCGCTGGTATTCCATGTCTGAACGCGCTTTTTCGAGCGCCTGCCGCGAGGCCTGTTCAAACCGGCGCATCGAATCCTGCGACAATTGCTGCGCGCGGTCGGTGAAACTCGCTTGAGCAATTTCGGCCGCTTCGTCGAGTTTCTGGCGCTCCCGCTCAATCGTCTCCCGCGCCGCATCTTCAATCTGCGCCTGGCTGTGGTCCACATAGCTCCGGCGATAATGGTCGAGCTCGGAGGCCACCAGGCGGGAGACCTCCGCCGCCCGGTCACGGAGATTGCCCGAAGCCTGCTCGACGGCCTTCTCGAGCGCGGTTTGCATGGTGGTCTGCGCCTTTTTCTGGTACCAGTCGGAGGCCTTGAGCAACGCCTCGTAAGTCGCGTGCTGGGCCTCTGTGCTTCTCTGCTCCAGCTCTTCTTCCATCTTGGCGAGTGCTGCTCGGCAGGATTGCTCAAATTCCTCCGGATATTTCGCGGCGTCCTGACGCAGTCGGCCAAGGAGCTCTTCGGTAGCGTGCTGGAAAGCCTCCTCGACCCTTCCGCGAATGCTGCGCTCGAACTCCGCTGCCTCTTCGCGGGTCTTGGCCAGCTGAGCGGCCGCCTTCTCGGCGTCCTCCACGCGCGACGCGAATTTCTGGTCCAGCTCGGATGCAAATTGCCCGAGGACCTTCTGTGCCGCGTCCTGGAGGAGTGGCTGGATTTCTTGCGCCCGCTCGGCAACCGCGCGCTCCGCTTGCCGCGCGGCTTGGTCGGAAAGCCCGGAGACCATTTCGTCGAGGCGCTGTTGCGTATGTTCCAGGGCCGACCGGGACGCTTCCTCGATCCTGGTCCGGACCTCTTCGCTGCGCGCCCGCTCCTGCTCGAGTCCGGCGCTGAGCGATTGCATTTCCGACTGCGCCTTGGCGACGATTTCCCCGAGCGTGGCCTGAAGGGTTGCGCCCTGTGCCGCCAGTTCCGCTTCTACTCCCACCGGAGCCGCGTGCGGCGCCGCTTGCCGGACGGCCTGCTCGACGGCGAGGCGGATCTTCTCGTCCCATTGTGCCGTGCCGGCTTGTATCATCTTGCGGCCCTCTTCGACCAGCTCCGTGATGCGCTGCGTCGCCTGGTGGATGACCCGGTGGGTTTCCGATTCCGACACGCGTTCGAGCGCTAAGCGGACGGCTTTCTGGGTGGCCTCCTGCAAATGCACTTCTAGTTGCTGTCGCGCCACGGTCATTTCTTCGTTGATGGCAGAATTCACGTCGCGGCGGATCGTCTTCTCCAGAGTTTGTTTGGCCTCGGCCACGATCTTGGCCATCTGCCGCGCGAGGGTAAGCTGTGCTGACTGCGAGGGCGCAGCGCTCGGAACGAGATGAATTTTTTCCTCGGGCCGCGCTCCGGCTGTAGGGGCTTCGCCGGCTGCCGGGGCCACCGAAGGCTCACCCGCAGGGACCGCCGGGGGTATGGCCGCTTTTCCTTCGGGTTCGGAAACCATCGGCGGAGCGGGCTGCTCCTCGGTCAGAACCAGCTCAATCTCCTCCCCGAACTCCGTCTCTTCCTCGGCCGGAGCTGCAGGCGCCTCACCCTCGGGGAAGGGAAACCAATCCGCCGGTGGGAAGGCGATGCCCCACACGTTACCTGCGGCGTCGAATTCGATGGCAATTTGAAAGAGTTCGCGAACCGTGCGTGGCCGTTGCACGAGCACCACCCGCCCCCGCACCTCGGCGGGCGGAAGGGCAGGGTCGGCGCGTGGAATCTCCAGCGTGACCGTGGAGTTCTTCGGTACGTAATGCTTCGACTGGTATTTGCAGCCGTGGCAGTTGACGCTCACCGTCGTGGTGCGCTCTTTGAACGGACGTCCCAGCGCATCGGTGCCGGTGACCGTAACGGGCACGGCCTGCACGATACGCGTGCTGCGCCGCCTCTGCAGCCCAGCCTCATTGGATGGCAACGGCTCGGTCAACCCGTCCCCCAGGCGAGAAGATACCTAAGCCTACCACCATATTTCGGACAACCAGCCTCCACTCAGGCCGTCCCCGTGCGAAAAAGTAAATTCCCGCGATCCCGCACGAAGATGCCCGGCACCACACATGCGGCTTTGCGCTCTTTTGGGGAGAGCCAGAGATGTTCACAACGAGAGTGAAGAGTCGTTCTCCGCCGTGTTCACGGGGCTATGACGTCGTACGGGCGCATCATCTCGTTGTCTTCGTGCTCTAGGATGTGGCAGTGCCAGACATAGCGCCCCAGGAAACCCTCGAAACGAGTGATGATCCGGGTCACCATTCCGGGATGCGCCTGCACGGTGTCCTTCCATCCGGCTTCATTGGGAGCGGGAGGCTGGGGCGCCCCGATGTAGACGATCTTCCCCTGCTTGTAGTACTCCTCCGGTTCAAAGCTCCGGCGGTCAAGGATTTGGAAACGGACCATGTGCAGGTGGATGGGGTGCGAGTCGTCGGTGAAATTAGCGAGGCTCCAAATCTCGACAGAATCGAGCGTAGGGGTTTCCGTCACCGGCATGTCCCAATGGGCATTGTTGAGCAGCATGGTCATGGGGTTGCCGGCCATGTCGTCCTTCTCGCCGAGCGTGAGGAGGCGCGTGCGCACCGCGGACGATTCGGCAATCTTGGGTATGGGACGCAAGGTTGACGGCAGAACACCGCTCGCGCGGGCCGCAGTCTTGGCCACGCGAAACTGCATGAGGGGAAGAATACCATTCGTTAGCACAACGCCTTCCCCCGCCTGCCCCGAGAAATCCACGATTAAGTCGGCGCGCTCCGCCGGAGCGAGGTGCAAGCTCTTCAGAGGCACAGGAGCGGGCAAAAGCCCCAGGTCCGTTCCGATCTGATGAAATTCCAGGCCATTTGAAAAAGAAAGATCGAAGAAGCGCCCGTTAGCGCCGTTGAGCACGCGGAAACGGTACTTGCAGGGCTCCACCTCGAGATACGGGAACAGTTTGCCGTTCACCAGCGTCGCATCGCCAAAGACCTCCGGCACCCACGGTGACGCCGGATCGGGCGAAATCGGATAATAGAGCTGGCCCTGCATATCGAACGACCGGTCACAGAGCACCAGAGGGACCTCATGGCCGCCTCGCGGCAGGTTTAAGGCATCTTCGAAGCTGTCGCGAACTACGAAGGCACCGAACAGCCCCGCGTACACGTTGAGCCGCGTGATGCCCAGCGCATGGTCGTGGTACCACAGCATCGCGGCGTCCTGCTGATTGGGGTAAAAGTAAAGGGCGGATTTGCCTGGAGTGTACCAGTTCTCGGGATAGCCGTCGCTCGCGGGAGGCACTTTGCCGCCGTGCAGGTGCGTCACCGCCCTCACGTCGGGCTTCTCTTTTTCGGCGCCGTGTATGGCGTGGTCAATCGGAAGCAGATGGACCGCGGGCAGCTCGTTCACCCATTCGACGAATATGGGTCCGCCGCTGCGGGCCTCAATCGTCGGCCCCGGGGAAGCGTTCTGGAAACCCCAGAGACGAGTCGGCGGCACATCGCGATGGACCTTGGTCTCGAACTGCCGCATGACCAGCCGATAGTAGGGAATCTTGCGAGAAGGCTGCTGCGGATGCGGGCGCATCCCGCTCGGCGACGCAATGCGCGGGACCGGCAGCGGGTCTACGAACTGCGCCAGGGAATTCACGTTGAGCAGCGGCCGGGCGATGATGCCGGTCCGGCGCGGATTCGTTTGTCCGGCCGCCCAACCCGCGAATAGCAAGCCAGAGCCCTGGAGAAATTCTCGTCGGCTCAGCAAGAAAGTTTTTCTGGGCATCCCTGTAGGGTAGGACAGAAAAAGACGCAGGACAAGAAGCGTGGCGCACAGCGCCTGGCTCTTGTCCTGCCGTAATCAAACAAATGTTGTGGCCGGGTTCCTAGAAAAGCCCAAACCCGAAGACGGGCTGGCCGGTGTTCGGATCGAGAAACAAGCGATTACTGCCTTGCTGGTACTGCGTGAAATCAAACATGTTGTTGATGGGATTAGCCAGGGCATCGAACGACCCGTCCCCGAGGCGCTGGCTCCCGAGCCAGTTGTCCTCGATGAAACGAAGCACCGAAGTCTGATCCGTGAGCGTATGGTCTACGAAGTTTTCCTTGGCCCACGGAGAAACCACCAGTAGAGGCTGGCGCACGCCGTAGCCACAGCGACCTTGGGCGTGCAGATTGCCACCGGGACCGGGAAGCGCCGTGCTGCCGTTGCCGCAGGCACCAGGACCGGTCAACGCGTCCGCCGGGCTCGTGGATTGATTCACGACCGGACCCATCTGGTGGTCGTACCAACCGTCCGAGTCGTCGTAAAGAATCACGACCGCGGTGTCCTTCCAGTAATACGTCCCCTCCAAGAAGTTCACGACGTTAACGATGAACGTCTGCTCATCCAGCGGATCGGAATAGCCCGCGTGGCCATCCTGGTAGGCCGGTGCCTTCAGGAAACTGACCGCCGGGAAATTCCCCTTCTGTACAGCCTTGAAGAAGTCATTGAGGTCGTACTGATGGTTCGCCGGCCCGGCGTTGCCGATCTCGGAAACCGAGGCCGGACGGGTGTGGGCGGGGTTGGCGGTCGAGGCGTAGTACTGGAAAAACGCGTGATGCGGGATGTAGTCGCCCGTGGTCCCGGCCACTCCGGTCGAACTGCGGCTGCAGCCGGTCGTGCCATTGGGGTTGGTGATGGTCAAGTCGAATCCACCCATGAACGAACCCCAGGTTACGCCTGCGGTGTTGAGCAGGTCACCGATATTCTTAACGCCCATCTGGACTTGATTGCGGCTGGGCGCCGAACAGACGTCATAGAGCGGGTCGGGGTCGCCAACGACCGACAGCGTGCCACTGCCCCCGTCCGTTTCGCTTCCCGTGCCGTTTATGTGCGCCACCACACCGTTCGTCTGGCCTGCAACCAGGTTCATCAGGCCGGGGGTCGAAGGACCATACGTCGTGCCGTAGGAATTGTCGCTCATCGCGAAGTGCTGGGCGTAATTCCACAATGCCGTCACGGTGTTGCCGTCGTAGTAGCCCATGGTCAGGCCCTTGGTCGTGACCGTGGTTGGAGGAGCATTGGGCGGCGGGCCGGCTGTTCCTACCTTCAGGGGATACAAGTCCAGCAAGCCGAAGTCCGCGGCGGCTTGCTCGGGTCCGTAGGCATGGTTCTGGTCGGCGGTAGCAGCTTGCGACCGATCCAGACGGAAAGGATTGGTGGCGCCCGCGCCGTTGGTGGCGTTCAAAAGGTTGGGGTTGCTGTTCAGGAGCCCCCCGGCAAGCCCGTTCACCGTCGGCGTGTTCGGCCTTGCATAGAACGCAGGCTCACCGGACGGATTCAGCGCGTTCGGATAGGTGGCGAAATAGTGGTCGAACGAAATGTTTTCCTGGAAGATGACTACCAGGTGTTGAATGGGCGTGGCGGTGTCGCCGAAAGTTGGGGCGCCATCGGCGAACGACGGGGGCACGGTCAGAAAACACAGCACGACGGACAAGGCAATGGCAGTCACCTTCGCTAGCTTCGAACGTTCCATTCTCTCCTCCAAAATAGATTTAGCTGGACACAGTTTCCCGGCTCAACTCAGGCCCACGAGCGCGAGTGCAGGCCGGAATGTCCGTTGCTTGGGGAAATTCGTAACCCAGCCGTGTAATTGCCGCTTGAACGAGCGGTGAAATTTGCTCTAGAAGCGGCTCGCATCTCATCTTCGGGATGCAGAAAAGTTCCCACGCGACGCGCCCGAAAGTAGATGCGAAGTGTTACGAGGAGAAGGCCGGAACGTTAAAGATTTGCGAAAACCGCGCCAGGAAAACTTGAGGCGGGTGAGCTAGCACCGCAACGTCGGCGCCGGGCAGAAAACTTGCCGCTTGCATTACCGCGGCTCGGGCTTACAATCCCTCCCGACGCGGCGATTTCCACGCCTACGATTCCGAAAGGGGACGCGACATGCAGCAAAAGAGCGAGCGTGGCGAGCGAACAGCAGGGAGACCAGCGGCGTACACTCCAGTCGCGGCAGCCCTCGTAATGATTGTTGCGGCGCTGCTTCTGTTCGCTCTGCGCATCGCGGCGCAGAACGCCCCGGCTCGCGGAACCCTCTCCGGCGCGGTGACCTCTGATCAGGGCCAAGTCATCGGCTTTCGCGTCACCGTGCACAACTTGAATTACAGCCTGTGGTACACGGTTTTCACCAACAAGGGCCATTACACGGTGCCCCAGGCGCTGCCGGGACGATATGAAGTGACCGTTCTCGAACGAGGTTATCAGGCGCCGACGCTCGTTGTGGATCTCGCCCCGGGCGAGACCAAGACCGTGGACATCGCTGTGAGAAATCTTGCGGCGAAGCCGGCGGGCGCGCAGGGCGCTGCCACCGAAGCGATGCAGTCCGCCATGCTCGGCGGCAACGTGAGCCCGAATACGGTTTGGGTGAACACCTTTGACGAGCTGTATCCGCCCGGGCCGGGCCGCGATCTACTGAAGACCAATTGCACCGGCTGCCACGGCGCCCAGTTTGGCACCATGCACCTCACGCAAGCCGCGTTTCGCGCGGGCATCGCCACGATGACCGAGACCGGCCCGACCGACAATCCCTTCGTCACCAACCTGGGCCACACGTATCTCACCGGCGCGCAGAAAGAAGAAATCGCCGCGTATCTGGCGACAAATTTCGGTCCGGGTACTCCGGACAAGCGCATCAAGGTGGACCCTCCACCGATTGACGAAGACGCGCTGGCCAAGGCCATCTACGTCTCCTACGATATTCCCGACAATTTTCCGCGCCCGCCCTTCCACGGCGACAAAGTCGGCGCGGACATGGTGGACGGCGTCGTACCCCAGGATGTTTACGCCAGCCCCAGCGGCTTCACGGCGACGCAAATTTTGCACGATCCCTTCATCGCACCGGACGGTATCTGGTACGCCAATCCCACCGCCAACGCCATCATCCATCTCGATCCCAAGCAGCTCGATTTGAACCGTCGGTACAAGGTCTATCCCATCAAAGGACATCCCTACACGTACGCCCACGGCATCACCATGGACACCAAAGGCCATGTCTACTGGGCGGAAATCACCGGGGGGCAACTCGGCGAGCTCGATCCCGCCACAGGGAAACAGATTCGCCACTACATGCCGCATCCGGGCGCGATGCTCCAAGTGGCCACAGACAAGGACGACAACATCTGGTTCGGCATGGTGAAAGGGCCGGGCGGCGTCGGAAAACTGGATGCGAAGACGCGCGTCGTCCACCAGTGGCAAACGCCCACCCCAGACAATCTTATCTACGGCCTGGCCGTCAGCCCGAAAGACGGAACCGTGTGGGGCGCGGGCTACAGCAAAGGTCAGGTCACCAAATTCGATCCCAAGACCGAAGAGTACACCGAATACTACGCGCCTTCATCCTGGGGCGAGATTCGCCGCATCGGCGTGGACTCCAAGGGCATCGTGTGGTTTTCCGAGTACGTCACCGGCTATCTCGGCTCGCTCGATCCTGTCACCGGCAAGATGACCGAGTACAAGATTCCCGCGCAGGGCGCCAATCCCTACGAAGTCTGGCCGGATAAAGATGACAAGATTTGGATCTCGGACCAGCCCCAAAGCTCGCTCATCAAGTTCGACCCGTATACGAAGAAATTCACCTTCTACCCGGAGCCGCAGTTGAATTGGAGCCTTCCGAAAATCGAGGTGGAGAAGAACAACACCATCTGGTTCGGCGCGCGCTTCCTGCCACACATCACCGCCAACCATTTCTACCCCACCGGCTACTCCGCCGACCCGCCCCCGGAGCCTTAAGGTCCCGGTGTAGCGCCGCCGAAGGCCCTGAGCCCGGACGAAGGGCGGCCTTTAGCACGGCAGAATTCTTCTAGGGTCGGCGTCCCGTGGAACGTGTGGAACCTTCTTAGGAGACTCAACCCCAGTTCTGTGACGGATCCGTGGAACGGACCACCCTAGCGTAAGCCAGATCCCGTTCGGACTCGATTCAGCGGCGTGTACGATGGATCACGCTCGAGCGATGGCACACGTGCCGCGTCAAAGGCCGCGGCGCTACATTCAAACCTAATTCTTGGACGACAGGCTACAGGTCGCGGCGGCCTTCCATGGCCTTGACCATGGTGACTTCGTCGGCGTATTCGAGGTCGGAGCCGACGGGAATGCCCATGGCGATGCGGGTGACGCGCACGCCCAGCGGCTTGATCAGCTTTGAGAGATAGACGGCGGTGGCTTCGCCTTCGGCGGTGGGGTTAGTGGCGATGATGATTTCCTCGACCGT